>Ga0214917_10001657_pt1 | contig 28382 bp, 20 predicted proteins | sample LL_1208_BB_MetaG_FD_177983 | JGI IMG/M metagenome (GOLD analysis project Ga0214917, IMG submission 177983) | Freshwater microbial communities from Lake Lanier, Atlanta, Georgia, United States - LL_1208_BB | ecosystem: Environmental > Aquatic > Freshwater > Lake | place: USA: Georgia | collected... | reverse complement strand
GGTCTCTTCCGTGATGATCCGCTTGCCGCGGGTGTAGTCGCCGTATTCGGCCGTGTTCGACACGCTGTAGCGCATGTACTCGAGGCCGCCCTGGTAGAAGAGGTCGACGATCAGCTTCATCTCGTGCAGGCACTCGAAGTAGGCCATCTCCGGCTGGTAGCCCGCCTCGACGAGCGTGTCGAAGCCGGCCTTGATCAGCTCCGAGACGCCGCCGCAGAGCACCGCCTGCTCGCCGAAGAGGTCGGTCTCGGTCTCCTCGGCGATCGTGGTCTCGATCACGCCGCCGCGGGTGCCACCGATCCCCTTGGCGTAGGCCAGGCCGATCTTCTTCGTCTCGGCGCTCGCGTTCGGGCCCAGCGCGATCAGGCAGGGCACGCCGCCCCCCTTCACGTATTCGCTGCGGACGAGATGACCGGGGCCCTTCGGCGCCACGAGCATGATGTCGTGGCCCGGCGGCGGCTCCACCTGGCCGAAGTGGAAGTTGAAGCCGTGGCTGGCCATGAGCACGGCGCCCTTCTTGAGGTTGGGCTTGATCGACTGGCGGTAGACGTCCCCCTGCAGCTCGTCGGGCAGGAGGATGTTGACGACGTCGGCCTGCTTGACCGCGTCCTCCACGCTCAGCGGCTCGAAGCCGTGGCTCTTGGCGAGGTCGTAGTTGGGGCCGCCCGGCCGCTGGGCCACGACCACCTTGAGGCCGCTGTCCCGCAGGTTCTGTGCCTGGGCGTGGCCCTGGCTGCCGTAGCCGATGATGGCGATGGTCTTGCCCGCGAGCGCCTGCAGGTCGGCATCAGAGTCGTAATAGATCGTCGCAGCCACGGTTCACTCCGGTGAGAAAGATGGAAAACGTTCGTTCGGGTCGTTCGAAGGCGGGATCTGGGCGGGCGTCGCCGCGGGGGCTGTCGCCATCGCCTACGCGAGCGATTCGCGGGCCGGGGCGGAGTCGGCGGGCCGGCCGCCGTCGGCCGCCTCGGTGAGCTCGCGGGTCGGAGGGCTGCCCCGCACCATGGCGATCCGGCCGGTGCGGACCAGCTCCAGGATGCCCAGCGGACGCATCAGCTCGATGAAGCCCTCGATCTTCTTCTCCGTGCCGGAGATCTCGACCACGACGCTGTCGCCGGCCACGTCGACGATGCGGCCGCGGAAGATCTCCGCGAGCTCCTTCACCTGCGAGCGGGCCGGCCCCGGCGGCGCCGACACCTTCAGCAGCATGAGATCCCGCTCCACGTAGTTGCGGGAGCTGATGTCGTCGACGCGGACGACGGTGACGATCTTCTCCAGCTGCCGGCGGACCTGGTCGAGCACCCGGTCGTCGCCCCGCAGCACGAACGTCATCCGCGAGAAGCCGGGATCCTCGGTCTCGCCGACGGCCAGGCTGTCGATGTTGTAGCCGCGGGAGGCGAGCATGCCCGACACGTGCGCCAGCACGCCCGGAACGTTTTGGACGGTGGCCGAGAGGACGTGCCGCATGGGGAGTTTCGGCACGGGGTGCCGCACGGAGGGACGGCCGGATCGGCCGGAAAAACGCGGAAAACAAGCGGGTTGGAGTCTAGTGTGGGCCGGCGGGCGGATTCAAGCCATGAGGGCTGCCAACGGCCGGCGGGCTGGCCGGATCGGGCCGGCGGAGCGGGAATGCCGGTCGTGCGTTGACACGGGCCGAAATTTGCCGATAGTTTGCGGTGCTCTGAACCGGGGTGCCGGTGTTTCCGGCCCGCCCACGGCGGCGACCCACCCGAACCTTCCTTTTCCCTGCGAGAGTACGCGAGCGTGTCGAACGTCCTGGCCCAAGAGTTGATCGAGGCGGGTGTCCATTTCGGCCACCGTGCCAGCCGCTGGAATCCGAAGATGCGGCCCTACATCCACGGCCGCCGCAACCTCATCCACATCATCGACGTTCGCGAGACGATCCGCGGCCTGCTGCGGGCGCGGAAATATCTCAAGCAGGTCGCCTCGTCCGGCGTGCTCGTGCTCTTCGTGGGCACCAAGCGACAGGGGGCCGAGGCGGTGGCCCGCGAGGCGCTCCGCTGCGGCATGCCCTACGTCAGCGACCGGTGGCTCGGCGGCACGCTCACCAACTTCCGCACGATCCGCAACCGGCTCGCCCGCCTCGAGGAACTCGAGGCCCTGATCCCGTCGGAGGCCTTCGGCAGCTACTCCAAGAAGATGCAGTCGTCGCTCCGCCGCGAGCACCGCAAGATGCTCCGCAATCTCGGCGGTATCCGCACGCTGTCCCGCCTGCCCGAGTGCCTCGTGGTGTTCGATCCCAAGAAGGAAAAGAACGCGGTCAACGAGGCCCGCAAGATGGGGATCACGACCGTCGCCCTCATCGACACCGACTGCGACCCCGACGTGATCGACCTGCCGATCCCCGGCAACGACGACTCGATCCGCTCGATCGAACTGGTCGCCGCGCGGCTCGCCGACGCGATCCTCGAGGGCAAGTCGCAGACGGCTACCGAGTCGCAGGCCGCCGCGGAGGGTGCCGAGGCCGGTGCCGCTGCCGGCGAGACGGCCAAGGGTTCCAAGCCCGCACCGAAGGCCCGTGCGAACGTGAAGCGGGCCGTGCCGAAGCCTCCGAAGACCTGACCGGCCGCGTCGTCACGGACCGCGGCTTTTGCCGCGCCGTGCGGGGAGCGGCCACGCCGGCGGTGCCGCCGCGACCGGGGCGTGCACGGCAGACGACGTCCGAAGACACACCGACTCCCCCGGCGGCCCATCCGGTGCCGCCGGCCGACACCACCGACCACACCGAAGGAGAATCGCCATGGCAGAGATCACCGCCGCGGCAGTGATGGCCCTCCGCGACAGGACGGGCCTGCCGATGATGGAGTGCAAGAAGGCGCTGCAGGAGTGCGGCGGCAACACCGAGCAGGCCGTGGACTGGCTGCGGAAGCAGGGGGTGAAGACGCAGGCCCTCCGCGCCGACCGCGAGACCTCCACGGGCCGCCTGGCCGTCTACACCGACATGGCCCGGGGCGTCGGTGCGATGATCGAGATGAAGTGCGAGAGCGCCCCGGTTGCCGGGAGCCCCGACCTCAAGGAGTTCGTCAACGACATCGCCAAGACGCTGGCGCTGGGCCCCGGCGCGAAGACGCCGGCCGACCTGCTCGCGCAGAAGAGCCTGGCCCACCCGGACCGCACGCTCGGCGAACTGAAGGACGATCTCTTCAACCGCATGCGGGAGGTGTTCGACCTCTCGCGGATCTGCCGCATCGACGCCCCCTGCGGCGGCTACGCCCACCACGACGGGTCGAAGGCGGCGCTCGTCGAGGTGGCGGGCGACACCTCGGCGGCGAACGCCGCGGAGGTCGCCAAGGACGTCGCGATGCACGTCGTCGCCATGGCGCCGCAGGCGCTGGCGAAGGAGGACCTCGACCCGGCCGTCGTCGAGAAGGAGCGGGAGATCCTCAGCGACGCGGCCCGCAAGGAGGGGAAGCCCGAGAACATCATCGCCAAGATGATCGAGGGTCGTCTCCGCAACTTCTTCAGCCAGTGCGTCCTGCTGGAACAGCCGTTCGTGAAGGACGACAAGCAGAGCGTCGGCCAGCTCGTGAAGTCGGCGGGGCTCACCGTGAAGCGGATGGAGAACTGGCGGATCGGCGGCTGACGCCACGACCGCTCCCCGCCTTCTCCGTCCTCCGGAGAGGGAGATCGCGATGGATGCCGGCTCCTACCGCCGCGTGCTCCTCAAACTCTCCGGCGAAAGCTTCGCGCGGCAGGGGGAGCGCGGCATCTCCATGGACGAGGTGCTCCACATCGCCCGGCAGACGGTGCTCGCAGCCGCCCGCGGCACGCAGTTGGCCGTGGTGATCGGCGGTGGCAACATCCTCCGCGGCGCGTCGTTCACCTCCGGCAACACCGGGGTGCAGGAGGCGACGGCACACTCCATGGGGATGCTCGCCACCGTGATCAACGGGCTGGCGCTGCAGGACGCCCTCGAGAGCCTCGGCGTGCAGACGCGGCTGATGACCGCGGTCCGCATGGACGGCGTGGCCGAGCCCTACATCCGCCGCCGGGCCCGGCGGCACCTCGAGAAGGGCCGGATCGTGATCCTGGCGGCCGGCACCGGCAGCCCGTTCGTCACCACCGACACCGCCGCCGCCCAGCGGGCGCTGGAGCTCGATGCCGACATCCTGATGAAGGCCACCCGCGTCGACGGCGTCTACTCCGACGATCCCGAGAAGAACCCCCACGCCATGCTCTACCGCGAGCTCACCTACCAGCAGGTGCGGGAGCAGAACCTGCGGGTGATGGACGCCACGGCGATCTCGCAGTGCATGGAGCACGCCATGCCGATCCTCGTCTTCAATTACCGCCGCGAGGGCAACATCGAGCGGGCCGTCTCCGGCGAGCGGGTCGGCACGCTGATCGGGGCCAGGCGCGAATGACGCAGCCGCACGACGAGCACCACCACCACCACCACTACGCCTGGTGGCTGATCATGTGCCTGTGCGGCGTCGATTACTTCAGCACGCTCGGCTACCAGCCGTCGATCGCCTTCGAGGGCGCCGGCACGCTGGCCCCCGTCGCGACGCTGATCCTGGTGCTGGTGACGCTCCTGGGAGCGCTGCCGGTCTACCGGCACGTGGCGGGCGAGACGCCCGACGGCGTCGGCTCCATCGGCATGATCGAGCGGCTCTTCCACGGCTGGTCGAACAAGCTCGTGGTGCTCGTGCTGATCGGATTCGCCGCCACCGACTTCGTCATCACCAAGACCCTGTCCGCCGCCGACGCCGCGGCACACCTGATCAGCAACGCGTACTACGACGCCGCCGCGCCCGCCTTCATGCGCGGCCAGATCGCCGTCACCTGCTTCCTGCTGCTCCTCCTGTGCGCGATGTTCCTCAAGGGGTTCAGCGAGGTCGTCGGGCTGGCGCTCGTGCTCGTCGTCGCCTACCTGGGGCTCACGGCGATCGTCGTCGGCGCCGGGCTGTTCCACATGCTCACCCACCCGGACCTGCTGCGGCACTGGTTTGGCGAGATCACGGCCGGCAACTACCACCTCGAGCACGCCCCGATCGGCGGCAGCGGCCCGTGGGTGGCGCTGGGGATCGCCTGCATCGTGTTTCCGAAGCTGGCGCTCGGCATGAGCGGCTTCGAGACGGGCGTGCTGCAGATCCACCTCATGCAGGGCACGCCGGAGGATCCCGAGAACCCGGCGGCCCGGATCGCCAACACGCGGAAACTGCTGCTCGCGGCGGCGCTGATCATGTCGGTGTTCCTCGTCGGGTCGTCGCTCGTCACCGGCACCGACACGCTCATCCCCGCCGAGGAGCTGCGGCTGGAGCCGGTCAAGGGCAAGGCCATGGACCGGGCGCTAGCCTACCTGGCGCATGGCGAGAGCCCGCATCCGATCTGCCCGCTCTTCGGGCGGGCGTTCGGCACGGTCTACGACGTGAGCACCATCCTCATCCTCTGGTTCGCCGGCGCCTCCGCGATGGCGGGCCTGCTCAACATGGTGCCTCGGTACCTGCCGCGGTACGGCATGGCGCCGGAGTGGGCCGCCGCCTACCGGCCGCTCGTCGTGGCCTTCACCGCGATCAACCTGCTCGTCACCTGGGCGTTCCGCGCCGACGTCTCGGCCCAGGGCGGCGCCTACGCCACCGGCGTGCTCGTGCTCATGACCAGCGCCGCCGTCGCCACGCTCGTCGACATCAGCCACAAGCAGCCGACCGACCCGCGGGGCGTGGTGCTGCGGCGGGCCGGCATCGCCTACTTCTTCGTCGTGTGCCTGGTGTTCATCTACACCACGATCGCCAACATGATCGAGCGTCCCGACGGCATCGTCATCGCGTCGATCTTCATCGCGTGCGTGCTGGCGATCTCGCTGTTCTCCAGGTTCTGGCGGTCCGAGGAGCTCCGGCTCAAGGAGTTCCGGTTCGCCGACGACGCCGCCCGGATGCTCTGGACAGACATCTGCCTGGACGGCACGTTCCAGGTGCTCGTGCCGCATCGCCCCGGGCAGCGGTCGCTCGCCGAAAAGGAGGCGGAGATCCGCCGCAAGCACCGCATCCCCCAGGGCGTGCCGATCGTCTTCCTCGAGGTGCACTACGGCGACACGAGCGAGTTTGAGAACGCGCCGATCATCGGCGTCCGCCAGGAGGGGGACTTTTTCGTCATCACGGCCCACGATTGCGTCTCCGTGTCGCACACGATCGCGCAGTTGGCGATCGACATGACGAAGAACGGCTCACCCCTCGACATCGTGTTCGGCTGGAGCAAGGGCAACCGGCTCAAGCTCGCGCTCGACTTCCTGCTCTTCGGGCGGGGCGACGTGCCCAATCGCGTGGTCGACCTGCTCGATGCGGCGATCCCCGACCCCGACAGGCGCCCCACCGTGATCGTGGGATAGCCGCCGTCCTCCGTCGCGACGCGCGTGCGAGACTTGCTTCCCGGGGGAGCGTCCTGCCAGAATTGGGCGCGTGCGGCGCCGCCGCCGCACGTGAGCCACCCCGGGAGCACAACCGCCCATGCCGGTCGACGACATCCTGCTCGACGCCGAGGAACGAATGGAGAAGGCGGTGGACGTGTTCCGCCACGCCCTCGCCGGCATCCGCACCGGAAGGGCCAATCCCGGCCTCGTCGACACGCTCCGCGTCGAGGTCTACGGCTCCCCCACACCCATCAAGGCGCTGGCCAGCGTGGGCGCCCCCGAACCCAACCAGATCGTCGTGCGTCCCTTCGATCCCGGCACGCTCAAGGACATCGAGAAGGCGATCCAGGCCAGCGACCTCGGGCTCAACCCCCAGAGCGACGGCCGGCTGATCCGCATCACCATTCCCGCGCTCTCCACCGACGTGCGCCGCAAGATGACGGCACGGATCAAGGAACTGGCCGAGGAGGCCCGCGTGGCGATCCGCAACGTGCGCCGCGACGGCAACAAGGCCGCCGACACGGAGAAGTCAGACGGCGGACTCACCGAGGACGACTGCGAGTCGGTGAAGGAGGAGGTGCAGGAGCTCACCAAGAAGTACGAGGCCAAGGTGGGTGACCTCGCGAAGGCCAAGGAAGCCGAAGTGATGGAGCAGTGAGCGGCACCACACCCTTCCCGCCGCCCGTGGGGACGACGCAGCATGGCCGACCCAGTGGCTGACGCAGTGCCGGTACGGCTCGACGGCGTCGTCAAGCGCTACGGCAGCCGCACGGTGCTCGACGGCGTGTCGCTGGAGGTGACGCCCGGGGTCACCGGGCTCGTCGGCCCCAACGGTGCCGGCAAGAGCACGCTCGTGCGGGCGATCCTGGGCCTCGTGCGGCTGGCGGAGGGCAGCGTGCGGGTCTTCGGACTCGATCCGATCCGCGAACCGCGGCGGGTGCGGGCGCTCGTCGGAGTCGTGCCCGAGGACGAATGCTCCGTGCCCGGACTCTCCGGTGTCGAGATGGTCCGGTACGCGGCGCGGCTGTGCGGCCTCCCGGGCACCGAGAGCCTGAGGCGGGCCCACGAGGTGCTCGACTGGTGCGACGCCGGCCAGGAGCGATACCGGCCCGTGGAGACCCTCTCGGTCGGCACCCGGCAGAAGGTGGCCTTCGCCGCCGCGATCGTGCACGACCCGCGGCTGGTGATCCTGGACGAGCCCACCAACGGTCTCGATCCGCTGGAACGCCGGGCGATGCTCGGCCGGCTCGTGACGCTGGCCCGCGACCACGGCAAGACGGTGTTCGTTTCCACGCACGTGCTGCCCGACGTGCAGTCGATCTGCGACCGTGTCGTGGTGCTCGCCCGCGGCCGCGTGCGGCTCGCCGGCACGGTCGACGCGCTCACACGGCTCGGCACCCCGACCCACAGGCTCGAGGGCGACGGGCCGCTGGAGGATCTGGCCCGGCTGCTCAACGACCGCGGCGTGAAGGCCAACCACTGTCCGCCGGACCCGGCGGGCGACGCCGAGTGCGTGCTGCTGGAGCCGCCCGGAGACGATCGCGTCGGCGTCGTGTGGGGGGCGGCCCGCGACGCGGGCGTCGTCATCCGCGCGCTGGGGCCGGCCGTGCGGCCCCTGGAGGAGGTGTTCGTCGGGGCGCTTCGCGCTGCGGACGCGGACGACGAGCGGGAGGCCATCCATGCCGCTCCATGACGTGGGCTACCGGCCCTGGTCCGGCAGGCTGCTCGGCCCCTCCTCGGCGATCGGCGTCATCGCCATGACGGGCATCCGCCTGGCGTGGACGAGCCGCTGGCTGCGGCGGCTCGTGTTCTTCGCGTGGAGCCCGGCGCTGGTGTTCGCGACGAGCTTCTTCGCGTTCGAGCAGGCGATCGACGAAGGCCGGCTGACGACGATGCGCGAGGCGGCCCGCGCCGGCCGTAACCTCGACGGCGTGGGCATGCTCGGCACGGTGCTGGCGGATTCCCTCGGCAGGCAACAGCGTGCCGAAAAGGTCCTGCGCGGGCCGGAGCGGCACGCCGCGACCACGTCGGAAGACGTCAAGGTGGACATCGCCCAGACCCGCCGGGTCGTGTGGTCGCGGCTCCTGCTAGCCTTCATGCGCGTGCCGCAGGCGGTGCTCCTGGCCGTGATCATCGGGCTGGTCGCGCCGCAGCTGGTCTCGCGCGACATGCGGGCCAAGGCCTGGCTCGTCTACTTCACCCGGCCCGTGGGCCGGGTCGAATACATCCTGGGGAAGGCCGCCATCCTGGCGCTGCTCGTCGCGGCGATCACGATCCTGCCCGCCCTCGCGCTGTGGTTCATGGGGGTGCTCGTGAGCCCGAGCGTGTGGGTCGCCGTGGACACGTGGGACCTGCCCCTCAAGGCGATCGCGGCCAGCGTCGCGCTGGCGGTGCCGACGGTCCTGTTGTCGCTGGCCTACTCGTCGCTCACCGCCGAGAGCAGGATCGCCAGCTTCGCCTGGTTCGCCACGTGGGCCGCCTGCTGGATCGCCCACTCCTCGCTCACGACGGCCGACATGGTGGCCGCAGCCCGCCAGGACGAGGTCGCCGGCGCGTCGGCCGGCGCCGGCCGCGAGGGATCGTGGAAGGAAAACCCGTTCGCCGACCTCGACGATGAGGCCGCTCCGGAGCCGCGCCGCGGCCGCACCGAGCGCGGCCGCTTCCGCTGGCTCGCGAAGGCCGCCGGGATGGACACCACGCTCGACCGCTGGGCATGGCTGTCGCCTTACCACTCGCTCGGTGTGGTGCAGGCCTGGATCTTCGGCATCGAGTCGCGATCGGCCGCGGTCGTGCCGTGCGTGGTGTCGCTCGCGGCCGTGTCGATCCTCGCCTTGCTCGTGCTGCTCAACAGGATCGACGCGCCCACCCGTGCCTGACGGCCCGCACCCGACCCCGGCCCCCGCGACCATGCTCTCCCTCACCCACGTCACGAAGCTCTACGGCACGGTCATCGGCGTCAATGACGTGACGGTCGAGCTCGGGGGCGGGGCACACGGCCTGCTCGGGCCCAACGGCGCGGGCAAGACGACGCTCCTGGGCCTCGTCACCGGGCAGCTGCGGCCGACGATGGGGCGGGTGCGCGTATTCGGCGAGCGGCCCTTCGCCAACCCGCGGGTGCTGCGGCGGATCGGCTTCTGCCCCGCCGCCGACATCACGGAACGACGGGCCACGCCCCGCGAGTGGGTCACGTACCTGGTGCGGCTCTCGGGCTTCGCTGGCCGCGCGGCGGCCGTCCGCGCCGACGCCGCGCTCGAACGGGTCGGGCTGGGCGAGGCGATCGACAGGCCGCTCTCCACGCTCTCCAAGGGCATGCGGCAGCGGGCGAAGCTGGCGGGCGCCATGGCCCACGACCCCGATCTGCTCGTGCTCGACGAGCCGTTCGACGGGCTCGATCCGGTGGCGCGGCACGATCTCGTGGGCCTCGTGCGCCGCTGGGCCGTGGCGAACGACGCCGTCGCGGGCCCGCGCACCCTGCTCGTCGCCAGCCACCTGCTCCACGAGGTGGAGGCGCTGCACGCCGGGCTGGCCGTGATCCTCGGCGGCCGGCTCGTGGCCAGCGGCGACGCCGACGAGATCCGCGAACTGGTGGATTCCATGCCGTCGGAAATCCGCGTCCGCTGCGACGCGCCCCGACGGCTCGCGGAGCTGGTCTGCGGCACCCCCGGAGCCGACAGCGTGCGGTACGAGGGGGACGACACGCTCGTCGTCGCCACCCGCCAGCCGAAGCTCCTCGCCGAGCGGGTCGCGGCCGTCGCCGCGGAGGACCGGATCGTCATCCGGGAGGTGCTGGCGGGTGACCGCTCTCTCGAAGGCATCTTCGGCCGCCTCGTGCGGCTGCATCGCGGGGTGGGCGCATGAGCGTGCCGGACGTGAACCACGCCGACTCGGGCTCGCCGCCGCTGGCCGCGGCCGTCGGCTCCACGCTGGCCGTCGCGGCGTTCCAGCTGCGGCGGCTGCTCTCGTGGCAGCGGCTCGTGATGGCGGCCCTGGGGGTGATCTTCCCGGCCGCGGTCATGCTCGCCGTGCGGCGGACCGCCCGACTCGGGCTCGACGACGACCTCGCCGTGCTCATGCTCTACGCGCTGGTGCCCGAGGCCGTCTGCATGCTCGGCCTCCTGGTCACCATGTGCCCCGCGGTCGCCGACGAGCTGGAACGCGGCACGTGGGTGCACCTGGCGGTGCGGCCCGGGGGCCGCCGGGCGCTCCTGCTGGGCACCTACCTCGCGGCCGTCGCGTGGACCGGGGCCGTCGGGCTGCTGGCGATGGTGCTCGCGCTGGCCGTCATGCAACTGCCGAATCCGCTGCGCGTGGCGGGCATCTTCGCGGGGCTCGTGGCGATCTCGGTGCTGGGGCGGGCGGCGCTCTTCTCGCTGCCGGCGGTCATCATGCCGAAGCGGGCGCTCGTGGCGAGCGTGGCCGCGGCGCTGGTGGTGGAATACGCGGCGGGCTTCATGCCTGCCGTCGTCAATCAGGCGACGGTGAGCCTGCGGCTGCGCAGCCTGCTGGTCGCATGGATGACGTGGCGGCAGCGGCTGCCCGTGGAGATCCACCTGCTCGTCGACCCGCAGCCACCCTGGGTGCAGATCGCGGCCGTGGCGATACTGGTGACCTTGTTGCTGACGACGGCGGTGGTGATCCTCGAGTTCCGTCAGTTCCCGCCGAGCGACGAGATCTGAGCCGCCGCACCGTTGGGCCGAGGGAAGCACCGCGATGATCGAGGTCGACAATCTGGTCAAGCACTACCGTGCCGGCGACGGCAGCGTCGTGCGGGCGGTGGACGGGGTCTCGCTGGCGGTGGCCCCGGGCGAGATGGTGGGCCTGCTCGGGGCCAACGGTGCGGGGAAGACGACGACGCTGCGGGTGCTGGCGACGCTGCTGGCCCCCACGGCCGGGACCGCCCGCGTCGGCGGCTGCGACGTGATTCGCGACCCGCTCGGGGCGCGGCGGCGTCTGGGCTACGTCTCGGCCACGACCGGCGTGCCCGACCGGCTGACCGCCCGGGAGATCATGCGGTCCTACGGCCGCCTCCACGGCATGGACGAAGGCGACCTCGACCGCCGCGTCGACCGCCTCGTCGGGGCGCTCGATCTGGCCGACTTCGCCGACCGGCCCGCGGGCCGGCTGTCGTCGGGGCAACGGCAGCGGGTGTCGCTGGCGCGGGCCCTCATCCACGACCCGCCGACGCTGGTGCTCGACGAGCCGACGAACGCGCTGGACGTCGTGGGGGCCCGCGACCTCTTCTGCCTGCTCGAGAGCCTGCGGGCCGAGGGACGGGCGATCCTGCTCTCCACCCACCGCCTCCACGAGATCGAGCGCCGCTGCGACCGGTTCGTGATCATCCACGGCGGCCGCGTCGCGGGGCAGGGGACGGCGGCGGAACTGATCGGGCCGCACGGGACCCTGGAGCAGGCGTTCTTCGCGGCGATCGGCGCGGGGGCCGCGTCATGAACGACCTCCCCGGATTCGAGCCGGTGACGCGACCGACGTCTCCTGCCACGCGGCTGCGGGCGCGGGCCCGGCTGGCGCTGGCCCGTCGCGACCTGCTCGAATTCGTCCGCGATCGGCGCACGCTCTTCGTCACGCTGCTCCTGCCGATGGCGATGTATCCGATCCTGGCGCTCTCGAGCGCCCTGGGCGTGCGCACGGCGATCTCCGACATCGACGCCCGACAGGCGCCGACCGACCTGCGGATCATGCTGTCGGGCCAGCCCTCGGACGCGCGGGCGTTCGCCGCGCGGCTCGAGGAGGTCCGGCCCGATGCCGGTGCCGCCCGCCGCGACTGGCCCGCGTCGATCCTCTTCGCCTACGCCCCGCAGGCCGACGCCGCCGCGGCGGTCGAGGGCGGCTCCGCCGACCTCTGGATCGACGTGCCCGACCGCGCCGTCGACCTGATCGACGGCACCGGCACGCTCGCCCTCGAGGCCCACGGGCCCGACACGCGGCCGCTCGCCCCGCGGGTGCGCGAGCAGTTCAACGCCGTGATGCTGGACGTCGTCGCCGACGCGCGGCGACGGCGCGTCGGCGCGGCGGGCCTGCCCGAAAGCCTGCTCGCTCCGGTGAAGCTCCAGTTCACCGGCAAGGCCGACCAGCCCGGCACCGTGGCGGCGAGCACCATCCTGCCGACGGCGGCCGGGGGGGTGTTCGTGCTCCTGTCGGTGCTCACCATGACCGGCGCCTTCTATCCGGCGATCGACGCCATCGCCGGCGAGAAGGAGCGGGGCACGATCGAGACGCTCCTGATCGCCCCCTGCGCCGCGATCGACATCGTCGCGGGAAAGTTCCTGGCGGTCTGGGCGGTCGCCCTGGCGACGCTCGTGGCCAACGTCATCTCGATCGCGCTGACGGCGGCCGTGTCGCTGCGGTTCCTCCCCAAGGGCGGGCCGCTCCTCCCGGATGGCACTCTGCCGCTGGTCGTCGCCGTCTCGCTGGTCGCGTTCATCGGCCTGTCGGCGGTGGCGGCCGCGATGTGCCTGGCGGTGACGACCGCCTCGAAGAGCGGCAAGGAGGCGCAAAACACGCTGACGCCGGTCCTGCTGATCGCCAGCGCGCTGGCGGGCGCGGGCCTGCTGGCCGATCCGGCGACGAACCCGCTGCTGCCGGCCGTGCCGTTCGCCGGGCAGGTGGCGATCGCCCGCGCCACGCTCCAGTCGCATGAGCGGCCGGCGGCGTCCGGCGCGACCGACGCCGGCGGCGGTGCGGGGATGGGCGAGCGGCTCGCAGTGCCGCTGGCCGTTTCGCTCGTCTCCTCGGCGGTGATCGTGTGGCTGCTCCTGCGGGGCACCGCGGCGCTGCTCACCGACGAGGAGATCCTCTTCCGCGGACCCGACGTCGCCGGCGGCGTGCTGGCGCGGCCCGCCCGCCGCAGGCGGCCCACGATCGTCCAGGGGATCCTGGCGCTGGTGATCGGACTGGCCGGCATATGGTACGTGCAGGGGATCGCACCCACCGACTTCTCGCTGGCGATCCCCGTGCACCAGGCGGCCGCGGTACTGCTGCCGCTGGTGCTCGTGCTCTCGTGGCAGCGGGTCGATCTCGTCCGCACGTTCAGCCTGCGGTGGCCGGTGGCCCCCGCCGACCGTCGCTCGTATCGCGGCGGTCTGGCGATCGTCGGCGCGGCGCTGGTGGGCGGTGGTCTCTTCGTGCTCGGCGCCGCCGCCATGCTCGCCATCCGGGGCACGGAGGTGTCGACGGAGGCCAAGGATCTGTCGGAAAAAATCGTCACGATGATGCGGCAGAACCCGCTGTGGCTCTCGTGGACGCTCATCGCGCTGGTGCCGGCCGTGGGTGAGGAGCTGCTCTTCCGCGGCTGGGTGCAGTCGGCACTCGTCGGCGGCTGGCCGTCCCGCGGCCGCATCCTGGCGGGACTCCTCGCGCAGGCCGCCTGCTTCGCGGCCTTCCACCTGCTCCCGGAGCGGATGCCGCAGACGTTCGTCCTCGGACTGGCGACCGGTGCGATCGCACTGGCGACCCGCAGCATCCTGCCGGCGATCGTCTGCCACGCCGCCCACAATTCGATGCCGCTGGTGCTGCTCTGGCTGGCGGGTGGATTCTCCGCGGAGGCGGTCGCCGGTGACGCCACCGCCGCGATGGCCGCCACCGCGAAGCTGCCGGCCTGGTTCGTGCTGGCGGGGCTGGTCGGCCTGGCCATCGGGGCGGCCCTCGTCGGCCTGTCCGTCGGCGCCGTCGGTGCACGGCGGGCACATGGCAGCCGCTTCGGCGGCGGGGTGGCCGCGCCGCTGCTGGCGCTGGTCGCGGCGTCGTGCCTCGCTGCCGGCACCGCGGAGGACACCGCCACTCCGCCGGCGCGGCTCCGCGTGGCGGTGATGCCGATCGCCTCGGCGGTGGAGTGGTCGGGCGACCAGCCCACCGGCGTCATGATCGACGTCTGGAAAGACCTCGCCCGCCGGGTGGGCGTGGAGTACGAGTTCACGAAGGTGCCGACCTTCAGTCGGCTCATGGAGACGCTGCCCGCGGGCACGGCCGACGTGGCGCTCGGCCCGATCGCCATCACGGCGGAGCGCGAGCGGGTGATGGACCTGACGCATCCGATCGTCCATTCCGGACTGCGGGTCGCCGTGCTCCGGGAGGCGGATCGGGGCTTCCTGCCGGTGGTGGCGTCGCTGGCGTCGTGGCAGCTGCTCCGACTTCTCGGCCTGGTCGTAGCGCTGGCGGTGGCGTCGGGCCACCTCCTCTGGTGGTTCGAGCGGCGGTGCAATCCCGAGTCGTTCCCACCGCAGTACCCACTGGGTGTGATCGAGGCCATGTGGTGGATCGCCTCCACCGTCGTGGCCGGCGGCTGCGACAACAAGCACGTCGCCAGCGGGCTGGGGCGGACGATCGCCTTCGCGTGGATGGTGGGGGGCATCGTGCTGCTGGCGGCGTTCACGAGCGTGCTCACCGCCGCCCTCACGGTGGAGCAGGTGCGGGGCAGCATCCACGGCCCGAAGGACCTCGTCGGCCGCGTGGTCGGCTGCCAGGAGGCGGCGGTGTCGGTGCCGGCGATCCGTGATCGCGGCAGCATCCCCCGGGAGTTCGCCAATCTCGACGACGCCTTCGCCGCGCTCGACGACGGGGAAATCGACGCCGTGGTGGGGGAGAACAACCAGCTCAAGGCGCTGACGAGCCGGCCGGACCAGGCCGGTGTCGAACTCGTCGGCCCGATCTTCGAGTCGTTCGACTACGGGATCGGGCTCGTGAACGGCAGCCCGCTCCGCGAGGGCCTCAACACGGCGATCCTGCGGATGCGCGAGGACGGCACCGTGGATCGCATCTTCGACACGTGGCTCGGCCGCCACGACTGACGCGGCCGTGCGTGCCGCCGCAGGCGGCCGGAGGGCTCACTCCGCCCCGTCGCCCACGTAGCCCGCGAGGCGGTGGTAGAGCATGCCCAACGCGATGAAGGCCAGCGGCAGCAGCCAGATCGCGGCGATGCCGAGCGTGAGCAGCATGAACAGGCTGAGGGATCCCAGCGTCAGCATCAGCCCGAACGTGCGGAACCAGCAGGTGCCGATGACCCGCCGCGACGTCTCGAGCGACTCCCACACGCCGAGCCTGTGGTCGACGAGCAGCGGCAGGGCGAGGACGTAGGACACCGCCAGGTAGATGCCCGGGATGATGAACAGCAGAAACCCGAGGCCCACGAGGATCATCTGCACGATCGACAGGCCGGCGATCCTGCCCGCCTGGGAGAAGCAGTCGCCCACCATGCTCGCCCGCGTCGCCGCGCCGGCGGCGCGCCGCACGCCCAGCATCCACAGGCCCGCGAGCATCGGCCAGAGCACGAAGGCCGACAGCAGGTAGTTGACCAGTTGCGCCGCCGGCATCGAGCGGGTGAAGCCGGCCACCAACCCCACGACGAACCCGACGAGCATCGCGACACCCATGTACGCGAGGAACGCCAGCCAGAACGTCCCCTTGAACCCGCGCACCAGCCGCCACGAGTCGCGGACGAGTTGGTCGATCGTCCACGCGGTGTTTCCCGCGAGCGTCTGCTCGAGCGACCCGCCGGCGTCGGCCGGCACGACGTCCGCGGCGAGGCTCGCCTCGGGCGCGGCGTAGGGATTGAACGGGTCCCGCGGTGCGTGCTGCGACATGGTTCCTCTCCTCACGTCAAACGCCGACGGCGGCGCGATCGCCGCCTGGTCTCCGGCGGGCCCCAGCGGCCCGTGGATAAAGTCGACCGCCGCTGGATGCGGCGGCATTCGAACCGGGAAACCCTCTGCGTTTCCTGCGGTCGACTTCGTGGACCGTCTTCGTCGGTCGCCATGCGACCGGTGGGGGCACGGACGACTTTTTCCACAGACGGCTAGCGTACCCGCCACATGGGGGAACACAACCCGCTCTGCACCGTCGGGCACGCGATCGGATGCCTGCCGGGCCATGCGTTGACGCCCTCCTGCGGCGGTACTAGATTCGGACGGCTTTTCCGGCACGAAGCGGCACCGTTTCGCCCGGGATTCCCCCTCACGAAAGGCCTCGATCCGCCCATGGCAACCAACGTCCGCAAGAAGTCGACCGCACGCCGCACGAGCAAGAAGGACGCCAGGGCGGCCAAGCCGGGCCGGATGATCTACTACTTCGGGGCCAAGAAGTGCGACGGCGACGGCACCATGAAGTCGCTGCTCGGCGGCAAGGGTGCCAACCTCGCCCAGATGACGAAGATCGGACTGCCCGTGCCGCCGGGCTTCACGATCACCACGCAGGTCTGCATCGACTACTACACCAACGGCAAGAAGTTTCCCAAGGGCCTCGAGGACGAGATCGCCTCCTACGTCAAGCTCCTCGAGAAGGAGACCGGCAAGAAGTTCGGCGATCCGCGAAACTCCCTGCTCGTGAGCGTCCGCAGCGGTGCCCGCGACAGCATGCCCGGCATGATGGACACGATCCTGAACCTCGGCCTCAACGACGACACCGTGAAGGGGCTCGCCGAGGCGACGGCCAACCCGCGGTTCGCCTACGACTCCTACCGCCGCTTCATCCAGATGTACGGCGACGTCGTCATGGGCGTGCAGAAGCGGCACGAGAACGAGCACGAGCCGTTCGAGGAGGTGATGGAGGAGCTGAAGCACGAGGTCGGCGTCCACAACGACACCGACCTGACCGACGCGCACCTCCGGGAGCTGATCAAGCGCTATCTCCACCTGATCAAGGAACGGACCGGCAAGAGCTTCCCGCAGGACCCCTTCGTGCAGCTCCTGGGCGCGGTGGGCGCGGTGTTCGGCAGCTGGATGAACGAGCGGGCGATCCTCTACCGCCGCAAGTACAAGATCCCCGACGAGTGGGGGACCGCCGTCAACGTGCAGAGCATGGTGTTCGGCAACATGGGGGACGACTGCGCCACCGGCGTGGCCTTCACCCGCGACCCCGCCACCGGCGAGGACGTCTTCTACGGCGAATACCTGGTCAACGCCCAGGGCGAGGACGTCGTCGCCGGCGTCCGCACGCCCAAGCCCGTGGTGGAGATGGCCAACGACCCCATGTTCGCCGCCACCTACAAGCAGCTCGAGAAGGTCCGCGAGCGGCTGGAGAAGAAGTTCGGCGACGTCCAGGACTTCGAGTTCACGGTCGAGAAGAAGAAGCTCTACATGCTCCAGACCCGCAACGGGAAGCGGACGGCGCTGGCGTACGTGAAGATCGCTCACGACATGGTCAAGCAGAAGCTCATGTCGCCCGAACACGCGATCCAGTCGGCCGACCCGGACGCCCTCTCGCAGCTGCTCGCGCCGATCTTCGATCGCGCCGACTACGCGGCGGCGCAGAAGAGCGGCCGCCTGCTGACGTCGGGGCTGCCCGCCGGCCCCGGCGCCGCGACGGGGCAGCTCGTCTTCACCGCCGCCAAGGCCGAGGAATTGGCCCACGCCGGCGAGAAAGTGGTGCTGGCCCGGGTGGAGACGAGCCCCGAGGATCTCCGCGGCATGATCGCGGCGGAGGGCATCCTCACGAGCCGCGGCGGCGTGTCGAGCCACGCGGCGCTTGTGGCCCGGCAGATGGGCAAGGTCTGCGTGGCCGGCGCCGGGGCGGTCCAGATCGACTACGCGAAAGGCACGCTCACCTGCGCCGGCCACACGCTCCGGGAAGGAGACGCCATCTCCATCAACGGCAGCACCGGCGAGGTCTTTACCGGTGCGATCAAGACCGCCGACAGCGAGCTCAACCAGGTGCTCATCACCCGCACGATGAAGCCGGATGACTCGGAGGTCTACCAGTACTACGCGTTCATCATGAAGCTGGCCGACAAGCACCGGAAGCTGGGGCTGCGCACCAACGCCGACACTCCCGAGCAGGTGCGGCACGCCATCGCCTTCGGCGCCGAGGGGATCGGCCTGACGCGGACCGAGCACATGTTTTTCGAGGGCGACCGGATCGACGCGATGCGGGAGATGATCCTGGCCGAATCGCTCGAGGCGCGGCGGGCGGCGCTCGCCAAGCTGCTCCCCTACCAGCGGGACGACTTCGAGGGCATCTTCCGGGCGCTCGAGGGTCGGCCGGCGACGATTCGCTTCCTCGATCCGCCGCTGCACGAGTTCGTGCCGCACGACGCGAAGGCCCAGGCAGACCTGGCGGCCAAGCTGCGGATGACGCCCGACGCCGTGGCGAAGCGGGTGGCCGCGCTCCACGAATTCAACCCGATGCTCGGGCACCGCGGCTGCCGGTTGGGCATCAGCTACCCCGAGATCTCGGAGATGCAGGCCCGCGCCGTCTTCGAGGCCGCGGCGAAGGTGCAAAAGTCGGGCGTCAAGGTGAAGCCCGAGATCATGATTCCGCTCGTCGGCTTCAAGAAGGAGCTCGACAACCAGGTGGAGATCGTGCACGCGGTCGCCGCCAAGGTGCAGAAGGAGACGGGCGAGAAGATCAAGTATCTCGTCGGCACGATGATCGAGATCCCGCGCGGCGCCCTCACGGCCGACGAGATCGCCGAGACGGCCGAGTTCTTCTCGTTCGGCACCAACGACCTGACGCAGACCTGCCTGGGCATGAGCCGCGACGACATGGCGTCATTCCTGCAGAAGTACACCGACGAGGGCATCTTCAAGGCCAATCCGTTCGCGTCGATCGACACGACCGGCGTCGGGCAGCTGATGCAGATCGCGGTGGAGCGGGGCCGCAAGACCCGCAAGGACATCAAGCTCGGCATCTGCGGCGAGCACGGCGGGGAGCCGCACTCGGTGGTCTTCTGCCACCACGTCGGCCTCGACTACGTGAGCTGCTCGCCGTTCCGGCTGCCGGTGGCGAGACTCGCCGCCGCCCAGGCCGCCCTCGGCAAGGCCTACTGAGGCTGGATGGCCTCGGGTACTGGATGACCTCGGGCAAAGGCTTCCGGCTCGGGCCAACGCGTTCGGGACATGGCTCCAGCCCCGACGACGTCGCGGCCCGGCCGGGGCATGCATGCCGGCCGGGCCGCGTCGCGGGGCGGCTGCCGAGAGGGGGCTCTCCGCGCGACTCAGGGACGGGGGGCGGGAGCCCGTCGACCTGGAGCGGCGGTCAGAAGCCCCCCTCGATCGGCACGCCGCAGTGGTGGCAGCGGGGCTGTGCCGGCGGGACCGGCGTCGGCAGGTAGCCCTCGCACCACATGGCCTGGAGCCGCGGGAACGTCGACGCCGGCCTCACGCAGGCCGGCCGGGGCTCGTGCAGCATCCGGAACGGGTACGCCTGGTACACGCTCGACCCCGGGCAGCAGGCGGGCCCGTGGCCGCACTGCCCGGCGTGGACGTTGCCATGCCACGGGGGCTGCTGCCACTGGCCGGGGCGGCAGCCGCACCCTTCGCCCGCGACCCCGGCGGCGGACATCTCCGGCTGGCCTTCGATCACCGTGATCGGCTCACCAGGCTGCCTGGCGGAGGCAACCAGGGGCGACAGTGACGCGGCGAGGGCGACGGCGGCGGCGAACGCGAAGGGGCGGGCGATACGCACGAAAGCGGACTCCGGGACCGGCTGCTGGGAAACGTCTCGAACCACTCAGGAGAGTTCGTCACGGACGGACCGCGGGGTTGAGCGGACGGGCAAACAGGTGGGGATGCGCCTCCTGTGACGGACGTGCTGACCGTGCGCGATCCGGCGGAGCTTCCGGACCGTATCCTTGACAGCGAAAAACCCTCCGCTAGATTATGCAAAAGAGTTGCACCTACAGGCGAACGCGTCGTCGTGCGGCACAAGGAGGCAGGGCCATGCAATCCCGGGATTCCTCGCGAGTCGGTTTCACGCTCGTCGAACTGCTGGTCGTGATCGCGATCATCGGCGTGCTCATCGGGCTCCTGCTGCCCGCCGTCCAGGCGGCGCGGGAATCGGCCCGGCGGACGCAATGCTCCAACAACCTCAAGCAGGTCGGGCTCGCCCTGCAGAACTACCACGAGGCCCGCAGGCAGCTGCCCGAGGGGTGGCTGTGCGACATGTCGGACGCTGAGGAGGGCGTGGGCTGGGGCTGGGCGTCACGGATCCTCTCCTACGTCGAGGAGGACGCCACCTTCAAGAGCATCGACACCAAGATCCCGATCGCCTCCGCGTCGACGAACCTGCGCACCAAGGTGATCGCCTCCTACCTGTGCCCGTCCGACGCTTCGGCCGGCGCGCCGGTGTTCAACGTCGGCAATGAGGGTGGGGCCTGCGACCACGACGCCGCCGACGCCAACCCCGGTGCAGAACTCGCGTCGCGGACCAACTACGTCGGCATGTTCGGCACCAACGAGATCGAGGACGAACCCTTCGCCGGCAACGGCATGTTCTACGCCAACAGCCGCATGCCCTTCCGCCACGTGACCGACGGCTTGAGCAAGACGATCATGGTAGGCGAGCGGGATTCCCGGATGGGCGGCAGTCTCTGGGTCGGCATGTGGGAGGGCAAGTGCGAGGCGCTGGTCCGTGTGGTCGGCGGTGGCGATCATCCGCCCAATGGCGACATGACCCAACGACACTTCGACGACCTCTCGTCGCGGCATGCAGGTGGCGTGAACGTGGTGTTCGCCGACGGCCACGTCGACTTCATCGCCGAAACAATCGCGCCGGCCGTGTTTCAGGCGCTCTGCACCCGCAAGGCAGCCGACTGAGCCTTGCCCGGCGGGCCAGCGGGCGGACCCGCGTGAAGACACCACGGCCTGGAGGGCCATGTTTGCCGTGAAGCATCCCCGCCGGGGCTGCCCATGCCCCGTCGCCGGACGTTCGCTACGGGCTTCCTGCCCTCCGCTCTCTCCATGCCGGCTGCGCTCCGACATCCTGTCTCCGCTGGCCGCCAAGGCCGGCTCCCGGGGCACGGGCAACCCCTCCTCCAGAGCGCTGCCAAAAGACCGCCCGGCACGATGCCGGGCGCAGCACCAGAAACCGGAGGTTTCCAAGCAAAAATCGCAGGATGCGATGTTTTGCGTGAAGCCGTTCGAGCGCAGCACCAGCGAGCGGATGATCGCCAAGACACAATGGCCCGGAGGCCCATGTTTGTCGTGAAGTCAGTCCAGGGCCACGTCGTCGACGCGGTAGCCCTCGACGGCGTCCCTCGTGGCAAGCACGATGAAGCCCTCGCCTCCGGCGCGGAAGCCGCCGATGCCCGTGAGCGCCGCACCGTGCCGATACCGATCCACGACGCGGCCGTCGGCCCAGGCCACCGTCACCGACCCGTCGGGGGCGGCGATCAGCCACTGCCGTCGCGGCGTCCCGAGCAGATCGGCCCAGGCGACCGGCTCGATCGGACCGTCGCGGTGCACGCCGTCTGCCAGGTCGAGGCTCCACGTGCGCCCGCCGTCGGCGTCGATGCCGACGGCGACGTTCTGGCCGACCCGTCCGCCGGCGAGCCCCAGGATCGCCCACCCTCCGTCCGGTGCCACCGGACCCGACGCGATCGCCCGCAGCGGCAGGGCGTCCGCCGGCTCGGCGGGCCGTGGCCTGCCGACCGTGCCGTCCGGAGCGACGGGCACGAGCCGGCCGCGACCATCCACGCACAGCACACCCCGTCGGCCGGATGCATCGGGTGCCGCCGACGCCATGCCGGCCACCGCTTCGAGCGATCGATCGCTCCACAGGCGATGGCCCGAGAGGTTCGCCGCGTGCACGCCGGCCGTGCCCAGGTAGGCGACGACGATCTCCGGCGTGCCGTCGCCGTCGAGATCCGCCAGCTCCGCCGCGGAGACACCGGCGTGCGCCGGGCTCTCCCAGCCCGGGTAGGCCGCCGCGAGCCTCCAGGCCTCGTCGAAGACGAACACCTGCTGGCCACCGCGATTGCCCCCGAGCCACCACCGCCTGCCCGACGTGTCCACGGCGGTCCGCAGGAACCCCACCGCGGCATCGGCGGGGAGATCGAGCTCCTGCCGACCGATCTCCCTCCCCTCGCCGTCGAGCACGACGACGGTCCGCCAGCCGTCGAGGGCGACGATCCGCGCGGCGGCTGCTCCGGCACCGTCGATGCAGGCGACGTTGCCGGGAATCGCGATGCCCTCGGCCCGCCACGCGCGCACGAGCTTGAACCGGTCCGGCTGTCGGCGCGGGGCGATCACCTGTTCGGGCAGCGGCTCGGTGCCGCCGCCGCCGGAGATCCGCTCGAGCAGTTCACGGTATTCCGCCAGCCGTGATTCGAAGCGGTCGCGGACCAGCTGCGCGGTCGGGCGGCCGGCGGCGATCGCGGCCAGGTCGGCGGCGACGTCCTCGCCGATCCGCCGATGCCGGCCCGACTGCACGTCGGCGACCGTCCCGTCCGGGGCGAGCACCACGACCGCGGGCGGCGTCGTGATGCCGAAGGCGGCGGCGGCCACGCTGCGCGAATCCCGCAGGATCGTGCCACGGCCGTTCCAGGAGGCGACCGTCCCGCGGATCGCCTCGTCGGTCACCTCGGTGTCGTCGACGCTCACGGCATAGTGCTTGACGGGGCGGCCCCGCGCCTCCGCCTCGACCGCGGCGGCCACCAGCGGCATCGCCCGCCGGCAGGCCTCGGAGTCGGTCGAAAAGAACTCCAGGACCGCGGCCGCGCCGGCGAGGTCGGCGGGAGCGACGGTCGCCCCGTCGAGCGTGGCCAGTGCCACGTGCGGGCAGGGCCGGCCGACGAGCGGGCCGGGTGGCTCCGGCGCCGACGGTGGCTCCAGCCGCGTGACACGTCCCGCTCCCGGCGGCACGTCGAATGCGAAGACCTGCTCGGGTACGGAGGGCCGGAACGTCGCCCCGACGAAGTCGACGATCACGGCCAGTCCGCCGACCGGACCTCCCTGCTCCGCGAGGTACCGGGCATAGGTCCGGGTCGGCAACGACAGGCGGCGCAGCAGTCGCTCGCGGCGATCGATCCAGAGGACCAGTGGCCCGTCGTCCTTCGGGATCGTCAGCACCGTGCACTCGTGCCCCTCCACTCGTTCGGTGCCGGTGACTCGCGGCGTCTCGACGGCGTCGGCGACGATCAGATCGACCGTGTCGTCCGCCAGCAGGAGCGGCAGCTGCGTCGGGCAGCCCGCATCCCCCTCGGCGAGGGCCATGCGGATCTGCTCGTCGGCGAAGACCTGGTCGAGCGAGAGCGGGCTGCGCACCGCCTCCTCCAGCACCTGCCCGGGCACGCTGCCGACGGCGCCGCGAAGCACGCTGCCGTCCACGGCGATGCGGGCATCGTAGGCGTCGATCCGCAGCCGGTCCGGCCGCTGGAAGACCACCCGGAACGGCACCGTCTGCTCGACCTCCTCGCCGTCGCGAACGTAGCGGATGCGCACGACGCCGGCGTCCGAATAGCCCTCGGCGGCACGGTAGGCGCGACTCATTCCGTCGAGGATGCCGCGGGGATCGGCACCACAGCCTCCGGCCGCGGCGAGCCCTGCCGCGGCGAACAGGGCGGTGCGGAACGATCGGCTGGCGGGCGGCGTCATCATGCCGCCATCATGGCCGAACTCGTGCCGAATCGGCCAGAGCGATCGACGCCGGCACGGACCGACGGCGGAGGCCACAGCGGGTACCATACGATATGCCGACGGAGCGAAGAAGCCGCGGCCGCGAGCAACGGAAGCGAACCCGCGAACGCATGCTGTGCATCCCCATCGAATACGGCGCCGAAGAACCGCTGATCGTGGAGCCGGGAGCGGATGCGCCCGTCGTCCACTGTCGCGGGCCCGAGGGCGTCCGCGGCGCCGCTGCCGGGAAGGTGGTCGCGACGGCGCTCGCCGCGCCGCCGGCGGGGCCGCCCCTGCATCGGCACGTGGTGCCGGGCGATCGGGTCGTGCTCGCCGTCGATGCGCTCGCGCCCCAGGCGGACGCCGTCGTCCCGGCCGTCGTCGAGGCGCTCGTGGCGGCTGGCGTCGCGGCTGCGGACGTGGCGCTGCTGCGGTCTCCGCCTCTCGACACGCTGACGTTCGGTGCCGGCCCGCCGGCGGCGGCCGACCCGCCGCCCGGCGTGGGCAACGCCGCCGACTTCGATCCGGCGGCCGAGCCGCAGACCTCCTACATCGCGGCGGACGCCGCGGGACGACCGATCCACGTCGCGCGGGCACTGGTCGACGCCGACGTCGTGATCGCGGTGGGTGGCTGGGGCTGGGACGCCGCCTTCGGTGGCCGCGGTCTGGGTGGCGAGCCGTGGCCGGCATTCGCCCGGCAGGCCTGCCGCCAGGAAGTGCTGCGGTCGCTCGCCGTGCGTGGCCGTCGCGGCCTGGCGGCCTGGAGGTCCGGCTGCCGCGAGGCTGTCTGGCAGCTGGGCCTGTGCGCGAGCCTCCGCGTCGTGGGCGGACAAGGCGATTCGCTGTCGGCGGCGGCCTTCGGCATGCCCGACGACGCCGCCCGTCAGGCCCGCGGCCTGGCCGTCGGCTGGAGCCCGCTGATCGACGCCCCCGCGGCGGTGTCGGTCGCCACGCTCTCCGACCCGCACGGCCCGCCCGCCATGCTCCTGCGTGCGGTGGCTGCGGCGGCCCGCATCACGCAGCCGGCGGGCACGATCTGCGTGGCCAGCAGGCTGACCGAGCTTCCCGGGCTGATTTTCTCGCGCTGGCGGGAGGGGGCGCCGCTCGATCGGCTGGTGCGCGAGGCGGTGGACACCGGTGACCGGACGCTCATCGCCGACGCTTTCCTGACGCGGTTCTTCGCCAGGGCGCTCGGCGACAGGCGGCTCGTGCTCCTCTGTGCGGCCGAAGAGTCGCAGGTCGAAGATCTCGATTTCGGCCACGCCGCCACCCCCGAGGCGGTGGAGCGGCTCGCGCACCGCGCCGGCAGCGTCGCCGTGCTCGAGGAGGCGGACCGGATGCTCCCGCGGCTGGCCTAGCTGTCTGTGGAAAAAGTCATCCATGCCCCCACCGGTCGCATGGCGACCGACACAGACGGTCCACGAAGTCGACCGCAGGAAACGCCGAGGGTTTCCTGGGTCGACTGCCGCCGCATCCAGCGGCGGTAGACTTTATCCACTGGCTGCGAGCGGCTGCGGACGGCCTGCGCGGTGTCACGCGTTCGATCGCTGCCGCCCCGCCAGGCCACGGCCCAGCGCGTCGGCGGCGATGATCGCCGCCGCGAGTCGGGCGGCGTCGACGGCAAACGGCATGTTGTGGATCGTCTCGCCCGCGACGGTCGCACGTTCCGCGATCCGCCGCACGGCCGCCGCTGCCGGCCCGGCGCCCTCGTCGGGCACGCCGAGGTGCCCCAGCGTCACCGGCAGCTCCACCCGGACGAAGAATTCCGCCACCCGCCGCGCCTCGGCGAGCGTCTCGGCACGGTCTGCGGCGGAGACGGCCGCGTCGGCCTCCAGCATGAGTTGCACGAGCGTGCCGAACGCCACCTTCTCGCCGTGCCACATGCCGTGCGTCTCGGGGACGGCGGTCAGCCCGTTGTGCACGGCGTGCGCCGCGGCCAGACCGGCCGACTCGAAGCCGAGGCCCGAAAACAGCGTGGCCGCCTCGACGATCCGCTCGAGCGCCGGCGTGGAGCGGCCCTCCCGGCACGCCGCCAACGCCGCCTCGCCGTCGGCGAGCACCGTGTCACGGCAGAGCCTCGCCAGGGCGACGGCGGCCAGCGTGGCCCGCCCGCCGCGCATGTTCGGCTTGTCGGCCGCCGCGGCCGCCCGCCCCTCGTACCAGGTGCTCATCGCGTCGCCGATGCCGGCGGCGAGCAGCCGCGGCGGGCTCTCGGCGATGACCTGCGTGTCGACGAGCACGAGGTCCGGCGAGCGGCGATGGATCTGGTAGGCCTCGACCGCCCCGTGATCGGGCCCCGTGTCGAAGTAGATCACGGAGAGGGCGCTGGTCGGAGCGTCGGTGGAGCAGACCGTGGGGCACGACACGAACGGCAGCCCGAGTTCCGCGGCCGCGGCACGGGCCGCGTCGATCACCTTGCCTCCCCCCGCCGCGACGAGCGTGCGGGCGCCGAGGTCGCGGGCCTCCGCGGCGATCGCCGCGATCTCCCGACGGCTCGATTCGCCGCCGAAAAGCCGGACGCGCGACACGATCGCGGCGGCGTCGAGCGCCGCCGCCCACGTCGGCGCCAGCCGCGCCACGGCGGTCGAGCCCGCGACGACCAGGCACGGTCCCTCGAGCCCGACGGCACGCATCTCCTCTCCCAGCCGCGCCATCGCTCCCGGTCCCTGCACGTATCGCAGCGGCGAACAGAACACGCTCAGCATCGATGCCTCGGCCTTCTCGGGTCGGGCCGGCAGCCCAACCGGCTCGCAGCCCGTGGATACAGTCGAACGCCGCTGGATGCGGCGGCAGCCGACCCAGGAAACCCTCGGTGTTTCCTGCGGTCGACTTCGTGGACCGTCTTTGTCGGTCGCCATGCGACCGGAGGGGTCATGGATGACTTTTTCCCAGACGGCTAGCGTCCGAAGTAATCCTCGGGACCGAGCCGTGGAGGCCGCGGCACGGCGGAGGTCGGCGGCGGCGGCTGCGGACGCATCCCCGAGCGGTAGGGCGTGCCAGCCGGCTGCTGGGGCGGCAGCGGGCCGCGAGCCGTCCCACCGGCCCCGGGAATCCCGCCCGGCGGAACCTGCCCGCCGGCCGTCGTGCCGCGGGAGCCCGTGGCGGCCCCGAACGGCTGAGTCGCGTAGGGAGGCGGAGACCGGCCCGGGATTCCGCCCGCGGGACCGCGCGGGGAAGGCGAGGCGACGCCAGGCACGCCGCCGCGGGTCTGCGGAGGGCCACCCGGAAGCCGGCCGGCGTTGAGGCTCTGCGACGGACCCGGCGACGGACGCGATCCGCCGGCGATCACGCCAGGCCGGGCCGCCGCGGGCGGCTGAACGGCGAACGTCGGCCGTCGCGCCGCAGTCTGTGGCGGTGCCGGAGCGGTGGAGCCGTCGGGGAGCATTCTGGCACGGCCGTTCAAATCACCGCTGCGAGGATCACGGCCGCCGGCAGCCGGCGGCGGAAGCCCGGAGCGGGTGGCGGCCGGCTGACCGCCCGGCGACGGCACCGATGGAATCGTCTGCGGCGGGGCCGGGGCACGGGTACCCGGAAGCGGATCGCGCTCCCGGCGGGGCGGCGGGGCGGCAGGTTCCAGGGGCGACGGGGCTGCGACCCGCGACTGCTCGACCGTGCCCGGAACGAGGATCAGCCCGCCGTCGTCGGCCACGTGGGCCGCGGCCGCTGACGGTTCGGCCTGGGCGGCACCCCGCCCGCCGGCGACGCCGGGGGCGGCCCGCTGCCTGCCGGTGACCGGATCGATGTCGCCGGTTTTCGCCGCCTCGGTTCGCGATCGCCGCATCTTGGAGCGAGCCACCTCGGCCTCGCCGGCGTCGACCGTGCCGTCCCGGTTGAGGTCCCACTGCCGCAGCAGACCCTCGGAGAGCGTCGGCGGCACCTGCGCCGCCAGCGACGTGGACCACGCCGCGCACATCGCAAGCGAGAGCACGACGTCCGCGATCGGTGCGGGAGATTGCCCCCTCGTGGCGTTGCGTCCGCGGCGCTGAGTCATCGTGCACGCTCCGACTGGTTGCCAGTCCCGCTACCCGCTCGACGACCGTCCGGCGACGGCGGTCGGGGCGGGCGCCTGGCCGGCGGCATTGTACGGCAGCGGTGCCGAGCCGGTCATCCGCAGCCGGGATGATTTCCGCGGCCGGCCGCGGCATCAGCCGCCGGCGACGGCAGCGTCCGTCATCAGCCGCGTTATGGCGGCGGAGGCGGTCGCGGGGTCGCCGCCCGATCGCTCCAGCTCGCGGGCCGCCACGTGGCAGTGGACACGATGGCCGCCGAGCCGCGTCGCCGGGGGATCGACCTGGCGACAGACGCTCTCGGCGAGGGGACAGCGGGGATGGAACCGGCAGCCCGCCGGCGGCCGGGACGGGCTTGGCACGTCACCGGAGAGCACGATCCGCCGGCGACGGCTGCCGGGATCGACACGCGGCACCGCCGAAAACAGCGCCAGCGTGTAGGGATGCAGCGGCTCGGCGTAGAGCCGGGCCGATGCCGCCGCCTCCACGATCCGCCCGAGGTACATCACGGCGACGTCGTCTGAGACGTATTCCACCACCGAGAGATCGTGCGAGATGAAGAGGTAGGTGAGGCCCAGCTGCTCGCGCAGCTCCACGAGGAGGTTCACGACCTGCGCCTGGATCGAGACGTCGAGTGCCGAGATCGGCTCGTCGAGCACGAGAAAC
>Ga0214917_10001656_pt1 | contig 28399 bp, 29 predicted proteins | sample LL_1208_BB_MetaG_FD_177983 | JGI IMG/M metagenome (GOLD analysis project Ga0214917, IMG submission 177983) | Freshwater microbial communities from Lake Lanier, Atlanta, Georgia, United States - LL_1208_BB | ecosystem: Environmental > Aquatic > Freshwater > Lake | place: USA: Georgia | collected... | reverse complement strand
AAGGTGCAAATATGCCATGCCAACCTTGAATGCTGGAGCCTGGAAACAGGCTTTCCATGGTGGGGACTCCTGGCAATTCAGTAAGAGGCTTGGGGCTGCTGGTTAACAGTGGTTTCAGTCTGTTGGAAGAGGCTTGGGACAAGATGCCCAATGAGGTGTCGAAAATCATGTCCACTTCACCGGCCAAAAGCGCTTGCATGGCGGGGGCATTGCCTTTGTAGGGCACATGGGTCAGCTGAATACCTGCAGCGCTTCTGGCCAATTCCATGAACATGTGCTGGCCTGACCCGGTGCCCGCACTGGCGTAGTTGAGTTTGCCGGGTTGTTTTTTGGCTGTTTGAATCAGTTCTTGAATGCTGCCAATTCCCGATTTGGCACTGACTGCCAAGACGTAATCAAAAGTTACGGTTTGCGATACCGCTGTCAAGTCCTTTAGAACATCGTAGGGTGCTTTTTGTAAGCTCACGACGGTCACCATTGGAGTGGCGGCGTTTAGAAGCAAGGTGTATCCGTCGGGGTTACTTTTAGCGACCAAGTCCACACCCAACATACCGCTAGCCCCCCCACGGTTGTCAACCACCACGGGTTGTCCCAACACTTCGTTGAGCTGCTTGGCTATCAGGCGGGCAGATATATCAAGTGTGCCGCCCGGTACAAAGGGCACCACCAATTTAATTGGTCTGTTTGGAAAATTGGCCTGTGCCCATGCTGGTAAAGAGACCAAAAGGCCAAGCACTGCGCCCAAGACAGTTGCCTTAAAACCGGCAGTTAATTTGAGAAGGTTCATGTTGAAACCCTTTATGTATTAAGAGGTAGGTTTTTAAGTATCCAGCTTTGTACCAAATCGGTTACTTGTGTATTGCCTTCATCGAGAATGAAGTGGTCGGTACCGGCAAACAAATGCAGGTCTGTGGGCTGCCCGGCATGTTTAAAAAGGTCCAAAGACTGCTCTGTTGGTGTAACGGTGTCTTGAGATGGGTGAAGCAGCAGTAATGGTCGCGGTGCAATTTGGCCAACCACATCATTGGCTTTAAAGTTGTACATGCTTTCCACCACCTCGTAAGGAAATTCCGTGATGGAGCCTGGGGACAAATGGTTTCTTAGTCCGGGCTGAATGGGCACGATGTCGTAGCGGGGCACCATCATGGTTTGGCCAGCTGCCAGCCGCTTGCGGCCTTCGGCCATCATGTCGCTAAACTTTTTCCAAGCTGAATCAGACTCGTGTTGCTTGCGAAATTTCTTTTCCCCGTCGCCCCATCCGCCAGTGGAAATACAAGCTGCAACGCGTGTGTCAACGCCTGCGGTATAAATGGCCACCGCAGCTCCAAAGCTGTGCCCCATGACGCCAACGCGATCAGGGTCCACTTGCGGTAAGGATTGCAAGTAGCTGATGGCCGCCTGGGTATCTTGAACTTGTTCAAGACAAATCACTTTGCCTCTGGCGCCCTCGCTGTCTCCACAGCCGCGCATGTCAAACCTGAGGGTCACATAGCCCATGTCTGCAAATAGTTTGGCGGCCACTTTAGAAATGCCGCCGTTTTTGTTGCTGCCAAAACCATGCAGGACCACCATGGCTGCTTGCTTGCCGCTGTTGGGAAGTGCGTCAGGCAAGTGCAAGCAGCCCGAAATACGCAGCCCGCTGGATTCGAAAGTGATATTTTGTTCCATATAAAAAGTTAATAAAGGTTGTTTAAGACATTAAGCCTGCGGCGATCAGGGCTTGTTTGATGCGCTGAATTTCAGCATCGGAAATTTTGGTGAGGGGAGGGCGAACCACGGCGCGCGGAATTTTTCCGAGCAGCACCAAAGCTTCTTTCATGCGGTTGTGCATGTCCACAAACGGATCGGCATAAAACACTTCTGCGGTTTGGTAAATACGGTTGTGAATGTTTTGTGCTCGAGCCAAGTCTTTGCCTTGCACCGCCTCAAACAACTGGGCTTGTAGGTCCGCAATGACCGAGCCGCTGCCCGAGAGCAAGCCATTGCATCCCAAAACCAAAGAGCTGAACAACCATGCGCTGTGAGTGCTCAGCACGTTGACCTGCGGTGTTCTAGTCTGAAGAGCACGAATTTGGCGGTCTGCAAGTTGCGCATTGCCGCACCAATCTTTAATGGCAGCCAAGGTGGGCACTGCCTCAATCATTTTGATGAGCGTGCTCAGCGGATAGCCTTGGCCTCCAGCCAAGGTGTACTGAAAGGCAATCAGCGGCAGGTCGGTGACTTCGGCAATACGTTTGAAATGCTCTACTGCCATATCTGGCTTTTGACCAAAGGTGTAAATGGCTGATGGAAACACCAGTAAAGCAGAGGCGCCGCCGTCGTGGGCCATTTTGGCAAGACGCTGGGCTTCCATGCTGCCATCGGCATAAATGCCATTCACGATGGGGAGTTGAGCCCCGACTTCATCCTGTGTGATTTCAAGAACACGACGCTGCTCGTCAAATGTGCAAGAAGCCACTTCGGTGGAGTGCGCATTGGTGGTGATTGCGCTAATGCCTTTAACACTCGCAACATCCCGCAAATGTTTGCGGTAACTGGACTCATCAATAGACAGATCATCAAAAAAAGGCAGCAAAACTGCCGGTATCACCCCATGCGGGTGAAAAGTGTGTCGCGCCGACATAAGTCTCCTATTGTTGTGAGTAAAGCTCTCAACTAGCTATTTGTTGAAAGCATGATATCGGCCCTTTAGCCCAATGTACATGAGGCATTGCCCTAGTCAGCTTTAAATTCTAAGTTCCTATAATCAAACTAAATGGAGACAAAGAACAACATGAACTCAAGCTCAAATCAGGTCGATACCCATGTGGTGGGTGGTATAGAACTCCACCGGCCTTTTCAAATCAGGCGGCTTGGGCACTTTGGCATCAATGTGGAATCGGTCGAAGTTGCCTACGATTTTTACGGACGCTTGTTGGGTTTTGAAATTTCCGACGAGATCGATTTTGGCCCTCGCGTGCCTGAATCCTTAAAAGGTCAAACAGGAGGCACCAAAGGATTGTTTACCCGTTGCGGCACAGACCACCATGCCTTTGTTTTGTTCCCCAAGCGCACCATGCATGCCACCAACCCCCACTATGCCAAGTACCCAGAGCTGACCGTCAACCAAATCACGTGGCAGGTCTCCACGTTGCAGGAGGTGGTGGACAGTTTTGACTGGTTCAAAGCACGCGGATGGAGCGTGATTCGGTCTGGGCGTGACACCCCCGGTTCTAACTGGCACATCTACCCTGCAGACCCCGCTGGTCACATCAACGAGCTGTATTACGGTATTGAGCAAATTGGATGGGCGGGTATTTCCAAACCTTTGTCTATGCACAGCATTCGTTATGTGCAACCGCCAGAACTTCCGCACCGGTCCGAATATGCTGAAGTCAACCAAGGCTTAAATCAAGGTCTGGGCTTGGTCGGCGGATACAGACGTCAAGACGCATGGCCCGAAACCTTTGACGTGGGCGGTGTGTTGTTGGCGCGTCCCTTCAAAATTTCAAAAGTGGGGCCTGTACGTATTTTTGTTGATGACTTGGACGCAGCAGTGGCCTTCTACACCACAGCCATGGGTTTGAGCTTGACTGAAGAGATACTTTGTCATGGACACCGTTGTGTTTTTTTAAGAGCCAACACCGAGCACCATTCTTTGGCTCTTTACCCCAAAGCACTCAGAGCTAAACTGGGCTTGCCAGCGCGTTCTTCATTGCTCGGTTTTGGCGTGCAATTGGGCAGTTACCAACAACTGACCAATGCCATAACTTATTTAAAGAGTCAGGGTGTCCAATTTGTTCAGCTGCCTCAAGAGCTTTCCTTGGGGGTGGGCCACCACGTATGGGCGCTCGACCCAGATGGCAACCACGTGCAGTTGTATTGGGAAATGGAACAACTGGGCTGGGAAGGTCGCCCCAAACCGGCTGAACTGCGACGCACTTGGAACTCAGACCCCCAAACATGGCCCGCACAACTCTCGCCACTGAGCGACAGCTTTTTGGGTGAGGTGTTCTTAGGTCCTTTGAACTAGTGCAGCCCAAACCTTTGCAGATGTGAAGGGCATGTCCATGGCTTGAATGCCGAAGGGCCTTAGGGCGCTCATCATGGCGTTGGCCAAAGACGGCAAAGACCCTGTGCAACCCGCTTCGCCCACACCCTTGGCGCCTAACAGGTTCAGCTCGGTGCTTACGGTCATGGTTTCATGGTGAATTTGGGGCAGTTGGCCTAAGCGGGGCAGGGCATAGTCCATTAAGGAGCCCGTAAGCAACTGACCATTTGCGTCGTACACCACTTGTTCTGTAAAGGCTTGGCCCCAGCCTTGCACCACACCACCATGCACTTGGCCAAGCACCAATTGCGGCGAAATTAAGTTGCCCAAATCGTCTACAGCGGTGTAGTTCACCACTTCCGTCACGCCGGTGCGGGGGTCAATTTCCACCTCGGCCACATGGCAGCCATTAGGAAAGGTGGTACCCGACTGCGCCTCGCCCACGGCGTTGAGTTGTTGGCGTTGTTCAGGGCTCAATTGTTGAATCAAGTCTTGGGTGGTGATGAACTTTGGGTTTGAATCTGCGCCCTGGGTTATGCGAAGTTCAAACACACCGTGCTTAAAGTCCACTTGGTCTGCCGAGCAAGTCCATAGGCTTTCAACTAGAGTTTTCAATTTGCCCACCACCTGATCGCACAAGTTTTTAATGGCGCTTCCTGCGCCATACAAGGTTCGGGAGCCACCGGTACCGTTACCCACCATGATGTGGCTTGGATCACCGGCACGGTATTGAATAGATTGAGGCTCCAAGCCCAAATGCTTTTCAATAATTTGGGTGAATGAGGTTTGGTGGCCTTGACCGGATGCCCCCGTAACGCCATAAACCGTCAGAACCCCTGCGGCTGAAAACTCACCAATCACCTGATCTTTGGGGGCGGTACCTGCACCGGACGCCTCTAAGTAAGTGGCTAAGCCAATGCCACGCAATTTGCCCAGAGATTCAGACATCTGTTTGCGCGATTCAAATGAGTAGTAGTTGGAAAGCTCCAAAGCGCGGTCCATAAGCCGTTCACACTCACACAAGTCGTACAGCGTGCCATTGGCAGTGGTGTAGGGAAACTCTGCGGGAGGAATAAAGTTTTGACGACGCAGCTCTATGGGGTCAAACCCATGCTCATGTGCTGCATGGTCTATGAGGCGCTCCACGGCATAGGCAATGTCGGGGCGACCCGCGCCGCGGTAGGCTGAAACAGGCACGGTGTTGGTAAATACCAGATCAGACTGCATGTACAAGGCAGGTACTTTGTACACCCCCCCCATGGTGATGGAAATATTGCGTGTACCAATAAAAGTGCTCATGTAGCAGTTGAAAGCACCCAGGTCCACTTGGTCTTTAAACCGCATACCCAAAATTTTTCCTTGGGCATCTAGGGCCACTTCGCCATTCAGTGTCAATGCCCTGCCATGCCAGTCACTCATGAACACCTCACTTCGAGAGCCCACCCAGCGCACCGGCTTATTCAATTGTGTTGCAGCCAATACTAGCAAGACATGCTCACTGTAGGCTGCGCCCCGCAAGCCAAAAGAGCCTCCCACATCATCGGTAAGAACTTCAAATTGATCGGGCTTCAAGCCTGTGGTGGCCGCAATGTTGCCCACCATGCCCAACATGCCTTGTGTGGGCGTGTGTATTTTGATTTTTTCAGCCCCTTTAGCTGGTGCCACCACCACAGCACGTGGCTCCATGGGCATGCCTATCAAGCGTTGACTGACAACTTTTAATTGGCTGGTATGCACAGCGTTTTGAAAAGCTTGATCCGTTGCGGCTTCATCACCTGCTTGGAAACGTGCAGACAAATTGTGTGCCACGCCCTCATGCAATGGAAGCTCTTGGGCTAATGCGGTGTCAATATCAGCGGCTGCTGGAAGTACTTCAAATTCAATGTCAGTCAACTCAGCCGCGTCTTGGGCCAGATCAGCAGAGTCCGCAATCACCATGGCAATGGGTTGGCCCACAAAGTGCACTTTTTCCCTGGCCAATACGGGCATACGCACCACTTTTTGCGGTTCGCCATGAATGTCTTTAACTGCAAGTGCGTTGGGCAATGCATTCGCACCAAATGCAGCAACGTCTTCTGCTGTGATAACTCTGTGCACACCAGGAGCAGCAGCCACAGCACTTAAATCCATGCGGGTAATGCGTGCATGTGCATACATAGACCGAATCACAAAGGCATGCAGCATGCCGGGATAGTGCACATCAGCGGTATAGTGTCCTTGACCCGTCACCAGCTTGTAGTCCTCTTGACGAGAGAGGGTTTGGTCATGATGCGTTGCTTGAGTTGTGGTCATGGTGCGGTTTGAAGTCATGATGCAAGTTGGGCGGCAGCCTCTTTAACAGCCTGGGCAATATTGAGGTAACCCGTGCATCGGCAGAGGTTGCCACTGAGCCCCTCGGTGATTTGTGCATCTGTGGGATGGGGGTGTTTTTCGAGCAGGCTTACGGTTGCCATGACCATGCCAGGCGTACAAAATCCACATTGCAAAGCGTGGCATTTTGAAAATGCTGCTTGTACTGGGTGGAGTGCGCCAGTGGATGCAGGCGCCAAGCCCTCAATAGTGGTGATTTGGCTGCCCTGTGCTTGGGCCGCTAACATGGTACAAGACTTCACCGCTTGGCCATCAAGCAATACCGTGCAGCAACCACATTGGCTTGTGTCACATCCCACATGAGTTCCAGTAAGTCCTAAGTGGTCCCTAAGCAGGTTTACCAGCAGGGTGCGGTCATCTGTTTCAGCGGCACGTACTTGTCCGTTGATGTGTAAAGAAATGTTCATGGTTTGGGTCAATCGGTTCAGATCAGTTTTTTAAAAGCTTGGTCGAGCATGACCGAAGCCAATTGCGCGCGGTAGGCAGCGGGAGCGTGCATATCATCCAAAAGCCCGGGGTGTTGCAGCTTGAGGTCGGTGCGTTGTTCTGCCAAGGCGCTCTCGGCCTCTGACCATCTGAACACCCCATCCGCCGCCCCGGTAACAGCCACTTGGTAACCCGACGCAAACTGCGCCACATACACACCCGCCATGGCATAGCCTGATGCAGGATGGCGGAACTTGGCATAAGCACTGCGTAGAGGTATTGAGAATTGAACTGCGGTGATGATTTCATCCTCAGCCAATGCGGTGCTGAACATGCCTAGAAAAAAATCATCTGCTTGAATGTGTCTTTGCGTGGTGACCACCGTAGCGCCCAGGGCCAATAAGGCTGCTGGGTAATCTGCAGCCGGGTCGTTGTTGGCTACTGAGCCGCCTAAGGTGCCGCGCGCACGAACTTGCGGATCGCCAATGCCACCTGCCAGTTGAGCCAAGCCTGCAATGGTTTGGTTCACCACTGATGAGTCGGCCACAAACTGGTGGGTAGACGCAGCACCTATTTGCAAGCAATCATCATGCACCACCAAGCCGTGTAAATCGGAAAGCTTGACAATGTCAATCAGATGCTCTGGAGCAATCAAACGATGCTTCATGGAGGGAATCAGCGTCATGCCTCCTGCAAGCAGTTTGGACTGTGCATGGTCTTGAAGCCACTGTTGTGCTTGAGAAACCGATGTGCTGGCAAGGTATTGAAAGTGATTCATGGTGTGAGTCTAAAGAATTTTCTTAGGGTTCATGCTACGTGGTTTTGAATTCACTTAGGTGATGTACCAATGGATTTTCCGACTGATACAGAGCAGAATGGAACTTTCAATTTGAAAATTTTCATAATGCTCAAAACTCTTCAGCACCAAAGTTTTCCAATTTTTAAGTTTGCGCGTGACGCTTTGGCTACAGCTTTGCTTATGAGTTTGGCCTGCAGCTTGTCACATGCGCAAAGCCCAGACTATCCAGTTAAGCCTGTCAAAATCATTGCACCCTCAGCGCCAGGGGGTGGTTTTGATTTGGTAGGGCGTGTGTTGGCTGCCAAACTGTCAGAGCAGTTAGGTCAACAATTTGTGGTGGAAAACCGCTCCGGCGGTGGCACCTTGGTAGGCACCCAAACCGCCGCCAAATCTGTGCCTGACGGTTACACCTTGCTGGTGGGGGGATTGTCCAATATGGCACTCAACATGGGCCTGTACAAGCAACCTGGTTACGATCCCTTACAAGACTTTGTACCTTTGCGTTTGGTGGTGTCCCACTCCTACACCCTCATTGGTCGTAAGGACTTGCCCTTCAACAACCTCAAAGAGCTGATCAGCTATTCGCAGGCCCATCCCAACAAGCTCAATATTGGTTCAAGCGGTCCTGGTACCGGACAGTTTATTTTGGCAAGCTTGTTGCAAACCGTTGGCAAGGCTGATCTTCAAATCATTCCATACAAAGGTGCTCAACCTGTGTACCTCGATCTGCTGGCAGATCGTGTGGATCTGTTTTTTGACAACAGTACCACCACGCGTCCGCATATCACCAACAATCGTGTAAAGGCCTTTGCAGTTTCTAGCCGCCAAAGGGCTTCAGATGCACCCAGCATCCCCACTCTTTCAGAAACCGGTGTCATGGACCTAGAAATGGAAACCTGGTTTGGCTTGTTCGCGCCAACCAAAACTCCGCCATCTGTGGTTGAGAAACTGCGTCAAGAAATAGACAAAGCCATGAAGTTACCAGAAGTCAGAGCCGCTCTGTCTCAAGGCAGCGGCAGGGTCCTCTCAATGAATACAGCCGAGACAGAAGCCATGCTGAAGTCTGAAGTCCAAAAATGGCCTGCCCTGTTGAACAAAGCAGGCGTCAAGCCTGAGTAGAACTTACTGACCAATACCTTGCTTTTTGTAAAAGCTTTGTAGGGCCTGGTTAAAAAAAGCCGTTTGCTCAATATTGCTGATGTGAGCGGCATCTTTGATGATGACCAAATCTGAATTGGGCAAGTTGGCTGCCATTTGCTCAGACATGGCCGGAGGGGTGCCGTGATCTTGGTCACCCACCATCACCAACACTGGAATATCAATAAGGTGCAGTTGGTCTAAAAAATTGACCTCAGCAATCGCTGCGCAACTGCCGCAGAAGCCTTCCACCTGAATGGTTCTGATGCCATCGCCAATGCGCTTCATGATGTCGGGCTGAGCCTTGCGGAAGGGCTCAGTAAACCAGCGTGCCAAAGTGCTGTCTACCAAGGCATCCATGCCTTGTTCGCGGGCGATCTTGATGCGCTCACCCCAGATGGCGGCGGCATTGTCTGCGCGCTTGCTGGTGGAGTCTGCCAGCACCATGGAAGTGAAGATGCCTGGATACCGCAGAGCAAAAGCTTGGCCTATCATGCCGCCCATGGACAAACCCATCCAATGGGTTTTTTGAATACCCAAAGTGTTAAGAAGGCCATGTACGTCTAAAGCCATATCGTCCAAGGAGTAAGGCGCTGTGGGAACACTGGATTTTCCGTGGCCTCGTGTGTCAAAACGCAATACTTTGAAATGTTGGCTCAGCATTTCAATTTGCGGATCCCACATGGACAAATCGCAGCCTAAGGAATGGGAAAGCGTCAACCATGGGGCTGAACTGTCCACATTGCCATCAATTTGATAGTGAATGTTTAAACCATTGACTTGAGCGGTGCTCATAGGTGTCTCCTTAATGTGGGTCAATTTAAGTTAATCAACTTTGATCTGCGCGGATTGTGCAATACGCGTGAACACGGCGATCTCTTCGGCAATCAGTTTGTCGAATTCCTCGGGTGTGCTGGTGGCGGCTTCGATGCCCATGGGGGTCAAGCGCTGTCGCATCTCTGGTTGACGCAAGATGACTGCAATATCTGCGTTAAGTTTGTCAATGATGGTTTTGGGTGTTTTGCTGGGAGCCAACAGGCCATACCAAAACACCCATTTGTAGCCCGGAAGCGCTTCTGCCACGGTAGGCATGTCGGGCATATCGGACATGCGTTGCGTGCTGGTCACTGCAATGGCCCGGGCCTTGCCCTCTTTGACCAATTGAATGGCACTGGCGTAAGGAGAAATAAACAATTGCGTTCTGCCCGCTATGGTTTCATTCAAGCCTTCGGGTATGCCTTTAAGCGGGACGTGCACCAAATCGATACCCGCCTGAGCTTTAAGCAATTCCACCGCAAAGTGCGCACCGCTACCCACACCTGAAGATGAATAAAAAAGTTGACCGGGCTTGGACTTGGCCATGGCAATGAATTCCGCCATATTTTTCACGCCTAATTGGGCGGGGACAATGACCAGTGCAGGCCCGGTAGCAGTAAGCGAAATGCCCGAAAAATCCTTAAAGGGGTTAAAAGGCAGCTTGGGGTAAATGGCGGGTGCCACTGCATGAGCAGAAGACACCGAGAGCAGGGTGTAGCCGTCTGGTGAGGCGTTGGCCAGGGCTTGCGCTGCGATATTGCCGCCTGCACCTAAGCGGTTTTCTACTATGACAGGCTGTCCCCAGGCCTCAGTCAGTTTTTGTCCAATCAACCTGGCGCTGATGTCGGGCACCCCACCAGGGGTAAACCCAACCAAAATTTTGACGGGTTTATTGGGGTAAGCAGCCGAGCTGGCAGGGACAGTGCTTTGCGCCCATGCCAAGCCCACAGAGCACAGCAATAAAGCCCCCGCACTTACAAGCAGCCTACAAAGTACCAGTTTTTTGAAATGTAGGGACGTGATAGGGCTTACAAACATGAGGTCTCCGAATAGAAATAGTTATGGTCAGAATGGCGTCAAAGTGTAGTACCTAAGCCCTGGCATAGGGCATCGTGTTTACACTAGTAAACATTAATATTAAGGAGACCTCTTGTGCGAATTCCACCATTTCTCAAGCTGCCACTGTTCGCTGCGCTTTGTGTATTCAGTATGTTCGTGCTTTCAATCAAAGTGCTTCATGCGCAAACGGCTTATCCGAACAAGCCCATTCGCATGATTATTCCCTTGGCTGCTGGAAGCGCGGTAGACAACGCAGCTCGGGTCCTGACCCAAAAAATGTCAGAAAGCTTAGGCCAAGCCTTTGTCATTGAGAACCAACCTGGTTCCTCCGGGCTGATTGGTGCTGAGCGTGTGGCCCGTGCAGCGCCCGACGGATACACCATAGGCGGCTTCAATGACAGCATTCTTACCATGTTGCCGCACATTTATCCCAAGATTACTTGGAATGCTCTAACTGACTTTGACCCACTCACCCTTGCAGGTGTTATTGAGTGGGGCTTGGTGGTGCGCACCGATTCTCCTTACAAAACCATGGATGATTTTTTGGCTGCCGCCAAAGCACAACCCGGGAAACTCAACTTCAGCTCGGGGGGTAATGGCAGCCCGCAGCACATTGCTATGGCATTGCTTGGCACCAAAGCCAATGTGCAAATGACACATGTGCCCTACAAAGGGGCCACCCCTGCGGCCGTGGCCGTGGCCTCTGGTGAGGTAGATGCCGCCATGCAAGGGTTGGGTACTGTCACAGCCTTGCTCCAAGCAGGAAAGTTGCGTTTGCTGGCGGTGTCATCTCCCAAGCGCTTGGCTCAATACTCTCAAGTGCCCACCATTGACGAGTCCGGTTTGCGTGGTTTTTTCTTTAACTCATGGTTTGCCATGGTGGCGCCCACTGGTACACCTAAAGAGGTTGTGGACCGTCTGCAAACTGAAATGAAAAAGGCCTTGGCCGACCCCACCACCCGGGAAAAATTGGTGGCTCTGGGTTTGACCATAAGAGCCTCAACCCCAGATGAACTGGGGCAAGCTACGCGCGAGCAATTCAATATGTACCGAAAGCTCATACAAGACAACCAAATCAAAGCCGATTGATCTATGGCAGACAAACATTCCAAGTCTGCAGTGGTGAGTTTTGAGGCACTCCAACATTTCATAGCCCATGCCTTTATGGCAGTGGGGATTCCTGAGCAAGACACGCTCAAGGTTGCAGGCTTAATGGCTGAAGCCGATTTGCAGGGCTCTGATGGCCATGGGGTGATCCGTTTGCCCATGTACATCAAACGCATTCAAGCCGGGGGCATTAACAAAACCCCCAATATCCACGTGATTCATGAGCGTGCAGCCACTGCGGTGGTGCATGGCGACAATGCCCTAGGTCATTTGGTGGTGTCCAGGGCCGTCGATTTGGCTATTGAAAAAGCCAAAACCTGTGGTGTGGCTTGGGTGGGGACGCGCTTTAGCAATCATGCTGGGCCTGCATCGTTGTATGCCCGTCAACCCTTGCAACACGACATGCTGGGCTTGTACTTTGCTGTGGGCAACGCCAACCACTTGCCACCTTGGGGCGGCATGGACATGTTGCTTTCCACCAACCCTATTTCGGCGGCCATTCCCACTGCTGCTGAACCCCCTGTGGTTTTGGACATGGCCACCACTGTGGCAGCCTATGGCAAGGTCAAGGCCAAAGCCAAACGTGGCGAAATGATGCCTGAGGGCTGGATGATTGACCGTCAAGGCCAACCCCTGTTGGACCCCAATCGGTCCAACGAAGGTTTTTTATTGCCTATTGGCGGCCACAAAGGATACGGTTTGGCTTTGATTGTGGGCTTGTTGGCTGGCACTTTAGGTGGTGCGGCCATGGGACGAGAGGTGGTGGACTTTAATGCCGACCACGAAACTGTGACCAACACGGGCCAAGCCATTTTGGTGCTGGATTTGAATGCGTTTGGTGACCCTCAAGTGTTTAAAGCCTCTGTGGATCATTTGGTTCAAGATCTGCGCCAGAGCGAGCGTTTGCCGGGGGTGGAGCGCATTTGGCTGCCAGGAGAACAAAGCCATTTACGCCGACAAAAGTACGCCCAAGAGGGCATCCCCCTGCCAGCCGCATTGCATGCTGATTTAGTAGAGTTGGCTCAAGCCTTGCACATTGAGCCGCTTGCTAGCAGCGCCTAAGTTAGACGCAAGTATTAAACGTACGGACCAAGATCGGCAGGTTCGTCTTCAATGGTGTTGCGAAGCACGCCAATGCGTTCAATTTCCACTTCGGCAATGTCGCCAGGTTTCATGAAGATGGGCGGGGTGCGCGCAAAGCCCACGCCACCCATGGTGCCTGAGGCAATTAAATCGCCGGGGTTCAGGGGCATCCATTCGGTGATGTACTCAATGACCTTTTGAACTGAAAAAATCATTTGACTGGTGTTGGCGTCTTGCATCACTTGGCCGTTCAAGCGCATTTGAATTTTCAGGTTCATGGGGTCTGGAATTTCGTCAGCCGTGACCATCCATGGGCCATTGGCACCGGTTTGCTCAAAGTTTTTGCCGGGGTTGATTTGGCTGGAGTGGCGTTGGTAATCCCGCAGGCAAGCCTCGTTCATGCAGGTGTAACCAAACACGTAGTCCAAGGCGTCTTCGGCTTTGACATAGCGGCCTGTGGGCTTGCCAATCACCACCAGCAACTCGGCCTCCCAGTCCAGCATGTGCGAGACCTTGGGGCGAAGAATCGGCACATTGTGGCCAGTCATGGATTCTGGCCAACGTGCAAACATCATGGGACGATCGGGCACTTTGCGGTTGCCAATGGCACGGTTGGCCTCATCCACGTGGTCGTGGTAATTCAAGCCCACGCACAGAATTTTTTCCGGAAAAGGCACGACCGACAAAAGCTCCAAGTCTTCGTAGTTGAAGTCGCCAGGCTCTTGCTCCAACATCACCTTGGCAATGGGAAGGCCATCGTTGGCAATAAAGGTCACGATGTCGGGGTATTGCCCGCCCAGACGAGATGTGAAGTCCACCACTTTGGTGCCCTTGACAGCTCCGTAGTGAATTGCGCCACCATGTACATAACTTACCAGTTTCATAGATCCTCTTATAAAAAATCAGTTGAACAAAATCTTTTCTTGATGCTTCATCCAATCTCCCCTGACCTGAAAGGTGGGGTCGGTTTTCACATAAGCCTCGGTTTGCGCGTGGATGATTTCATTGGGTTGTGACAAATCAAAAGGTTTGCCGTGCGGTTGTGCCACATGCCAAGGAGTATCCAAATACGCTTCTAGGCCATTGCCTTCTGGATCAGAGGCATAAACAGACCATGCATTGCCATGGCATATAGGCGATATATCTGTCACGCCTTCCTTGACCAACTGGTCTCGCACATGTCTTAAGTCATCAAGGGACTGCAAGTAAAAAGACATCTGAAAAATCACACTTGGGCCGCTTGCAGGGTCTTTGCCGTCTATCAGCACCAGTTGGTGGTGGGCATCCACCGCGCCACTCATAAACACAATATTGCGGTTGCCTAGTCGGGGCACTTGTCCTCGGTCGGTCACCTTCAATTCAAAAACCGAGGTGTAAAACTGCTCCATGCGTTGAATGTCGTTCACATAGATGCCCATGTGCTTGAGTTGGGGTTTGATGTTCATGAGGAGTTTGAGTGGTGGATGAAAAGGCTCATTCCACCTTCATGCCTACAGATTTGGCAATGGTGGAGTATTTGATGAAATCGTTTTTAATGCGATCGCTGAATTCACTGGAAGACATGGGCAAAGGCCCGCAGCCCAAGCGCCCCAGGTTGCTTTGCACTTGAGTGGCACGAGCCACTTCACCCATCACCTTGTTATAAGCCTCCACGATGGGACCAGGGGTGCCTTGCGCAGCCACCACGCCGTACCAAAAGCTTTCATTGAAATCGGTGTATCCCTGTTCGGCCAGGGTTTTGACTTCTGGAAGCTGCGGCATACGCTGTTTGGTGGTCACGGCCAACAACTTAAGCTTGCCCGTATCTTTATTGGCAATCGCCAATGCTGGTGTTCCGATGTAAATCATCATGCCTTGATTGGCCATCAGATTTTGTATGGCGGGCGCCTCGCCTTTAAAGGGAACGTGAGTGAATGTGGTGCCGGTGCGGGTGTTCATCATCTCAATCATCAAATGAGAAAAGGCTCCGTTGCCGCTGGAGGCTGCAAATATGGTTTTAGGGTTGGCTTTGTCCGCTGCCACCAGCTCAGTGGCGCTGTTGGCAACAATAGAGGGGCTGGCCAACATCACCAATGGCACCTCACAAATACCGCCTAGGGGCTGCAAGTCTTTAAGTGTGTCATAGCTCAGCTTGGTGTAGACAGCGGGGTTAAGGGTCATTAGAGAGGTAAAAACCAGCAAGAGGTTGTAGCCGTCTGCAGGCGAGCGGAGCAGCGCCTCAACACCCACGCCACCATTGGCCCCGGCCCTGTTATCCACCACCACGGGCTGACCAATTTGCTCTGAGATGCCTTGCGCAATCACACGCCCAATAGCGTCCGCACCACCGCCCGCCACTTGGGGCACGATCAAGCGCACCGGCTTAATAGGGGCCCACTGTTGCGACCAAGCAGGCGTATTGAATAAGCCTGCCAACAGCACTATAAGAATATTAACAAATGGTTTCATGAACAGCCTCCCACATCCATACTCATGTAATAGTGTTGAACATAACCTCTTGCCTTGCTCCGAATCAACAGGGTTGTCCCGCATTGAGGGCCCTTCATTCGGATGGTTTGGCTCTGTTTGTCCGCCAAATGGACTCAGCTGTCCAGCTCAATGCCTCTTTGTTTGGCCAGTTGGGTCCAGCGTTCAATGTCGGTTTTCACGTAAGCTTTAAAGGCATCAGGCGACATGGCCCAGAGCTGAACCGCTTCTGATGCAAGCTTGTCTTTGAAGTCTTGTTGGGTCAAAACTTTGTTCAAAGCTTCATTCAGTTGGGTAACTAATGTAGGCGGCATGCCTGCAGGCCCCATGATGCCGTACCACTGCTGACCATCAAAGCCTTTGTAGCCCAGCTCCTCAAAGGTAGGAATGTCTTTGATCAGTTCGTGTCGTTTAGGTCCTGTAACCGCCAAGGCCTTCATCTTTCCTGAGCGAATATGGGGCAGGGCGCCAGCCAGGCTGGGAAAGAGCGCTTGTGTTTGACCCGAAATCAAATCCAAATTGGCAGGAGCTACACCACGGTAGGGAATGTGCGTCATGAACAATCCCGTTTGTTGCTTGAACAACTCGCCTACCAAATGCGTCAGTGAACCCGCGCCGGCCGAACCATAGGCTAATTGACCAGGTCTTTGGCGCACGTAAGCCACAAAGCTTTTCACATCACTTACAGGTAGTGAGGGGTTGACGCACAGCACATTGGGAGCAGTGCCAATCATGCCAATATGAGAAAAATCGTTGAGGGCGTCATAGGGGAGTTTGCGTGTGGCCGGAGACGTGCCGTGAGTGGCCACAAACGATTGAATCAGCGTGTAACCATCGGGGTTGCTTCGTGATGCTGCCTGAGAAGCAATCACACCGCCACCGCCGGATATGTTGTCCACCACCATGGTTTGACCCAGCACTCGGCTCAAACGCTCACACGTGGCTCGGGCAATCATGTCTGCTCCACCGCCTGCTGCCACAGGCACGATGTACCGAATGGTTTTGCTGGGGTAGATTTGAGCTTGGGCTAATGTGGTTAAGCCCATCGCTGCTGAAAATATTGCGGCATCTGCCAAAAATTGTCTGCGATGCACATCTAAAACAGGCAGTTGATGTTCTGTAGGTGTTTTCATGGAGGGTAGCCTTAACGGTTTTGCTAACAGGTTTTGAATCTTAGAATGCATTTTCAACTACAACCAGGAGACCTACATGCCTAAAGCCTATTGGATCAGTGCCTACCGCGCCGTCAACGATGCCGACGCACTGGCGAATTACGGAAAACTTGCAGGCCCTGCCTTGGCTGCTGTGGGGGGCAAAATTTTGGCGCGCGGTATGCCTACCGCTGTCAAAGAACATGGCGAAATGCAGCGCACTGTCATCGTGGAGTTTGAATCCGTAGAAGCGGCTCAAGCGGCCTATTCAAGTCCAGGTTATCAGGAAGCAGTCAAAGCCCTAACCAACAATGCGGTTGTCCGAGACATTCGCATTATCGAAGGCGTTTAACACCCAATGGGGAGGGAATATGACGGATCTCATGAATATAGGGCGCGTTCTTGTGAAGTGGAGCGCGGTCACATTGCTGGTGGTGGAAGGCCTGGTTTTTGGCGGCCTTGTGGGGGCACAAAGTTACCCCAATAAGCCAGTGCGCATCATTGTGCCCTTTGGTACAGGCGGACCGGACTCTTTGGCGCGTTTATTAGGGGCACAGTTGACCCAACAAATGGGGCAATCCTTTCTGATTGAAAACAAGCCTGGAGCCAATGGCATTTTGGGTGCGGAAGCCCTTGCCAAGTCTGCCCCCGATGGCTACACGATCATGATCACTTCAGCGGGTTTTGTGGCTGCCCCCAGCATGTACAAAAAGCTGCCCTACGACACTGAAAAAGACTTCACACCCGTCACCAACTTGTTGGAGAACCCTGGCGTTTTTGTGGTGGTCAACCCCAATATACCTGCTAAAAATTTGCAAGAGCTGGTGGATTTGGCTCGCAAACCAGACGCCAAGCTTTCTTATGGTTCGCCTGGTGTTGGCAACAATTTGCATTTGTCGGGGGAGTTGTTCAACGATAGAGCCCGTACTCAAATTTTGCACATTCCCTACAAAGGCGCAGGTGCTGCAGTAGCCGCCGCATTGGCAGGTGAAACGCAAGTGATGTTTTCCACACCTCCCGCGGTGATGCAACAAATCAAGTCAGGCAAGCTGCGTGCCTTGGCTTACAGCGATGCTAAGCGTCACCCCCAACTACCCGAAGTGCCTACCGTGTCAGAAGCTGGCTTGGCCAGCTACCAACACCATGGTGGATGGTTTGGTATGTTTGCCCCTGCATCCACACCCCCAGAGCTTGTCAACCGCTTGCATCAAGAAGTGAAACTGGCTTTTGCAAACCCTCAATTTCGAGAGCGTTTGTTGGCACTGGGTGCAGACCCCGTAGGCAACACACCTGCAGAATTCAAAGCTTTTGTCAGTGCCGAAATCAGGCGTTATGCCGAAATGGTCAAAATTGCCAATATTCAACCCGAGTAATTTCAAAGTATGAGCACAGCTCAACTGGTTTGCTCTGGGCTCACCAAGCATTACGGTGATCAAATGGTGGTGGACCATTTGTCGTTCGAACTCCGAGCGGGTGAATGTTTAGGGGTCATTGGCCCGAATGGGGCAGGCAAAACTACCACGTTTCGCATGTGCTTGGGGCTTACTACCCCTGAGTCTGGAAGTGTGGAAGTCTTTGGCCTTCACATGCCTCAAGATCTGTTGAGCATCAAATCACGTTTGGGAGTAGTGAGCCAGTTTGATTCGCTCGACCCCGATTTTTCTTGTGAAGAAAACCTGTTGGTGTACGGCCGTTACTTTGGAATGCGCAGCGCAGACATCCGCGCACGTGTTCCTGGTTTGTTGGAGTTTGCGTCGCTCACACAAAAGGCCAAAGCCAAACCCGGGGAATTGTCTGGCGGTATGCGGCGGCGCCTAAGCTTGGCCCGCGCCCTCATCAACGACCCAGCCTTGTTGTTGCTGGACGAACCCACTACTGGCCTAGACCCGCAAGCCCGCCACTTGATGTGGGAGCGGCTCCAGCAGCTGCTGCAACAAGGCAAGTCTATATTGCTCACCACGCACTTCATGGATGAGGCCGAGCGCCTTTGCGATCGCTTATTGGTGATTGACCATGGTCGCAAAATTGCAGAGGGTAAGCCTCGCGACCTCATTGAAAAATACCTTGAATCCGATGTGGTGGAGGTGTACGGGGGTTCGGCTCAGCATTCTGCGATTGGTTTGACCAACAGCCCCTTGCGTCAATTGGCCCAAAGGGTGGAATGCAGTGGTGATACCGTGTTTTTTTACACCCAATCTGCGCAAGCCTTGTTGCAGGCCTTGCTCGACTATCCAGGGTTGCGCAGCCTGCACAGGCCTGCCAATTTGGAGGACTTGTTTTTAAAACTTACAGGGCGGCAAATCCGCGAGGGGGCCTGATGCATCTTCGCTTTTGGCCCGTTTTTTTGCGCAATCTGTTGGTTTGGCGCAAACTGCTGTTGCCCAGCTTAATTGCCAATATTGCAGAACCCTTGATGTGGCTCGTGGCCTTTGGCTACGGCATGGGCGCCTTGGTGGGGCACGTCAGCTTTGAGGGGCAACATGTGCCCTATATTTTGTTTTTGGCCAGTGGCTCTATTTGCATGAGTGCTATGAACGCGGCCACTTTTGAAGCCTTGTATTCTGCGTTTTCGCGCATGCATGTGCAAAAAACTTGGGACGGCATCATGAACGCACCTGTGCGTTTGGATGATGTGCTTTTGGCTGAAATGCTTTGGGCTGCGTTTAAAGCGCTGTTTACCATCACCGCCATTTTGGTTGTGATGACGCTTCTGGGCATTTGCCAAACTTGGAAGCTTCTTTTGGCCTGGCCTATTCTGTTGGGTGTGGGCATCACCTTCAGTTGTATGGCCTTAGTTTTTAATGCCTTAGCTAAGGGCTATGACTTTTTCACTTATTACTTCACCTTGTTCCTCACGCCTATGATGTTTTTGAGCGGGGTTTTTTTTCCTTTGGATACTTTGCCCGATGCGCTCAAGTTGTTTGCATGGTGTCTGCCACTGACCCATGCGGTAGCGTTGGTTAGGCCTTTGTTTTTAGACCAATGGCCTCATTGGGTAGGTGTTCATGCGGCTGTGTTGACCTTGTATGCGATGGTTTCCTGGAAAATTGCCCTATCCCTCACCCAGCGTCGTTTTCGTAAATGACGTGAATTTGATTCATTCAAACTTTTCTTCACATTTCAACATCCTATGGGGCTGCGTTTTTTAGAGCATCTTTTGATCCTCACTCATGACCCTGTGGCCACTCGAGATTGGTTTTGTCAAAACTTGGGGTTTACCGAGGGTCCTCATCCGGATTTTGGTTTTCCAGTGCATTGGCTTTACATCGGCACACAAGATGTTTTGCACATTGGAAAGGCCTCATTCTCAGAGCACCAAAACACTTACCTCAGTACTCCAAACGATATCCATGATGTGGATCAAAGGCCTTCATCGTTGGGGTCCGGAAGAATTGACCACTTGTGCCTGAATTGCGAAGGTCTGGCTGAATTTATAGATCGTCTCACTGACAACGGTGTGGAGTTCAGCGAACGCAAAGCACACAACTCCAATCTTTATCAATTGTTCATGCGTGAGCCTGTCAACGGCATCAAGGTGGAACTAAATTTCGCGTGGGAAGAAGCGGTCAAGTTGGGCCGGGTGCCTGGCTGGACCAATCAAGGTACTACTTAACTCAGGAAAATCAATATGACTTCAAGACGGACACTTTTAGCAGCAGCAATGGCCACTCCAATGCTTTGGTTACATAAAGCGCAAGCGGCTGATCCTTACCCAGTCAAGACCATTACGATCGTGGTGCCCCAAGCCCCCGGAGGCGCTAACGATGTCATAGGCCGAGCGTTAGCGCAGCGTTTGTCTGTAGTCTTGGGAGTATCAGTCATTGTTGAAAATCGAGTGGGCGCAGGGGGCAATGTAGGTACGCTGCATGCGGCACGTCAAGCTAAAGACGGCTATACCTTGTTGCTCAATGCCCAGAGTGTGCAAACCATCAATCCTTTTTTATACCGAAAAGTGCCGTTTGATCCGGTTAAAGATTTCGACCCGGTCATGGTGGTGGGCGTTGCACCATACATGTTGGCGGTGAACCCTTCAGTGCCTGCCAAAAACATTCGTGAACTTGTGGCTTTGGCCAAGGCCAGCCCTGGTAAGTTCAATTACGCCTCTGCTGGTAATGGCACGGTCAACCACTTGCTGGGTGAAATGCTCCGTAGTGCGGCGGGCATTGATATTGTTCATGTGCCTTACCGCGGAGCAGCAGCGGCTGCAACCGATGTTGTGGCAGGTCAAGTACCCATGACCTTTGGCAGTTTGGCGGGCTTGATGCCCTTTGTCAAAAGTGGGCAATTAAGAGCATTAGGGGTGTGCACCGAGGTGCGCACACAACTCTCACCAGACTTGCCCACCTTAGCGGAGTCCATCCCCGGGCTTTATGCGAACGCATGGTATGGCTTGTTTGTACCTGTGGGTACTCCCAAAGAGGTGATTTCTAGGCTGCAAACCGAAATCACCAAGCTGATGGACAATCCTGAAATGAAAGAACGTTTGGTGGGTCTAGGCGTGGAGGCTGCTCCAAGCTCCTCCGAGCAGTTGGCCGCCTTGCTGCGTGAAGACTTGGTACGCTGGTCCAAAATCGTGAAAGAGTCTGGCGCTCAGCTGGACTAGTTCTCCCCATGTCAGGGCATGGGGGTAGGGTACAACTTGTACCCAATAACTTTGCCTTGAGCATTGATTTGCGCGAGCACCATATCGCCAGACCCAATGTTCTCGCCCACCAAGCCGAAAATGTTCACGTGGTGGGTCACCAGAATCAAAGCCTTGGCGTGTTGGTCCTTATTTTTGTTGAGCAGCTGAGCTGCAATCCACTTTTGAAGTGCTTGGGTTTGTTGTGGCCCTTTATGCATCTCATTAAAAAAAGACCCCAGAGTGGGCTCCACGATTGGGTTTTGAAATTGAAGCTGCTCAGCGGTTTCTTTGCAGCGGCACCAAGGGCTGGTGTACACATCTGCAGTCTTGATACCCTGCGCCCTGAGCCAGTCACCCGTAGCTTGAGCTTGTTGGCGGCCCTTTGCATCTAAATTTCTTTGGGTAGCGCAGTTTTGGAGCGAATAGTTAGGCGGATCACCCACGCCCGGTGCCAAGGCATGCCGCATCAACAACACGTATTGAGCCGAAGACAACTTGTCGGCCAACTCCCCCGCTTGTACTTGCCATACGCCGCACAAAGTCACAAATAGCGCCCAAAGTAGGGTCAAGATATTACGCATGCGTACTTTTGAATTCACCATTTTTGTAAATAAACCCAAATTCCAGCCCAAGCGCAGCACATGCTGGCCACCGCTGTGAGTACCAAACGCATGGGCAGCCAGCGCACAAGACCAAGGCGAACATAGGTTTTAAAGTCCACGGCGTAACACGCCCAAAGAGCCGCAGCCATGGTCCATAAACCCCAATGGGGCAGCACCAGCAAGCTGGCCCATGCCAAAAGGCTCGGCGCCACACCCCATAGCAGCATGCTTGGGGAGGGCTGTTCTTCTCGCATGGTGAGACCCCAGTGAATGGCGCCCAAAAAACTCAAAATAGTGGCACTGTAGGCTTGAAGTGCAAACACCACTGAAAGATGATGTACCTCATCCGCCAATAGCAACAGTGCGGCAAGGCCTACAAAAGGTATGAGACCTGAATAGCCCAGAACTTTGGACATCAGTGGGCTGTCTTGGGGTATTGATTGCATAAAAAAACTTGGGGACTGTGGTTGATCTAAGATTTGACTATGCTCAGTCTTGTGATGACTCCTTCAAACACTTTCATTTTTTGAATCCTATTTTGATATGAAATTTTCTCATGCAACGGTTGCGCTTTTGGTTTGCTGGGGTAGTGCCAGTGCTTATGCTGACGAAGAGTTGTACAAGGCCGTGTGTGCAAACTGTCACTCCAAGAGTTTTGCAAACTCCCCTCAAGTGGGCGATAAGGCCAAATGGGCCCCTTTGATTGCAGAGGGACAAGTCACGCTCACGGCTCATGGCTATGTGGGCGTCAGGGCTATGCCACCCAAAGGTGGGAGGCCCGACCTATCCATTGAAAAGTTTTCTGAGGCTGTGGTGTACATGGCCAATAAATCTGGGGGCAACTGGAAAGCCCCTGACGCCAAGATGCTCGCGGCCATCAATGCTGAGATTGTGCGCCGCCAAAAAAGCACAACCAAATAAGATCCAAGTGCGGCGGCCATGAACACTCACCCGGCCTCCATTTTTGATGCTGATTACAAAGCGCTTGTTTTAGGCGCCAGCGGCGCCATTGGATCTGCATTTGTTAAGGCATTCCAGACCGATCCCCGTTGCTTGGATGTTCAAGCGGTTTCTCGGTCTGATGGCAGTGGATTCGACTTTTTAGACCCTAAGTCGATTGAAAAGCAGGCTTTGATTTGTGGCGCTTTAGGCCCGTACCAAGTCATAGTGGACGCCACAGGCGCTCTCACCATTGAAGGCACAGGTCCTGAAAAATCATTGGCGCAACTGGACTCCCGTGTCCTGATGCGCAACTTTGAAATCAATGCCATTGGCCCTGTCATGGCTCTAAGATACTTTGCGCCGTTACTGGCTTCAGGCCCTTGCATTTATGCAAAGTTGTCTGCCCGCGTGGGGAGTATTTCGGACAATCAAAAAGGTGGGTGGTATGGCTACAGAGCTTCAAAAGCTGCCCTGAACATGTTGTTACAAACCGCAGCCATTGAACTGCAAAGAAAAAAACCTCAACTTCGGGTGGTGGCCCTGCAGCCTGGAACGGTCAAATCTGCTTTGTCTAAGCCTTTTGCCAGCTCAGTCAGCCAATTGCTGGAGCCCCAGGAGTCAGTAGCGGGCATGTTGGCCGCGCTTAAAGGCCTTGCCCCCAAGCCTGGCGCCCATTTTTTGGATTACAGAGGTGAGGCTATCGATTGGTGAACCAATGACGATCGATGCTTTAGCGCTTGTTCTGAGATCAATAACTTGGCTTCGCTGGAGAGCCTGTTGAGGTTTTTAAGCTGCATCAGCATGCGTGGATTTTTTGCCAATGCATCTGAATGCTTGTTGAGGTAATCCCAATAAAGCGTGGTGAAAGGGCAGGCTGTTTCACCTGTTGACTCTGCTGGGTTAAATTTGCAGCCCTTGCAATGGTTGCTCATTCGGTCTATGTATTTGCCACTGGCCACATAGGGTTTGCTGGCCATCAGGCCACCATCTGCAAATTGACTCATACCTAGCGTGTTGGGTAGTTCTACCCATTCCACAGCGTCCACATACACACCTAAGTACCACTTGTGGACTTCTTTGGGGGACACCCCCAAAAGCAAAGCGTAAAGCCCTGTCACCATCAGGCGTTGTATGTGATGCGCATAGCCGTGCGAGAGCGTTTGGTGAATGGCATCGCGCAGGCAAGCCATATCTGTTTGACCTGTCCAGTAAAAGCTGGGCAGCGGTGCATGCGCATCTGATGAATTCAAATCAAGGTAGCCCGGCATGTTCATCCAATAAATGCCCCTGACGTATTCACGCCAGCCCAAAATTTGGCGAACAAAGCCTTCCACCGCTTCAAGAGGTGCGTGTCCCTTGCTAAAAGATTCAACGGCCGCTTCTAAAACCTCTTTTGGGTTGAGCAGTTTTAAATTGAGTGCACTGGCCAGATGAGAGTGATACAGCCAAACCTCTCCCTCCCACATCGCATCTTGGTACAAGCCGAAGCTTGGCAAACGGTGTTTCACAAATTCATCTAATGCACTTAGTGCCTGAGCTCGTGTTACAGGCCATCCAAAACTGTCCACAGAGCCTGGGTGGTGTGAGAAACGCTGTTGCACCAAGCGGATCACGTCTTGCGTCACCTCATCGGGTGTAAATCGAGTGGGCGGCGGCAACATACCTGGACCTTTTTTGCCAAAGCTGCCGCGGTTTTCGGAGTCAAAGTTCCATTTATCCCCAATGGGTTTTTGTCCATCCATCAAGATGCCCGTTTTGATTCGAAGCTCTCGGTAAAAAAACTCCAAGCGCAATTGCTTTCTGCTGGCCGCATGCTTTGAGAACTCGCTCTTAGTGCTAAAGAAATAGGTGTCCTCACGTATTTCCAAGTCCAAGGCATGCTGTTTTGCAACTGCGCGTAAGCTTTGAAGTACTCGCCAATCCCCCGGTGCTGTCATGACCAATTTGGTAGGCCTAGTTTTCACAAGCGTCTTTTCAAGCTCCCCAGCCAAAGTGCCTTTATTTCCGGGTTCGTCGATGGTGCTGTAGTGAAGCTTCCATTTTTTGGCGCGCAAGTCTGCTGCGAAATGGCGCATAGCGCTCAAAAAAACGGTGGTGCGCTGTTTGGCCGATGTCACATGTGTGGATTCTTCATCCACCTCGGCCATCCACACCGCATCTTGTTTTGGATCGAAATTGTCAAAGGCTGAAGCGTCTTGGTTAAGTTGGTCACCCAACACCAAAACAAGGTGACGTGTTGTTGAGGTCATGTGTACAGCCTTAAAAGTCAAAGCCAAGCTGCTGCTTGTCAGGTGATGGTGTGGATGGCTTCTTTCGAGCGTGCATAGTTTTACGCGATGCATGTTTTTCAATGACCGCTTTTTTGCCTGCTTTGACCTCTGCGCTTTGGCGTCTTGCGTGAAGACGTTGTTTGGATTCTCGAGTTGCTGCTGACAAGTCAACCAGTGGTCGTGCGAATTCAACCCTACTCAAATGCCATGGTTCAAATAGCCAAGTGTCGGGTACTTCTCGCATGTACGGCAGCCAACGTTTGACAAACCGACCCTGTGGGTCGTGGTCTTGCGCTTGCTTGATGGGGTTGTACACCCGCGTCGTGTTGATGCCAGTGGTGCCTGATTGCATTTGCAACTGGCTCCAGTGAATACCCGGCTCGTAGTCTAAAAACTGTGTGGCCAGCCATTCACCCACGGGGCGCCAATGCAGCCACAGAGGGTAGGCGGCTACTGAAACCAACATGGCCCGCATGCGAAAGTTAAGCCAACCTGTTTCTCTCAGCATAGTGACGCAGGCATCCACCATGGGCCAGCCTGTGCGGGCGCCTTTTAGTGCTTCAAAATGCTCTTGGTTAAATTCTTGTTCACGAAGACCGTCGTATCCGCGGTGCATATTGCGCCATTCAATAGCGGGTTCGCTCTCTAGTTTTTGAATGAAATGGCAATGCCAATACAAGCGACTGACAAAGGCGCTTAAGCCCGCACGATGCCTGCTGGCTTGTGGTGGTAGTTGGGCCATGTGTGCCCGTGTTTGTTGCACCACTTCACGCATGCTGATGCAACCCCATGCCAAGTAAACAGATAGGCGTGAGCACACATCTGGCGCAGACAAGGGAGACGAAATACCACCTCTGTAGCCGATGCTGCGAGCGTTGAGAAAACTTTGGAGGGTTTGAATTGCCAGCGTACGCCCGCCGCTTTGTCTGAAAGGTGGGTTATGCCGCAAGTGAGAAGGCGCTTGCATGGCAAACGGTTCACTACTTGGCCGCTTCCAAAACCTCAATGACTCAACATTTTGAATAGGTGAGGACATATGGTGTTCCCAAGCGGTTTGCCACTGGTCACGACTCTTAAGCCTTCTCACCACGCCAAACTGGGCAAACTCGTGCCAGGCAACTCCATGGGCTTGGCACCAAGCCACCACCTTGAGGTCGCGCGCATACGTAAAACCGTTGCCCGTTTCTTCGTGCGAATAAATTCCCGAAAAGGGTGCGTCTTGCCAAATTTGCGTCAGCACTTCTGGAAGTTCACCCGTGTGAATTTCAACGCATCCACCCAGTGTGCGCAAATGTGCATCCAATACTTGCAAGGATTCGCGAACAAATTCAAAGTGCTGAAGCGCGGCATCAGGTTGCAACCAAAGCTCAGGTTCAATAACGTAGATACAACGTACCGGACCAAGCTTCGAGGCTTGGGCAAGTGCCGCATGATCTTGCCAACGCAAGTCGCGTTTGAACCAAACCAATGCATAACTCATGAGGTCTTGTTGTTTGCTTTGTTTTTGCGGCAAGCCTCTGAGCAGTACAACACCTGTTCCCAGTTCTTGGCCCAGGCTTTACGCCAAGTCATATCACGCCCGCAAGTTTTACAGGGCTTGCTGGGCAAATTTTGCTTGTTGCCTTTAAAGGATACTGTGGACTTACTCAAACGAGTGCTCCACGTAAAAGAAACCAAATACTATTGAATTTAGTGGTTTGCAAAACGTAGTTTACGAACCTTAAATACTTGAACATAAAGGTTTACATAAATTAGGCTTTTAGGGAAAATTACTCCAACAAAGAGGAGTTTCTCATGTCTGTTTATGGCTATGTTCGTGTCTCTACGCTGACCCAAGCGAAGGAGGGTGAGTCCTTAGAAGCCCAGCGGCGTCAGGTCATCAGTTACGCCGACTCAAAAGGGCTAGAGCTGCCCATTGTTAACGTATTTGTAGAAGCGGGGGTAAGTGGTGGGTCAGAGTTTCAAACTCGGCCAGAGGGCGCTAAGTTGTTCGAAGCGTTGGCTCAGGGCGACATGGTCATATTTCCCAAACTAGACCGTGCTTTTCGAAACACTAGAAACGCTTTGAACGTTCTCCACGAGTTGAAGGCTAGGGGTGTGTCGGTTCACTTCATTGACTTAGGTGGTGACGTAACTGGTAACGGTGTAGGCGCAATTGTCTTCACCATCTTGTCCGCATTCGCCACCTTTGAGCGTGAGCGGATCGCGGCACGTATCCGTGAAGTGAAGCAGCTTAAAAAGTCGCAAGGCAAGTTCACAGGTGGACGCCGTGCGTTTGGTTATGACGTCGTTGACGGTGTGAAAGTCCCGCGTGAAGACGAGCAAGCGGTGATACGTGAGATGGCGAAGATGAGAGAGGAGGGTTGGGGCTATCGCGACATAGCTGAATGGATGTCGAAAACCCAAGAGCGAAAGATGACGTTTATGGGGGTGCGGCGGACTTTGAATTTTACGAAGTGGCAGAACTGTGAAACAGTCTAAAAATGAAAACGGACTTAGATTGCTCTAAGTCCTTGTAAAAAGTTTAAGTTGTCTATTTATGTTGCGCTAATAAGATTGCGTTGTCCCAGTTTTCCTTAGACAAGTCGGACCCTATAGCGCTACCTCTGTAAAGGAGGAAAAAAGCTATAGTAAAAAGTGGATAGCCTAGGCTAGGCATTACAAAATTAGTGATGGAATGAAAAATGTCGCCAGCTGTTAACCAACCAAGAAAAGCCGCGATGGCCATAAATGCCCATTTAGCAAGGTCGGCATCACATGAAGGGCGCTCACCAATTGACGAGCCGTCACTAAAGTCGTGAATGTAATAAAGTTGTTTTTCATCCTCTGAGAGGATTACGCCAATTTCGTCCCCAAAATCGATGGCATCAAAAAAACCAGAATTTGGAATAGAAACACCCGTCAAAGACTTTGTTCCTATCTTAAGAAGACTGATGGATTTTGATACCTGAACTGATGTTGTTGAGTTTGATGAGCCAACGGCACCGAATCCACCGCTACTACCCACCTGTCCAACCGCGCTGCTGCTTGTGTTGGTGGATACGGTGGTTGTCGATTCCATGCTTCCAATTTTGTCTAGAGTACCTTTAACGACTGAGAATTTATTTGTGAAGAAATTCGTTATGAACCCGATGTGTTTATCGGCAAAGGCCATCTTTTGCTGTATTTCGTCCTTCGTCATTCTTTACACCCTTTGAAATTAATGAAATTTAATTTTAAGGTTGAAAGTTAAATTTTTTAACCACTAAACTTTTGACTTTAGTGGTTTAGAAAAGAAAAAAGGACTTAGATTTCTCTAAGTCCTTGATTTCATTGGCTCTTTGGCTCCTCGACCTGGGCTCGAACCAGGGACCTACGGATTAACAGTCCGGTGCTCTACCGACTGAGCTATCGAGGAACAAGCCAGGAATTATAGACGTCTTTTCTTCTGTCAATAGATGGGGTAGCCCCTTAGAGGCAAGTCTCTAAACTGCAGCCGTGTTCGCAATGTCCGAACACTCTAAATACAGATCAACGG
>Ga0214917_10001654_pt1 | contig 28414 bp, 7 predicted proteins | sample LL_1208_BB_MetaG_FD_177983 | JGI IMG/M metagenome (GOLD analysis project Ga0214917, IMG submission 177983) | Freshwater microbial communities from Lake Lanier, Atlanta, Georgia, United States - LL_1208_BB | ecosystem: Environmental > Aquatic > Freshwater > Lake | place: USA: Georgia | collected... | reverse complement strand
GAGAGCGCTCAAGCTTCCCCCGATCATCACGCCGGTCGGCGATCTTGAGTGGACCGAAAACCTTCTCCAGCGGCGCCAACTCATCGCCGTGGATCCGGGTTCCCAGGGCCCCAATCTTCAGTGGACTTTGGTGCAGGGCCCGCCGGGATTGCTCCTGAGCACTTCCGGCCTGATGGAGTGGAATCCCGATGAAAAACTGGGAGGGACCACTTGGCGTGTGACGGTGGCGGTGGCCAATGGAGCGTTGAGCAGCGCGGAGACCTTCCAGTTGCGCGTGCTCGAGGACAATGCGGCGCCAATTTGGTCCGGAGAGACCCGCCGAACCCTCACTGAACTAGAACCGCTGAACTGGACCCTGCCGGTGGCCGACTCGGATGTGCCCTCTCAGCCGTTGACCTTCCGGCGCTTGAGTGGTCCGGAGGGGTTGGTCATCCGGACCAACGGTGTCCTGAGCTGGACGCCCACCGAGGCCCAGGCTCCCGCCACCTATTCGGTCACCCTGGCCTTCGGTGACGGATCCATCGAGGTGACCAACACGGTGGACCTGGTGGTTCTGGAGTCCAATGCTCCGCCGACGCTGACGCTGGAAGGGGAGGTTCAGGTGCCCGAGTTGAGTTCGGTCGTGCTGAAGGTGGTGGCGTTGGACACCGATCTCCCCAGGCAGACCCCGGTGATGCGGCTGCTCTCGGGACCCGACGGATTGACGCTCTCCTCCAATGGAGTTGTCGCTTGGCTGCCTTCGGAGGCCCAGGGGCCCGGAACCAATCGATTGGTCGTCGCCGTCTCCGATGGTGTGGTTTCGATCACCAATCAATGGGAGCTACGAGTCATCGAGGTCAATCAGGCGCCCGTGCCCGATCCGGTTCCCGACCTGTCTGTGGCGCAGGGAGTGCTTTTGGAAGTGGCATTGACGGCCCGGGATGCGGATATGCCGGCCCAGCCTCTCAGCTGTCGGTTGGTCAACGCCCCTCCGGGAATGACCGTGAGTCCGAGCGGTCTGCTTCGCTGGAGACCCTCCACCAATGTCGCCACGGGATCCTATGCATTCCGCATCGAATGGAGTGACGGGACGGCGGTCGGATCGATCCCCGCCAATGTTCTGCTCAAGCCGGCGATCCGTCCTCCGGTCATTGTGCCGATTCCCGCTCTCAGTTGGCTTGAAAACACGACCAATTCCTTCCGTCTTCAGGCATTGCCTGGCAGTGGGTCGGCCACGAATCTGGTTTGGAGTCTGGTGATGGGTCCCTCGGGCTTGACCGTGAGTCGATCGGGAGAAGTGACGTGGATGCCCGACGAGCGCAGTGGAGGAACCGTTGGGACGGTCGCCGTGGTGGTGAGCGATGGCGAGTCGGCCGCGGGTGCGGATTTCCAAATCCGCGTCCTGGAAGACAATCAGCCTCCGGCATTGACCGAATCCCCGAGGATACTGGTCCGTGAATTGGAGCGTTTGGTGTGGTTTCTCAAAGTGTTGGATCCCGATGTGCCGGCCCAGCGGTTGGCCTTCCGGCAGATTTCCGGGCCGGCCGGATTGACCGTCAGTGGTGAAGGCGTCTTGTCGTGGATTCCGCCATTGGGCAGTAGCCTGGGCACCAACCGCGTCTGGGTCTCCGTTTCCGACGGGACCGTGTTGGTGACCAATCAATTGGAAATCGTAGTGGGCAAGGAGTTGAATGTTGCGCCGGTTTGGACGGAGGTCGGGCTTCGCCGGGTCTCCGAAGGGCTGTTGATGAGCTTCAACCTCAAGGCGGTGGATGCCAATCAGCCCCCGCAACCGTTGGCCTACCAACTGGTGGAGGGGCCGGAGGGTTTCACAGTGACATCCGCGGGTCAGGTCAGTTGGCGCCCCGGTGAATCCCAGGGACCCAGCACCAATCGCATCAGGGTCCGCGTCAGCGACGGTTTCGTTCAAGTGCCACACGAGTTCACGGTGATCGTGCGCGAGTCCAATCTGCCGCCAGTCTGGCCGGACATTGGTACCCGGCGAATGACCGAAGGCGGGACACTCTCCTTCACACTCAAGGCCACCGACTCCGATCTTCCCGCCCAGTCGCTCACGTATCGGCTGGTGGACGGGCCGGTGGGATTGACCGTGGGCACCAATGGATTCCTCACTTGGCGTCCAACCGAGGCGCAGGGTCCCAGCACGAATCGGGTGCGTGTCAGCGCCCAGGACGGGGTTGCTTCGACCGAGCAGTCGTTCGACATCGTGGTGCGCGAGTCCAACCTGCCGCCCGTCTGGGTGACGACGGCGGCGACACGGAGAGTGTCCGAGGGGCTGGGTTTGGCCTTCAATCTCCAGGCCGCGGATGCGGATTTGCCGGCCCAGCGGTTGGTCTATCGGCTGGAGTCGGGTCCTGCGGGGCTGACCGTCAACACCAACGGCGCTCTGGCGTGGGTGACGACCGAGGTCGACGGCCCCAGCACCAATCGGGTGCGTGTAGGCGTCTCCGATGGATTGGCGTCGGTGCCCTTGGAATTCGACATTGTGGTACGCGAGGCCAATCAGGCTCCGGTGTGGACCACCGTGGTGGGTACGCGCCGGGTGAACGAGGGAGCTCTCTTGTCGTTCTCAGTTGCGGCCACCGATGCCGATTTGCCCGCCCAACCCCTGACCTACCGACTCGTCAACGCTCCGTGGGGAATGACCCTGAGCACCAATGGACTGGTGAGTTGGCGACCGACCGAGGTCCAAGGCCCCAGCACCAACCGCGTCCGGATCACAGTCGGCGACGGCTACGTGACGGTGCCTTTGGAGTTCGATGTTGTCGTCCGCGATGCCATCACTGGGACGCCGGGGCCGAGCCTCAGCCTGTCCCCGCGCTCGGACGGCTCTTGGAGTCTCCGTGTTTCCGGCATCGGCGGTGCTCGCTATCAGGTCGAGCAACTCACGGTCTTGGGCGCATCTTGGGCCCCGGTTTCTGGAGTGTCCGAGGTCGTGACTCAGGGCAGCAACGCACCGGTGGATCTGATGTTGCCGGCACAATCGACCTCTTCGAGGTTCTTTCGGTTGTTGAATAGGTGAATTGTAATTTTTATTTTCTTATCAAAAAAAACGCAAAAATTGGTGTTGTCGGTGTGAATAAAATTGAAAACTATTAACTTGTAAGATTTACATTTTATTGCAAATTTGGCTCGTGAGATGAGCCAAACAGTAACAAGTAGTGTTTATTTTGGTTCTGAAGACAGCGCAAGCCGGTGTCGGATTGCGGTGATCATTGGGGTTCTGGCGCTTTCCTTGTTGCCCGCTCAGGGAGCTGCGCCGTTGACGAGAACTTCTTCGCCGAAATCGACGGCAGTGATCGAAGCGACAGCTGAGTCGATTTTTTACCAAGGTCGCCTGACGGATAGTGGTTCGTTGGCGAGCGGTTCCTACGATTTTCAGTTTCTCCTGAAAGACGCTGCTACCGGTGGCAAAACGGTCGGCGAAGCCCTCAAGCTGTCCCTTCCGGTGCAGAGCGGGGTGTTCTCTGCTTCGCTTTCTTGGAGCTCCAGCCTGTTTTCAGGGGCTACTCGCTGGATTGAGGTCCGAGTGCGTCCCACTCCCGCGACCGGCAGTGTCACCGCGGAATCTGAGGCCCCGTACACTGTCTTGGAGCGGCAACGCATCCTCTCGACTCCCTACGCATTCCGATCGCTTACCGCGGCGACGGTGGAGTCGGTCCCCGTTCAAAGCCTCCCGGCCAGTGTTCCACTCATCGGATCCGGGGGGAAACTGGACAGCGCTTTGCTGGGCACCGACATCGCGCGGAGCGCTGAGCTGGAATCGAAAGTCACACTGCTGACGAAAGAGGACGTGGGCATCAAAGGTTCCATCAAGGCCCTAGAAGATGCCAATACAGCCCGGGTGGCGGATGTGGCGACCCTGACGGGGAATCTGAAAACGGCTCAGGAAGCGCAAACCGCATCGCTGAATGCGCTGAGCACGCAGGTGGACACGAAAGTGGCGTCTTTGGTGAAGGAAGATGTGGGTCTGAAGGGTTCGGTCAAGGTTTTGGAAGACGCCAATACGGCCCGGGTCGCCGAAAATGCCTCTCTGACAGCCAATTTGAAGACGCTTCAGGACAGCACGGCGACCTCGGTCAACACCCTCAAAGGCCAAATCAGCGCCCAAGGTGAGGCCTCGGCGAAGGATAGCGCCGCCATCCAGCAGTCCATTCAAACTCTGAATGGGGCCAATGCCGCTCGGATCTCGGACATTGCTGCATTGACCGCCAATTTGCAAAACCTGCAGGCCAAGTTGACCGCATCCCAAGAGGCCATGGACGCCAAATTGGCCGCGCTCACTGCAGAAAATGTGGCATTGAAGAAGTCGGTTCAGGTCATCGCCGCTCCCGCTCGCTCGGGTTGGATGGTGGCCTCGCTTCAAGCCGGAGACCCGGAGTTGATTTCGGCTGGGTTTTCACTGGTCTCGTCGACGCCGGCCGCTTCATGGGTGCCCACCGCTTCCGTGGGGGCCCCGTCGGCGCGTTCTTCCAGTGCCTCGGTCTGGACCGGTCAGGAATGGATCATTTGGGGTGGATCGGTCGCCTCGCAAACTGCCGTGGCCACCGGGGCCCGCTATCGGCCAGACACGGATACCTGGAGCGATCTGACCTCCGTGGATGCTCCGAAAGCCCGAAAAGGTCACACCGCAGTCTGGACCGGTTCGCAAATGATTGTTTGGGGCGGTTTCAATGAAAACAACCTCAACACGGGCGGGCGTTTCACTCCTTCAACGCAGTCCTGGTCGTCGATGTCCACAGAAGATGCTCCGACTGCCAGAACGGGCCACGGAGCCGTGTGGACCGGGAAAACCATGGTGATTTTTGGAGGCAGAAATTCCGGAGGCCTGCTGTCGGATGGAGGTGTTTATGATCCGGCCCTGGATCGTTGGACGGCCTTGCCGACCGAAGGCGCGCCCGATGCACGTCATTTGGCCTCGGTCGTTTGGACTGGAAAGGCTCTGTTGGTGTGGGGCGGGGAGTTGGCGGACGGGGATGCCAATTCCGGGGCGCTGTTGTCGTTTGATTCAGACGGCAAACCTGTTGCCTGGTCCACCCTGCCCGTTCTGGACGGGTTCGCAGGTCGATCCGGCCATGCCAGCGTGTGGGAGGGTCAACGATTCATCGTATGGGGCGGGCGCCACCCCTCGGGCACAGTGCTCGCCGACGGTGCCTTCTGGGATTCCACCACTTCGAAGTGGACGTACCTCGACGCCACGGGGGCTCCGCCGGCCCGATTCGATGCCTCTGCGGTGTGGGCCGGCGATGAATTGGTGGTGTTTGGTGGCTCCGGCAACCAAGGACCGTTGTCCAGCGGGGCTGCCTGGAGTCTTTCTACCCGGAAGTGGCGAACCCTGCCTTCTCAGAGCAGCACCGGAGCCCGGAATGGGGCGCTGGCTGCTTGGACCGGATCCCATTTGCTGATTTTTGGAGGGCTTTCTTCGAGCAGCATCGCCATGGCCGATCCCCAGAAGATCGACATCCGTCCGCCCTGGTACCTCTACCGCCGCGGAGCCCTTCCCGCCGAATCTTTGCCGATATCCTCCCCATGATTCCCGTTTCCCGCATGTTCGGCCGGCTCAGCCGTGCCCTCGCCTGGATCCAACTCCTTTGGATTTTGCCGGCGGGTGCGCAGTGGATCACCCAGACCAATCAGCTCAAGGGCGGTTGGAATGCCGTCTACCTCCATGTCGATGCGAGTTACGCGGCGATCAGCGACGTGATGTCTCCGGCCACCTCGATCGAGGAGGTCTGGCTGTGGGTGCCGTCCTCGACCCAGCAGTTCATCGACAGCCCGCAGACGCCGTCTGTGAGCAGTCAATGGTCCAAGTGGACCCGCAGTCTGGGGGCTTCTTCTCCCCTGCAACGGTTGATCCCCAATGCGGCCTACTACGTCAAGGTCACCAATTCACTGCCGACGTATTCGTGGGCGTTGAAGGGAAAGCCCGTGGCTCCTCAGTATGTATGGACCAGCTCCGGCCTGAACTTCATCGGTTTCCCCACCCCGTCTTCGCCGGTGGGCTACGAGAGGTTCCTCCAGCCCGTGCCGTCGCTTCTGGATGTTTCCGAGATTTACCGCTCCAGCGGAGGGTCGTTTGGAACCACCAACCCGGCGCGGGTCTTCAATTTGGCCACCACCACCATGAACCGCGGCGATGCCGTCTGGATGCGGGTTTCGAGCAGCTACAATCGGTATTTCGGCCCGTTTGAAGTGAGTTTGCCGGGTTCGCAAGCGATTTCATTTGGTAAAGATGGAACCCAAGTCAGTTTCCGCGTCCGCAATCAGACGGCCACCACCAACGTCGTCACGTTGAATCTGATCCCCTCGGAGACTCCGCCCCCGGGGCAGTCGAACATCGTGGGACTCCCGCCTTTGATCCTTCGCGGCACAGTCATTTCCAGCACACTCGAGTACAACTATCAGGAGCTGGCGACCAACCAACCGGCGACGTTGACGCTGCTGCCGAAGGGACAAGCGGGTTCGGATGTTCAAGTAGTGCTGGGATTGCCTCGGAACCGTTTGGCGGGATCGCCCGGGGACCTCAGCGCTGCGGTGTTGCAGTTGAGCGACACCAACGGGTTGTTGCGGGTGGATTTGGGGGTTTCCGCAACCAAGTCTTCCACGGCGGGTTTGTGGGTCGGCGAAGCCCAAGTCACCAAGGTGGTGCAGTATCTCACGACCTTCGACCGCGATCCGGTCGGTAGGCCGGTGGTGAAGCTCACGGGCAATGAGGGGGCTTACTCGATTTTGTACACCAATGAGGTGGTGGGAGGCGTTGCCAAAACCTTCCCGCTGCGCCTCATCGTCCATGACGACGGCACCAACGCCGTGTTGTTGCAGCGGGTGTTCCTGGGCGTGGATGCTTGGACCAATTCGATTGTTGCGGCCCAGCAGAGGTTCTTGATGACCGAGCGATTGAGCAGCGCGCGCCGCATTTCCGCGGCCCACCTGCCATGGTCTGCCACCAACGCCTTTTGGCCCATGACCTTGGTCAGCAACGTGTACCGGGCTCAGATCGTGACTCCCTACGATCAGTCGAGTGTCAATCCCTTCATCCACCAGTACCATCCGGACCACGACAATCTCACGGCCACCTTCAGTCAGGTTCAGCCGAAAGGTCAGGAATCCTACGGCATCACCCGGACCATCTGGTTGAGCCCTCAGTCCGCCGGAACGGATTATCAAACGCTCACATCGGGCTCGATGGATCGCAATGGCATCTACGATGAGACCATCGCCATCGAGGGCTCAGGTGCCACGTCCCGGACGTTCCGAGTGATCGGCACCTTCAGCCTCAATCGCATCAGCGATATCCCCACCCTGACCCGTTGAACGGCCCCAACTTTCCCACTCCTTTCTGCAGTCACCCCCAACCCTAGAAGTTATGACCCAGTCCTCCCAGAGCCAGCCCTTCCTGCGGATTCAAGCCTTGCCCAACGGTCGCGGCAGGATGGCGGCCTTCCTCGCGCTGTTGCTTGGAATCTTCGCCGGCCTAGCCCACGCCCAGAACGGCTTCCCCCCCAACTTGATGTCCTACCAAGGGTATCTGGTGGATGCCAACGGGACCGCGCTCGCGCCGACCACTCCGGTCAACTACTCGGTGGTCTTCCGGATTTACTCGGTGTCTTCCGCCGGTACGAGTTTGTGGACCGAAACTCAGACGGTGACGGTGGACAAAGGTAATTTTTCGGTGGTGCTCGGTGAGGGCGGCGCCGAGGGCAGTGAACCGCGCCCCGCGTTGAATACTGTATTCAATTCGGCCTCGGCTTCCGATTTGTACCTGGGCATCACGGTCAAGGGATTGGGCGGCAATAACACGGAAATCGCACCTCGGTTGCGGTTGCTCACGTCGCCGTATTCGTTCCTGGCGCGCACGGCCAATTCCTTGGCCGGCAATAATGGTGCCTCGCTCATTGTATCGGATGCCGGCCGATTGAGGATCAGCCAGGCGTTGCAGACCACCGGAGGCAATGCCCGCGGCGATAATGCGGTGGACTTGCAGGTCAACCGGAACGGCAGCTCTCCGGGGCAGGTGGCCAGTGGTGTCAACTCGGTGATTACCGGTGGTTACAACAACACGGCAGCTGGTGCGCATTCGGTGGTTTCAGGAGGAGGGGCCAATAATGTCCAAGGAAATCTTTCTGTCATTGGCGGTGGTGATAACAATATAGCGTACGGTAGCTGGGCCGTTGTCCCGGGTGGAACTTGGAATGCGGCCCAAGGGAACTTTTCCTTCGCTGCGGGGCGCCGGGCAAAAGCGATGCACACCGGAAGCGTTGTGTTCGGTGACGGTCAGGACTATGACAAGTCGTCCACGGGGGACAATCAGTTCCTCGTCTATGCTGGCGGTGGCATGTCCATCAATACCGCGCCGGTTTCCGGTTCGGCGCTCACCGTGTCGGGCAAGGTCAAGGCCGACAGCGCTGAATTCGGATCGATGACGGTCACCACGCTGACGTCCAGCTCTGTGTCGGGATTTGGCACCGTACCGCTGGGCGGCATCATCATGTGGTCTGGTTCGGTGGATTCGGTGCCTTCCGGTTGGGCTCTCTGCGATAGTCGGACTGTCAATGGAAGGACAACGCCTGACCTTCGGGGGCGCTTTATTGTGGGTGCGGGGCCGTGGGCCCAGAACGGTTTGACGAGTCGCGATCCCAACGCCACGGGCGGCAATGAAAACACCACGCTGACGGTGAACCAATTGCCGGCTCACAACCACAACGTGAATGGAACCACTTCAGAGAACGGATGGCACACCCACGGATACTACGACGCTTACTTCGCCGAGTGTTGCCCGAACAACGGTTGGCTGGGTAGCCGTTCTTCAGATAATGATAACACCCCGCAGGGGACCCAACGCACTTCGGATGGAGCGGGTAGTCATACTCACACGTTCAACGTGACCTCTGGATCCACGGGCAGCAATGAAGCCTTCAGCAATTTGCCTCCCTTCTACGCATTGGCCTTCATCATGCGGGTTCAATAATTCCGGCCTGCATTCAGTCGTTCACCCAACGCTGATACCATGAATCTAACACTGCGATTCCGGGCCCTCTGGTTGGCCCCTTGGTTGTCCCTGAGCCTTTGGGCGCAGGTGCCCAGAGGACCCTTGGAACTGAGGCCCGATCAGGCGCTCCTCAATTTTTCCTCCAAGAGAGGTGTGCCCATTTCGAATGTGGCCAATGCGAGCACGGGTTCGGATGGGCGTGCACCCGCTGAGGGGAGTCAGTTGCCCCCGTTGCCTTCGGGTGCCGCCACGGTGCGTCAGTTTCAGTCGGTGGTCACGTTTGGTGGCGGTGTGCGTCCGGTGGCTTCTGCGCAACTGAATACCAATAGGAGTCTGGCGGGCAATGCCGCGGCCCTGGATTTGCCTCGATTGGGAGGTGCCACGCCAACTCACATCCTCCTCCGCTCCCGCGTGGGCGCTCCGATGATTACTCGGGGCGTCAACTACCTCTTCGGATCCATGATTCCGGTGCCGGAAACCGATGAGAATGGCACGCTCCTGTCGTCTCTCAGTTTACGCCCGGAGGATTATTGGAGTGCCGAACCGTATTCCACCAACAACCACTTGGGTGCCTCGTATTATTGGAGCCCGAATGCTCGGGTGGTCTTCGCCACAAAACCAGGTGCAGTGGACATCACTTGGAAGCGCGTCAACGGATTGAGTTCCCAGCCGACCAACAGCGCCTTCCTGGAGTCGGGATTGTGGTACGTCACCTTCACGAAACGGGTCATTGTATCGGGATCATTGGTGAAGCCTTCTCGAGCCATGTACTGGACCCAAGGCGACTTCGCTCAGTTGGGCAAGCCGGTGCAGGTCCCGGGCAGTCGGGTGTCGGATATCAAGGTGGTGTTCAATGAACAAGTGCCGGAGCGAGTACTCAGAGAATATCGCGGTGGTTCCCAGATCACGGATACGAACCGATTGGAAGAAACTCGAACCCTTTGGTTTGAGCGATCCACTTCTCAAATCCTCGCCTACAACGCAGAGGGTCGGGTGTTCATGGAACTTCTGGGTGATGCCAATGCCGACGGGTTGAGTCGCAAGCACCTCGGCTTTGAAATTGTCGATGTTCTCCAACAGGCCACACCTCAAACCATTTCAGTCAGTTTGGGCGATCGCATGCGAGCCTTCTCGGACCTGACTCGGGATGACTCCAATTTGTACCCAGACCCCGTAGCCCAAATGGGGGATTCCTTTATTGAGGTCAATACTCGGAATAGCACTGTGCCCAATGAGTTGTACGCCATTCGAGAAACCAAGAACCTGAATGATGTTCTGGTGTATTGGATGGAGGATGGCATCGAAGGGTTGCGTTGGCCTCGAGTGATGTCCCGTTACGAAATGCGGTGGCCCACCGATGTGGCCCGATACAGCCATTACCTCCGGCCGACGGTTTCCTCGCAGGAGCAAGCCAAACTGACCTCGGTTTTGATGAGTGCGAGCAACGTGCCGTTTCTGGTCTACCAAGATCCGTTGGATCAGCCGCGTGCTTTTCTGGATCCAGATCTCAAGTTTTACTCGTTCCTGACCTCCACGGCGCCGGCCCACCGTTCATTGATCCGCTACAACAATGGTTCAAAACTCATTTTCGAGCGGGTGTTCTCTTGGCTGGATTCCAATTTGGCGACCACCAATTGGGCGGGGACGGTGGTGACCAATTTGACAGCGTGGAACGCCACCAATGCCACCATCACTTTCCCGTCGACCATGGAGTCGCCTCGGGTGATTTCCGAGGTGATCGATGTCGGCCAGCGGGTTCTGGCTCCTTCTGGAGAATTGGGGGCCGGTGGGGTGGGGGATTACATGGCCGGATTCATTCGAAATGGGACCGCTTACCACCCGGGCGCGTACCTCAACCCGTTCACCGAGGGGTTCGATGCGGCCGCCAAATCGTCCATCATCCCGGTCAATGCTAGGCCGGGTGCGAATACCTTGGAGGTCTGGTGGTTCCGCAAGAGCACTCCTCTTTTCCAAGGAGGTATGGACACCGTCTCGTGGCCATCCGTTTATGGACGGTACACCATCCAGTACCCGACCTCACCCCGTGAGATCGTGATGGCCAGCAATGCCGGCACCGGAGGATTGAATAGCTTGGAAGCCAAGGGGACCATTTATTATCAAAATGACCCGTCGGCCATTGGTTATAACCCGAATGAAGAGCACGCCTTGATGATTGGTGGTCAGGGCTATGCCTTGCGGGATGATCTGAACATTACGACCGGAGGGAATTTTTCCTCCCTGCCGTTTGTGCTCATCGATTACACCGGATCCGACGGACGGCCTAGTATGTCGGCGTTCAAGGTGCTCCGTGAGAAGCCGAGTGCGGGCCAAGTGTTCGACTATGTGGTCGAGGCGGGGCGCATCATACAGGCTCCCATGCCGCTGCCGCTGTTGCCGCCGCCCACCGAGGGAGAAGGCGTCAACTTCATCAATTACAACCAAGAGATCGTACCAGCCACGGGTCTGGGCAATCTTCCGGTCAATTGGACGGAATCCCGCGATACCAATGGCCCATTCCGACATTACAAATCCTTCAGCTATCGCGACCGCAAGGATTCATTCTGGGTTTACCGTGGGTTGCATCAAGAGCCCAATTTGTTGTCCGGAAAGTATATTTCCACCAATGCGACTTTCACGAATTTGCCGGCGGCGGTGGCGATTTCGGGACGCGTGTTCAAGTATTACATCCATGCATCCCGGCGAGCCGCGGGACTGATTTTAAAGCCCGTTGGCTCCACGCTTCCCGACTGGTTGCAACCGAATACCGATATCAATGGGTTTCTTCTCACCGGAACGCCTCCGGCATCGGACATCACGGCCAGAAGCTACACACTGGATTTGATTGATGTCGGTCTTAACCAGACCAACCGGCATACCTTTTCCTTGGAGGTGAAGCAAAATGGCAGCGAGGCGACCCAAGGCCCGTTGATCCTCACGAGTCAAACGGTCGATGGGTCCTCCATCTCGTTTGTCGGTCGTCCGCCTTTCTTGGCGGCGCGTGCCAATAACACGAACAGCTTCACCATGCGGTACTATTACAAAACCCAAGAGGGTTTTGCGTGGCCTACCCTCTCGTCCGTGCCCGTGGGTTCGATTGTTCCTTACCTGCGACCACTGGGGGGTGTCACCTATGAGGGGGATGCGACGAGCAAGCTCACTCCGTCGCTTTCCGTCAGCTACCGCCCGGTCTGGCCGGCTCTTCCTGCGGTGATGCAACCTGGCCAGACGCTGAGCGCTGCGATCAATGGTTTGCCGGCGATCCGAGGGCAGTCGAGTGTTGAGGTGCTCTACCAGCAGTCCATCGCCACGAATATCACTCTGGCCAAGCCGAGTGTGGTTCTGATCGATCCGACCCAGAAAAAGACGTCGTCTTTGTCCTCGGTGGGTCTTTCCAAATTGCCCTCCGGGGTTGTGGCAGAGGCGAATCAGGGTCTGACCTATTTCCCCAATCTCCCGCCTCATCTGGCTGCGCGGGTTTATTATGATCCCAATACGGGGACCGGTGGTTCCTTGGTGCTGAAGGGTGAATTCAAGGATGAGAAAGTCGGAGAGAAGTACCTGCAATTGAACGTCCTTCGAGGGAGTACGGCTGGTCAGGATCTTAAATTCGTTCTAGACCTGTGCCCTTCGTCGCCGGCGGATGAAAAGACCAAGTGGGATCAATTGGTGAACGGCCTGAATGCAGTGGTGGACACCTTCGTGGAGAACCCGATCATCCCCGGTCGGTTCATTGCGGACCTGAGTCGTCGAACAAATGTGCCGGTGGGTTCCATGGTGGAAATCTCCAACGACGACACCGCGGTGGACTCCTATGCGTTGAGCGCTTCGGGCCCTGGATACGGCATGGTTTCGGTGATCGTGGGCAATGGACGGGCCTTCACAGCGCCTGGCGAACCGGTGTCGGTGTACGTCTTCCGTGTCAACGGTGGCTTGTGGCCTGGCGAACTCAAGGTGGTCCCGTCGGCCAATCCATTGAATGAAATGCTCACCGTGCAGCATACGGTGGATGTTGCTGGGCGGTTTGGGGAGTTCGAATACCAGTGGAAGATCGCCCCGCCAGTGGATGGGGCTCCTCCAGTGTCCGATGCCACGATGTCCCTTTGGCAAGCCTTGCAAGCGGGGACCAACCTGCCCAGGTACACGCTCGGCGGAGCGGGCGTTCAGGTGCTTTCTGACAACTACCTGACGATGCGTTATCGCTCGACCAACACCAACGATCCGGTGATTGGTCAGTGGTCGGCATGGTCCACGCCACAGTTGGCCCAAGGGTGGATCAAGCGGGTCCTGACTGGGATCAATCCGTTCCAGCAACGGGTCAAGGATCTCTACAACAACGCCGTCAATACCGACGTGAGCGTGATTGGTCAGGCAGGGCGACGCTGGGAAGGGGCTATCGCGCTGAATCTGAACAACATCAATGATTCAGGGCTGATCGAGATCTACGAGACCGTCTTGCGACGCGGTCGAGATCTCAGCATCAATGCCGGTATCAACTACGGACCGGCCAATGATGCCTTGTTGCTCGTGGCGGGCTACCTGAATGACCTCTACACATTGGTCGGAGACGAGGCCAAAGCCGATGCAACCAATCCGACGATTTCCACGGGAACCGGCGGTGCCTCCGAGGGAAGTCTGGCGACTGCCAAGTTCAGCTTTGCCGGGCAGGTGCCCTCGCTGCTGGAAGAGGAGTTGGCATTGCTCCGCGGTCGTGACGATTTCACGCAACCCGGCGTGATGACTGCGCCGGCCTACAATCGACTGTTCTGGAACTTCACCGGAGGTATCAACTCGGGTGAGGTCATCTACAGCCAGAACTACAATATCAAGGACTTCAACAATGACGGTGTCATTGACGCGGCGGATGCCGCGGACGTGTACCCTCAAGGTCATGGAGACGCTTATGGCCACTATCTGACGGCACTGAAGGGGTATTATAGCCTGATCATCAACAACAGTTTTGATTGGGTGCCTCGTTCTGAGGCAGTCACCGTTTTGGGCAAGGCCATCCAATTGGATTACACCGATGAGCGCAAGTTTGCCGCGGCGTCCGGATCGCTCAGCCAAACAGGATTGGATGTGCTGAAGCTGGTTTTCCGTCAGCAATATCGTTCTGGCGACATGGCTGGGTGGGATCGCTTCGGTTCAACGCGCCAGAACACCAATCGGTTGGTGACCACGGTGCGCCATTGGGGACTGGATCACTGGGCCACGCGCGTGGGGCAGGGAGCCTACATCAACTGGGTCGTCGGCAACTCCATGCTCCCGGAGGTGGATCCCGACCCGACCCATGAAGGTATTCAAAAGATCGACCGGACAACGGTGCCCGAGTTGACGCAACTGCCGCTCAATTACCGCGAGATTCAACAGGTGCTGGACAACGCTGAAGCCGGCCTGACACCTCTGGGATTGCCTCGCGACAGTTTGGCTCTGGATATCAACCCCAATTTGGTGAGCGGTGCGGCGCCCAAGGGGCATTTCGAACAACTCTATGATCGCACGGTGTCCACGCTCCAAAACGCGGCGTTGGCGTTTCAAGAGGCGCGCACCCTGTCCACCAGCATTCGGTTGGAAGCCGACAGCTTGGAAGAGGTCAAAGCGAACATCCAAGACAATGAACGTGCCCTGACCACACGGTTGATCGAGATTTACGGCACGCCCTACACCGATGACATAGGACCGGGTAAAACCTACGCGCAGGACTACGCGGGACCTGATTTAGTACACTTCATTTACGTGGAGATGCCGGAATACCGGTTCCCGGATTCAACGGGAGCCAACGAGCGCAGCTTCTCCATTGATATCCCCGGCGTTCCCGTTGCCTTGCTCAGTGATCCGGGCTTCGGCACGCTTTCGGACTTGTCCGTGTTGAACGTTCCCACGTTGACCAACATCACCGTGACGGTGGACAGCAACGGATACACCCCACGACCTGACGAGTGGTCGGGACGCCGTGCCACTCCGGGGCGGATTCAGCAGAGCATTTCAGACCTGATTGCGGCTGAAAATCGGTTGGTGCAAGCCTGGGGTGAACTCAATGGCAGTCGAGATGACTTCCGGCACGCGATTGATCTCTTCAAGGCCAACACACAAACCTCTGATGAGATTGATGCCAAGAGGCATGATCTCTTGGTGGCCAATCAGACGCTTCAATCGGTCCTGTTCGCCAACGACATTTTCGAGACGGTCACCGATTCGACCATTGCCACGGTGGGACGGTTGACCCGTCGCGTGAGTGAGGCGCTGCCTAAATCGTTGATCGCGGGATTGGCGGCCGGTGGTGACCTGACTTCAGGGGGGCGTGCTGCCATTGAGGCGGTGGGAGGCTCCATCGTGGAGGTGTTCGACAAGATGAAGATCGCCCGGTTGTCCGTGGTGAAATCCCTCGAGTTCGCGACCGCCACAGCAGAGACCTGGACCGAAAACAATTATATTGGTCCGCGTGAGGAATTGATCGCATTGCGTCAGTCGCTCAGCGATTTGTCCGCACAATTGGATGCGGTGTATGGCTTGCTAGGCACGGTGAATCAACGGCAGCGGGAATGGTACGACGCCCAGCTTCGCCTCAGCAGCGTTATCGCTGAAGGGCAACGCATTCAGGCCGATCGCCAAGCCTTCCGGACTCGTGCTTCAGCCGCTATTCAGGGATACCGCACCCGCGATGTGGCGTTTCGTTTGTTCCGAAACGAGAAGCTCGATCGGTACAAGACCTTGGTCGATCTGGCCTCCAGTTATTCGCTCTTGGCGGCCAATGCTTTCGACTACGAGACCGGCCTGCTCAATTCGCAGAGTGGCCGGGCCTACGTGGATCGGATCATTCAGGCTCGGGCTCTCGGTGTCGTCCGAGATGGTCAACCTCAGTTCACCGGGAGTTCGGTTGGTGATCCGGGTTTGTCCGGCGCTTTGGCCGAGATGAATGGTGACTGGCAAGTCCTCAAGGGACGCCTCGGTTTCAACAACCCCGACAGCTACGGAACCACCGCTTCGCTGCGGACCGAGAACTTCCGCATCCTTCCCGGCACCGATGGGGATACCAATTGGAGGGACGTGCTGAACCGGGCGCGTCGGGATGATTTGCTCCAGGATGTGGATGTGAAACGTCTGTGCATGCAATTGGATCGCGGGGACGGTCTGGCGGTGCCGGGCCTCGTCATCGAGTTCTCAACCACCATCGCCGACGGGATGAATCTCTTTGGTCTGCCCTTGGCAGCCGGAGACCACGCCTACCATTCCAGCTCCTTTGCCACGAAGATCTTCGGGTTGGGTGTGGCCTTGGAAGGCTACAAGGGCATGGACACGCCATCTCCGAACAGCTCGGCGGTCTCCGGATCGGGAGCCGTCTCGCCGGCCGACCCGAACCTTGCGTTCATGGATCAAACCGCCTTGGCCGCCACCCCGTATGTGTACCTGATCCCCGTGGGTCTGGACTCGATGCGCAGTCCGCCCTTGGGCGACCAGAGCACCGTGCGCACTTGGTCGGTGCAAGATGTGACCGTGCCGATGCCCTTCAACATCGGTGGCTCCGACTTCTCCACCAAGAAGCTCTGGCAGAGTTCCGACTCGTTGACCGAGCCGCTGTTCTCCGTCCGCAAGCATCAGGCCTTCCGCCCGGTGCCGACCGCGACATTCTTCACTCCCAACATTTATGGTGGGAGCGGCGGGTTGGCTCGGTCTCAGTTCACCAACTCACGGCTGATCGGGCGATCGGTCTGGAACAGCAAGTGGAAGCTGGTGATTCCGGGCCAAACCCTGCTCAACAACCCGTCCGAGGGTCTGGATCGATTCATCCAGAGCGTCAAGGACGTGAAGCTGCACATCGTCTCCTATTCCTACTCGGGCAACTGAACCTTCCGGACCATGAATTCTCTGCGATATCTCTTCGTGGCCATGTGGATGGGAATGCTGGGCCATCAGGCCTGGGCCTTCCCGCCCTTGCCGCCCCATACGGTGTATGGATTGGTTCGGGATGAGTTCGGCAATCCGCTGATCTCCACCGGGACCGAGTTGATGCTCGAAACCTTGGCCGGGACCAGCATCACGACGACGGTGGTTCCCAAGCTGGATGCCGGGGTGAACTACCGCATCGAGGTGCCTGTCGATGCTGGTTTGACCTCCGACTTGTATCGGCCGACGGCCATGCGGCCCTCGGCACCGTTCCGGATCCGCGTGAGGATCGGCGGTCGCACCTATGTGCCCATTGAGATGAAGGCCAGCATGGCGTTGCTGGGGCAACCGGCGAAGTCGTCTCGGGTGGATCTGACGCTCGGTGAAGACACCGATGGGGATGGACTCCCGGACGCATGGGAGCGGTCGATGATCGCCGCCGGCAACCTCGGTCTCTCGCTGGAGGGTTTGAAGCCCAGCGATCGTCTCAATGGCAATTCGCTCTCCGTGCTGGAGGCCTATATCGCCGGCACCTACGCCTGGGATCCGAAAGATGGTTTCCGTCTGGATATTGTCGCGTTCTCCGAGACGAATCCGGTTCTGGAGTTCGTAGCGTTGCGTGGGCGCAGTTACACGGTGTCCGCCTCGGATGACCTTCTGGTCTGGAAGCCGATGTCGTTTCAGGTGCAGGGCGCGACGACGAGCAAATCTCAGGCGTTCTACCAGTCCACCCAACTCCAGCGGGTGCGAGCCGTGGTGGCCGGTGAGGCGGGGCAAGCCCCGCCCAAGTTCTTCAAGTTGCTCGTCAAATAAACCCGGAATGAGCGGTGCCACACCGAGGGAGCAAGAGCCACGAGTTCGATCTCAGTCCGGAGGAACCCTTCGGGCGCTGATCGTGTTCACCGTGTTGCTCGGGGTCGGACTCACGGCCTATCGGGCCCTGCGGCGGCAGTCCCCAGTTTCCTTGGAGCAAGTGAGCCGAAACAATTTGGTGCTGCAATCAGGACGATGGATGAAAACGGGCGAGACCAACGTGTTCACGGGTGTGATGGTGGAGTTCCATCCCGATGGAACTCTGCAGTCCCGGTCCGTGGTCTCCAATGGTCTCCTCAACGGAGTGTCTGAAGGTTGGCGAACGAACGGGGTTTTGGCGGTTCGGGAGATGTTCAACGCGGGTCGTTCGCATGGAGTCCGGACCAAGTGGGACGAGAGCGGAAACCGGATTGCAGAGACCGACATTCGGGCGGGCGAGATCGAGGGGATGCACCGTGAATGGCACACCAATGGAAAACCCTCGTTGGAAGTGACCATGGCCCGAGGCAAGGCCCAAGGAGTGGCCCGGAAATGGAGTCTCGAAGGCGAACTCGCTGGCCAATGGGTGCTGAGCAATGGAGTCGTGGTTCAGGCGATCACGAATGCGACGGATCTTGCCGCGTTGGCCGAGAAAGGGGGACGACCGTGATCAGACGAATGCTCTCCAAGGACGGGAAGGCGGCCTCGATTCTAGCCGCGTATGTTTCGCTGATTGCACTCTTGAATTGCCCGAGGGCGGAGGCAGGCAGTCCGGTGGCGCGCTGGGTTGCCGACGATTGGACCGGCGGGACTGCGAACTGGGTGGATCAAGTCGGTGGAAAAATCGCGACCTCCTACGGAAGCCCGGTTAAAGCCACCACCCAATTTGATGGCAGTGCCTCCAGTAGCGGAATTGTCTTCGATGGTGTCGACGACTACTTCCAGGTAACGGCGGCCGATAACCCGATCAAGGGTGAGAAAAACGTCACGATTGTAGCGTTGTTTAAGGCGACTCAGGGTGCAACGGGCACTGATGGCAATCACTGGAATTATCCAGGACCCATCAATGCGGAATCCGGAGGCAACCCGAATGATTTTGGGCTGACCATCGGTACCGACGGATTGGCTCACGCGTTTTTCAACGGAGCGATCTCGACCCCTTCCTCGGTCAGTGTTGTCGATGGCTCGGTTCATACGATGATTCTCACTTGGGCGGATCCTGATGTGGGTGATGGAACAGCTCGGTTTTATGTCGATGGAGTTTTGAAAGGCAGCTTGGTGACCGATGGAGGGTCAGGGATAGTTGCCGATTTAATTCTTTTTGGCCGAGAGAGGGAAACTTCGACTCGATGGTTCCGGGGTACCATTGGCGAGTTGCGTTTTTACACGACAATCGAGGATCCCGCTGCGGTGCATGCCTCGATGAGCGGCGTCACGATGAACGCGGCACCGACGCTGGCGGCAATTGCTGTCGCTGGGGCAGAAGATACGACAGTCACGTTCGCCGCTTCGAATTTTACCGGGGCCTACAGCGACAGCGAGAATACGGCGTTGGCGAGCATCACGGTAGTCACGTTGCCGGCGGCAGGTGTTCTGAAGCTTTCGGCCGATACTGTGACCGCCGGCCAGGTGATTGTTGCGGCGGATCTGGGCAACTTGAGCTACGTGCCAGCGGCAAATGAGAGCGGAGCCAAGACCTTCACGGTGATGGCTTCAGATGGATCGTCTTTATCGAGTGCAGCCACGGTGACGATCTCTTTGGTTCCCGTGAATGATGCGCCGACCCTGATTTCGGGAGCCACAGCGGCGTACCTAGAAAAAGGCGTCGGAGTGCCCGTCGATCCAGCGTTGAGCGTTGATGACGTGGACGATGTCAATCTGACCGCCGCCACCGTTTCCATTGAGACTCCAGTGACCGGGGATTTGTTGAGTCTTGGAACTCAGGACGGCATCAATGCATCTTACGATGCGACAACCGGCATTTTGAGTCTGACAGGTTCAGCGTCGTTGTCTGCCTATCAGGTCGCGCTCCGGAGCGTGGTTTATTCCAGTTCCAGTTCGGATCCTGATGTGGGCGGCACCCGATTGAATCGCGTCATTCGATGGTCCGTCACAGATTCCAATGCCAGCGGAGCTTCGAATGGAGCCCTGACTTCCATTGCAGCTGAAGCCGGTACGACCTATCTGGCAAACACGGTCTACACGCTCAGTTCTGACGGGTCCAATCCCTACGTGATTTCTGTGGATCTTGGGCAAAATTGGACCTTTGAGGCGAAGTATCGAGCGGTTCTCCTGTCCGATGGGGGGCTCAACACCCCGTTCTCATATGGCCAATATACCGACGGAATCCTTGCGAGAACCTTGCGAAGCGATGCCTTGTACCTCAAGGGGCTCTCGTTAGGTACTATCGACGTTTTTGGTGGCACTACGACGGGTGATGCGTTTGTGCCGGTGAAAATCCAATACTCCACATCTGAGAGCGTTGGAACTTTGAGGATTGAAGCCAACGGAGTTCTCATCAAGTCCGTGACGTGTGCGGCCCCGTTAAATCCAGCCGACAAGACGATTCGGTTAGGCTCAGCCCATCATGCGAACAACGAAGGGTTCAATGGGCAGGTCAAAAACATCAAAATAACCCAAGGGAACGCGGTTAGTTCGACTCAAAGCAAAATCAGCGTTTCTGCGGTGAACGATGCGCCGGTAAACCGCGTGCATGCGGCTCACAGCGTGCCGGAGGAGACCGCTTTTGTGTTCACTGGTTCGAACGCGATCTCGGTGACTGACACAGATAGTGCGAGTCTCACCGTGGCGCTGAGTGTGACGGGGGGAACGGTGGCGGTGACGCTGGGTGACACCGGTGCGATCGTGAGTGCCGGAGCAAGCGATAGCAGGACACTGACTCTGAGTGGAACCGTTGCTCAGGTGAATGCAGCGTTGGAGACCTTGGTGTACCAGGGCGATTTGCATTTCAATGGCAACGATACGCTGACGGTGGTCACGACCGACGGCGGTGGGCTGAGCGACACCGACACGGTCGTCCTGACTGTGAACGCTGTGAATGACGCTCCCACTCTGACGACGCCGGAGGAGTTGTCGTATACTGACACTGCGGCGGTGGACACTTTTGCGAGCGCGACAGGGACACTGGTGGGCGTGGACGTGGATACGGGCTCGACGCTGACCTTTGGGATCATTGGTGGAGTCTTTGAAAATGGCGTGGTCACCCAGGTGAGCACTCATGGTGCGCTGGCAGTGGTGGCCGGGACCGGTATGTACACGTTTACGCCAAACGCATCGGCGATCAATGCGTTGAGTGCGTCGGCGGCTGAAACGTTTGTGGTGACCGTAAGCGACGGAACGGCGACGACCGCGGCCAACTTGGTGATTAATCTGACCGCCGTGAACGACGCGCCGACCCTGACGACGGTGAGCACGTTGACGGGCGCGACCGAGGACACGGCGTTGACGGTGAGTTATGCGACGCTGGCTGCGGCGGCGAATGAAGCGGATGTGGATGGCCCTTCCTTAAGCTTCCAAATTGAAGCGGTGAGCTCGGGAACGCTGACCAAGGGTGGGGCAGCGGTGAGCGCTGGGACAACGCTGCTATCGAGCGGCGAAAGCCTGGTGTGGACGCCGGCGGCGAACGCTCACGGGACCTTGAATGCGTTCACCGTCAAGGCATGGGACGGGACCTTGGCTTCGGCTAGCGCAGTGCCGGTGACGGTGGAGATTTCTGCGGTGAACGATGCTCCGACGATCGTGGCTGGGGCGACCTTGGAGTATACGGAAGGGGTTCGTGTCGTTGTTGAGTCTGGAGGGAGTGCACTGACTCTGAACGGTACCAGCCAATATTTATTGGCTGGGACAGCGTCCGACCATGTGCTGACGACCGGAACGATTGAGTGCTGGATCAAAACCGGCGATGCCGGTTGGGACTATCGAGGCATTATTGTCAAACAGATGGCATTCGGGCTGTTTTTGAAATACAACCAATTGGTCGCGTACGACTGGAAAGACGCGCGGGAAATTTCCACCGGACGCATGCTCAATGATAACGCGTGGCATCATGTGGCCATGAGTTTCCAGAGCGGAGTCACTGGCGGGACGGTGATTTATTTGGATGGTGTAGCAGTTTTGAATACAACTTATACCGTCGCGAAAAATGACGTGGCTTTGGTTGTAGGGTCTGGCTTTGATAAAGGCGGGCAGTTTTTTGCGGGGATGATTGATGAGATTCGCATCTGGAATTCTGTCCGTAGTGCCGAGGAGATCGCGAACAACAAAAATAGTTCGGTCGCTGCGAATTCGCCCGGTTTGATCAGTTACTTTAAACTCGATGAGACTTCGGGCGACATCGCTCTAAACACCGTTTCTAGCGTCGTAAACGGGACAGTGGTTGGGGGGGCGACTTGGACTGCGCTGAGTCCATCAGCGATTACACCGTCTCTGAGTCTTTCGGATATCGATGACACGGTGATCGCAACGGGCGCAAGCGTTTCGATTGCTTCTGGGTATAGCGAAGGCGACATCTTGTCGATTCCGGCTAACAGTCTTCTCGGGGGGGTGATCGCCAACTACAATGACGGGGTGCTGACGTTCAGCGGTACGGCAAGTATTAACGATTATCAGACGATGTTGCAGGCCGTTGGTTACAACACGACTAGCCATCATCCGACGAGCCTTTCGAGCACCCGTTCCATTATCTACTCGGTTACAGATGTTAATGCGATTAACGCCGCCAATGGTGCACAAACAAGCACAGCAACAAGTACTGTGACGATCACGGCGGTGAATGATGCTCCGGTGTTAGCTCTGTCCGAGGCTTCGATGCAAGCCATAGAGCAAGTGGCGGTGGTGTTGGATGGGAAGATCACGGTATCGGATGCGGACAACTCAACCTTGGCTTCGGCGACGCTGACGCTCAGTGGTGGGTATCTTTCGGGCGAGGATGTGCTGGGGTATGTCGGTCATCCTCAAGCTCATGGGAATATCTCGGGAAGTTTTGCCGCGGACACCGGAGTACTCACGCTGACATCACCCGAAGCGACGGCGACCTTGGCGCAGTGGCAGGAAGCCTTGAGGTCTGTGACTTACCTGAACACCTCAGATGCCCCGAACACCTCGACTCGGACGGTGACGGTGGTGGTGAATGACGGGTCGTTGGCCAGTGCGGCGGTGACAAGTACGGTGGGGATTTCTGCGGTGAACGATGCGCCGGTAAACCACGTGCATGGGGCTTACAGCGTGCCGGAGGAGACCGCTTTTGTGTTCGCCGGTTCGAACGCGATCTCGGTGACTGACACGGATAGTGCGAGTCTCACCGTGGCGCTGAGTGTGACGGGGGGAACGGTGGCGGTGACGCTGGGTGACACCGGTGCGATCGTGAGTGCCGGAGCAAGCGATAGCACGACACTGACTCTGAGTGGAACGGTTGCTCAGGTGAATGCAGCGTTGAAGACCTTGGTGTACCAGGGCGATTTGCATTTCAATGGCAACGATACGCTGACGGTGGTCACGACCGACGACGGTGGGCTGAGTGACACCGACACGGTCTACCTGACCGTGAACGCTGTGAATGATGCTCCCACCCTGACGACGCCGGAGGAGTTGTCGTATACTGACACTGCGGCGGTGGACACGTTTGCGAGCGCGACAGGAATACTGGTGGGCGTGGACGTGGATACGGGCTCGACGCTGACCTATGGGATCATTGGTGGAGTCTTTGAAAATGGCGTGGTCACCCAGGTGAGCACCTATGGTGCGCTGGCAGTGGTGGCCGAGACCGGTATGTACACGTTTACGCCCAACGCCTCGGCGATCAATGCGTTGAGCACGTCGACGACGGAGGTGCTTGTGGTGAGCGTGAACGACGGGTCGGTTACGGCGACGGCCAACTTGGTGATTAACCTGACAGGCGTGAATGATGCGCCGACCCTGACGACGGTGAGTACGCTGACCGGCGGTACCGAAGATTCGGCGCTGACGATCAGTTATGCGACCTTGGCGGCGGCAGCGAACGCAGCGGATGTGGATGGCCATTCCTTAAGCTTCCAAATTGAAGCGGTGAGCTCGGGAACGCTGACTAAGAATGGGACAGCAGTGATCGCAGGGACGACGCGGGTATCGAGCGGCGAAAGTTTGGTGTGGACGCCGGCGACGAACGCTCACGGGACCTTGAATGCATTCACCGTCAAGGCATGGGACGGGGCCTTGGCTTCGGCTAACGCAGTGCCGGTGACGGTGGAGATTTCTGCGGTGAATGACGCTCCAGTGTTAGCTTTGTCCCAGTCTTCGATGCGAGCCATTGAGCAAGTGGCGGTGGTGTTGGATGGGAGGATCATCGTATCGGATGTGGACAACGCGACCTTGGCTTCGGCGACGGTGACGCTCAGTGGTGAGTACCGTTTGGGCGAGGATGTGCTGGGATATGTCGGTCATCCTCAAGCTCATGGGAATATCTCGGGAAGTTTTGCCGCATCCACGGGAGTGCTCACGCTGACGTCGGTTGGAGCGACGGCGACCTTGGCGCAGTGGCAGGAAGCCTTGAGGTCTGTGACCTACCTGAACACCTCAGATGCCCCGAACACCTCGACTCGGACGGTGACGGTGGTGGTGAATGACGGGTCGTTGGCCAGTGCGGCGGTGACGAAGACGGTGGTGGTGGATTCGGTCCCGGATGGTCAGACAGTGAGTTTTGCCGATGTGGGTGATGTAATCTATGGGGTCGGCAGCGTCCCTTTGACGGTGTCTTCCAGTTCCGGTTTGCCGGTTACGCTGGAAGTGGTGAGAGGCCCCGGTCGAATCTCAGGGTCGTCGCTGGAGATTTTGGGTGCTGGATTCATCGTGGTCCGCGCCAGTCAGATGGGCGATGGGACATGGGATCCGGCGTCACCGGTTGAGCGCTCGGTGACTGTGGCGAAGAGAGAACTGACGGTGACGAATCCGGTTGTGGTGACGAAGGTGTACGACGGGACGACGAGTGCGACGATCACGGGCACGCTGGCCGGTGTGCTGAATAGCGACGCGGTGGCGATGGAGGGCACTGGAACCTTTGCGAACAAGAATGTGGGATCGCGCCAGGTGGTGACATCAACCTCGACTTTGAGCGGAAGGGCCGCCGGGAACTACACGCTGATCCAACCGACCGATTTGACCGGAACGATCACAGCGAAGGCGTTGAGCATTGGAGCACCGACGATTAAGTCGAAGGTTTACGACGGAACGACCGCGGCGGGACCAGTGACCGTGGGAGAGCTGAGTGGTCTGGTAAATTCCGAGACGTTGACGGTGACCGGCGCAGCCGCGGCATACAGCAGCGCTGCGGTGGGTACCTATGACGATGTGGCGGTGACTTACACGCTGGCCAATGGCAGCGGTAACGATGCGGGGTTGGCGTCGAACTACAGCCTGGCCGAAGGCGCTGCGAGTGGAACGATCACTCCTGCTGCTTTGTGGATCACAGTCGATCCATCGAGCCTGACCCAAGATTACGATGGGAAGTCCCATGCGATTCTCTGGAGTACCCAGCCTGCGGGAATACCGGTCGAGGTTCTCTACAACGGTTCCACTACGGCACCCCAAGTCGCTGGCACCTATGATGTTAAGTTGTCCTCGCTGAATCCTAACTTCCGCGGCGCTATCACCGTCACCCTGACCATTCGGACAACGATCGGGGGCATTGCATTGACCAGTGGGGTGGTAGCGGCTGGGTTGCAACCGGTGAGCGACCCCAGTGCCCGTTACTTCCTTCAAGCAACGTTGGGTCAACCGATTGCTGGCTCGATGGTCGTGGTGTCAGGAGTCCAACTCAGCTCGGGTTTCTGGTTCACCGAACGATTGGATCAGGCGTTGAATCTTGCGAATATTGAGATTCCGACTGCAGATGTTGCCGACAAAGGAATTGTCACTCTTCAAGCATCCGCTTCGCGGTCGAGCGCTAGCAGCACCTCGCAAATTCAAATTCCACAAGTCGCTTCGAGCCTCCGATTGATGGAAACACGCATGACCGTGGTTCCGGTGCCCTACCTGTTGCGGGTTCAAATCCATGTCTCAGGAATCCCAGGTGCGCGATGGAAGGTTCAATCCCTGGATGGTTTGCATTCGGAGAACTGGCAAGAAGCGGATCTCCTGGAATTGGACTCCAACGGCAAGGGTTCCATCGAGACCGATGCTGCCACCGGCTCCGGAGTGCGCTTCTACCGACTCGTACAGCCATGAGTGATTTTATTGTGGGTGCTTGCTCCAAGTCTGACTGGAGTCCGGTTCGATTGTGGGAAGGGGAATCGATGTTTGTTGCGAGTCTGGGTCATCTCTTGCGCTCTCATTTCCAGATCTGGGCTTTTGCGGTGGTGGCCATTCAAACCCTCAACTTGGGAATGCTTGCAGACAGTTTTCCCTACGGCTGGGGTGGCAATGTAGTGGGCCAAGTGGGCAATGGCTCCTTCGGTGATGTCTCTCAACCCGTTGCCATTTCTTCGTCGGTGATTACCAAAACCGAGGTGTTGAAAGCCATTTCCGCTGGTGGCGGGCACAGTGTTGCATTGGGGAGTGATGGCGCGGTGTATGCGTGGGGAGCCAACGGGAATGGGCAGTTGGGAGATGGGGCGACGAGCGACCGAACGCGAGCCGTGGTGGTGGAGGTGGGAGCAATTCCGTCTGGAGTGAGCCTGCGGCAGGTGAGTGCCGGCGGCAGCCACAGCCTGGGGCTGGGGAGCGACGGCAAGGTATACGCGTGGGGCGCCAACGGATATGGGCAGCTGGGCGATGGGACATTGACCGAGCGCACGCGTCCGGTAGCGGTGAGTGCTGGGGAGATTCCGTCCGGGGTGATGATCACGGAGGTGAGAGCGGGTCGGGATCACAGCCTCGCACTGGGCAGCGATGGTAAAGTGTATGCGTGGGGTCGCAATGCATCCGGGCAGTTGGGCGATGGTACAGTCGAATCGCGGAGCTTGCCGGTGGCGGTGTTGCTGGGAAGCGTGAGATGCAGCGGCATCGCAGCGGGTCGTTTTCACAGTCTGGGATTGGCGACCGACGGCAAGGTGTATGGATGGGGCGGCAATGGATTTGGACAGTTGGGAGATGGTGGCGTGGACAACCAACTGGAGCCGGTGTGGGCCAGTGGGTTGAGTGTGGGTGCGCGGAGCGTGAGCGCTGGCTGGGTGCACAGCGTGGTGTTGGGAGTGGATGGCAAGGCGTACAGCTGGGGAGGAAACGCATCAGGTCAATTGGGCGATGGGACCGTAGAAGAACGGCGCGCTGCGGTGGCCGCGGTGGGAGTCACTGGGAACTTGAAGTCGGTGGAGGCTGGCGGCGAGTACAGCCTGGGATTGGGAGAGGACGGCGTGGTGTATGGATGGGGAGCCAATGGGTCGGGTCAGTTGGGAGATGGCACGAAGGTAAACCGCCGGAGCGCGGTGGCCGGAATGCGAGGCGAGATTCGCAATGGGTTGGTGGTGGGGAGTGTGAGTGCTGGTGGGCAGCACGCGTTGATTTTGGCCAATGGCGAACCGGCGTTGGAACCGCCGGAGGTGTTGGCCGGGAGTTTGAGCGGCACATACGGCAGTGCGGTGAGCGGGAAGATTGAAGCGAGTGGCCGATCAATCCTTGGGTACACAGCGGTAGGATTGCCCGAGGGCCTGGTGCTGGACACGACCACGGGAGTGATCACGGGCATCCCGTCGCAGGTGGGTTCATTTTCAGTGACGGTGAGCGCCCGGAATGCGGCGGGCAATGGAACGGGGACGTTGACGGTGGAGTTGAGGAAGAAGGAGTTGACGGTGAGTGGACTGAGCGCGTCGTCCAAAGAGTACGACGGGACGACTTTGGCGAGCGTGAGCGGCACCCCGGTATTGGTGGGCGTGGTGGGGACCGACGCAGTGAGCTTGAGCGGGCGCACAGTGGGGCAATTTGCGGACGCATCGGCGGGAACCAGCAAGGTCGTGTCGGTGTCCGGCTATTCGCTGAGTGGAGCCAAGGCTGGCAACTACTCCGTGGCCTCTGCACTGACTTTGAGCGCCGATATCGAGCCCCGTCTGGTCTCGCTGTCGTCGGTGGCGGCTGTCTCCAAGAATTACGACGGCACTGCTTTGGCTGAGATCTCGGGTTTGAATTCCTGGGTCAATGTGGTGGGCGGCGATTTCCTTGTCGCCGACGTGGTCTCAGCCCGCTTCGCCCGGAGCTCAGTTGGAACTGGCCTAGCCGTGAGCGCCACCCTGCAATTGTACGGGGCCTCTTCCAGCAACTATCGCTTGGTCCAACCCACAGGCCTCCGAGCCGACATCCGCCCGGCCCCGGTGGTCATTCTCTTGGCTGGAACCATCAGGACCTACACCGGGGCCGGACAGCCGGTGCTGGCCGTGACGGTCCCCGAGAATGTGCCCGTTTCGATGACTTACGACGGGAAGACCAACCTGCCGGTGGTGGCCGGGACTTATTCCGTCACCGCCCGCGCTTCCAGTGAGAACTATCTGGGAGTGCTGTCGGGAACCCTGGAGATCCAGCCCAAGACGGTCACCGGCATCGTCACCGTCCAAGACAAAGCCTTCGACGGATCGACCCTGGCGACGATCAGTTCGCGACGCTTGGAAGGAGTCGTAGCCAATGACAGCCTTCAATTGCAGCTCACAGAGGCCCGATTCAACGATCCGTTGATGGGAGTTAGTAAGTCGGTGATTCCCATCGGTGCGACGCTCGTTGGAGCTTCTGCTCCCAACTACCGACTGGGCGGCGTCTCGGTAGTGCCGGCTGCCA
>Ga0214917_10001653_pt1 | contig 28420 bp, 20 predicted proteins | sample LL_1208_BB_MetaG_FD_177983 | JGI IMG/M metagenome (GOLD analysis project Ga0214917, IMG submission 177983) | Freshwater microbial communities from Lake Lanier, Atlanta, Georgia, United States - LL_1208_BB | ecosystem: Environmental > Aquatic > Freshwater > Lake | place: USA: Georgia | collected... | reverse complement strand
TTTTACAAACTTCAAGACCATACATATTATTTCCAGGACCATCTTGTAGCTTACGATTATAGATGAGACAATTTCTTTCTTTGTCAAAAATAACACTCATGTGTTTCATCCCTACATTATGTAGGGAGGTAATTTCATCATATCCAATAATTTCATGTAGGTGTGTAGCGAATATGAAGGAGCAACCAACTGACGCCAATTTTTGAACACCAGCCACGAAAATACTTACAGCACTTATGCTCTCAGTTCCTGAACACAATTCGTCTCCTAAAACCATACTATTTTTATCCGATAAACGCAAAATTGTTCGTAACTCTGACATCTCCACAGCAAATGTTGATAACCCTTTAAAAATATTATCATTTCCCAAAATACGCGTAAAAATATATTTATATGGCTTATATTGATAACTTGATGCCGGAACATACAATCCTGCTTGAGCCATAATTACTGAAATACCAAGAGCACGAATCAAACTTGTTTTACCTACAGCATTTGTTCCATATAATAAAATACCATCTAATACATTATTCCTTTCATTTCCATCACCTATATTTAAATCATTACCTACATATAACTCTGTTTGTTGGATTTTTTCTATCAAACAGTGTCTTAGATCTGTTGCCCTTACAAATGATTTGCATGTTTCATTACTTACTATTTCTGGTTTACAATAATTATATTTTGCGGCTATAAAGACCTTCGTATAAACCAAATCTACATATGTGATAAAATTACTAATACTTTCCACTTCTGACTGATATTCTTGTAAATTTTTAACTATTTCTTGATATACTTTTGATACAGTATCAATTAATATTACTTTTACTGAACCCACATTTTTACATAATAAATGTATTTGACTATTTGTTATTGACTTTTTTAATTGTGATTGTTTATTATATTCTAAATTTAAAGATAAATTAAAAGTTGTTTCTTTACATGAATAACTTGAACAATACTTCAATATTACACTTTTACTATTCTTTATCATTTCATCTAATATTTTACATCGCCTTTCTGTTGCCAATAAACTAAAATTATTCTTTTCTGTTTCATAAATATTTACATATTCCTTTGTATCTTCTTCTTCTTCCTCTTCTTTATCAGCACTAGTGCTTACAACTTTTTTTTTCTTTTTTTTACTTGCCTTTTTTAATTTTGTATCTATTTCATAATTTGAAATTAGCGAACTAAAATAAGAACGACAAGCTTCTAATTGATCTTGGGAATCCATTAAAATTTTTATCTTATTATCCAAATTTTCACTAACACCATTTTTTATAAAACTTTTTTCTATTTTTGAAATATTATCTATATCCTTACATTCTTCTAATATTAACACATCACTCAGATACTTTATTACTTTATCTGAGTTTTCCATTAAACTAACAAAATTATCTATTTTTGAAGATAAATATTTATTTAGTTCATCATTACCTATCACAAATTTAAATATTATTTTTGCGGCACATATTGAAGAATACAAATTATATAATAATTTTGGACTAGCCTTTTGCATTATTATTTGACGCATTATTTTACTTATATCTTTTATTTGAACTAACATGTCTTTTACTACTTTATATTCATCTACTCTGGTTAATAATGATTCTATAATATCATATTCTTTTTTTAAATATTCTTCATCTGTTACTGGATTTAAAAAATTATTAGTAAATTTTCTTTTTCCCATTGGGGTTATACATTCATTCAACATTTTTGAAACTGAGGAATACTTACCTCTATAATTATCATCATCTATAACATTTAATTGTTTTAATGAATGATTTGCCAATATCATTTTTTTACTTGTATTTTCAAAGATTGGTTTATCTATTTTTTTTGTCAAATATGGATTATGTTGATATACAAAATCAAGTAAAAAACAAAATGCTTGAGTCGCATAAACATTATCATAAAACATACTCATAAAAGAATTAATATCATTAATTTTATAAAATTTACCCAGTAATTCTGTTTGATATGTTTGCTTTTCACAATTAATGGCTCTAATTTTATTTTTATTGCTTTTTTCATCTAATAGATTCACAATATGTAATGATTTACTTTTTAGATTAATAAAACTAATTATATCATGTATATCATTATTTGGTAAATTTGATACAATTATTGTTTCACTTGGATTATATATTGAAATAAAACGTTCTAAATCATCAAACGTTGTTGGATTTTTTATATATTCATCACTATACTCATTAATACCGGTGTTTCCTGTAAAAATATCTATTAATCCCACACCTACGTAAATATAATTTTTACTCATAGTTTTTAATGAACCTTTTTTTGTTTCAATCCATAAACAACAAATATTGTTAGTTATTTGGTCTGGTTCTAGATCATGATAAAAATAAGTTCCGGGTGAATATATTCCAGTTTGATTTCTTATTTTAGTTTTTTTAACAGGGTCTTCCCCTTCTTCTTCATATACAATTATAGTATAACCATTATCTTGTAGTTTTTTTATATATTTTTCAATTAAATGTGTTTTAAATCCTGCGTTTATAACTTGTTCACCATCAATAGTCATATCTCCTCCAGGAACCTTTTTATCTACAATATTTAAGTCACATATTTTAGAAAAATCTGTCAATTTACAACCATAAATATTATCATTCTTATCTTTTAAACCATATACTTCAAAAAACGCACCATTTTGCATTAATACAATTGTTAAATCACCATATTCATCCAAATACTTTTTTGTTAGTTCTAAATATTCTTTAATCAAAGACATACTATTATATTTATAGTAAAATGTCTTTAAACTTTATTTTCTTTTATTAAAAAAAATACCGAATCTTTTTTATTTACCATAATTCTATTAAATACAAATCTCTTACAAGCGGCATAAGTTTGTGGAGATAATATTGGAAACGTGTAATATGATGTTTTTAAAATAAATAATAATATTTCCACATAAAAAGGTATCTCATTATATACACTCATTTCATTTAATAATATTTGTTTAAAATCATTATTATAAATCGCTATTTCACATTTTGAATTTGTATATTTATCACATTTTATTTTATAACCATAAATCATTTTTCCTTCTAATTTCCACACTATTTTATCAAACCCACTACGTTTTACATGTAAAAAATGTTGTAATTTAGCCATCGTGCTGTATTCATTATCTGTAAAAATAGCAACGTCTATATCACTTTTACCTTGAACATAATCGGGTCTATTTACTGAACCATAAAAATATAAATCTGTATCCAAATAATTTTGTAAATTTACAAAAAATTTCTTTACATTTGGAGGGAAATCGTTTCTAATTTTATTCATTTATTTAAATAGAGAAAATCTTCTTGATCCCCTGACATAAAATTATGTAATAGTGTTTTTTTGTTTGTGTTAGTTACTTCTCCAGTTAAAACAGCAACGTCTATATCACTTTTACCTTGAACATAATCGGGACTATTTACTGAACCATAAAAATATAAATCTGTATCCAAATAATTTTGTAAATTTACAAAAAATTTCTTTACATTTGGAGGAAAATCGTTTCTAATTTTATTCATTTATTTAAATAGAGAAAATAATATTTTATTCTTCTTGAACCCCTGACATAAAATTATGTAATAGTGTTTCTTTGTTTGTGTTAGTTACTTCTCCAGTTAAAACCGCGGATTCAAATGTTTTTCTTAAAATATCTGCAGGACATGTGCTTCCAACTTTCATTATACCATGTTGACGTAAATATTTTTTTACATCTTTTATTGTAGTTTTCTTTAATTCTTTCTGCGTATTAATTATATTTTTTCTTGTTTGCAGGTCTTTTATTAATACGGATACACGTCGTAATTTATCTGATCTTCCCAAAGTAAATTTACGTTTAACAGTCTTTTTTAGATATTTTTTAACTTTGCTATTTTCATGTTTCTCTTCACGTTCTGTCAACATATCCTCAATATCATTACTTTTTGATTCAGATTTATTAAAATCACTCAATTCTTCTAATGGAGAAACCATTAAAGGTGTTGAATATTTTGTTTCTAATTTTTTAAACTCATCTAATGATTGTTGTTTCATTTGTGTTTCATGATCTTGTATCTTTTTTAATTTATTTTTAATTTGTTCTAGACGTTCTTCCCGAGATAATTTTGGTTGTGTATCAATTATAGGAGTTGCTCCTTCTAAAAACATACCAACATTTTTCTTTGGTGGTGTTGGTGGACGCACTATATCTGTGATATCTTGTTTTTCTGGTTTTGTTAGTTCCATCCATTCTCTATATGTCTTTTTTTTTCCATTTTTTAAACATCCATACGGAACATCATCTTGAACTTTATAGTTTACATTAAAAACTTCGTTTGTTTGTGGAATAAAAGTTTTAGTTTCTTGTAATTCTGGAGGTAATTCTAATGAGATTCCTGTATTAGGAGATGACTGATAATTTTTTAAAGTTCTCGTATTAAGAGCTCTTTGTTTTGATTCTGTTATCTTGTGCTTTTTACTTAAATCAGATAAGTAATCTAATGCTCCATAAAATTCATCTGTATAACTGTTATTATTTCTTGAAGTAGTTGGACAAAATGATTTGGTTTTTATTTCTTGCGTTTTATGCTCTTCAATTCTTTTTAATAACTTATTTTTCAGATTATTTGGAGAGACAATTGGATTTAATGTTAGTTCTTTTTTTTCTCTATTTTTTTCTCTATTTTTTTTCGTCTTATTTCCAGATATCTTAAATAGTTCTGGGTTAATTTGAATTTTTTTTTTAGTTGACATATGTTATATAATAAAAAAACAATTTTACAAAAAGAACACATTTTAAACATACATACTGTTTATTATGTTCATAAACTTTTCCTTTTCTTTTTCATTAGAATCTTCGTTTTTTAAATAAATTTCTAGTCCCTTATCTAAATCCTTAATTGTAATATATTTTTTAACTGAAGCATCACAAAATACCCTTTTAGCATGTGCTATTCTTGTCTTTGTAAATAGAGTTCCTATATCTCTTCCATAAAATTTAAAATGCGTCTTATTTTTTTTAAACCATTTTACATCAATTTCTGATTTATCTGAAATAAACCAACCATTATCATTGACATTTTTTAAAAATATTTTATATAAATCTTCGGCATTATATTCATCAGTTTTAAATCTCCATACAAATCTTGAATTTAAACCCTGATTATACTTAAAAAAATTATTATTTAAATCTGTTTCATAACCTGCGATTATAACCATTAAATCATCTTTATTATCACTTAAAGCTTCACATAATGTATCAATACATTCTTTTGAAAAATTATCACGCCTTTCTTCATTTCCTAAAGCATATGCTTCATCAATAAACAATACACCTCCTAAACATTCTTTAATTACATCTCTTGTTTTTAATGCTGTTTGTCCTAAATAACCAGCAATTAAATCTGCTCTAGTTACTTTTTTAAATGTGCCTTTACTTAAAATACCCATCTTTGAAAAAATAGAACCAATTATTTTTGCTATTTCCGTTTTACCAGTTCCTGGAGGACCATAAATTACGGTATGCATGAAATCATTACATGGAATATTCGAATTTAATATATGCAAATTTTGAATATAATAAATAATCTGAACAACAATGTTTTCTTTTAAATTTTTCATTCCAATCATATTATTTAATTCTATAAGCGGGTTTTTAATTTTATGTAGAGCTTCCATATTTATGTTATATTCTGTATTTTTATCAAGAGGATATGTTTCAATTAAAGTCAATAAATCACTTATATTATTTACTTCTGCAACAATATTGACTTTATTTTTTACGACTTCATGTGATTCAGATTTTTTCGGAGATAGAACTTTTTTAACAAGAGGTGTAATTCCTCCAGATGGTTCATATAGATTTGGCTCCATATGTAATATTAATTCCCCTGGAGATAAACCAGTAAAATTAGGGTCTTTTAGATTTATAAAATTATCAGTAATCTTATTAAGAGTATTATCAATTTCTCTTTTTCCAGAAATATTACAAGTAGAAGTATTTTGTATATTAATATTAGTTTCTTTGGACTCTCTTTGTTTTCTATCTAATTCAAGTAAAAAATTATTATAATTATTTATATCGGTATGTGATTTAAAACGACCAATATAATTATTTCTTTTTGTTCGTTGATTTGGCATTAATATAACTAACAAAAATATATTTATATCATTTTTGTTGATATTTATTCTTATCAATGGTAACTTGATTATAATTATATATTTTAAAACTATTTAAAAAAAATTGATATATAAATAACTGTAAGGATGAATAATAAATCTGTAAACGCAAGTAATAACAACATGTCACAAAACGGTTATGATACTAATGGCAAGTTTGTTATTGAAAATAATAAATATATTGAAGATCCTTGGACAGTTATTGAATCGTATTTTAAAGATCAGCACTTAGATAGGCTAGTGCGACACCAATTGGAATCGTATAATAATTTCGTTGGTCATCAAATTATTAAAACGATTGAAATGTTTAATCAAGTTAATATAAAGTCAGAAGAAGATTATGACGAAAAAAGCGGTAGGTATTCTCTTGAAATGTTTATTACATTTGAAAATTTCCATATTTATCGTCCTCAAATACATGAAAATAATGGAGCTATTAAACTTATGTTTCCTCAAGAAGCACGCCTTAGAAATTTTACATATGCTTCTGCAATGACTATTGATATAAATATCAAATATATTATTCGTGATGGAGAAAACTTAGATAATGTTAAAACATTATATAAAACTCTTCCAAAGATTCATATCGGAAAATTACCAATTATGCTTAAGTCTAATATCTGTGTATTGAATCAATATAAATATGTAAATAATCAACATACGTGTGAATGTAAGTATGATGCTGGAGGATACTTTATTATTAACGGTTCAGAAAAGACCGTATTAGGACAGGAGCGGGCAGCCGAAAATCGAGTATACTGTTTTAATATCTCAAAGAATGATACTAAATACACATGGAAAGCAGAAATTAAGTCTGTTCCTGACTTTAAGTGTATCTCTCCTAAGCAGATTAATATGATGATTAGCTCAAAGAATAACGGCTTTGGATGGCCAATTTGTTTACAAATTCCCAGAGTTAAGCAGCCAATTCCATTGTTTATTATTTTCCGCAGTCTTGGAGTCTTATCTGATAAAGAAATCTGTGAATATATTTTACTTGATATTTCATTAGATAAATATAAACCTATGCTAGAAAATTTACAAGCATCTATAATTGAAGCGAATAAGTATATGACATATGAAGATGCGATTAAATATATAACATGTTATATAAGTTATACTCCTTTAAATATGAATAAAGAAATTGGAGCAATGAAGAAAAAACAATTTACATTAGAAGTGTTACAAAATGATTTATTTCCTCATTGCCAAACTCTAAAACAAAAGGTTTTCTTTCTTGGATATATGACAAATAAATTGTTACAAGCAAGTTTTGAATGGATTAAAGGAGATGATAGAGATTCTTATATTAACAAACGCATTGATCTAACTGGAACATCTCTAAATAATTTATTCAGAAATTACTTTAATAAACTTGTTAAGGATATGGAAAAACAGGTTATTAAAGAAATTAAAACAGGAAGTTGGCGTTCTCAGGAAGATTATTTAAATATTATTAATTTGACAAATATTTATAAAATTATCAAGTCAAATACAATTGAAAATGGCTTTAAACGCGCATTATCAACTGGTGATTTTGGTATTAAACACCCAAGTTCTAATAAGGTTGGTGTCGCTCAAGTGCTAAATCGCTTGACATATATTGCTAGTTTGAGTCATCTTCGCAGAGTATCAACACCAACTGATAAAAGTGGTAAATTAGTTCCTCCTCGTAAATTACATAGCACATCATGGGGGTTTCTTTGTCCTGCAGAATGTTTTGATCCAGAAACCGAAATATTAATGTGGGATGGAAATTATAAACTAGCAAAAGATATTGTTATTGGAGATGTTCTTGTAGATGACCTAGGATATTCTACAACTGTTCGTACAACATGTTCTGGGTTTAAAAATATGTATGACATCATTCCAGATAACAAAAATTTTATGAAACATAGAGTAACGGATAACCATATTCTTACGCTTAAAATACGCAATCATAAAGTATTAAGGCAATCTACAAGAACAGACAGAAAATATACTCACATTGTAGAGTTTCTTAATCGTGATGAAATTAAATTTGAAGAAAAATATTTTAATTCATTACAAGAAGCGGAAGAATTTTTAAATAGGTTTGAAGATGACGATACAATTGATATAACAATTGAAAAATATCTAACATTAAATGATAGAACAAAAGAGAGATTAGTATTGTTTAAAACAGGAGGAATACATTGGGAAAAACAACCAGTTGAAATTGACCCATATTTACTAGGTATGTGGTTAGGAGATGGACTAAGTGATGGAAGTGGATTTGCATTAAATTATAAAAAAGATTTTAAGACTTTAGCTTATTGGGAAAAATGGGCTGAAGAAAATGGTTCAATTATAACTAAGAATGACAAATATTGCTTCTCTGTTGTTTCTAAACTAAATAAAGAAGCATATTCCATGGGAAAATGTAATAGAGTAGAAGAAGCTCCTCTTAAAAAATATTTAAGAAAATATAATCTCATTAACAATAAACATATTCCAGATGAATATATTGTAAATGATAGAGAAACAAGGTTAAAAGTTTTAGCAGGGTTAATTGATACCGATGGTTCAGTTCGTTCTAATGGACACGAAATTCGCATTTGCCAAGGACCATCAAAATGTAGAATTATTGAAAATGCGTATACATTAGCAATGTCACTAGGATTTTCGTGTGGAGTTAAAGAAGGTAATAGTCAATGGACTGATAAAAATACTGGAACTAAAAAGTTTAGCACTTATAAAGAATTGACTATTACAGGATATAAAATTACTGAAATCCCAACACTTTTACCCTATAAGAAACTAGCAGATGTAGAAGATAAAACTCTTATTGCAAGAAGTAAATCTTTTATGTGTAGCAAATTTAGTTTAGTAGAAGTGGGAATAGGCCCTTATGTAGGGTGGCAATTATACGATAAACGTGGAAGATTTTGCTTAAAAGATGGTCTCGTTGTTCATAATACTCCTGAAGGGGCTTCCGTTGGTGTTGTTAAAAATATGAGTTATATGGCACATGTTACTATTCACTCAAATAGCTATTCTTTATATGATTATATTCTTCCTAATATCTTAAAGATTGATGATGATGAATTGACACCAAGTTTTATGTATGATAAGGTAAAAGTATTTATTAACGGAGCTTGGGTTGGTATTACATTAAATCCCGAAGAGTTATATACTGAATTAAAAGAAATGAAGTATAAGGGAATTATTAATATTTATACTTCTGTTATCTTTGACTATAAACTACAAGAAATTAGAGTTTGTAATGATAGTGGAAGAATTACAAGACCTTTACTAAGAGTAAAAAATAATAATATATTGCTTACAAAACAAATAATGTCAGATTTAAAAGACAATAAGTTATCATGGGATGATTTATTAATTAATTGTAAGATAAATGATGCTGTGATTGAATATGTAGATCCAGAAGAACAAAGTTTCAGTATGATTGCAACAAAACCTAAGGATATTATCACAAGCACCAATAATATAATTAATAGATATACTCACTGTGAAATTCATCCTTCAACAATATTTGGTGTAGTTGCATCATGTATTCCTTATCCTGAACACAACCAATCACCTAGAAATACATATCAATGCTTAGATATAAATGAAACAGTATTATTGAGTAATGGAGATAAAAAGAAAATTAAAGATATGGAAATAGGCGATAAAGTTATTTGTTTTAATCCAGATTCTATGGATATTAGTTATACTAATGTTATAAATCATTATATTAGAGAAACTGATAAACCTTTATTCAAAATAAAAACAATTACAGGTCGTGAAATAATTGCGACAATTGACCATAAATTTATGACAACTGAGGGATGGAAAGAGGTTAGTGAATTTATTGAAAATGATACTTTAATTGGTATTATGCCAACACAGTCATTACTTAACTATGATACAACTGAAAGTGTTTCATTATTAATCCTTGACGAAACAATATTTAGAAATAAATTTATTGAATTAGGTTTAGAACTTAGCTATATTAATAAACAGATAGAAAAACTCACAGAAAACTTTATGTTACCTTTGTATAGTAATGATTATAGATTACCAATTATTTCAAGAATATTTGGATTCTTACTATCAGATGGTTCTATTAACATATATAACAAAAACACAAAATATGTATCATGTAGCTTTAGTTTTGGAACTGAAAATGACATAAAATTATTTGAAGATGATATTGAACATTGTGGATTTAATAAATGTAAATATAATTATAGTTCAAGAAGTTTTAATGGAATAACTCATTCAACATTTAACGTAACTCATAATGGTATTTTACCTTCTCTTTTAATAGCGTTAGGTATCACATACGGTAAAAAAACTGAGAAAAAAAGAAATCCTGTTCCAGAATGGATTATGTCTGGTTCTAATTTAGTTAAGAGAGAATTTATTTCTGGTTTTCAAGGAGGAGACGGTTGTAAAATAAGATGGAATAAAAATAATGTTGGATATAATTATATCTGTGCCGAGACATCACAACAAATAAACCCAGATTATTCAGATAGTTTATTACATTTTATGCAACAGTGTGTTAATATATTGATTAATTTTGGAATAGAGTGTCATATTCAAAGTGTTGTAAGTATTAATAAATATAGAAATAAAGTAGCCTATAAAATTTTAGATAAACAACGTAATTTGATAAATTATTATGATAAAGTTGGATATAGATATGCTTTTACAAAAAATATAGAGTCGTTTATGGTAGTTGAATATTTAAGATATAAAGATTTATGTTTTCAATCACATAAATTATTTATTGAAAATATTAGAAAAATGTGTGATATAGGAATGTCAAACAATGCTATTTCAAATGAAACCGGAATTTCTGTAAGTAATGTAGCTGACATTAGGAGAAGCTATAATAAAAAAAGAGAAATCAGTATGTACAAATTAAAAGAAGACACTATTGAAAATTGGCAGAAAAATATACAAATTATTGGTGGTATGATATTTATGCCAGTAACTTCAATTATTCAAATAGAAAACAGATTGGTATCTGATATAACTGTAGAATCAGATAATCATAGTTTTATAGCTGGTAATAACTTTCTATCAAGTAATTGTGCTCAGGCAAAGCAAGCAATGGGTATTTATGCTACAAATTTTAATGAAAGAATGGACAAAACTGCTTATGTTCTTAGTTATCCTACAAGACCTTTAGTAGATACACGTGTAATGAATTTGATTAAATTAAATGAAAATCCGTCAGGTTGTAATATTACTGTAGCAATTATGACACATACTGGTTATAATCAGGAAGATTCATTGCTAGTAAATAAGGGTTCAATTGATAGAGGTCTTTTACAAATTACAATCACTCATACTGAAAAAGATGAGGACAAACAAAAGATAAATGGTGATGAAGAAATTAGATGTAAGCCAGATGCTTCCAAAACTAAGGGTATGAAATTTGGAAATTACAACAAGGTAAATTCAAAGGGTATTGTTCCGGAAAATACTTTAATTGAAAATCGCGATATAATTATGGCTAAGGTAACTCCTATTAAGGAGAATAGAAATGATCATAGAAAAGTGATAAAATATGAAGATGGAAGTAAGCAATATAGAACAGTAGAGGAGACCTATATTGATAAGAATTATATTGATAGAAATGGTGATGGATATAGTTTTGCGAAGATTAGATTAAGATCATTAAGAAAACCAGTAATTGGTGATAAATTTTGTGCTCTTCCTACACAACAAGTATTAACTAATATGGGTTGGATAGAAATTAAAGATATTGATATTAATATTCATAAAGTAGCAACATTAGATATAAATGGAAATATGATTTATGAGTATCCTAGTGCAAAATTTGAATATGAACATAATGAAAAAATGTATTTTATTAAAAATAAGCAAATACATGTAATATGTACGTTAAATCATAAATTATATGTAAATAAAAGAAATAGAAAAAATTATGAATTAATTGAGGCAAAAGATGTAATGGGTAAAATGGTAAGATTTCAAAAATCAATGAAAAATGTGTATCCAGATATAGAATTTATGGAATTAGAGGATGAAAAATATAAAATGGATGATTTCTTAAAGTTATTGGGAATGTTTATAGCGGATGGTTGGGCTGATACAATAAATAAAAGAGTTATGATAACAGCAATAAAAGATAGAAAACGGTTATATTTGGATAATATATTTAGTAATTTAAATATAATAGCATCTTATCATAAAAATGGGAATTATTATTTGTCAGGAGTAAAATATGAAAATTTATATAATATATTGGTAAAATTAAGTGTTGGTTCATTAAATAAATATTTGCCAGATTTTGTGTGGGGATTATCGAAGGGACAGTCTAGAATTTTATTGGAAAGTTTATTAGAAGGTGATGGCTCGTCAATCAAATATAAAGGGGAAACTTTTAATAGATATGGTACAATAAGTTTAAGACTGGCAAATGATATTTCAAGATTAGCAGTTCATTGTGGTTATTCTGCAATAATAAAAATTTCAGAAGAGCCTACAGGAGTTACAAGAGTAGGAAAGCGTAATTTAGGTACTCGTTCTGAAGAAATAGTAGAAATAACTCAAAAAAACACATATTATAAAGTAAGTATAATTACAAAACAAAATCAGCCTTGGATTAATAAAAAGAAAAATGAGCGTAATATAGAGAAATTAATAGATTATGAAGGAAAAGTATATTGTATAGAAATGCCATCATCACATTTATATTATATGAGAGAAAGTGACTTTGAACCGTCATTATTAATTGGAAATTCAAGCAGGCACGGACAAAAAGGAACTGTAGGAAATATTATTCCTGAGGAAGATATGCCATTTACTGCCGATGGTAATAGACCTGACATTATTATCAATCCACATGCTATTCCATCTCGTATGACTATTGGTCAATTAAAAGAAACATTATTAGGTATGGTATTAGTAGAATTAGGATTATTCGGTGATGGAACTAGTTTTGGAGAGTTAGATGTTGGCACAATTTCAAAGAAACTGTTAGAATTGGGACATGAAGCACACGGTAATAAATTATTATATAATGGGTTAACTGGAGAACAAATTGAATGTAGCGTATTTATGGGACCAGTATTTTATCAGCGCTTGAAACACATGGTAAATGATAAGCAACATAGTAGATCCATTGGTCCAATGGTTAATCTTACTAGACAGCCAGCTGAAGGTCGGAGTAGAGATGGGGGGTTAAGATTTGGTGAGATGGAAAGAGATTGTATGGTTTCACATGGTGCGTCAAGATTTACTAGAGGAAGAATGTATGATGCTTCAGATAAATATCAAGTATATGTTTGTAAAAAATGCGGTCTTATTGCGTCATATAATGACCAACTACATATTCACTGTTGCCGCACATGTGATAATCGTGTAGATTTTGCATATGTAGAGATTCCTTATGCATGTAAACTATTATTTCAAGAATTAACAACAATGAATGTAGTGCCAAGAATTATGACAGACAAATAAATATAAATACAAAAATGTGTAAATGATATTTTATCCAAAAATATTATTAATTAAATATAAATTCTACTAAACGAATTTTTGCTTTCATAACATTTTTTATAATTTTTTATAGTGATTAGAAAATAAATCAAACACATGCATAGAATTATAATATTTTAATTTAATATATGAACTTTAATAATATATTAAATTTTTCAAAAGTTTTAGATTATTTCCCTATTTTGGCGATTTAATAATAATATTTTTTAAAAAAATTGTATAAAAATATCATTTATGTGCTGTTTTAGCAGATGTTTTAATTTTAGTAATTGGAATAATAATAGCTAGATTTTTATACAAATATTTATTTAGTGCGTTTAATATTTTCAAATTTACAGGATTAGCTGTAATTATTCAAATTATTCACGATATATTATTTTTTTGGTTTGTCAAAACTATTCCTAGAGGATATAATTCAATGCTAGATTTTTTTAAGGATTATGCAAATGAAGTAGGAGTTTCCGCAATTTTAGGTGATAGTTTTGTTTATTAACTTCATATTTTGCAACATATAATCATTTAATAATTTCACTTTATTTGGTTCCTTATATGATAAACTATATTTCGATAACGTATGAATTTCTAACGCATTAAACTTACAATGTATGTGGTTAAAGTAAATAAAATACCTCCCCATAATGTATCCATAATAACAGTTAACCAAGACCATTTAGAAAATAACGCCATGTTAGTTGTTTCAAAAACGCCATAAATAACAAGACCTAATAAGAAAGCATCTTGAACGCTACGATTTGATTTAATAATGAAATAATTTAGACCAAATATTAGAAATATGTAGCAAAGTAAAGTAGCTAAAAAATTCATTTTAATAGGTGAACCTTGAACAGATTTAACTTGATTTTTAAAATAATTGGAAATAAGGTTTAAATAAACAGAATCAATAAAAACAAAGACAATTGCACTAACAAAAAGTTTGAAGTCAAACATTATATATTAAGTAAATATAATTACAGTTTTAACAAAAAATAAATTTATTTTTTTATTCTAGTATAATATAATATGTCTAATAGTATTGGAACAGGATTTACACAAACAGCATTTGGAACCTCTGGTTTTACAAGTGGAAGCTTAGGAAGTTTATTAGCCTTTGTAAATGGTATTGGATATCCCTATATTGGCCCCGGACCAAAATTAGGAGGTGGGCTTCCAGGATTAATGCCTCAACCAGTTGTAGATCATGATAATTCAGATTTATTTGCGCGTGAGCGTTTTACATTAAGAGAAGCATGGAATACAACATTTTATTCAGGAAGCTCATATCCAAAGAGAATGGTTGGGCCATTTAGAGCCGTAAATAATGCAGGTGATTTATTGAGTCGTCAAAATTATTCTTGCGGAGGTTCATGTCAAACCCCACAAACACGTCCGGGGCTTAATGGGTTAAGAACACATTTTGGTCATACATCAATTGAATGTAGACCATCTGTAATTTGGAGTCCAAGTCAAATAGACCCAAAAATTCCATCATCAACTTGTAATGTTAAGTTTGTGTATGATGGTTCAGATTATACAAAATTTAGAAGAAATCAGGCTATTAATAGAAACTATAATGATAGATCATTTGGTGGTAATGATTATAAGACATCTCAAACAGCAATCCGTCACATAAGAAGATATTAAATATATAACATAATAATTGTGTTTAAATATTAATTATAAAAATTTTATAATTAATAATTGTTATGAAAATTATTTTGTTATGGAATAAAATTTATTTATAATTTTTTTATAAAAATATTTATAATTTCCAAAATAATAAAATAATAGAATTATGATTACACCTTTTTACATTTTCAGCAAACCACATAATCATTTGCTTTGGGATTTTATTATTCGGTATTTTACTTTATTTGTAAAAAGTGTAAAATCAATAGTAAGGAATTTCACCTTACGATGGTCCAACTTTGTCCAAAAAATTAGTGAAGGACGAAATGAGTAGCAAATGTAATATGTTTTGTTTGACTTAAGGTCTCACATACTACTGCTAAACAATCTTATAAAGACTGGAAGTAACCCCATTTATTATCATTATTACTTAATATACATTATATTATTATATTTAATTTGTTTTATTTAAAAATATTCGGCGTTTGAAATGTTAAAAGGTGTATAATAAACAAAAATAAAATAAAAGTAAAAAAAAAATTGAAATAAATAACTTAAAGATTTAATGATAATATTATATTTATACTATTATCCTTAAAATGTTTGTTAGTACAAATGGATCAAAAAAGACTAAAAAACAACCACTTTTATTAGAGATTATTGATAATATTAATAATAATGATCTTTATACAGTTACACGCTCACAATATAGATCAAGTGAATTTATACCTTCCAATATAATACCAATTATTATGAATCATTTCTTTGAAAATTCTGAACTAGTTTTAGCATATAGCGAAACACACGGAATATATAAAATAAAAATCAAGGATTTGTTAGTTTCTTCCGTTAAAAATTGGGAATACAATAGACCTCCTGATATGGCACGATGTCCAGACATTGCTAGATATATTTATAATTCTAAAAAACCAATAGACACTATGATATATTTAAGCTTCAATAATATTAAAGAAGTATTTGAAGTTTTAGATGGAATTCATAGAATTACCGCTTTAAAAATTATTAAAGAAGAAAATTCTAAACCTCTTGATTTATTTGAATATCATGAATTTGGAACAGGTAATAATGCAACTTGGATATATAATCAATATATACTTGCTAATATTAGATTTAACGCACCTGTTGGTGAATTAATTGAAGTTTTTAAAAATTTAAATAAGAGTCAAGCTGTCCCAGAAATATATATTCGTGATCATACAAAAGAAAAAAAAGATATTATTGATACAATTGCTAATGAGTGGTTTGTTAAATATAAAAAGCACTTTTCATCTTCTGCTAATCCTATTAGCGGAAATACTAACAGAAATAAATTTGTTGACCTTTTAGATAAGTTATATGATAAACATAAAATAGATGAATCAAATGTGGATAAATTTAGAATAATTTTGGATGATGCTAATAAAGATATATCAATAAATATTCCATCAAAAGCATCAATTGATATTCGTGTAAAATGTAGAGAAACTGGATGTTATTTATTTCTATATAAAAATGATAAATTAGAAGAAATTATCTAAATTTATATTATAATGGATACTAACATGATTATATTAATTTTAGGTTTAATTTTACTTTTATTTTTTATTATGCGTAATGTTAAAGACGATACTTCAACACTAACTACAACTAAAACAACAAATGTTGTTTATAGAAGACCACCAGATGTAGCAGTTACACCACATTATAACGCATATAAAGCACAATATTACAATTAAAATAAAATATTAATAAAAAATTAATATTATTTATATAAAAATTAATATTGTTTATATAAAAATAAATATTATTTATATATATAAATAATATAAAAATTAATATTATTTATATAAAAATAAATATTATTTATATATAAATATGACGACTCCATACGGAATATCAACATCAATAGGTTCTCAAACATTTCAAGGATATGTTAATGCTCCAATTTTAGGTCCTTTAAATTCAAAACAATATCCAAACGCAATGCCATATCATAGCTATGGTATATTAACTGGACAACGACCAACTCCTCCACAATTTTATCCATGTCAAGAGCCAGTGTATGCGGAAATGTCAGTAAATGCAAGAGCTCAATATCTTAGAGCAACTGATATAAGTTCTAAGGAAAAAGCAAGACAGGATGCTTTAGGAAAATTATCAGCTCCTACAACAAAAGTATCATATTCATCACAACGTCAGTATGCAGTATCAACTCATATGAATTATATAGCTCCAATTCCAGAATCAATGTATACAAATATAAGAAAAAGTGTAGCTGTAGGTAAATCAGCATATAAAGTTCGGTTACCTTTAGCTGCTCCAATTGGGTCAAAAAGTTATGATAATAGTTTTAGGCGCACTGCATTACAAAGAGCGCGTTCAGGAGGATGTACTGCTCCCAAAAAGAAAGGTTCTATTTTTAATTATAGTCTAACACAACCAGGAATATGTTCTTGGGGTTCTATTCCAAGACAAAATTATTAATGAACTATAATGATTTTTATTGATATATATGAATAAAAATATCTAGCAATAATACTGATAGCTTTATTACTGTATGTAGGGTTGTATTTTTAAATGCTAAATAAAGTTTTACAAACTGTGCTAATTATGTAAATGGAAAAGTAAAGAATACTAGTAGTCCTTGTTATTGGAATAGCGAAAAATAAATGTTGTTCATTTAATGAACATGTTTATTCTCGTTTATGTTATCCAACTCCAGTACCATTGTCCTATTTGTTAACAATGTCCAGAACTAATATGATTAAAAACCCCAAAATTTATAACAAAATAATAAAAATAAATTTTTCTAAAATTAATATATAAAATGATGAACAAGTATCTTGTTGAATTTTTAGGAACTTTATTCCTTGTTTATGTAATTTTTGCCACAGGAAATTATTTAGCAATTGGTGCAGCTTTAGCAGTTGCTGTTATGTTAGGTGGAGCTATTAGTGGAGGTGCGTTTAATCCAGCTGTTGCGATTGCTTTAATGTATGCGGGTAAATTACCTCGTTCTGATTTGATCCCATACATTGTGGCTCAAATTGCTGGTGGTTTAGCTGGCTTTGAGTTATTCAAAATGATTGTTAATCGTAGTGCTTAAATAATGGACTAAAATATAAATAATTAAGATATGATATTGTTTTCTTATATAATATTATATGACAAAGTATAAAAGAATAAAAAGAAGAAGTCAAAAAGGAGGAGAATGGTATAATCCAGCAACATGGTTCGGTACAGCTGCTACAAATACTGCTAGTACATTAGAGAAAGCAAAACAAGGTGTTCAAAGTGGATTAGCTAGTTTACAAAGTGGATTAACTAGTGCTGATACAACATTAGGTAATATAGCTCATGATGTAACAGAAACAGCTAAATCAGGGTTTTCATCATTAGCTGAAGGTGTTAGTTCATTAAATCCATTATCTTCGAGTGAACAAAATTCTGTCCCTGTTTCAACTTCTGTTCATGGTGGAGGAAGACATAGAAGACGTGCTAGAAGTATGAAGGGTGGAAAAGGTGGTTTAGGTTTAACTTATTATGCAGCTCCAGTATTTGATTTGAAAGTGGCTGAACCAAATAGTTGGCAATATTACGAAAATGGAACCAATCAGTATTCAGTAAAAGGTGGTTCAAGAAAGCGTAGAGGAAGAAAGAGACGTCGTACCCGTCGTCACAGAAACATTAAAATATAAATAAGGTTATAGATATGTAAATTGTGCAACAAATATTTACAGAATTGCTTATAACTTATAATGCGATAAATAATAAAGAAAGACCAAATTATTTATCAAGAAGCAATAACTCATCAGGGGTTTTAGAAGAATTCCCAAAACCAAAATTTACACGATCTTCCCTTCGGGAGGGCAAAGCTTTTGATTTTTTATTTCACCGAAAGGTGCGGTTTTAAATCTTCAAGGGTGTAAATCATAAATTTCAGTGACTTTTTTAATATAATTAAGTGTATTTTTTGTCTTAGATAATTCAGCGGATAACTGAGAAGGCGTTGTATTAACTTTAACGTGGTTGGGATGTTAATTTGAGAATACATGTAAATATATATTACATGTATTTTCTTTAAGTTGTTTTCTAATTAACTTATTTAGGCAGCATACTATTTTTATCCATTATACCATATAATATATATACACCTAAGATACCAAGTGTAGCAAAATATAATTGAGATATTGGATCTTTTGGAATTTTATAACATGTATAACATTGAGTATTTAGACTTGTATCCTTCAAATTTGTAAATGTCTCGCGACATTGAGCTCCTGTTATCGGATTCTTTTTATCTGAAAAAATACATGGGTCCATATTTTGAATATCTATTAATGTTACAAAATGACTCTCTGTTGATTTATTATTATATATATCTATTGTTTCCATCTTTAACTCTTGACAATCTGGCTTTGAACCTACCAAAAATGCCTGAAACATTTCCATTGGATTAAAAGCATTTAAATTACTTATGGTTCCTGGAATTAATCCTTTAAATTCACTAAAATTCACTCCCACGCCTGAAGATATAAATGGAATATTACCCTCAGGCACATTATTTATAAAGATATATCTATCCACATCCTGCCCTGTTGCCTTATCTGTGCATTTACCACCTGTTTTTAAAAAAAACCTATTACCTAAAGGTTGCCCTGTTGCAGATGCTTTTCCACCACCAGATACTAACAACTCAACATAATTTATTAATCCATCTATATCTTTTCCTAATTGTGATAAACTTCCTGAACCAGACATACCTAATTCTGATGGAGTGCGAATATATTTATAATATGGATAGTCCGGACCTATGTATTTCTCTTCTGCAGCTTTTGCATTTTTTAATACATCTTGAAATATGTTAGACATTTATCTAATATACATTTATAATTTATTTTTATAAGGTATTTTTAAAATTAAATTATAATTTACAAATATTTAGAATAAATTGAGTTTATATAACAATAATTATTTATTGTTAGTATTATATGACGATTGTTAAAGGTGTTAAATTAGATAATTTTAAATATATAAAATGACTTAAAATTAGTTCTTAAAAATAATGATCCAATTGAAGACAAATTACATGTGATTGCTGTCATATCTAATCCAATTTTATTTGTTAAAAGATACATTTTATTTAAACAATTTTTACAAAGAATTGAAAATGAAGAACCAAACGTTATACTTTATGTTGTTGAACTAACATATGCTAATCAAAAATTTATTATTACTGATTCTAAAAACCTAGACATTTACAAATTAGATGCGATACACCTTTATGGCATAAAGAAAATATGATTAATCTCGGTGTTAAGAATTTGTTACCTTCTAATTGGAAAGCGGTTGCTTGGATTGATGGAGATGTAGAGTTTGAGAGTAGCACTTGGGCATTAGATACCTTAAAAATATTAAACGGATATAAAGATATTGTTCAATTATTCTCACATTGTGTTGATATGGACCATAAAAATCATACTATGCGAATATTTAATAGCGCGGGATATCATTTTCTAAAGGACATTCATATTGCGGAACAGGACAAAATTATTGGCATCCTGGTTACGCTTGGACTATAACGAGAAAAGCATATAATAGAATTGGAGGATTATATGATAGAGATATATTAGGGTCAGGTGATAATATTATGTTATTTTCTATTTTTTGGTAATGGAATTAAATCTATAGATAATAGTTCAACAAATGAATATAAAAAGATATTCTTAAATTTCAAGAACAAATGAAAATATTAAGATTTGGTTACGTTCCTGGTTCTATTTATCATTATTTTCACGGAAGTAAACAAAACAGAAAATATACAGAAAGATGGCAAATTCTAGTTAAACATAATTATAAACCACTTACATTTATTGAGTATAATAGTCATGGAATTATTGTTCCATCTCCAATATTTCCTAAAGAATTAGCAGATGATATTTACAATTATTTTAAAGAAAGAAACGAAGACGAATAAATGAAGATAATAAATGATTATTCATAAATATTATATATTTTTTATCAATAATCAGATGGTTCCCATTTATTTTATTATATAATGACAAGCATTATATAATAAAATAAAATGAAATCTACTATCATCAACCTTTTCCACATAGGATCATCATTCATCTGCGAAAAATACATTTGTTTATTTATATCAAAGTTATCTGTATTTAATTCACCTTCGTGTTTTATTTCTACTTTATTATTTTTTACCAAGTTCTAAATCAGCTACTTTTAATATTTTAATTGGATATTTTTCCTTTATTATTCCATTTTTTTTATAATTTGATTTAAAATATGTCTTAATTCGTAATGGTAATCATTATTTATTCTGTGTCTCATATACTCCCAAGACGGATGCAATAACTCATATAAAATGTCTTTAAGTTGTTTTAGTCCCATTTTAAATCTTCAAGGGTGTAAATAAGCGTGCCATTTAAATCTTCAAGGGTGTAAAATATTTATGATATGTTATTTATCTTTATCTTCAATAAAATCTTCTGCGTTTGCCGCTGTTTCTTGCTCTGTCCCCGTAATATCTGGAGGGGTTGAACCAGCTAATTGTTGAGCATAATCAGCTTGTTGTTGAACTAAGCCATCAATTTGAGTTTGCATTGAATCAATTGATTGTTGCATATCATCAACGCGTTTCTTTACACCATCTAAACCATCTATTCTTCCTTTTAATACATCTATATTTCCAGCATTTTGTTGAGATAATATTAAAGCATTATTTGGGTCATTTAAATTATATGGTTTATATTCTTGTGTAGAAGTAGTGGTAGGAGTAGCTGCATTTTCTAAACCCTCTATAAGACTTCCTTGTAACATTGCTAAATATGCTTGATATCCTAATAAAAGAACAAATACAAAAATTAGTATATATATTAATAACATTAATATATATATATACTACATTTTTTTCTTTTATATTTATATAATGTCTACAGCTTTTTATCCAACAAATATGCGACAACAAGCCGCCAGTGGATACGGTAATAAAAGTACATTAGAAAATATACCTTATGTTCCTTGGAAAGGAACTGGTATTTTTAATAATCCAGTTGGTGTTACTGCCACGCATATTAGACCATTAACTAATAAAGACCCGGGAAATATTTTCCCAACAGGATTTGGATTACCTCGGCCACTTAAGCAATATAGAAAAGGAACAGTTATTCCTATTAATTTTGAAAAAACATCCTCTGCCAATACCGCTGCTGAAATTGAAAAACTTCTTATTGCTTATAATGTTAACAGAGCAATAAAATCGTCAAATGGTTCATCATTGGGCGGAGGTAATGGCGGAACAGGATTATTATCACAAATGATGGATATGCCTAGTTCATTTATTGTTAAAGATAATGGTTCAGCCGGTTTAACTGAACAACAAATTGGTCTAGTAAATACAGTAATTCAAGATGATAAAGGCGTCAATATTGAAGCCGAATGTAAAAATTGTAATGGTGTAGGAATTGTATCTAATTGGATGCCAATTAATAATTTATCAGAAAACCCAGAACCAAACGTTACTAATCCATTACTATGTTGTAATCAACAAAGAAAGGCAATTCAAAGAGTATTACCAACTAACACAAATGTTAAAAAAAACTATTACCAAACAACATATATGTATTTATATAATCGTTGTCAAACATTTCAACAACGACAATTTAATTTTATTACTGGTTCAGTTGATAAAAAAATAGAACAATTATTTTTAGCATATCCGTTTGTTACTGCTAAAATACTTGAATATTCAAAACCGGGAGATCCATTGTCTATAATTAATTTATATGTAGCACAATGTAATCCTAATTTTACTGTTGAAAAAGGTGTAGAAATAGCATTTATAAATTTTATTTCACAAGCATTATCAGATGCTGGATTTGTAACAAAACCCGAATATGATACATTAATTGGCGAATCACCATTATTAGTTGAAACCTTTATAAAAACTTTACAAACCATACTAACAGAAAAACAATATAAAATAGTAATTGATTATTTATATCAATTAGCTGCAAATCCTTATAATAGTTCTGTTATCAGTGGTCCATCAAATCCAAAGGGATGTTCCTTAGTCTTCTATAAACCAAATAATCCTCAATTTGCAAAACAAGGAGGTGTATCAAGTAGCACAAGAACATTAAAACTAACAGTTGATACTATTAATACAGTTGCTTATAAACAACGTAAATTAAAGTCTAGTAATCCTGCAAATTTCGCAACACTAATCCAATATGGATATAATTCAAGCACTCCATATATTTATAAAGATAAGGTTCCTCGCTGTCAACCACAGACATATATAGGAAATCCATTTTTCTTTTCAGGTGAATATCAAAATAAATTAATATGTAAAACAAAGACAAATGGTGCTGAATATCATACATAATAAGATAACTCAACATTCTGCAGGTAACTTATATTGGGGCTACCCAACCTGCTTAAATATATTTTATAAAAGGAGTTAAAGACCTTTTGAAGCTAAAAGTTAACGCGCTGTAACCAAAGGTCACAAAAACAAGTTATCGCGCTTCAATCAAAGGTCACAAAAACAAGTTATCGCGCTTCAATCAAAGGTCACAAAAACAAGTTATCGCGCTTTAAGTTGTTTTATTAAGATTCGCAAAGGTGTAAAATATATATTATACACTCTCTATTACATTATCTTCTTCTCCTACAGATGGGGTTTTCTTTGGAGTCAAAATATATTTATCTTATCTATAAATTTATTGTGAGGTAATTGATTTTTTTCACACCATTGAATACATTTTTGAATATGAAATTTTTTTAAATTTTCCATCTTTTCTTCACGATTTTTATTTTTAAAAATATTTATTATTTGATCATAAGCCTCCAATTGTTGTTGACCTATTACTAAATTTGATTCCTCTAATTTATTTATTAAATAACATGGTACTTCATTAGCAATTAAAGAATTAATACATTTATCACTCATTAACTCCACATTATCTATCTTAGATATCAATTGCTCCTCTATATTTGCTAATAATTTATTTTGGTTATTTGTATTTTCATTGTAACCCATACAAATTAAATATCTTTCACTCTTTGTCACGTCACTTATTGACGGTTTTACTAAAAATATTTTATCATATATACTTGAAATTATAAATATAACGTCTATTACTGCTTTATATAATATATTATCTATTTTTATAACACTCATACCTTGATTCATTTGATATTTTATTATAATTAATAATACTAAAATCATATTATTTATATACTTTTTTGTATCATTATATTCATCCGGATGAAATTCACATATTATCAAATCTAATTTGTGTTTATAATTATTTCTTACAAATATTTCATACAAATTATTATAATTAAAATCTTCAAAAATTACTGTATCTTCATTTTCTTCTCTTATCATATTTAATAAATAATTTATTGATGTATAATTATTTGTCAAATGTGCAATATTAATTTTATGTTTTAAAGCTAATACATCACTTATATTAAACACTTGAAACAATTCCATCAACTCAAAAAAAATTACAGACTCAGGTTTTACCTTACTAACAGATATTATTGAACCCGGAACATTTGAATGTATAAACTCAAATGGATTAACTATTTTATTTACATAATCAATCGTTATTTCTTCATTTTGATCATTATTATTCTCTTGTAACTTAAATAGTTGATTGTAAATATTATTCATATAAAAAATTAAACTATATGAAATATAAGGCTCCATATTATTATTTGTTAATTGGACATTTAATTTAATATTAAAATTATTTTTTGGTATTATATAATAATTCATTGTTTATTATATAATCCCTTAGGAATTACTATTTATATCTTTTTTACACCTTATTTATCCTCAACAATATTAAATTCAATCTCTTTCTTTCTTCGAGTTGTCTTTTTTTTTGGTGCAGGTGCTATCTTAATTATTTCTTCATTAGCACCAGTGCTTAACCCTTCAATTACTTCTGTTTCTACTATTTCTTTTACTTTTCTTGTCTTTAACTTTTTAGCTACTGCGTTTGATTCTTCTAATGCTTCAGTTGCTTCCTGTAATTTTAGTTTTCCTGATAATTTTTTTGCATTTGGCTTTACTATTTCTTCTGCTTTTTCTACTGCTTCACGAGCTAACATTGTTCCAGCTAATTCTATTTCTTCTTCTCCTGGTAATTGATCTATTAATGTTCTTGTTAGTTTCTCAGCATTTCTAGTTGATGTTTTTTTGTAAATAAAGAAACGATTCAAGAATGATATTTCTTTCTCATAATCCCTCATTAATAACGCATCCTTATAGTCACTTTCCTTTTCTGGGTGTCTTTTAACTTCATTTTCCATTGAGTTAAATAATTCGGAAAACATTCCGCTACCTTCAGGCAATTTCATTTGTCTTGCTTCATCTCGTGTCACTAAACTAAAACCATATTTATCCATTGTGCTAGTTAAGAAATCAAAATTCACTAAATATTCTGGAAGAGTTTGGTTAATTGAATCTTGATATACATCTATTTTATAACCTAAACAGCTTTCATTATCTTCAAATATAGTAGCATCATATTGTTTTTTTATTGACCATACTTTTTTGTCATCTACATATATTTCTCTACTTTCACCCTCTCGTTTTCTTTTTAACATATTAAATATTGTTCTACCATCGTAACATGTTGCTATAAAATAACCATACAATTTTGTGCACTCTGCTATATTTTGAATAAAATTATAGAATGTTCTTTTATTTTCAAACATATAATGCATAGCAAATTGACACGATGACACATCAAACCCATTGTGAGCTTTACCATGTTGTCTTGCAACAGCTGGACCAAGACTTTTATCAACACCTGTTGAACCAAATATTGATTTTGTTATTTGATTTGCCTTATCACTGAACATATTAGTTCCACTTCGTATATTTTGAGAACTATTACCAGTTACAAATAAACAATATGGAACACTTTTGTTTGTCATCTTAAAATTCAAATACCTAGCACAAGCTCCATTTAAACGATTTTCAATATTATCATGTGAAATATCAATACCAAACACAAATGATAATTCTGAACCAATCCACTTTGGCAAATCTCCAGCCTTACCACAAGCAAAATCAATTAATATATTACCATTCTTTGAGACACCTTGAATTAACGCTTTTTTTACATATAAATTGTGAAAATCTCTCATTCTTTGTGTCATTTTATCTGTCGTAACACTATTATAATAGACATCATCTGATACTTCAATTCCTGGAATACCTTCACCTGTTGATATCATTCTTTCAGTTACAGGATTATGAATTGAATGCCAGTTACTATTAGCGGTTTTATAATCATTTGCTCCTACACCATTACCAGCTTTAAACTCTGCTGTTTTGTCGTATCTGACTCTCATAGGAATCCATTTCCACATTCCCGGTTTTAACATATCATATCTAAACTCTACTACCATTTGATCACCAAATACTTGTCTTTCTTCTGTAAACATTTGTGATGAACCATTACTATCCATTTCTAACATAACATTACATAAACCAGCTAATGGGTCATATGGGTCTGAAGGAAAGAATTGTTTTGGTTTATATCCTGATTCATCATCAATATCTTTCTTACTTGAAAATTTATCATCTAACACATCTTGGCATGGATTTACAAATCCATGTTTTGATAGTTCAAACCCAACTGTTAATATTATTGTTTTATATTGATTGAATTGAGTTGTTTCGTAATTATTTACACCATCTTCAAATATTGGAGTAACTATATCCTTACCATCTGAACCCTTTTTCGTAACAACTAAGAAATCTATTGTTAATTGACTTTTAGGAAAAGTTTCTGTTGATTCAGTTGGTTTCCATTTGAAGATATATGGCCATGTTATTTTTTTCTTAGGACCTGCTTCTAAAATTTTATTACCACCAACACCTAATAATGTTGGTGTAAAAATTAATCCATCAACTTCATACTCAAAATCTTTATCATTAATACGTCTTAATAAATAATTATTTGCCTCAAATATGCTGTATTTCGCAATCGCAACAGACTCACCATCAACTACTGAATCAAAGTTTGGATAAAATTTCTTTGATACAATTTTAATTGGATATAGATTTTTACCTCCATACTCTTGTAATATTTTTTTAATTTCAGTTGCTTTATTTGATACACTTATTGGTTTCAATATCTTTATAAATTCTTTTAACATTGGTAAGCGACAACCATCCTTAAAATATCTCTCCTCTTTTGTATGAGTATTAATAAATGGTCTTGCCCTAACATCTACATTATTAATATAATATATATCAAATACAGCAAAAGTATTAATGAAGATACCCAATTTATTGTGTAAAATTAATTCACCATCTAATAATGAGTTAAAACATTTTTCCTCATCTGTCTTAGCACCTGTAAATATAACATTCATATTCGTATTAATTAAATATAAACGTCCTCTACCATTTACAAATAATAAATGTCTATCACCATCAGCTTTTTCTGTTACACAGTAAGCATATGGTTCTGTTATATTAGGTACAATAACATCTTTATTTAATGGAGCTATATTTATTAAATCCAAAGTTACCAATCCTGGACCTATAAAATCGCTAGGATATACACCTTTCTTAGGAATATACTCGCCATATTTTTTTTGTTGTTCTTCCTCAAATAATAATTTAAGATATTCTTGAGCTACTTGTCTTTGTTCTGGATATGAAATAGGATAATTTGTTTTTTGTAATCCAGATAAAACTGTTTTAACAACTTTTTGTAATCCATTAGATAACTCTGTTGGCGATTTAAATTTTGCTTTAGCCAATTTTTCCACTTCAATTTCAATTTCATATGTTTCTGGATTATTAAAAACATTTGACTCTTCAATATTATACGCTTGAATCATCCATCCTCTTTCATTTTTATTTGACATTTTAACTATACTAAGATCGATTTTAAATGGTAATTCTTTATTTTCAAATGTTACACGATTCATATATCTAAATACTTTCTTTGTTTTATTCCAATTTTCAAATACATCCACACCAATTTTTCCAGCTTTACTTATGCTTTCTTCAGTATTGATTGAAACTCTAAAATTAAAGTCATCA
>Ga0214917_10001651_pt1 | contig 28427 bp, 20 predicted proteins | sample LL_1208_BB_MetaG_FD_177983 | JGI IMG/M metagenome (GOLD analysis project Ga0214917, IMG submission 177983) | Freshwater microbial communities from Lake Lanier, Atlanta, Georgia, United States - LL_1208_BB | ecosystem: Environmental > Aquatic > Freshwater > Lake | place: USA: Georgia | collected... | reverse complement strand
CGCCCGGCAGGTGGTCCGCACCCACCGCGGCGCCGTGAGTTCGAGCGCGTCGAAGGGCGTGTCGAAGATGTGCACGCCCATGTCGCCGAGCGTGCCCGTGCCGAAGTCGACCATGCGACGCCAGTTGCCGGGGTGATAGAGCCCGGCGGTGTACGGCCGGGTCGCCGCCGTCCCGAGCCACAGGTTCCAGTCGAGCGCTGCGGGCGGCGCCTGCCCGTTCGCCGGTGCGGCGCCATCATATCCCCAGTTCTTGGACGACCACGCGTGCACGTGGCTCACCTTGCCGATGACGCCCTCCTGAATCATCCGCGCCGCACGGCGGTAGACCGCGCTCGAGTGCACCTGGATGCCCATCTGGGTCACGAGCCCCTTGGTCTCGGCGACCCGCCGCAGTTGACGGGCCTCGTGGACCTCGTGGGTGAGCGGCTTCTGACAGTAGACGGCCTTGCCCAGATTGAGCGCGCTCATCGCCGCCGGGGCGTGCGTGTGGTCGGGCGTGGAGACCACGACGGCATCGATCGTGTCGCCCAGCGTCGCCAGCATCTCCCGGAAGTCGCGGAACGTCCTGGCGTGGGGGTGGCGTGCAGCCGCCTTCTCGAGCGTCTGCTGGTCAACATCGCACAGCGCGGCGACCTCGACCTGCGGATGGGACGCGATCGAACCCAGGTCCGCGCTTCCCATCCCGCCGACGCCGACGTGCGCCGTGCGCAGACGGCCCCCGGGCGACGCGGCGACGAGTCGTGATCGCGAGCCGTTCCAGCCCGCCGCCACGGCGGCGGTGACAAGAAACGTGCGCCGGGTGACGGAGACCGGGGAGGCCATGCCGCAGGCATGGCCATGACGGCGGTGAGGGTGGGGCATCGCTGGTCCTCGTTTCGGTGGATCGGTCACGTCGGCGAATCGGACGGTGGCGATCGGCGAACAGCCGGTCGTCGACGGCAGGGTCAACGGGTCGAAACGCGAAGCGACGGGCCGCCCACGTTGTCGGAGAGGTCGCCCGGAGCCTCGTTGACCCGCACGTAGAGCGTACCGTCTTCGAGCGCCGTGAATTCGGCCGCCGCCCCCTCCGCGAGCACCTCGAAGCCCGGTCGCCGCCCCGCGTCGTCGGGCTCGCGCCACTGCGCGACGAGCAGGCGGCCGATCATGCGGCCTCGATACCAACGGAGCGAGATGCCGTCGGCCTCGCTCTCGAGGATCGTCGTTCGACCTGGCGGCGTGTCGGCAAGCGACCCGATCCGGTACCGCCCCGTCGCCTCCATCCCGTACGTGCGCCCCGCCTCGAGCGCGATCTGCGTGTTCTGCCACCCGGCTGCCGCGTCCACCTCGACGCGGTCCTCGCCTCTCAGCGGCCGCCCCGGAGACCAGTCGACGGCCATGCGCGGCACGTCGTAGCCGTAATCGACGTCCTGCGTGAACGCATCGAAGTCGCGGGAGGCGCGCACGGCATCCCAGCCGGGCAGCGTCGCGAGGCGGGCGTTCATGTCGGGCGCGAGCGGTCCCTGCTCCAGCCGTGCGAAGGTGTTCGCGTGTGCCGGATGGAGGGCCAGCAGGGTCACGGCCGCCCAGCTCGCGGCGTAGGCGGACAGCGCGCGGTGGTCGCCGTGTGACTGCGCGAACACGTCGGCGAGCGACGGCGAGGAACCGGCGACACGCAGCGAACGCAGCGCCTCGATCCGCCCGAACTGCTCGGCATCTCCACGTCGGTCTGGGATGGGCGTGGGGATGAAGCGGGGGGCGCCGTCGTCGTACTCGATCCGATGGGTCGCCAGGTGCTCCGCGATGCCCTCCATGTACCACGCCGGCGCGGCGAGATCGCGCACGGTGATCGTGAAGGCATGCACTCCCTCGTGGAGCAGGAGGTGCCGGCGGTAGGCGGGGTTCGACTGGTCGGCAAGCCAGAGTCGATGCCGGTCGCAGAAGCCGTTCACGAATGCGGGCACGTCGTCGGGCAGCAGGCCGGCGGCCCGAAACCGTTCCCGGTCCACGATGAGACAGCCGAAGGCCCGCCACGCACCGAGCCGGTCAGGATCCAGCCGGTAATGCCGACACCACGCGTCGAAGGCCTGATCGAATACGCCGGGCAGTTCCGCAATCCCGTCCCCGTCCCGCATGGGGCGGTCGGTCGCGAGCACGAGCCGCTCCCCCGTCAGCACGCGCAGGCCCGCGCGGACCGCGCGCTCCGCCAGCACGGTGACGGCCTCCGGCTCGGCGGAACGGACCTCGGAGGCAGCCGGCCACGGTCCCAGCATGGCGAACAGGGCGGCCATGGCCACGAGGGCGCCGGTGCGTCGTCCGGCACGCTGGGCGCGCCGCAGGAGTTGCCGAAGGTGTGTGACCGGGACGTCATCCCGGAGCATGGCACCGCCGACGGCTGACCACCGCAGATGGTCGTGGTTTCGCATCCAGCCCAGTTCACCAGCGCCGACTGCGGGTCGGCAAGCCGTGACGATCACAGGGGAAGCGCCTGCATCGGGAAACGGGGAAATTCCGATCGCACGGTGGGACGACTTCTCGGTAGAAACCCGCGGGAGGACGACCGGGCGATGCGGCAGGGACGGCGACATGGCGTGGCGGTGTGCGCGGTGACCGCGAGCCTGCTCGCATGCGCCGCTACCGAGCCCGTCGCCGCCGACGAGTCCGGGGCGGCAGCCGCCGGCGTCAGCGCGTGGGCGACGGGAGGCGGTTCGGCGACGGCGAAGCCGACCGATCCGGACGGCAAGCCGGGGGGCGGCGCGACGGGTGCTGCCGCGCTTCCCTACTGGCAGGCGCCGGCGGTTCCGACGGCGGTCATTCAGGGGGGCGCGATTCCCCCGGGATGGCAGCCGCAGGCCGTGCCATATCAGGGGATCGGACCCGACGGTCGGCCGGTGACGATGTACGTCGCGCCGACCTATGTCTTCACCTACCCCGTCGGCCCACCCGTGCCCGCCGTGCCGCAGGTCGACCGTCGCCGCGGCCGCGGCATCATGCGTCCGGGCATCCAGAACGATCCCTCCGCCACGGGCTGGAACTATCGCTCCACCGGCGCCAACGCGGTCGCGCCGGCGCTGCCCCCGCCCACGGTCGCCCGCTACGCCCCGCAGCCCTACCGCTTTCCGGCCGATTCGCGCGCGCTGACCGGCACGCCCCTGGTGCCGCCGGCATCCGTGACACCCCCCATGCAACCACAGGCCTGGGGAGACGCGCCCGCAGCCGCGATCGCCGCGCGGGCCGTTTCGCCGCCGCCACCCCCGTCCGGCTGGGCGGCCGCGAACCTGCCGCCGACCGCCGGGCCACCGCCAGCGGGATGGGGGCCGGCCAATCCGGCGGCGGTGCCTGCGGCCCCGGCCATCGTGGCGGGCGCCGCCGCGGCTCCAGCGGTCGCCGCCGCGACAGCACCTCCGCTGGCCGCACTGCCGCCGCCCATCGCACCGATCCCAGTCGCGACGCCGGCGATGCCGCAGCCGATTCCGGTGACGACGGCATCGCTGCCGCAATCCACGTCATCGACGGACACGCCCTCGAACGTGCATGCCTGGAAGGTCGTGGCCGTCTACGACGGCGACACGGTCACCTGTGTCGACGAGAACAATCAGCAGCAGCGGGTGCGGCTCGCCGGCATCGACGCCCCGGAGTCGGGCCAGGACTTCGGCAAGCAGGCCCGCGATGCCTTGGCCGGCATGGTCTTCGGACGCACGGTGCAGGTCGTGGACGACGGTCGCGACTCCGCCGGCCGCTGGCTCGGTCACCTGTCGGTCGATGGCATCGACGTCAATCGCCGCATGGTCGCGACCGGCATGGCCTGGAACGCCGCTCCGGGGGAGGAGTCATACGCCGCGGCCGAGGCCCTCGCGAGGTCCGGCGGGATCGGACTCTGGTCCCAGCCGAACCCGGTGCCGCCCGCGACCTACCGCACCCAGGCCACGCAGAAAACCTGACCGTCGGCCGACGTGCCACGGGCGGGCTCGACCGGTGCCCATGCGACGCGCCCGCACGGCGTGATGCCGGTCGCTGGCCGATCTTCGGCCGCCCCGACCGGCTCGCCGGGATACGATGCTTCCGACATCGGGTTCCCCGGGAGACTCGGCATGGCCGTGAAGGTAGGCGACAGGGCGCCGGCGTTCCGCGCGACGCTGCAGGACGGCTCGACACTCGATCTGGCCGACCGCATCGGACGCACGGCGATCGTCCTGTTCTTCTATCCGAAGGACGACACGCCGATCTGCACGGCGGAGGCCTGCGCCTTCCGCGATGCGTACGAGGAGTTTACCTCGGCCGGGGCCGAGGTCGTGGGCGTCAGCAGTGACTCGGCCGAGTCGCACGCAGCCTTCGCGCGGCGGCACCGCCTGCCCTTCCCGATCGTCAGCGATCGCGACGGCGCCGTCCGCCGTCTCTACGGCGTCCCCCGCACGCTCGGGTTCCTGCCCGGACGGGTGACCTACGTGATCGATCGTGAGGGGATCGTGCGGCTCGTCTTCAACGCGGCCCTCTCGTCGGCCGGTCACGTGCGACGCGCGCTCGACGCCCTGCAGTGATGCCGGTCGGGCCGACGCAACCGGCACCATCGCGTCCACCCGCCATCTCGTCGGCCGACTGGGCAACCTGCGGGCCTTGTGCCGATCGACGTTGCAGGGCAGGTGCGCCGCGCGGCGACTCCGGCCCCCAGAGTCGCTTTCCGAACCCGAGGTGCGCCATGTCGATCCACCCCCGACCGATGAACCCGACGCCGCTGGGAATCTTCTCGATCGATTGGAAATCCGCCGCGCTCGGCATGGGCGTCGCGTTCGCCGTCTCGTGGGCGCTGGTGGCGCGGCCGGGTCGCGCGGACCTCGCGGCCCTGGAGACGCAGATCGCCCGGCTGTCGCGCACCGCCGCGCGGCTCGATGCGGCCCGCGACGGCGTTTCGGGGGTGAGCCGGCTGCTCGCCGCACTCGAGGAGCAGGCGGTGCGGACGCCCGCCGCGGAGGCGGCCCTGCAACGCGCCGCCGCGTCGCTCGAGATCATCGAACGCGTGCACGGCGAGCTCGCGCGAGGCGGCGCCTCGCTCGACGCCGCCCACGCGGCGGCGGAACGGCTCGCCGGCCTCGGTGACGCGATCGTCTCCGAGGCGACGGGCATCGAGACGGCGAGGACCGGTCTGGAGCAGCTCGCGGGGCTCAAGGACAGCCTGATCGTCGCGTCCGCCGGCATCGACCGCGCCGCAGGATCGTTCGAGCGCCTGATCGATCTCAAGGACGGGCTCGTCGCGGGGACGACCGGCCTCGACGCGGCCGAGGAGTCGGAGACGCGGCTGGTGGAGCTGAAGGACCGGCTCGTCGAGGATGCCGCAGGACTCGGCGCCGCCGAGCAGGTCTCCGCGCGGCTCGCGCTGCTCACCGACGGACTCGCCGCCGAGGCCAACGGCCTCGACCATGCGGAGGAGACGCTCGCCCGGCTCGGCGATCTCTCCGACTGGGTGCGGACGTCGTCGGGCATGCTGGGCGATCTCCGCAACCTGGTCGCGGATGTCGTGATGCTCGAGCCGGCCGTGCGGCGTGCCGTGCGGGCGCTGGAGCCGGTCGTCGAGTTCACGTCGCTCGGTCGACGGGCCGCCCGTTCCCAGGCTCCCGACCCCACGGCGACCGAAGGCGAGACCCGCGTGATCGGCGTCGCCCGCACTCCCGCCGACGCCCGTCCGTGATGTCGACCCGCGTCGGCGCGGGCATCCGGGCACGAACGCCCACCACCGTTCGCGCCCGGTCCGGTCCGGTGGCGGCCCCGAGCCGTCGCTGACGGGCCACGACATCAGGAGAAGAGGAGTTCGACGTCCTCGGCCGTCAGGCTGCCGATCACGCTCTCGTCGGCCCGCACGATCGACTCGGCCAGTTCGCGCTTGCGGTCCTGCAGTGCGACGATCTTCTCCTCCACCGTGTCGCGTGCGATCAGCCGGTAGGCGAAGACGCGGCGCGTCTGCCCGATGCGGTGGGCGCGATCGACGGCCTGCGCCTCCACGGCCGGATTCCACCAGGGATCGAGGATGTAGATGTAGTCGGCCGCGGTGAGATTGAGCCCCTGGCCGCCCGCCTTCAGGCTCACGAGAAACAGTCGGCAGTCCGGATCCTCCTGGAAGCGGGCCACGCGGGCCTGCCGGTCGGTGGTGCGACCGTCCAGGTACTCGTACACGGTGCCCCGTTCGTCGAGCCGCCGTCGCACGATGGCGAGGAAGCTCGTGAACTGGCTGAAGACGAGCGCCTTGTGCCCCTCGGCCACCACCTCCTCGAGCTGCTCGAGCAGCACGTCGACCTTCGCGGACGGGTCGTCGATCCGCTGCGGGTCGACGAGGCCGGGATGGCAGGCGGTCTGCCGGAGCCGCAAGAGCGCCTCGAGCACCGCGATCCGCGTGCGTCCGATGCCGAGGCGGCCGATCCGCCCGGCGAGCTCCTGCCGGTAGTGCTCCCGCAACTCGTCGTAGGCGGTGCGCTGCTTCGAGCCCAGCTCGACGAACAGCGTCTGCTCGGTCTTCTCGGGCAGGTCGGAGAGCACCTGCGCCTTCGTCCGCCGCAGCAGATAGGGGCGGACCGCGCGGGCCACCACCTCGGCGCTGCCGCGACCGTCGGCGAGAAAGGAGCGCAGCCGCCCGGCGCTGCCGAGCTGCCCGGGGTTGAGAAACTCGAAGATGCTCCAGAGCTCGCCGATGTGGTTTTCCACCGGCGTACCCGTGAGCGCGAGGCGATGCCTCGCCTTGAGGAGCCGGCATGCCTTCGCGGCCTGGCTGGCGGCATTCTTGATCGACTGCGCCTCGTCGAGGACGACGTAGTCGAACTCCATCGCGCGCTGCGCGAGCACGTCGCGTCGCAGCGTGCCGTACGTCGTCACCACGATGTCGTGCTCCGCGAGCTCGCCAGCCTCGATGGAGCGGGTGTTGCCGGTGTGGTTGAGGACGCGCAGGGTAGGCGCGAACCGCCGGGCCTCGTCGATCCAGTTGAAGACGAGGCTCTTCGGCACGACCACGAGCGACGGGCGATGTGCGATGCCGGCCTCGCGCATCGTGCCCTGACGGCTGAGGAGCATCGCCAGCACCTGGATCGTCTTGCCGAGACCCATGTCGTCGGCGAGGCAGCCTCCCAGGCCCATGCGTTCGAGAAACGCCAGCCAGCCGAGGCCCTCTCGCTGGTAATGACGGAGCGTGCCCTGGAAACCCTCCGGCTCGTCGGCGGCCTCCGGTCGCTCCCCCCGCGCGAGCTCGTCGCGGAGCCGCTCGAAGGCCTCGTCCACCTGCGCCCGCGGCTGGCTCGCCAGGAGCGCGTCGAGGAGGGCCACCTGGATGCGGCCGTACCGCAGACGGCCGTCATGCTTCTGGCCGAGCGCGGTGAGCGGCTGCATCTGCGCGGCGAACGAGTCGGGCAGGATCCCCACGGAGCCGTCCGCGAGCGTCACGGACCGCGAGCCGGCCGCCAGCGCCTCGAGGAGGGCGGGCAGTTCCGCCACGACGCCGCCGAAATCGATCGTGGCCGAAAGCTCGAACCAATCGATGCCGCTCGTCACGTGCCAGGCCACGCTGCCCGCGGGACGGTAGCGCCGGCCGGACACCTCCACCGCCCAGCCGGCGGCGGCCAGCTGTGACACGGACCCATCGAGCCGCCCACGCGGCACGAGCACGTGATGCACCGCCGGCTCACCGTCGGACGCCCCACGCGGCGGCAGGAACCCGTGCCGCGGCAGCACGGCGAGCGCGGCCCGCTCCGCCGCGCGGTCGCGCCGCACGAAGACCCGCCGCGTCGTGTCGACGACCGCACCGGCCGGGTCGTCGGCGGCCACGGCGGTGCCGGCGTAGTCGAACCAGATCCGTCCCGCGAGGTGCACGCGGGCCCCACCGCCGCGCCGCGGCGTGCCGGCGGGACGGAGTTCGTCGTCCGGCGGCGCGATCGCCGGCGCGTCGTCGAGCACGAGCTTCGGCTGCGGCGGCCCCGAATCGATCCGCCATCCCGTCCATGCGGGCAGCACGAGACGCGGAGGGGCGGCGAGGCCTGCCAGTCGCTCCACGAGGCCGTCGGTGTGGGCCGCGGAAATCTCGATCGGACCGCGTCGTTCGAACTGCTCCACCCAGCCCGTGGCGGTCGCGGCCAGGTCGTCCCCGGTCGACTGCAGCCGCGCGATGCGATCGCGGAAGACGACGAGGCCCGACCCGAGGATGAGCAGTGCCTCGCGAAGCTCCACCCGCTGGCTGCCGCGCACGAGCATGCCCCGCAGCGTCGCCTTCGCAGGGCGAGGCGGAGGCGCGTCGGCATCGTCCCCCCGCGGCGGTCGCAGCGCGTCGTCGTCGGGCTCGAGAACGAAGGCGAACTCCCACGGCCGTCCCGCATCCCAGAAGAGCGGCACGACCGTCTCCGGTGATCGCCTCGGCTCGGGCTGCAGGAGCAGCCGCCCACTGGCGCAGAGCGCTTCGAGGTGCAGCGCCGCCGAGCGCGGCCGCAGCGCGATCCGGGCCACCTCGCGCCGGCCCAGCCGCCCCACCACGCTCTCGCCGGCCTGGTCGCCGGTGGCCAGCGGAGGGAGGCCTGCTCCGGCCGGCAGGACGACCGCTCCGAGCAGCCGTTCGAGCAGGTCACGATCATCGGGCTCGAGCGACTCGATCTCCACGTGACCCGGTCCGATGACCACCGGCCGCGGACGTCCGGTGGCGTTGCCCGCCACGTCGGTCGGCATCCGGCAGGGCGTGATGACGGCCACCCGTGCGTCGGTCGACGCGCCGAGATCGAGCAGGAACACGAGCTCGCCACCCACGCGCCGCGGATCCGGAATCGTGACACCGGTCGAGCGCAGGGCCGGCTCGACGAGCCGCCGCCGCTCCTCGAGTTCGGCGGCCCACGCCGGCTGCCGCGGGCCGCCGCGCCGCGGAGGGGTGAAGACGGACGCGGCCGGCGGGACGACCCTGCCCGCCACGCCATCTTCGGGTTCGCCTGCGACGCCCGCGTCGTCGTCCGCCGCACTGTCGGCCTGAAGCGCGATCCCCGGATCGATGCCGACGTCGTCGCCGACGATGTCGAGCGTGACCGGTGTCTGATCATGAATCCCGGAGAAGAGCCCCCGACGATCGACCTCCAGGAGCGCGGCGGCGAGCACGGCGCACGGCCGCCCGCGGCGGCCCGCCTCGGTGGAACATTTCGTCTCGAGGGTCATGCCCCCGCGTCGATGCGCCGACAGCTCGAGCACGACCTCGTGCTCCGTGCCGTCCGTCGCCACCGTGGCCCGCACCTGTCCCACGCGGGGACAGGCGATCGTGGATGTCGAGAGCCCGCGTGCCGCCCTGATGTCCGCCGGCTCGAAGAGATGGAAGAGTCGCTTCTCGAGGGTCTTCATGCAGTCGTCCGAAGGGTCCGGCGCCCGGCGGCGCGCAACACGCCACTGTACCCCGTCGCACCCCCGCGTGGCGAACGCGTCGCTCATCCGGCCTGGACGGTCGCCACGACCTCGAGGACGTTCTCGACGGGGGTCTGGGGGAGGACGCCGTGCCCGAGGTTGAAGATATGGCCCGGGCGGCCGGCGGCCAGGGCGAGAATCTCCCGGGTTCGACGCCGCACCGTGTCGCGATCCGCGAGGAGCACGGCCGGCTCGAGATTGCCCTGCACGGCCCGGTCGTGGCCGACGGTCTCCCACGCGCGGTCGAGATCGATTCGCCAGTCGATGCCGATGACCGAGCCCCCCGCCTCCGCGAGCAGGGGAAGCAGCGCCGGATTCCCGGTCGCGAAATGGATCACGGGCGCCCGGCGCGAGGCCTCCGCGATCGCCGTGCGGGCGTGGGGCAGCACGTACCGTCGATAGTCGTCCGGTCCCAGGCACCCGACCCAGCTGTCGAAGAGCTGCACGACCTGGGCGCCGGCATCGAGCTGGGCCACCAGGTATCGGCTCACCGCGCGCGCGATCCGGTCGAGCAGGTCGTGCCATGCCGACTCATGGCGATACATGAGCGTCTTCGTGTGGAGCCACGCGCGGCTCGTCCCGCCCTCGATGCAGTAGCCGGCGAGCGTGAAGGGCGCTCCCGCGAATCCGATGACCGGAATGCTGGCGTCGAGTCCCGCGCGGGTCGCGCGCACGACATCCATCACGAAGCCGACGCGGTCGACATCCTCCAGTTCCCGCACCCGGGCCACGTCGGCCGGGTCGCGAACGGGGTTGTGGATGACAGGCCCCTCGCCGGCGGTGAACTCCAGATCGAGCCCCATCGGTTCGAGCAGCGGCAGCAGGTCGCTGAAGATGATGGCGGCGTCCACGCCGAGCCGCTGCACGGTGGCGATCATCACCTCGGCCGAGAGACGGGGCGTCTTGCAGAGCTCGAGGAACCCGACCTTCTCGCGGACGGCCCGGTATTCCGGCAGGTAGCGGCCCGCCTGCCGCATCAGCCACACCGGCGTCCGCTCGACCGGCTCGCGCCGGCAGGCCCGCATGAAGAGCGACTCGCTGAAGCGGTCGCGAGCGGGCGGCTGAACACTGGGCTGCTCCATGGGTCGGAGTATACGACGGCACGCCTCGCAGGCCGGTCACGGGGGCTTTTTCGGCGGCATCCCCCGGCCCGTGGCGACAGCGCGACACGGACTACGATAGAAGGGTCGCGTATGGCGGCACGTGCGGCCGCACCGGCGCCGCGTCGTGCACGGTTTTTCTCCGCTTCCTCCGACCCGGGCCTCCGCATGGCCGAATTCGTCGCGGGCATCTCCGTCGTCTGCTTCGCGGCCAGTTACGCGGTGGCGCTCGCCTGCGAGGCGCTGCGTCCGGCCTTGCGTTCGGGGGTGCGCGGCATCGCGATGCTCGGCTTTGCCGCGGCCGGACTCCTGGCCCACACGCTCTTCCTCGTGTGGCGTGCGGCGACCGAGCCCTCGATCCCGCTCTCGAGTCCGTTCGACTGGTACCTGCTGGCCGCATGGCTGCTCGCGGCCGGCTCGCTGTGGTTGACGATCACCCAGCCGCGTACGCCGGTCGGCCTCTTCGTCTTGCCCGTCGTCCTGATGCTCGTCGGCGCGGCCCAGCTCTCCAGCCGCCAGCCGTTCCCCCAGAGCCCGGCCACGCAGATCTGGGGCGCGATCCACGGCATGTTCAATCTCGCGGCGAGCGTCGCGGTGCTGCTCGGCGCGGTGGCCGGCGGCATGTGGCTCATCCAGGCGGGACGGCTCGCCCGGAAACGGGCGCCCGTGCAGGGCTTCCGCATGCCGAGCCTCGAGCGACTCGCCCACGTCACCTCGCGCACGCCGGGGATCGCCGCGTGGACGGCGGCGGCCGGCTTCGTGTCGGGCATCGTGCTCAATGCGGTCAACCGCCAGCGGGGGCTGCTCGATACGGTGCCCTGGAACGATCCCGTCGTCGTGCGGATGGCCGCCGTCGTGGTCTGGCTCGTGACGGCCGACGCGCTCGTCCACGCGGCCCGCCGCCGGGCCGAGGGACCGCGGGCCGCCGCCTGGCTGGCGCTCGCGAGCGCCGCCGTGCTCTCGGCGTCGATGCTCTGGGGCGTGTTCGGCGCGACGCGGCACGGCATGCCTCCGCCCGCGTCTCCCGCGGCCGCGTCCTCCGGCCCCGCCACCGCCGGACACGAGGGCTCCCCATGACGCTCGCACTCGTGGGAGGAACGCATCGCACGGTGCCGCTCGACCTCCGCGAGCGCCTCGCCTTCTCGGCCGAGCAGACGGCCGACGCGCTCGTGCGGTTTCGTGATCGCTTCCCGGGACGCGAAGGCGTGCTGTTGTCGACATGCAATCGAGTCGAGCTGTACGCCGCCGGTGCGCCCGACGCGCCCGCGCCCGATGCCGCGGACATCGTCGCCTTCCTCGCCGAGTGCCGCGGGCTCGACGCGACCCAGCTCGAGCCGGTGCTCTCGCGGGAACGCGACGAGGCGGTGGTGCGACACCTCTTCGCCGTCGCCGCCGGGCTCGACAGCATGGTGCTCGGTGAGCCGCAGATCCTGGCGCAGGTGAAGCAGGCCTGGACGCTGGCGCAGGAGAACCGCACGGCGGGGCCGGTGACCGGCGGGATGTTCCAGGGCGCGCTGCGGGCCGCCAAGCGCGTGGCCACGGAGACCGGCCTCGGCCGCCAGCGGGTGTCGATCCCGAGCGTGGCGGTCGCGGACTTCGCGAGCGGCGTCTTCGAGCGGTTCGACGACAAGCGCGTGCTGCTCATCGGTGCCGGCAAGATGGCGGCCGAAACGCTGCGTTACCTGCGTGAGGCCGGCGCCCGTGATGTCACGATCGTGAACCGCACGGCGGGCCGGGCCGTGGAACTCGCGGCGCGGCTCGGGGCCCGGCCGGGGCGGTTCGATCGCCTCGCCGCCGAGCTCGTGACGGCCGACCTCGTCGTCAGCACGACCGGCGCGTCGGATCCGCTCGTCACGCTCGATCTGTTCGCAGCGGTGGAGCCACGGCGCGAGGGCCGCCCGCTCGTCGTGCTCGACCTCGCCGTGCCCCGGGACTTCGATCCCCGCATCGGCACCCGGTCGGGCGTGTGGCTCTATTCGGTGGACGATCTCGCCGCCGCCTGCGACGCCAACCGCCGCAGCCGGCAGCGGGAGATGCCGGCCGCGCTCGCGATCGTGGACGAGGAGACGCGGCGCTTCATGGGCGACCTCCACCATCGCTCGACCGCGCCCGTCATCGAAAGGCTGCGGGCCGGATGGAGCGAGACGGGCGACGCCGAGCTCGAACGGCTCTTTCGCCGCCTGCCCCACCTTGCCGACCCGGACCGCGACGAGATCCGTCAGGCGTTCGATCGCTACGCCGCGAAACTGCTCCACCCACCGCTCGTGTCGCTGCGTGACGAGAGCCGCTCGGGATCACCCCACGGACTGCTCGACGCCCTCAAGCGGCTCTTCGATCTCGACGACTGAACGTCCAGCGCGTCAGCGTGGCAGACACTGGGCGAGGGCGAGGAGCGCGTAACTCGTCACGAGATTCGCGTTGTCCTCCATCCAGCGGGCGTTCTCGTTGACCCAGGCACCGTCACCCCGCTGTCGCGACACGAGCACCGTGGCGAGCTCGTTCCGCCAGTCGTGCTCCTTGCCCGCGGCATCGACGAACCTGTCCTCGCCGAGCACAGCCAACGACTTGGAGGCCGTCTGCAGGAAGTAGTAGGCCCCCGCCGTGCCGAGCCCGGGGTTTTCCTCGAAGGTGTAGTGGCGACGCAGCCACTCGAGCGCCGCCTTCACCCGCGGATCATCCCGGTCCACGCCGGCGTAGATCATGCTCTTCAGGCCGGCGTAGGTCATCGACCCATAGCTGCGGAGGCCGCCCTGGGGCGTCTGGCCCGCCTGGCTCTCACCCTCACCGAAGGGCGTGTAGTAGAAGCCCCCGTCGGGGTTCTTCTCCGCCATCGGCAGCGTGTTGTGCGGACCGGGCAGATTCTGCGTGCGCGAGACGAAGGCGAGGGCCTTCTGGATGGCGGGATCGTCGGCGCTCGTGCCCGCCTCGCGCAAGGCCTCGATGAGGAAGGCCGTGTTCGAGAGGTCGGGCCGCGACTTTTTGCCGTAGCCGGCGCCGCCGAAGGCCGGATCCTCCGGCCCCTTGCCCTCCCCTTCGTCCCACTGCAGGCCTTTGAGGAACGCCTCGACACCCTTGATCTCCCGCGTGTAGCGACCGTCTGCATTGCAGGCGACCAGCGCCATCAGCGCGATCGAACTCTCGTAGTTGCCCACCGGCGAGTCGATCTGATGGATGCCCCCGTCGGCCTGCCGGAAGGTCATCAGATACCGGATGCCTCGCTCGATCGCCGGCGCGTCGGCGGGCGTGCCACTCTTGGCGAGCGCGGTGACCGCGAGCGCCGTCACCGCCGGTCCCATCTCGGCCGAAAAACTCCCGTCGGCCGCCTGACCCTTCTCGATGAGGTACGCGGAGCCTTTGGCGATGGCGCTCCGTACGTCCGCCGGCTCGGCGGCCGATGCGGTCACACCACCGATCAGGGCCACCGCCAGGCCCACACACCTCAGCCGACCACCCTGTCGATGCGTGCATGTCATCGTGTCGCCTCCACGTCGTTTTCTTCGGAGAAGTATAGGGGACGCGGATGGCGACGGGCGTCGCTCCGCGGTGCCGTGTCGTCACGGCAGGGAGACCGATTCGCTTCCGGCCCGGGTCGCCATCTGCCCCAGCACGCGGACCTCCGTGGACTCGGCCACGAAACGCACGGCTCCGTCGGCCATGGCGACGTGCGCCCCGCCCGGATGGAACGCGTAGAGGAGCCAACCCCATTCGTTGGAGCCGTTCACCTTCATCAGGTCGGTCGGAATGGCGCCCGCAGTCGGTCCGGGCGTGCACCAGCCGGTCGCCCGCTCACCGAATCCGTAGGGATTGTCGTTCGTCGCCCACGCACCGCCCTGCGAGCGCGCGCAGTTGGTTCCCGCAGCCTGGTCCGCATTGGCGGGGTAGCGGGTCCGCCCCCGCCACACGTCCTCCCGACCGCCACACTCCCCGAGCAGGATCGTCTTGGACGTGCCGTCGGCGATCCCTGCCATGGTGCTCCTCGGCCGCAGTGCCGAGGCACCACAGCCGGACCAGGTCTCCGTGGGGCCGGGACCCGCCACGACGGTGCCGGCGGGCAGCGACGCCGCTGTATTGAAACTGGCGCCGACGCCTCCCACGAGGAAGTAATCGGTGCACGCGCCGGTCTTGCGGGGCGTGTCGATCTTGTCCTGGATTCGGTTCGCGAACGGGGCCGACGCACACTGCATCGTCGGAATCAAGCTCCGCGCGATCGCCCGGTTCCCCGTCGGATTCGGGTCGAGCACCCCCGCCGTGCCCCCGTTCACCGCCGAGCCATCCTCGTTGACCCACCAGTCGAGCGAGAGGTTGTAGCCCTCGACGAGATTGCCCTGCTCGACGAACGCGAGCACGTCGGGCGCCCAGCTTCGTTGGGCCATGCCGGCCTCGTTGTTGGGGGACGCGACACAGTTGTTCGTCCGCTTGAGCGGAGGCAACGATCGCTTCGCGCTTTCGTGGTTGGCGAACGCCAGTGCGACCTGCCGGAGATGGTTCGAACAGGAAGACCGCCGCGCCGCCTCGCGGGCGCTCTGCACGGCCGGCAGCAGCAGTCCGATGAGGACGGCGATGATCGCGATCACGACGAGCAGTTCCACCAGCGTGAAACCATGCCGGCGATCCGAGTCGCAGGGCTGATTGACGAGCATTCCCGAAGATTCTCCTCGACGGACAGCGGTGCCACGGAAACGGCCTATGGGCCGACGGGGGCAATGCACGTTGCGTGCCACAGTCCCAAGAACACGCAAGACCGCGTCACCACGTGTCCCGACCCCTGACCCACGGCGACCGTCTGGTGAACGGCGCCCCGGGCGTGGTGAAAGAGTCACCGTTTGCCACGATGCCGCCGCGAATACACGACCGCACAAAACCCAGGGCGGAGCCGGTCGGGGGTCGCGCGCAGCCGCCGGTGCATCTTCGACTGCACCGGACGGCGTGCCATGCGGACGGAGCCTCCACCGTCGAAATCCGCCGGCGGCGAGCGCGATCCCACGACGGGCGTGTTGGGCGAGCGGAGGGCCATTCGCACGCCTGGAGGCGTGCGCCACAGGAAGGCAGGGGACGAGCGTGACACACGAACGAGCGACACCACACACACGCCTGGAGGCGTGCGCGACAGGGGACAGGAGGCAGGGACGTCCCGGACGACAGACCCGACGACACCACACACACGCCTGGAGGCGTGCGCGACGGGGGACCGGGGCTCGCGGGCCGAAGCGCTCAGGCCGGGGCCGCCGGCAGGGCGCGCGGGTGCGGCGGCACGCGCCGTGGCGGGGGCTCGCAGCCCTGCTCCGCGCCCCACTGATCCCGGTCCTCGTCGCTGGCGTAATACATCAGCCACACGGTCGGATCCTCGTCCTGCGTGGCACTGCAATCCCAATGGATGTAGTTGTCGGGCAGGTCGACCCGCTTCACCGTGGCGGGCAGGATGTCGCGACGGATGAGCGAATAGAGCTCCCGGTCGGAGAGATGGTCGGTGTAATCGAGCACGATGCGCTTCGAGTAGAGCCGCTCGATCGTCTCCCAGAGCCGCTCGCGCACCTGATCATCGTCGAGCGTGCAGACCGGCTGCAGCGCGAGCGTCGGCTCGAACCATCGGGCGAGCGGCACGAGCGGCGCCTGCTCCCACGCGAGCATCGACTCGAGAAACCGGTTCTCCACGGCCGTGGGCAGCGACTGGAAGTCGATCTCCCAGACCGACTCGTCGAGAAACGGCTCGATCGCATCACGCAGTTCGCCGTTGCGGATGAGGCAATCGACTTCTTCCGGATCAGGGTGTTGGGCGAGGGGCATTGCCGGCACGTCTTCCGAAGGAGTGCGACGGTCTCCTGGCAGCCGTCGCGGAACCACGGAATTGACGATACCCACGGCATACGCCGCTTCAACGAATCCGCCGCGGAAAAAGGCGGATTTTGCCCGCCTCGGGTCGGCACGATCCCTACGAAGCGACGACTCCACGCCGCCTGCCAGCACCGCCCCGTTTCACCCGCTTCCGGGGCTCGCCCGATCCGACCGTCACGGCCGCGGCGATTCGCCACAGGCCGCCTGCTCGAGCGCCGCGATCTTGCCCACGCGCCGGCCATGCCGGCCTCCCTCGAACGGGGTGGACAGCCATGTCTCGATCATCGTGTCCTGCAGTTCCGGCCCGATCAGTTCCGCGGACAGGCAGAGCACGTTGAGGTCGTTGTGGCGCCGGCTCATCTCCGCAGTCACCTCGTCGTGGCAGGTCGCGGCACGCACCCCGGGCACCTTGTTGGCGGCGATCGCCATCCCGACGCCGGTGCAGCAGAGCAGGATGCCACGATCGACGGCGTGCCCGGCCACGCGCCGGCCGACATCGGCGGCGATGTCGGGATAGTCCACCGCCTGCTCGTCATGCGAGCCGCAGTCGATCACCTCGTGCCCGAGCCGCTCGAGAAGACCGGCCAGTCGTCGCCGCGCGGCCACGCCGCGGTGGTCGCTTCCGATGGCTATCCGCATGAACGCGCCGCTCCCGTGGAACACGCTCGCCGGACCGGGCGGGCGCCCGTCAGCCGGGGAACTCCCGGGAGAGTGTATCCATTCTGGCGGCCACATGCCCCGCAATCTGGGCGGCACAGCGTCGGTAGGTCTCGAGGGGCCCGCCGATGGGGTCGATGACGTCGCGACGGCCCGGATCGAGCATCGAGACCCGCCCCGCCGCATCGGGAAACTGCGCCAGGATCGCGTCCCGATGGGCCGCGGTCATCGTGAGGATGACGTCGGCCTGTCGCACGAGCGCTTCCGTGAGGGGCTGGCTCTCGTGGGCGGACAGGTCGCCACGCAGTTCGCCGGCCGCTTCGACGGCCGCCGGTGACGCCGGTCCGCCCCCCCAGGCGGCGAGGCCGGCGCTCGCGACCACCACGCCGCGTCCATCGACCTCGTCGGTCTCGCATCCGAGCCGCTCGGCGGCCATCCGTCTGAAGATCGCCTCGGCCATCGGGCTGCGGCACGTGTTGCCGGTGCAGACGAAGAGCACCATGAGGCTCGCGAGACGGCGCATCGTCTCCTCGCTGACGACGCCGGGACGCACCATCCGGAACGAGCTCCCGACGAGCTCGACGGTCGAGACGGGCTGCGCGTACCGCGCGCGACCGTCGTCGATCACGAGCGCGAGCCCCGGCTCGGCGCGTTCGAGCACGTCCCCGGCGGTCACGGCGGGAGTGCGCCCCTCTCCCAGCGTCTCCGCCAGGACGACCGGACCGGCGAGCATGCGCATGCAGTCGGACACCATCGGGTGACCCGGCACGCGCACCCGCAGGCGGCCGTTCGCGACGAGCGCCGCGCGCGATGCCGCCGGCAGGCGATGGACCAGGCTCTCGGCATGGTCGTCCGGCAGGAGCATGGCGACGGGCCCCGGCCAACAGCGCCGCGCCATCCGGCGTCCCACGGACGTCATCGCGGGGGCCCAGTCGAGGACCTCGTCGGCACTCTTCAGCGCGAGCGTCAGCGGCGGCTCGTCCGCGGGCACCGCCGATGCCGCACGGAGCCGCTCGGCCGCCGCGGCATGCCTGGCGGCGACGGCCACGACGTAGTCGGTCTCGGTGGGAAAGGCCACCGACTGCCCCTCGGCGAGCGCCTGCACGGCCCGATGCACCACGTCGCGGGCATCCTCGGCGCGACGCAGATCGATGACCATCGGCGGCATGGAACGGGCCGGCAGCCGGGATCGAGCCGGCCTCCCGAGATGAGCAGTCGAGCCCTGTGACCCTACTCGCGTCCCCGAAGACGAGTCAAGAATCGGAAGGTGGGCAAGCGCGCCGGGCACGCCCGCGACCGCCGTGAATCGCCGGGACGGGCCGCCGCACCGTGTCGCGGGCGACGTGGACACTTTTCGCCTTGTGACGCCTGACGGGGGCGGCTATTTCTCCGCGGCTTTTCCGCCCGTCACCCCCCGGCCGCATTGATGCGCACCCGACGCACCGCCGACTCCCGCCGGCCGACCGCCCCGTGGATGACGCTCGCCGTCGCCATCGCCGTCGGCAGCCTCGCGGTCGGCGCCCTCGCGCAACCGCCCGCCCCCGCGGCACCGCCGGCGAACCTGCCGCTGCCTCCGGAGTCGTCGCCGCCGGCCGATCGCATCATCGAGGTGCGGATCGAGGGGAACCACGCCACCGAGGTGTCGAAGCTGCCCAAGCTCGTCACCCGGGCCGGCCAGATCTTCGATCCGCGGGCCATCGAGACCGACGTGCGCACGCTCCACCGCTCGCGGAAGTTCGTGGATGTGCAGCCGAAATACGTGCGCGTGCCGGAAGGCGTCGTGGTGATCTTCCAGGTGGTCGAACGGCCGATGGTCCGTCACGTGAAGATCGTCGGCAACCAGCGGGTGACCACCCGCACGCTCCGCAAGAAGAGCGAGATCGAGGTGGGCGACTCGATGGATCCCTACGTCGTCGAGGAGGCCCGCCGGCGGATCGAGTCGTACTACCACGAGAAGGGATTCGACGCCGCCCGGGTGACGACGGTCGAGGGCAATCGGCCCGAGGATCACGGGGCCGTGTTCCTCGTCGACGAGGGGCGCCGCCGCAAGGCCCTGTGGACGACGTTCGTCGGCAACTCGATCGCGACCGACGCGCGGCTCCTGACCCAGATCAAGAGCAAGCCGGGCATCTTCTGGCTGCTCGGCGGCGACATCGATCGCGACGTGGTCGACGGCGACGTCGAGGCGCTCACCGCCTACTACCGCAGCCTCGGCTTCTTCCAGGCGAAGGTGAGCCGCGAGGTGCAGGTGGTGCACGAGGGCATCCGCGACTGGACCTACCTGACGTTCGTGATCAACGAGGGGCCGCGCTACACCGTCCGCAACGTCTCGTTCATCGGCAACAGCAAGTTCAAGACCGAGTTCCTCGAACGCGACCTCAAGCTCAAGAGCGGCGAGCACTTCAACCAGGCGAAGATGGACACCGATCTCAATCTCATCCGCGACATCTACGGCGGCCGTGGCTTCGTCTTCGCCGACATCAAGGCCGACCCGAGGTTTCTGGAGGAGCCCGGCCAGCTCGATCTCGTGTACAGCGTCGAGGAGGGGCTGCGGTATCGCGTCGGCAAGATCAACGTGCGGATCAAGGGGGACCATCCGCACACGCGGCACAGCACGATCCTCAACCGACTCTCGCTCCGCCCGGGCGACATCCTCGACATCCGCAAGCTGCGGGACGACGAGCGCCGTCTCAAGGCGAGCATGCTCTTCGCCGCCGACGCGTCGAAGGGGCAGGGGCCGCGGATCGTCTTCTCGAAGGCCGAGGAGCGGACGCCGATCGCGCGGGCCCCCGAACGCCCCGGATTCCGCGGCCAGAGTCCCGACGACGACGAGGAGGGTGTGATCGACCTCGTGCTCGAGGCCGACTGGAACGAGGAGGGCGCGGCCGACGCGGAGGAGCGCGTGGCCGAGCCTGCCGCAGCCCCGCGCGAGCCGGGCGACGCCGCACGCCACGGGGATCTCTCGGGCCGGCCCGTGTGGCGAGGCCAGAGTCCGCAGGCGCTGCCGCCGGTCGCCGCCCAGCCGCCGCAGGGATGGGGTGGACGGCCGCTCGCGCCCACCGGTCCCGAGGCGCTCGACTATTCGCGCATGGTGGCCCCGCCGCCGGCCACCGTCGGCCAGACCGCGCCCCTGCAGGCCGTCCCGTTCCAGCCGGGGCCGGGTGGCCAGCCGGTCTACACGGTGCAGCAGCCGGTCGCACCCGGCGCCGGCATCGTGGGCCAGGCCGATCCGAACCAGCCCCCCGGCTTCGGCGGCCAGGGTCTGGGTCCGGGTTTCGCCCAGCCGGGTCCGCTGCAGGGCTTTCCCGGTGGGCCGGGCGCGGCGCAGCCCGGCGGGCTGGCCCCGCCGGCCGCCGTGCCGAACTTCGGCGACCCGCTCCAGGTCTTCCCCGGCAACGAGCCCTACGTGGTCGTGGACGTCGATGCCGAGGAGACGCAGACCGGCCGACTCATGATCGGTGCGGGTGTCAACTCGAATGCCGGCCTCGTCGGCAACATCGTCGTCGACGAGCAGAACTTCGACATCCTCCGGCTGCCTCGCAGCTGGGACGAAATCCGCAACGGCACGGCGTTCCGCGGTGCGGGGCAGCGGTTCCGGCTCGAGGCCGCGCCCGGCACGCAGCTGCAGCGGTACATGGCGACCTTCCAGGAGCCGTACCTCTTCGACACGCGAATCGGCATGTCGCTCTCCGCCTCGTACTACACGCGCTACTTCTTCGACTGGGCGGAGGCGCGCACGGGCGGACGCATCGGCTTCGGCTACCAGTTCGCGTTCGCCCCGGACCTCTCGATCAACACCGGGTTCCGCGGCGAAAGCGTCGACGTCTTCAACCCGCGCATCCGGGCGCCCGACATCGTCAACATGCTCGGCACGAACAGCGTCTACGGCTTCTCGGCGGGCCTCATCCACGATACGCGTGACAGTCCCTTCCTGCCGACGCAGGGCCATCTCGCCTCGTTCGAGTTCGAGCAGGTCATCGGCACGTACGTCTATCCGCGCGGCGTGCTCGAGGGTCGGCAGTACTTCCTGCTCAACGAGCGGCCCGACGGATCGGGCCGGCACGTGCTCTCGATCGGCTCGGTGCTCGGCATGAGCGGCCCGAACACGCCCGCCTACGACAACTTCTTTGCCGGTGGCTACAACACGATCCGCGGCTTCACGTTCCGGGGTGCGAGCCCGCGGCAGGCCGGCCCGAGCGGCGCCTTGGCCGTCGTCGGCGGTCCGTTCCAGTGGCTCAACACGATCGAGTACATGTTTCCGATCACGGCCGACGACACGCTGCGCGGCGTGGTCTTCACCGACGCCGGGACGGTCGAATCGAACGTCTCGATCAACAACTTCCGTGTCGCGCCCGGCTTCGGCCTGCGGATCACGCTGCCGGCGATGGGCCCCGCGCCGATCGCGCTCGACTTCGCCTTCCCGGTGGCCTACGCCCCGTTCGACAGCCAGCAGCTCTTCAGCTTCTTCGTGGGATTCGCCCGCTGAGGCCGATCCGGAGGGTGGAGGGGCCATGGTACGTTCGAGAGGGGTCCAGCACATGACGAACGTGCCAGTCTCGAAGGGCGCGGATGAAGGCCGTCGCGAGCGCATCCTCGTCGTCGGCACGCGCTACATCGGCGACACCGTCCTGATGATCCCTTTCCTGCGCAATCTCAGGCGCGCCTCCCCACAGGCCGTCATCGATTTCCATGCCGAGGGTGCGGCCCGACACATGCTCGCGGCCTGCCCCTTCATCGACTCGTTCATCATCCGCCGTCGCGTGACGGATGGGTCGGGAACCTTGCGGCGAACACTCGGCGGCATGGCCGCGGAGGCCCTCGCGTTCCGCCGGGCCGGCTACACGCGTGCCTACCTGCTCAAGTCGGCCCCATCGGCGGCGATGCTCGCGCTGCTGGCGGCCATCCCCCATCGCGTCGGCTTCGCCCGTGGCCCCAACCGCGTGCTGCTCTCCCGCACGGTGCCGGTCCGCGCGGGGCGGCATCAGGCCGATCTGTACCTCGATCTCCTTCGTGCCGACGGGCTCGCGGTCGACGACGGGCACAACGACAACTGGACCGTGCCGGTCGCGGCGACCCGCGTCGAGTCGCTCCTCGGTGCGGTCCCGGCCGGCCGACCGATCGTGTTCCTGTCGCCGTGCGCGACGAACGCACGGCGGAACTGGCCGAGCGAACGGTGGGCCAGGACGCTCGACTGGCTCGTCGGAGAACGTGGCTGCGAGGTCGTGCTGGCGGGCAGTCCGCCCGACGCCCCCGTCCACGCCGCCATCCTCGCCGGCATGAATCCCGTGCTCGACGGGCACGTCCATGATTTCTCCACGGCGCTCTCACTGCCCGAGGCGGCGGCGTTGATCGCCCGGGTCGACCTGTGCGTGGGGATCGACACCGGCCTGCCCCACCTCGCCACCTCGTTCGGCGTGCCGACGGTGCGGCTCTTCGGTGGCAGCGATCCGGTGCGCTGGGGCATCTGGCGCGGCGAAGGGGAAATCGTCCACGCGCCCGCTGGCGGCGGCCGTGATCCGATGTGCGGCATCGAGGTCGGTGCGGTGTGCGACGCCGTCGATCGCGTGCTCGAGGAGTGCCTCCGTCGACCACGCGACGTGCGTGACGGTCATCCCGCGGGAGGGGCCACCACGGACGCGGGCCTCGCGTCCGCCGGGGCCGCCTGATTTCCGTCGGTCTCGGCCACGATCTGCCCGGCAGCCGCACGGCCGGCCACGAACCCGCTCGCCCAGGCCCACTGGAAATTGAATCCGCCGATCCGCCCATCGACGTCGAGCACCTCGCCGGCAAGGTGCAGGCCGGGGCAGACCCGGCTCTCCATCGCGTCGAGCCGCACCTCCGCCAGGGGCACGCCCCCGGCCGTCGCCTCGGCGACCGTGAAGCCGCGGTCCCCGACCACGGGCAGCGGCGTCGCCGCGACGAGCGCCGCCAGCCGCCGCCGCGCGTCGCGCGGCAGGTCACCCGCGGGGGGCGCTCCCGCCACCTCACAGAGCGTCCGCACGAGCCGCTCCGGCAGATGCTCGCGCAACGACGAGACCGTCCCTCGGCCCTGCACCGACACGAGCAACCGATCCACGTCCTCGACGGACATGTCGGGGAGCCATGCGATCTCGAGCCGTGCCGCGGGGTCGTGGTGCAGCGCCATGAGCCAGTGGCGACTCATGTCGAGGACGGCGGGTCCCGAGAGCCCGACGTGCGTGCAGAGCGTGCTCCCGCGGGTGGCATGGAGGCGGCGTGCTCCGGCGCGCAGGCTCAGACGCGTCGGCAGCGTGAGGCCGGCGAGTGAGCGGATCCAGTGCTCCTCCGGCAGCACCAGCGGCACGAGCGCCGGCAGCAGCGGCTGCGTGACCGAGTGCCCGAGGGCTTCGGCGAGCGCGTAGCCGCCTCCGTCGGACCCCGATTTCGGGAGCGATTTCCCCCCGGTGCAGAGGATCGCGCGGCGGGCGCGGATCGGACCGATCGCCGTGGTCGCCGTGAAACCGGCGTCGTCCCGCGTGAGCGCCGTGACGCGGGCCGGATGCAAGAGGCGTGCGCCCGCCGCCCTCGTCTCGCGCAGGAGCGCGTCGAGCACCGTCCTCGCCGAATCGGTCACCGGGAAGAGCTTGCCCGTCTCCTCCCGCTTGAGCTCGACCCCGGCGGCCGCGAAGAAGGCGATCGTCTCGGCGACGGGAAAGCGGCCGAGCACCTTGCGGATCGCCGCGGGAGAACTGCCGGCGAAATCCGCCTCCGACACCGCGACGTGCGTGACGTTGCAGCGTCCTCCACCCGCCACGAGGATCTTGGCGCCGAGCGTCCGGGCGCCGTCCACCACCATGATCGAGCACGGTCGCCCTGCCGCGGCCCGTCCGGCCCACGTGGCCGCGAACAGCCCCGCGGCGCCGGCTCCGATCACGAGCATGTCGCAGGCGAGCCCCGTCGCGCGTCCCGTTCCCTCCGCGGGCGTCACGGCTCCGCCATCGGACCGTCGAGCCGTGTCACCCATGCCTCGACCGCCTACCAGAGGTGATGGACGAGCGGGCGGATCGAGTCGTCGTAGACGCGCCGCACCTGCTCGCGGGTCGCCGCATCGAGCGACGCCATCCGCGTCGCCCCGACGTTCTCGGCGACCTGGCCGGGGCGACGGGCGCCCGGAATCACCGTCGAGACGGCGTCGAAGGAGAGGATCCACGCCAGCGCGAACTGCGCAAGCGTCGCACCCGCCGGCACGAGCGGCCGCAGCCGTTCCACCGCCGCGAGGCCGGTCTCGTAGTCCACCCCCGAGAACGTCTCGCCTCGATCGAACATCGCGCCCTCGCGGTTGAAGGCCCGATGATCGTCGGCGGGGAACGGTGTCTCGCGCGAGAGCCGCCCCGTCAGCAGGCCGCTCGCGAGCGGCACCCGCGCGATCACGGCCACACCACGCCGCGCGGCTTCGCCGAAGAACGTCTCCGCGGGACGCTGCCGGAAGATGTTGAAGATGATCTGCACGCTCGCGACGTGCGGCAGTTCGATCGCGGCGAGCGCCTCGTCGATCGTCTCGACGCTGACGCCGTATGCGGCCACCTTCCCCGCCGCCACGAGCCGGTCGAGGGCGGCGAACGTCTCGGATCGCCGATAGACCGCCGTGGGCGGGCAGTGGAGCTGGATGAGGTCGAGCCGCTCGACGGCGAGGTTCGTGAGGCTCCGATCCACGAAGGCGGTGAGGTTCGCCTCGTTGTAGCCGTCCGCCACGTGCGGGTTGAGACGTCGACCCGCCTTCGTGGCCACGAAAAACGGCTCGGTCCGCTCCCGCCGCAGCCGCGCGATGAGCCGCTCGGAGAGGCCGTCGCCATAGACGTCGGCGGTGTCGAAGAAATCGATGCCGTGGTCGAGCGCGGCGTGGAGCGTGGCCATCGATTCGGCCTCGTCGGCGCCGCCCCACTGCGCGCCGCCGATGCCCCAGGCGCCGAAACCGATCTCGGACACCCGCCGTCCCGTCCTTCCAAAAGCTCGCGTCTGCATGGTCGTGCCCGCCGTGCGTGGTGAAGCCTGCAGGGAGTGTGGACGAAGAACGCCTACACTTCCAGCACCGAGCCCCAACCGTCGGACGGTCGATTCTTTCCATGGCCTCACCACGCGCCGACGACACCCGTCACGGCACCACGCGCGACGCGTCGCGGTGGCGCGAGCGTCGGGCCCGCCCGCTCGTGATGGTCGGCGGACTGCTCGTCGTCACCGGCATCCTCCACGTGGGAGTGTGGGCGATCCTCGGAGGCCCTTGGGAGGGGCCGGTGAGCTGGCGCAAGCCCATCCTCTTCGGCCTGTCGGGCGGCCTCACGAGCCTGTCGCTCGGCTGGGTCTGGTCGCTGCTTCCGTATCGGCGGGGCGACACCTGGCTGGCGGCGATCACGGCGTGGGCCCTGCTCGTGGAAGTCGCACTGATCGATCTGCAGTGCTGGAGGGGAGTGGCGAGCCACTTCAATCGCAGCACGACGCTCGATGCCGGCCTCTACGACGCGATGGGCGCGCTCATCCTGGTCGTGACGCTGGTCGCGGCGGATCTCGCGATTCGGATCCACCGGGCACCGACCGACCTCGACCCCGACATGCGGATGGCCGCCCGCGTCGGCCTCGTCCTGCTCGTCGTGTCGTGCGGCCTCGGCATCTGGGTGAGCGTGCACGGCGATCTCGAGGTGTCGCGAGGGCGATCACCGGAGGTCTACGGGGCCGCCGGCGTGCCGAAGTTCCCGCACGGCGCCGCGATCCACGCGCTCCAGTGGCTACCGCTTCTCGCGTGGGCTGCGCGCCACGCGGGCCTCGCATGCGCCGCACGGGTGCGACTGGTCGCGGCGGCGAGTGTCGGCAGCTGGCTGATCCTCGTCTACGCGCTCGCGCAGACGCTCTCCGGCCGCGCACGCTTCGACGTGACACCGGTCACCGGGGCGCTGGTGGGGCTCGGCATGGCGCTCGTCGGTCTGCCCTGGCCGCTCGTCGGCCTCGCGTGGATCAGGCGACTCCGGCGGGGCGACACGGCGACCGTGCCCGGGAATTCCGTGCCGGCCGTGGAGCCGGCCGCGGGGCACTGGTAGGCTTCTCCTTCGGCCATGCAGGCCAGCGGGGGCGAGGGTGACTCAACGGCGATCGAGTCAGCATGGCCGCTCGCCTGAGACGGCAGCCAGCGGCGGCGCGTCATGCACGGACTCATCTTTTTCTATATCCAAAAATTTGCCGAGGCGCTCGCGCTCGGCACCAGCGGCCAGGCGCGGCTCCGCACGACGGTGACGACGGCGGGCAAGACCTACCTGCCATCAAGGGCCTACCCCGATGCGGAGGCGGTGTCCCTGCTCACCAACGTGGCCGAGGCCGCCGATCGGCCGTTGGGCGACATGCTCCGCGAGTTCGGCATCTTCCTCGCGCCGCATCTGGTGAAGGTCGCCGGGCGGCACATCGACCGCGCGTGGCGGACCCTCGACCTCGTCGAACACACCGAGAGCGTCATCCATGCCATGATCCGTTCGACGACCCCGGGGGCGACGCCCCCGGTGATCCAGACGGTCCGGCTCGCACCGGACGAGCTGCAGCTCGTCTACACCTCGGAGCGGCAGCTCTGCCGGCTGGCGGTCGGCATCGTGACGGGGCTCGGCCGGCACTTCGGCGAGTTCGTCGAGGTCAGCGAGGACACCTGCATGCTGCGGGGTGACCCGTTCTGCTCGTTCGTCCTGCGCACCCGGGCGGCTGACACGCACGACTCGGGCGGCGTCCACGCGGAGACGGTCGTCCTGCCCGCCGGGTCGAGGGCGTCGCCTGCCGGGGACGTGGCGATCACGGGCCGTGCGGTCGACGGCGTCGACGAGGACCTGCCGGCGACGATCGGGGGCCATCGCATCCTGCGGCTCCTCGGCCGCGGGGGCATGGGACGCGTCTACCTCGCCTACGACGAGCGGCTCCAGCGCGAGGTCGCGATCAAGACGATGCACCGCGCGAAGGCGGACGACCCGGCCGCACGACAGCGATTCCTCCGCGAGAGCCGCGCGACCGCGGCCGTGGAGCACGAGCACGTCGTCACGATCCACCAGGTCGGCGAGGAGCCGCTGCCGGGCCGACCCCACGGCGTGCCCTTCCTCGTCATGCAGCGGCTTGCTGGCCGCCCGTTGCACACGGTCCGGGACGAGGCGGGCCCGCTGCCTCTCCGGGAGGTGCTCCGCATCGGCCGCGAGATCGCGACCGGGCTGCACGCGGCCCATGCCGCCGGCCTGATTCATCGCGACATGAAGCCCGAGAACATCTTCCTCGAGGGCCCGTCGCGTCGCGTGAAGATCATCGATTTCGGACTCGTCAGCGATGCGAGCGACGACGCGAACCGGCTCACCACCGACGGCACCATCATCGGCACCCCGGCCTACATGGCCCCGGAACGCATCGGCTCGGATGCGACGGTCGACTCCCGCGCCGACCTCTTCAGCCTCGGGGTGATGCTGTACGAGCTCCTCGCGCGGAAGCTGCCGTTCGAAGGGACGTCGCTGGTGTCGATGCTCGCGGCGATCAGCCGCGGCCGGCCGCGACCCCTGGGCGAGGCCGCGCCCGACGTGCCGCCGGACGTCGCCGCGCTCGTCATGCGATTGCTCGCCCACGACCCGGGCGATCGTCCCGCCGATGCGTCCACGGTCGCGACGGAGCTCGAGGTGATCGAGCAACGCCTCGCAGCCGATGACCCCTGAACCTGAAGCGGGGCTCGAGAGCGCCCGTCCGCCGTTCGCGCTCGAACGACTCTCCGCGATCCGCGGCCCAGACAGCCAGATCGCTCGCGTCCGCTGTCGACACGCAAGCGACCGCCGACTGCTGCGACACGGATCAAAAGCCCCGCTCACACGACACGTCACGGATTGCCCGGGCGAAACTGATGGCCCGGGTGGGCGAGGAGCTTCCCCTCGAGTGCCTGAACCGCGGTGGTGACATCCGGCTCAGGGGAGACGGCCGGCAGAAGCCGGCTCACTTCGAACCGGAGGTTCGCAAGCGGGAGAAGGCCAGGCTGGCTTCGCCCGCGGAGAGCCAGCCCGTGACCCATCCTGGCGAACCGCTCGAGCCGCCTCCGCTTTCACCTGTCCGGGGCCTACCCACCGACTGGGGCGAACTCGTGCAGGCTCATGACGATCGCGACGTCTTTCAAGCTTCGCCCGACGAGCTGCCCGTGATCGACATGCTCAGCCTCTGAACCGTGCCGGACGCCAGGGCACGACGAAGCCCCGAGGCGGCCGGACTCGGAGAGACTCTGCGCGCACCACAGAACATGGCCGCTCCGGAGGGGAACGCCATGCGGCCGCGGAACGACTTGTGGCGACAGAAAACCGCGCCCTCGGCTCACGAGCGTCCCGTCAACCGGGAACTCGCTGCGGAAGTGCCCTTGACCGGGCTATCCTTCATATCAGGGGCCGCACGAAGGGGAGCCGGTAGACGCCGGAGAAGACGAGCGGCCGCAGCGAGCGGCCGAGTGGCAGGTGGGAG
>Ga0214917_10001650_pt1 | contig 28449 bp, 20 predicted proteins | sample LL_1208_BB_MetaG_FD_177983 | JGI IMG/M metagenome (GOLD analysis project Ga0214917, IMG submission 177983) | Freshwater microbial communities from Lake Lanier, Atlanta, Georgia, United States - LL_1208_BB | ecosystem: Environmental > Aquatic > Freshwater > Lake | place: USA: Georgia | collected... | reverse complement strand
CGTTCTTGATCGAGTTTTAGTTCCTGGGCCTGAACTTCATCCCTGAGATTCTGGATGAAGGCGGAAAGCTCCACCGGAGTTTTTTTGGGATTGGCCGCGTTGTAGCGGTTGACCATATTTTGCTGCTCTCCCTCGGAAAGCCGCAGGGTGGTATCCAGCACCGTGCGGACTTTCTTAACCTGCTCTTCAGCCTGCGCTGTCAGATTGTAGGAACTGATCTGAAAAAGACGGGCCGCGGCATTCATCGAAATGGGGATCATCAGAACGTAGGCCACCGCCATCGCCAAAGGCAGCCAAGCCAAGATCATGAGAATCACGCGTTCCGCCTTGATGCGGAAAAACCGAGGGTGAAGAAAAAGGAGCCCCAACCCCAATACCCCCATGGGAATCCGATCGGCCATCGTGGCCGTAAATCTCAGTTCGGATGCAGGATTGCGCAACTCGAGCCCAAAAAGTGCTACCAAACCCTCGAGTAGATAAAAAACCACCAACAGACCTCCCGCAATCCTTAGAATCTGAATGCCCGCCCCAACGGCACGTTCTGCCGGGCTGTTGATAGAGGACTGCGATTGGCCCACTTCCATAAAGTCACTATGCAGATCAGGCAACCCGTAAGCAAATCCCCTTTCTGCCTCGCCCTTGACCAAGCCTTGCTTCAAATTCAGCGCATGCGGTTTGCCGTAAGGATCCAAAAAATCGAAATCGCCTGGTTTGCTTGGGCCATGCTCTGGCTTGGCGCACTCGTTCCGTCTTATGCGGAGACCAATCCAGCACCCGCATCCTCCCCAACCAAGGATTGGGCCAGATATGCCGTTTGGTATCAGATTTTTCCGGAACGTTTCCGTAACGGAGACCCAAAAAACGATCCCACAGGCGGATACTCCAAAGTCCCAGATCAGGTCAAGGACACGTGGCGCGTTATGCCATGGACCAAGGAATGGTATGCGCTCGAGGATTGGGAAAAAACCCTAGGATCCGACGTCTATGCTTCCAACGGACATCGTCGTTACGGAGGGGATTTTCAAGGGATTCTCGACAAATTGGACTACCTAAAAGAGCTCGGGATCAACGCCATTTACCTCAACCCCATTTTTGAATCCCCTTCCCTCCACAAGTATGATGCGCGTTGCTTTCATCACGCGGATCCACATTTTGGCCCAGATCCAGCGGGAGATCTGGCCATGACGCAAGGGGAGACCGCGGACCCTGCCACCTGGAAATGGACCGCTGCCGACAAAATGTTTGTGGAACTGGTCAGGCAAGCCCACGCCCGTGGCATCCGCATCATCCTCGATGGGGTTTTTAATCATTGTTCCACTGATTTCTTTGCCTTCGCCGACCTAAGGGAGAAACAGGAAAAGTCCGCCTATGCCAAATGGTTTGATGTGCACAAATTCGACGACCCCAGCACTGCCGATAAAAATGAGTTCGATTATTCCGGATGGTGGGGAGTGAAAGGAATGCCTGAGTTTATCGAAGTTACGGACGAACAAGGCCGGAAAAACCTCCATCCGGACGTCAGGGCCTACCTCTTTGCCATCACGAAGAAGTGGATGGATCCCGATGGAAATGGAGATCCTTCGGATGGGGTTGATGGTTGGCGGCTTGACGTGGCTAACGAAGTGGGCACCGGCTTCTGGTCCGACTGGAACGATTGGGTGAAAAAGATCAACCCGGACGCCTACACCACTCCGGAGATCTGGGTCGAGAATGCCCCGACGTTCGTGAAGGAAGGCAAGTTCGACGGTGTCATGAACTACTTCTCGTTCAGTATGCCGGTCAAAGGCGGGTTGATCGACGCAAGCCTGCCGATCCGAGAGTTTGTACAGTTGATCGAAGACCGAAGAAAAAGGTTCCCTGCCGACCAGTATGCCAAGTTACAAAATCTCTTTGACTCCCACGACACCGCCCGAATGACCACCATGATCGTCAACCGCGATCGCCCCTATTATTCATCCCCCCAAGACTTTTCCTATGACTCCGACGTCCATGCCGGGAACCGCGACAAGCCCTACCTCGCCCGAAAACCGAACGAAGCCGAACGAAATCTTCAACGAATGGCCGTTTTATTCCAGATGACTTACCCCGGGGCCCCCTACCTCTACTATGGGGTGGAGGCCGGCATGTGGGGGGCCGACGACCCTGATGATCGACAGCCCATGGTTTGGGAAGATCTAAAGTTTGAGCCGCAAAAGATCAGCCCCGGAGGCCAACCCGGGCGCGATGACGACGTGAATTATGATGCCAAACTGCATGATTATTACCGGGAAGCCATCGCACTGCGCCAGAGGTTCCCCACCTTGGTGGAGGGAGAAATGCAGCTGATCGGAGCCGATAACAATTCCCGCATGTTTGCCTTTGCCCGCGCCGGTTCAGAAACCCTGGTGGCCGTGTTTAATCGTTCCGAAACAACTCAAACCTTTCGCTTTCATTTCGGAACTACGGATGGCAGTGCCCCCAATCCGCTGGTCCCGGTTTTCATCTCCCAGGGAAAATTGAGCGATGCAGTCGTGAAACAGGGGTCCGGCAAGGTTGAGGTTACTCTTCCGGGTTGGACGGGGGTGCTTTTGAAGCTGGATTAATCTGATCGTTCAATCGGAGCCCGCACGCGGTTTCCCCACTCCGTCCATGACCCATCGTAGTTCCGGACTTTTTTCAGCCCCAGAAGATAGCTCAAAACAAACCAAGTATGGCTCGATCGTTCTCCGATCCGACAATAAGCCACCACTTCCTTGTCCGGCGTTAACTGACAACCCTCAAGATAGATCTTTCCAAGCTCGTCGACAGATTTAAAGGTGCCGTCGTCCCGGACGGCCGTCTTCCATGGTACGCTTTTCGCTCCAGGAATATGACCACCCCGGAGGACACCCTCTTGGGGATACTCGGGCATATGGGTCACCTCCCCTCTGAATTCACCAGGGGAGCGGACATCAATCAGGGGCTTTTTACCCAGGCTGAAAGCAAGAGCATCCTCATAAAAAGCCCGGATCTCGGCATCCAACCGCTTGGCAGGTGCCGGATATTTCACCGTGGAAACCTTGACCTTGTCACGTGTCAGGGGCCTTTTTTCCGCGGCCCACTTATCCCTACCCCCATTCAGGATCTTCACCTTGGTGTGACCGAATAGACGAAAGGCCCAAAGGGCATAACAGGCCCACCAGTTGGATTTGTCCCCGTAAAAGATCACCGTCGTATCCGGAGTGATGCCATTGCGGCCACAAAGCTCCGCAAAGGCCTCCGGGGATATATAGTCACGCACCAAGGCATCCTGAAGATCCCTTCGCCAATCAATGTGTACCGCTCCCGGAATATGTCCGGTATCATAAAGAAGTACGTCCTCATTGCTTTCCACCACCCGGATTCCGGGATCGTTCAGATGTTCAGCCAGCCAATTGGTTTCCACCAAGGCTTCTGGATGTGCGTATGTTTTAGTGCTCATGTGGGGCTAGAATCTCCTTGGTTAACAAAATGCCAAAGTTGGTCAGGGGATGCAACCGCCCACCGTGTCATTCCACGTTTATCCAGCCCTTTTTTCCTCCTCCAATAACGGGAAAAGGGGTTCGATCCTGCCCAAAGACCTGCCAGCCTGATGGGTCGGCCATTGGGGCCAGTTTTTGGACCGGGGAGAAATGCCCCCTGGGTGGCCAATTTGCCGCAAGCCTGCTTCGGCGGTCGTGGGTATCACGCAGGCCACCTCATCCAAGACCAACTCCAGCGCGGCCATGGCGTCAGCCAAAGTGGCATCCAGGGAGGACGCTTGGGCCGGATCCTTGGCGAGTTTCCATGGGGCCCTTGATTCGATCATCTGGTTGGCTGCCTGAACTCCCTTCCAAAGCTCCCCTAAGGCCAGGTGGATCTGGCGGGCGCACATGAATTCATCCCATTTACGGAGGGCGGAAAGCACGGTCGCACGAAAGGCCTCCGAGACCGCATCCGGCACGGGGGACGCGGGAATCTTCCCTTCCCGATACCGACCGATCATGGAACCGGCCCGTTGTAGAAGATTTCCCAATTCATGGGCCAGTTCCCCTTTCCTTCTGGCGGCCAGGGATTCCTCATCAAAATCCGCATCGTGCCCCAACGCCATCTCGCGAAGTACATAATAGCGGAAGGAATCCGCCCCGTATTTGGCCGCCAGAATTTCCGGATCAACCACGTTCCCGGTTGACTTGCTTAGCTTCTCGCTTTTACGCGTCCAAAAGCCGTGCACCAGGAGTTGGTCAAAAACCGGGAGGTTCAGCGCTTTCAGCATACAGGGCCAATAGATTCCGTGGGCAGGCACCAGGATGTCTTTCCCGATGACATGCACCGCAGGAGTCCAATCCTCAAGCTTACCCAATCCGGAACCCGCCCCGGTCACATAGTTAAGCAAAGCGTCGAACCAAACGTACGTTACCTGATTTTCATCGAAAGGAAGGGGAATGCCCCAGGCCAGCCTGGTTTTAGGGCGGGAAATACAAAGATCAGGCAAGGGTTTCTCCAGCGCTCCCAAAACCTCCTTGGACCGAAACTCGGGAAAGATCATGGAAGGCTTTTTTAGAATAAGGTCCTTCAACCAGTCCTGGTACTTGGAAAGCTTGAAGAAATAGTTTTCTTCGGTCAGTTCGACCACTTCCCCAAAAATCTCCGGCCAGGATCCGTCGGACTGCCTCTCCTTCTCGGTGAGAAACTGCTCGGCCCGGATGCTGTAAAAACCCTTGAAGGTGCCTTTGATGATGTCCCCCTGGGCATAAAGCTTGGCCAAAACGCCCTGCACGAGTTGGCGGTGACGTGACTCCGTGGTCCGAAGGTAGTCGTCGGGTTCCACCTTGAGAATTTTCCAAAGTTTTAAGAAGTCCGCACTGATGCCATCCACAAACTGCTGGGGGCTCTGCCCGGTTTGGGCGGCGCTTTGCTGTACTTTTTGACCATGTTCATCCAACCCGCTGAGAAAGCGGACCGTGGCCCCTTGGCGGCGGGCAAACCGAGCCAAGGTGTCCGTCAGAACCTTCTCGTACGCGTGCCCCAGATGAGGTTTGGCGTTGGCATAGTCAATTGCCGTCGTGAGATAAAGGGGCTTCAAGCCCCCTTGTCTAGCACCGGTGGCTCTCCAAATCGATGCCAAGTAAACGCACCCGCCAAGAATTTTGACCCGGGGAAGTCTCCACTCTCCACTACAAAAGGTCCTGAGCATCCACATCGACCGAAACTTTGATTCCGGTTGGCCATTTTTGGGCCAAAACTTCCCGCTTTAGGTCACGCATCACGGGAGCCACTTTTTCGACCAGCAGAAAGATCTGATATCGAAATTTTCCCTCCACCCGGGCGATCGGAGCCTGAGCCGGTTCCGGCACCTCGTTTTCCCCTTTCCAAATCTCCCTCAACCGCCCGGCCACATGTTGGATCGAGGCCCGCGTTCGGGCCTCACTCACCCCCGAGAAGGAGATCAGGATCACCCGCCGGAAGGGGGGGTAGCCATGCGCCTTCCGATATTCCAACTCCTGCTCACGGAAACCATCCACATCGTGGTGCCTCGCAAATTGGATGGCCGGATGAAACGGGGTATAAGTCTGGACAAACACCTCTCCAGGAACTTCACCACGACCTGCCCGACCGGCCACCTGGACCAACAGCTGAAACACCCGTTCCGAGGCGCGAAAATCGGGTAGGTTCAGGGCGGAGTCAATTCCCACCACCCCCACACACGTCACCCTGGGGAAGTGCAGACCCTTTGCGATCATCTGGGTTCCAAGCAGAATATCCGTTCTTCCTTCCCGAAAATCCTCCAACGCCTTTCCGTGGGCCCCCCTGGCCTTCATGCTGTCTGAATCCATCCGGGTCCACCGAACTCCGGGCAGGGATGCAACCACTGCCTCCTCCAACCTCTCCGTCCCTGCACCGGTAAAGGAAAGGACCGGGGATCCACAACCCGAACATTGGGTGGGTGCGCGTTTTTCAGCGTCGCAGAAATGACACCGCAGCTTCCCTTCCCCTCGATGGTAGGTCATCGGCACCGCGCACCTTTCACACTCTTCCACTTGGCCGCAGTGAGGGCATTGCACGCTGGGCGCATAACCCCTCCGGTTCAACAGAAGCAGGCTCTGCTCCCCTTTTCGCAGACGAGTTTGCAAGGCCTCCTTCAAGGGGTCGGACAGTAGGACCGGTCCACCTGATTTTGGTTTGGCCTCCTTGCGAAGATCCACCACGTGAACCTTGGGTAGTTTGGCGCCATCCACCCGCCGGGTCAGACGAACCCTTCGATACTTTCCTCGGTCCGCATTGTATCCGCTCTCCAAAGAAGGAGTGGCACTTCCGAGAATGACGGAAGCCCCCTCCATCCGTCCCCGAACCACCGCCAGATCCCTGGCATGGTATCGGGGTGCCTCTCCCTGCTTGTATCCACCGTCATGCTCCTCATCGACCACGATCAATCCGAGATGATCCAAGGGGGCGAAAAGAGCGGAACGTGCGCCAATGACCACCTTGGCCCGCCCTTCACGAATCTCATGCCACGATTCCCTTCTTTCGGCCACGGTTTGACCACTATGCAGAACACAAAGACGAACCCGGCGCCCTGCCAAACGCCCACGAAAACGGGCGACAGTTTGCGGAGTCAGGGAGATTTCCGGCACCAAAACAATCGCATTACGCCCCTCCTCCAGCACCGCATCTAGGGCCTGCAAATACACCTCCGTCTTTCCGCTTCCGGTGACCCCTTCCAACAAGATCGGTCGGCCGCCCTCCTCCTTTTTTCTCTCCTCGTTCCATTCCGCCAGGGACTGAACCTGCTCCTCACCCAAAGACGGCTTGCGGGCGGCATCGGCCCAGCCCGCCTCCGCTTTTTCCTCTGTTAAAATAAAACGTTTTTCCAGACGTTCCGCCAAGCCCCGATCGACCAGAGCCCTCCACACCGCGGTGCCCAACCCCGCCTCCTTCACCAACCGGTTCAGCCAGTTTCCCCCATGGGAACATAGATACTCCCAGGCTTTCTTTTGGGATTTGGCCCCCGTGAGAACCTTCTCCGCGATCTCTGCACGGCCCAGCACCGGCTCAATCCACCAGGCCATTTTTCCTCCTCCCTCATGAGATCGCACTGGTCCGGGTAAAATGGTCCGCAAGGCCGCGCCGAGATCGCACGCATAGTAATCCGCCATCCACTTGGCCAGTTTGCACAAGCCGGGTGGAATCAGGGGTTTTTCCCCGATGATCGCGCCGATTTCCCGCACCTTTTCCACTTCCGGCTGAAGGGGAAACTCCACGGCATAGGCCATGATATCCCGCTTTCCCCAGGGCACACGAAGCCTCTGTCCCAACTCGATCCGGCCGGCCAGGGATTCCGGAATCTCATAGTCAAAGAGCCGATCCAGTCCCAATTCCGGAGCCACTCTCACATAACGCGGTAAAATCACCCCTAGGCTCTGCGCCATTTTTTTCAATCCGGCAAGTATCCCCCGCTTTCCCAACAGTGATTTGTGCCTGTAGGATGGGAATTCATGCTTTTGGCCCGTCCCCGCATTCTGGCCGCTTTGGCGGTTATTTGTACCCCCTTGGCCTTGATCACGTTCTCTTGGCTCGGGGAACTCCACCGCTCGCAGGAGTTGGAGCCCTTGATTATCGAGGCCGCCAACCGGCACGAACTCCCCGTCCCTTTGCTGCGGGCTGTTGTCTGGAGGGAGAGTGATTTCGACACCAGGGCAGTGGGAACCTCCGGAGAGCGGGGGTTGATGCAGGTAACCCCTGGTGCGGCCCATGATTGGGCGCAAGCCACCCGGAACCGGTCCTTTCAGGGCACGGACCTATTCGATGCCCGAACCAATCTGGCCGCAGGCAGTTGGTACCTTTCCCGGGCGATGAAACGCTGGACCCATGCGGACCGACCGGAAGTCTTTGCCTTGGCGGAGTACAATGCCGGCATCACCCACGCCCGCCGTTGGGCCAAGCAGAACGAAACCCTCCGGGCCACCGAATTTGTCCAATCCATCGACTTTCCGACCACTCGCGCCTACATCCGCGCCATTCTGCGTCGCCGGGATCTCTACGCCTCGGGAAAAAACCCCGGCCCATGGGAACTGGTGGATCGACGACTGGCCCTTCAAAAAGAGCGTTGGATCAAAAAAGCGCCCTAAACAAGTACGCCCCCGGTACCCAAGGTCGATCCTCGACCGAATTCCGCCGCGCTCATCCGCTTCCTACCCTCCAACTGGACTTCACGCAAAAGAACCCCCCCTTTTTTCGCCGCGACCAATATCCCGTGGGGGTTGATCTCAACAATTTCTCCCGGCTTCCCTTTGGCCCTTCGGGAGAGAATCACGGAGAAGATTTTTAGCATTTTCTGATCCGTGCCTTCTGGAATCCAGGTGTAGGCGCCGGGCCAGGGCTGCATGGCACGAATATGCGCCTCAATCTCCTCCGGGTTCCTGTCCCAATTGATTTTACCATCTTCCTTGGTCATGCGTGGAGCCAGCGAAGCCTCCGCGTTATTTTGTCGGGTTCTCTTTAGTTTTCCTTTTTCGGTCCTGGTCAAAAGCTCCAGCAATAAAAGAGCCGCTTTTTTTGCCAGACGATCGTGCAACAAACCGGTGGTCTCCTCCGGACGGATTCGGGTAGCCACGGAATCCAAGATGTCCCCCGTATCCAACCCTTCGTTCATCTGCATGATGGTGACGCCGGTACGCTTTTGGCGGTCGCGAATCGCCGCTGCGATGGGGGACGCTCCGCGATACTTTGGAAGAAGTGAACCATGAACATTCCAACACCCCCTCTCAGGCAACTCCAAAATCGGCTTCTTCAGGATCTGCCCATACGCCACCACCACCATGAGGTCGGGCTTCTGATAGCGAATCTGACTTAAGGCAGAGGGTGCGTTGATATCCTCGGGTTGAAAGACCTGGAGTTGATGACGCAGGGCACACTCCTTGATTGGAGAGGCCAATAGTTTTTGCTGTCGTCCGGCCGGCCGGTCGGGCTGGGTGAGAACGGATAAAACGAAGTGCTGATCGGAGGCCACCAGAGCCTCAAGGCATGGAACCCCGAATTCTCCCGTGCCGGCAAAAACAATCCGCACGCGCCTAAACGCCGGCCTCGGCCAATTTCCGCTGGGTCTTCTCGATCTTGGACGGCTTGACCTGAGTCAAAATATCCCGGGTCACCTCAAACGGAAACTGCTCCGCATCGATCTCTTTGACCTTCTTGTCCCCATAATACTCCAAGACCGGTTTGGTCTCCCTTTCATAGGTCTGCAACCGGTCGTGGATGACCGTGTCACTGGCATCATCAAGGCGGTTGTCCCGCAGGGCGCGCCGCTTCAACCGCTCCTCCAGCTTGGCGCGATCATGACACACTAAATGAAAAAGAGCTTCGACCTGAAGATCGGATTCCAACAGCTTGGCTTGGGCGGCATTTCTTGGGATTCCATCGAGAACCAAGTGGTCAATTTCCGGCTTAAACTTTCCCAAAGTCACCATGTTGGCCATGTGCTGACGCCATAGATCCACCGTGACGTCGTCCGGCACCAGTTTCCCGGCACTGGAATACTTGAGAAAAGCCTGGCCCACCGGGGTTCGGAGATCCATCCCCCGAAAGACATCCCCGCAGGAAAGATGGCAAAAACCTGGGATCGAACCCAAAATTTTACCCTGCGTTCCCTTGCCGGATCCGGGGGCTCCAAACAAAAGAATAGTCCTCCAGCGCATGCTGTATTGCTACACCCGACCCTCCCCCGAATGCAACCCGTGAGATCAGCTCTTTCCAGCTGGAAATTTCTTTTTTCCGATCAACAAGCGAAGACTGTTCAGTACCACCACCACGGTGCTTCCCTCATGACCCGCCACCCCGGCGGTCAGGGGGATGGCCGACCCCAGGGCAGCGGCCACCAATACGACAATGGTACCCAAGGAAATGACCAGATTTTGGGTAATGATTCTTCTGGTTCGCCGGCTGAGGTCATAGGCCTCGGCAAAGCTCTCCAGCCGATCCCTCATTAAAATGACATCGGACTCTGCCAACGCCGCCCCGGTTCCCCGGGCCCCCATGGCCACCCCGATCTCCGCCGCTGCCAGGCTTGGGGCGTCGTTTACCCCGTCCCCCACCATGGCCACTTTCTCACCCCGGCCCGACCACGCCTTGATAGCCGCGACTTTGTCCGCAGGATGCAGTCCAAACCGATAATCCTTCAGCCCCACCTCCTCAGCCACATGCTTGGCGGCCGCCTCCCGGTCCCCCGTCAGCATGGTGACCTGCAAACCCTGCTTTTCCAGCCAAGCCAGCAAGGGGCCGCTGCTTTTTCGAATTTCATCCGCCAACAGAAATCTTCCCCGCACTTTGCCGGACTCATAAAAAACTTCCGTCACCCCTGTGGGCGGAGCGGCGATTCCCTGGGTCCAACCCGCATCCTGCAGAAATGTTCTCCTTCCCAGACGACACTCCTCCCCTTGCTTGTTTTTTCCTCGCACCCCTCCCCCGGTCGCCGAGGAAAATTCCGCCAGGGCCGCCGTCAAAATCCCGCGCCGTTTGGCCTCCCGCACGATGGCCAAGGATACCGGATGGAGGGACTCCACCGCCAAGCTGGCGGCCCCTTGCGTTAAATCCTCCTCGCTGCAACCGCCGTGAGGCTCCACCCCAAGCACCTTCATCTCACCCGTGGTCAGAGTGCCTGTTTTATCCAAGGCCACCCGACGGATTCCCCCAAGCCTTTCGATTGGACTGCCCCCGCGGAAAAGAATTCCCCGCCTGGCTCCGGCGGCGATCCCCGCCAAAATGGCCGAAGGAATGGAAAGCACAAGGGCGCAGGGCGAAGCCACCACCAGCAGGGTCATGGTTTGGTAAAACGCCTGGCTCACTCCGGATTTTTGCCATCCACCCAAGCCCCACCAAACGAAGAACATGGTCAGGCTCAGAGCGAGAATTACCTGCGTGTAACGCGTCCCAAATCGGTCGGTGAATCTCTGGGCCGGTGCTTTTTGCTCTTGGGCCTCTCGGATGAGTCGGAGAACCCCCTCGAGCGCACTCTCCTTCGCTTTGCGCAATACCTTTAAATCCACCCGTCCCCAAAGATTCAGGGTTCCGGCCAACACAGTGGAACCCACCTCTTTGTCCACGGCGATGGATTCACCCGTAAGACTGGACTCATCGGCACTGGTCCTGCCCTCCATGACTTCGGCATCCACCGGAAATCCATCCCCGGGTTTCACCCGAACCATCATCCCCGGCTCGAGTTGATCGACCGGAACTTCCACCTCCTGTCCATCCGCCTTCACCCAAATCGCCTCCCTCGGGGCAGCCTTAAAAAGGCCGGCCAATTCCCTCTCGGTCCGATAGGCTGCCAACTCCTCCAAAGCCCCACTCAGGGAGAACAAAAAGAGAAGCAAGGCGCCTTCCTCCAGATGCCCAACCGCCGCCGCACCACCCGCTACCGCCAACATAAGAAAGTGAATATCCAAAACTCCGCCGCGGATTTTGTGCCACACCTCCTCTGCCGTCTTCCATCCGCCCGCCAGATAAGCGATGAAAAAAGATACTTTCCCAAGCCAGCCCTCCACCCTCCATCCCAGAAGTCCCGCCACCCCGCAAACCACGGCAAGAGCGAGGGGTACCTTCCATTTTTTTCCTGCCCCCACCACGGAGGGAAGTTGCCGTACCTCTAGTTTCACGCCGCTCAACATCCGCCAAAGCCAGAATTTGGGTGCCGTGGGACAGCTTTCCCTTTCCAGCACGATCTTATCCCCGGCTCTTCGGATCAGGACTCCCTCATCCCATTCCCCGTCAAAAAGACGGCCACAGGTTTCACATCGCGGGGATTTCGCATCCCATCGGCAGACGCTCGCCCCCTGCAACCCCCGCACGGCTTCCGCCACCTCCACGCCCGCTTTTTCCCCGCTCTGTTGTCCTGCGGTCGCGTACTCCAAACGTCCTTCATGAAAAGACACGGAAACCGCGCGCAGCGCCTCCGAAGAGGCCAACACATGCGCCAAGGCGTCTAAACCACAGTCCCGAACCGAGATCTGATGCACGGGCACAGCGTAACCCGATCCACCCATTCACCGCCAACTTTCCCTGCCTCTTGCCAAGTTCCCCTTGTCAATTACGCTCAGGCGGTGTCTGTAACCGCACCCAAGAAGCAAACCAAGCGGGTAACCACCCCCTCTTCTGGGAATCCCGGTCGGGAAGACTCCTCTTTTTTGCCGCGTCATCTGGGCCCGGATGAATCGACTCGCAAGGAGATGCTTCAGACCCTCGGCCTGAATAGCCTGGAAGAACTGATTCAAAAATCTCTCCCCGAGGGTCTTTCCGCCCGCAAACTCCCCCAGCTTCCTCCCGCTAGGTCGGAGGCACGCGCCTTGGCCGATCTGGAGGAAATCTTTTCCCGGAACCAGAACGTGCGTTCGCTTATCGGGCTCGGTTATCACGGAACCATCACCCCAAACATTCTTCGCCGTAATTTGTTCGAAGATCCGGGCTGGTACTCCTCCTATACCCCTTACCAACCGGAAATTTCCCAAGGGCGTCTGGAAGCCCTGCTGAATTTCCAAACCATGATCATCGAATTGACCGGGATGGAAATTGCCAATGCCTCCCTTCTGGATGAGGGGACCGCAGCGGCCGAAGCCGCCTCTCTGGCTCACGGCGCGATGCAGAGCAGCGATCGCCACACCCTTTGGGTCTCCCCCGGCCTCCACCCCACGACCGCGGCGGTTGTCGCCACCCGAGCCAGCGCCTTGGGATGGAAAATCATCACCTCAGAAACATTTCCCGAAAAGGAAGCCGACCGGCTTTTTGCCGGCATTCTCAGCTATCCCGACAGTGACGGCCGCCTATCCGATCCACGCCCTCAGGTGGAACAACTGAAAAAAGTCGGTGCCCTCTCCGTTCTTGTCGCCGACCCCATGGCGCTTTTGTTGTTCACCCCCCCGGGCGAACTCGGGGCCGATGTGGCCGTGGGAAACACCCAGCGATTTGGTGTGCCCGTGGGTTTCGGGGGTCCCCATGCCGCTTATTTCGCTACCCGTTTGGCTTACCAGCGCCTACTTCCGGGTCGCTTGGTGGGTGTTTCCAAGGACACCTCAGGGCGGATCGCCTACCGCCTCTCCCTTCAGACCCGCGAACAGCACATTCGCCGGGACCGGGCCACCAGCAACATCTGCACGGCCCAAGCCCTGCTCGCCTCCATGGCCTCGATGTACGCCATCCACCACGGCCCGGAGGGTCTCCGCTCAATTGCCCTGCGCATTCACGGACACACCCAGCACCTTTCCGCCGAACTGGGCCGACTCGGCCTCAAGATCCTCCACCCCTCCTTTTTCGACACCCTCCGGATTCAGGGTTCCTCCAAAGTTATTGCCTCGGCTCTCCATGCCGCGTCCAAGGCGCAATATAACTTCCGGATTTTTTCCGAAACGGAAATCGGTATCACTTTGGATGAGCGAACAGACCATGCGGAAATCAACCGCTTGGTTGAGTTTTTTGGCGGAGAATCCTCCGCCACCTCCCCTTCGGCCCCCAGACTGGGCGGTTCCTTGGTCCGAACGAGTTCCGCTCTTCGACACCCCGTTTTTTCCTCTTATGGAAACGAAAACGAACTCCTGCGTTATATCCGTCATCTGGCCCAGAAGGATCTTACCCCCGCCCAGTCCATGGTGCCTCTCGGTTCATGCACGATGAAGCTTAACGCCGCCTCGGAACTGACTCCGTTGGGCTGGCCCTCGGTCGGAAATCCCCACCCCTTTGCTCCGGCAGATCAGAATGAAGGCTACCTGACCATGATCCACGACCTGGAACAATGGCTCGGCGAAATTATCGGCCTCCCGGCGGTCTCCCTTCAGCCCAATGCCGGATCCCAAGGGGAATATGCCGGACTCCTGGCCATCCGCGGTTGGCAACATGCCCGGGGTGAGTCGGCCCGGGATGTCTGTCTGATCCCCGTCTCCGCGCATGGAACCAATCCCGCCAGCGCGGTTTTGGCCGGATTTCGTGTCATCCCCGTGGCCTGTGACCCCAAGGGCAATGTCGACCACTCCGATCTGGAAGCAAAACTCCGCGAGCACGGACCCAAGGTTGCCGCCGTGATGGTGACTTATCCCTCGACCCACGGTGTTTTTGAAGCAGGAATCCGTGAACTCTGCCAAAAGGTTCATGCTGCAGGCGGTCAGGTCTACATGGACGGGGCCAACCTCAATGCCCTTGTGGGGATCTGCCGCCCGGGGGAGTTTGGCATCGATGCCTGCCACTTAAACCTTCATAAAACTTTCTGCATTCCCCACGGCGGTGGCGGCCCCGGCGTGGGTCCGATTGCCGTCGCATCGCATCTGGCACCTTACCTTCCATCCAATCCGCTTCTACCCACCGAATCCGGTCATGTCGGAGCCGTGGCCTCCGCCCCTTACGGCAGTGCCAGTATTCTGGTCATCCCCTGGATGTATCTGGCGATGATCGGATCGAAAGGGCTCACCCTTTGCACCCAGGTCGCCATCCTAAACGCCAACTACCTCGCCCATCGTCTTTCCCAACATTACCCCATCCTTTACCGCGGCGCGGGTGGATGGGTCGCTCATGAGTTCATCCTCGATCTCCGCCCTTTTAAAGCCAGTGCCGGCATTGAAGTCGAGGATGTGGCCAAACGCCTGATGGATTACGGATTTCATGCCCCGACCATGTCCTGGCCAGTGGCCGGCACCTTGATGATCGAGCCTACCGAATCGGAATCACGAGAGGAGATGGACCGCTTTGCCGATGCCCTGATCTCCATTCGCAAGGAGATTGCCGAAATTGAGGCCGGGAAAATGGATCGCACCCGAAATCCCCTCAAGTTGGCTCCTCACCCGGCCAGAGACGTAATCTCGGACTCCTGGAATCGGCCCTACTCCCGCGAGTTGGCTGCTTATCCCGCGCCGTGGACCCGTACATGGAAATACTGGCCCCCGGTATCCCGCATCGATGCTGTCCATGGAGACCGCAACCTCGTCTGCTCCTGCCCTTCGGTCTCCGATTTGGCTGATTAAATCAGATTCTCTTCCCTCTTCATCCTCACCTTCCCAGGAAAGCTGCTAACTTTTCGCTGATGCCACCTCAATCCCCGTATATTTCGCTGATTGCTCTTCGGCATGATACGAACTCCTGACTAACGGTCCGCTCTCGCAAACTCCGAAACCCAGAGCCAAGGCTTTCTCCTTCCATCGGGCAAACTCCCCGGGAGTCACCCACCGCTCTATCGGCAGATGTTTCGGGGTGGGCCGCAAATACTGCCCCAAAGTCAATATATCCACCTTCTCCCCTGCCAAATCCACGAGAGTCTCCTCAATCTCCTCCTCTCGCTCCCCGATCCCGAGCATCAGGCCGGTCTTGGTCACAAAACCCTTGGCCTTGGCCCGGGTGAGCACTTCAAGACTCCGTTCATACTGCGCCTGAACCCGAACTGGCTTTTGCAGCCGCCGGACTGTTTCCATGTTGTGGTTCAAAATATCCGGCTCGGCCTCCAGGACCGTATTCAGACTTTCCTCTCTGCCCTTGAAATCAGGAATCAACACTTCGATATGGGTTTCCGGATTGACGTTTCGAATTGCCCGAATGGTTTGCGCCCAAATCTCTGCGCCGCCGTCCGGCAGGTCGTCGCGGGCCACTGAGGTGATCACCGCATGTTGCAACCCCATGATCCGAACTGCATCCGCTACCCGGGCGGGTTCAGCCCAATCAACCTCCCCCGGCTTGCCTGTGGCGATGGCACAAAAACGGCAACTACGGGTGCAGGTCTCACCGAGAATCATAATCGTGGCCGTCCCACGACTCCAACACTCCCCTAGATTGGGACAATGGGCACTTTCACATACCGTGTGCAAACGGTTGTCTTTTACTAGGTTACGAACCTTTAGGTATCCGGGTCCGCCAGGTATTTTCGCCCGTAGCCATGGTGGCTTTCTATCCATCCCACAAACCTAGCAAAAAAAACCACCCCACGCACCAAGATCTCCCCTAGCCATTTCAATTATTCACCCTTGTTCACCAACCATTTTTCCATGAGAGGGGGAAGGGTTGGTACCATAAGCATTTCCGTTGATTCTCTCACTTCATGCTTACCGCATCGAAAGCATTTAGGGGGTTATTGCTGGGGGCTTTTTTCCTTCAGTGGACCTCGCATGGGCTCAGGGCCATGGATGATGAAACCGCCAAAACCATCGCCGATCTCAAGGCACAGGTCCAAACACTTATCGAGGAGGTGAAAAAAATCAAAAACCAGGACCGTGGCAGCCCTCCCGTCACTCGACTACGAACCCCTTCCGAGGAACCGGCAAATCCAACCATCATCCCTCCGCACCCTATTGGTTATACTCCTTTTCTACCTCCCAAAACGCCCTCGCCCCCCCAAAAAACCCCTTTCCTTTCCTCGGAGGCCAAGGAACAACCCACCATGGAACAGCCCGTTGAGGGGACCACCGAATTCGCGCCCAGATCCGAACAGCAGCCCAGCATGGATCTTCCGATGGTCGATATTTCAGAGAAGGGCATGATTTTCCGCTCCAAGGATAACCACCACCTGATTCGGTTGGGTGGATTGCTGCAACTCGACGATCGGCAGTTCGTCGATCCGGGAACTACGGATATGTCCAAGTTTCTTGTCCGCCGGGCTCGCCCCTATGCGTCCGGCTACTTTTACGATGACTGGGAATACCGCTTTGCGCCGGAGTTTGCCCTGTCCTCGCCCAATGCCACCTCCTATTCCACCACCATCGCCGATGCCTTTATTAATTTTGATACCGTGGAAGAAATTCAGGTGCAGGCCGGCAAATTCACCGTTCCGGTGGGCCTGGAAATGCTCACCCCCGTGGCCTTCATTCCCTTTGCCGAGCGTTCCCTGACCTCTAACTTAATTCCCAATCGGGATTTGGGGGTCATGGCTCACGGGATCGTTTTTTCGGAAAAGTTATCCTGGGCGGCCATGGTGGGATCGGGATCGCGCAACGACACGGTTCAAAGTGGTTTGGACTACGGAACCGGCCCTGTGGGTTACTTTCGCCTTTTTTGCCAGCCTTTTCGGGACGAACCCGAAGTGCCGGAGGAACTGCATGGTCTTCACTTGGGTGTGGGGGGGAGCATCGGATGGCAGACTGAGAACCGATCCATCAGTTCATCCAACCTTTTTCAAAACTACAGCACGGATGGCGGAAACACCTTTCTATCTTTTCCCAATGGCCTTGGAGTTCAGGGGGAAGTTTGGAGGATCAGCCCACAACTCTACTATAATAACGGTCCCGTTTCGGTTTGGGGTGAGTTCACCGCCGAACAGCAGGGGGTCAATACAGCCGGCATTTACGGCTCCTCCGGAGGGGGCTTTACCAATTACCAGACCACCGCTTGGGACGTGGAGGTGGATTGGGTGATTACGGGAGAACCCTGCTCGCTTGGGGGGGTAGTTCCGCAGCGCCCGCTGGATTTCTCCAGTGGAGATATCGGGGCCTGGGAACTTGCTTTCCGGTATGACGGCCTGGCTGCGGGAGCCAATATGTTTCGCCCGGTGAGTGAAGGGGGGATGGGGATCTCCCAGACGAGTAACGCGACTGGGGTAAATGGCGCCTCCCTGGCCCTTAATTGGTATCCCAACCGGATTATTCGGCTCGGGGTAACGGTGGAATACAACGCCTTCACGGGCGGTGGCGCACCCAACACCGTCGTGGAAAACAACGAGCTTGGATTCATCACCCGACTGCAACTGTTCTACTAAGCATCCTTGTGCAAATCCGAAAGATCGCTTGAGTTTACCTATGAAACCCTCTTTTGGGTCGATTCAAGCCCTGCTTTTGCTGATCTCTTTTTCCCATTCTTTGGCCGGGGTACCTGCGGAAAAAGCACGCGCCACCCTGGAGGCGGGCAACCTCCGCTTCACCGAAGGAAAAGCGCTGGCCCACTCCTGGCAAAAGGGAAACGTAGCCAAAACAGGAGCTCTTGGACAAACCCCTTCCGTCGCCGTCTTGACCTGTGCCGACTCCCGTACCCCGCCCGAACTGATTTTCGACATGGGGGTTGGCGACCTTTTTGTCTGTCGGAATGCGGGCGGTTTTGACACCCCGGAAGTGAATGCCACGTTTGAATATGGGGTGGTCGCCCTCGGTGTGCATACGATTCTTGTCCTCGGCCACACCAAGTGCGGCGCCGTCACTGCCACCCTCGAAGGCAAGCCGGTTCCGGGAAATATTTCCCTGTTAACCAAAGCCCTTCAGCCGGGGATTGAAAAAATCCACCGGGAACACAGCGATCTCTCCAAGGAAGATCAATTGAATCACGCTGTCGAGGCTCTGGTGCGTTACCAAATGATGGAAGTGATCGACAACAGTCCGCTTCTCCAGAAAGCCAAAGCCGATGGCAAACTACAGGTTGTTGGGGCTGTCTACGACGTTGAAACAGGCCGGGTCCGCTTCCTGGATTAATCCCTCTCCTCACTCGTTCTATCTCTTTTCATGCCCTAGGCTATGGGGATGCTCCTGAACCCCGAACTCCTCGCCCCTGCTGGAGACTGGGATTGTCTTAAGGCGGCGGTGACCGCAGGGGCCGATGCCGTTTATTTCGGTCTTCCAGCCTTCAATGCCCGTCTACGGGCGGAAAACTTTACCGAGGCCGATCTGCCCCTGGTCATGGAATACCTTCACGCCCGGGGACGGCGCGGGTACCTCACTCTGAATGTCTTGATCTTCCCATCCGAGCTGGCCGAAGCGGAACGACTCCTGAACTGGATCGCCGAATGCAAGGTGGATGCCATTATTGTTCAGGACTTGGGGCTGGTAGGTTTGGCCCGCATGGTCTGTCCCAAAGTACAGATTCATGCCTCGACCCAGATGAGCCTTACCTCGCCTGAGGGAGTTGCCTTTGCCCGCAGGCAAGGCATCTCCTTGGCCGTTCTGGCGCGCGAGCTTTCCCTCCGGGAACTCGCCAAGTTTCCATCCCCGACCGAACCCTCCGGCCTTCCTTTGGAAGTTTTCGTTCATGGAGCCCTATGCGTGGCGTACTCTGGGCAATGTCTGACCAGCGAGGTTTTGGGGCGCCGCAGCGCCAACCGGGGTGAATGTGCCCAAGCCTGCCGCCTTCCCTACGCGCTTGAGGTCGACGGACAACCCAAGGATCTCGGGGATCGGGCTTATTTACTTTCCCCCCAAGATCTCGCGGCCGTGGACGAGATTCCGGAGCTGATTCGCTTGGGCCTTCACTCCTTCAAGATTGAGGGACGGCTCAAGTCCGCTGACTACATCACTGCCGTCACCTCGGTCTATCGGAAGGCCATAGACCGTGTCCTCGACAAACAACCCACACCCGCAACCCCAGAGGAGCGATATCGGCTCGAGATGACCTTTAGCCGTGGCCTCTTTTCCGGTTGGTTCCATGGCGTCGACCATCAACAGCTAGTTCATGCACGGTTTGGAAAAAAGCGCGGCCCCCTCGCAGGCCGGGTTTCCCGCACCGGCCCCGACTGGGTCGAACTGGAGGATATGTTTACCCCGCTTCACCCCGGCGACGGAGTGGTCATTGACCGGGGAACAGACACGGAAAATGAGCCGGGCGGTTTTCTATTCGGCGTTAAGGGGAATCGCCTTTTCTTTCGCCATGGCGCCCTGCCTGCCCATACCGCCCGTCCAGGAGACCGCGTCTGGAAAACCAAGGATCCCCAGTTGGAAAAACAGTTGAAAGCCGAACGCGCCAAGGAAACCCCCATGCAAACCACCCCTTTGCACCTGAAAGTATCCGGCCTTCCGGAAAAACCACTTTATATCCATGCGACGACCTTGGATCAGGAAGCCCTACTCACCTCAACCCTTCCCCTGGCTCCGGCACGTAACCGTCCTCTCACCACAGAGAGTATCCGAGAGCAATTGGGCCGCCTGGGCGGCACTCCGTTCCACCTCGGGGACCTATCGGTCGACTTTCCCCAACCTGTCATTCTGCCCATCTCCGAGCTCAATCGTCTCCGGCGCGAACTCGTCTCCCGCTTAACCCAAAACTCAGAACCATCCCGCTTAAGTGGAAAGGAAGAAATATCCAAAGAACCCATCCTACCCAAGCTTCTCGCCCCCATCGCGGCGGAGCGGGCATTTCGATTTCCGGAGGAAAGTCGTAATCTCAGTCGTGCGGCCAGGCTTTCCGTTCTATGCCGCACCCTCGAACAGGCCGAGGCGCTTCTAACGGAAACCCCTGACCTCCTTTACCTCGACTTCGAAGATCTCCGTCGCTTCACCCCGGCGGTTGAGATGATCCGAAAACAATCCAAGACCAACGTCTACCTAGCCACCCCTCGCATCCAAAAAGCCGGTGAGACAGGGTTTTTCCGTCTCATCGAGAGCGCAAAACCTGATGGAGTTCTCATCCGGAACCTAGGCGCTCTCGACTACTTCCGCCAAACCAGACTTCCCGTGATCGGCGACTTCTCCCTGAATGTTGCCAACCCCCTGTCGGCCAATCTCTTTATACGTGAGGGATTGCAGCGCCTCACACCGAGCTATGACCTCGATATCACTCAACTTTTGGAACTTTTCCGATCCGCTCCACCTGAATGGTTTGAGCTGACCCTCCACCAACATATCCCCATGTTTCACATGGAGCATTGCGTCTTTGCCGCTTTTTTATCCCATGGGAAAGACCACCTCACTTGCGGTCGCCCTTGTGATCGGCACCGGATCGCGGTCCGCGATCGTGTGGGTGAAGCCCACCCCATCCGCGCCGATGTCGGTTGCCGTAATACGGTCTTCAATGCCCGACCACAATCAGGGGTGTCTCACCTCCCCGCCCTGCTGGAAGCTGGACTGCAAAATCTCAGGATCGAGTTGCTGGATGAGTCACCCGAGCAAGCTGTCCTGCTTTTCCGTGCCTATCGGGATACCCTTGCCGGCCACACCGACCCCCGCCGCTTGGCCAAATCCCTTGGCGCGCGTGACCAGTTGGGAGTTCTGTCCTCGCGCCCAGGTCGATAGATCCTACTGACCCTGTCCGCGACTGAAGCCCGGTTTACCGTCAAAGTTGTAAAGATTCTCCACCTTGACCCACTCAATGCCTGACTGCCGAACCCGGCCCAACAGTTTTTCCAATACCTCATGGGAAATGGAGCCCGGCTTGTCCTCGGGCAACTGAAACCGGCATCGGGTTTCATCCACCGTAAACGTTTCCGCCATTCCCCCGGGCCAAACCTTCATCCCGCGGTTGGATAACATCTCCAGCCTGACTCCATCCCCGGCCAGTGGCTGCAACTTGGCGGCCAGCTGATCCATTGTGCCATTTGGCCAAAACACAAAGATGTCGGCTCCCACCAACTCCCGCTTGGCTGTGTCCCGCTTGTAGGGAGGACGATGGGTCAAGGGGCGAGTCGGGGCCTTGGAATAATCCACCGGTTTGAGTTTTGCGGGTTTCTGACCCAAGCGCGCAATCACCGCCTGGGCGAACTCCTGGGTCCCCACCTTCTGCTTGGAAACCCCTTCCCGGAAGATGTCATAGGTATGCACCCCGTCCTCAATCGTTTTCAGCCACGCATTATGGACTTTTTCCGCCACATCGGCCTGACCGATGTGCACCAGCATCTGCACCGCACCGAGGAATAGCCCGGAGGGATTCGCCAGATTCTGTCCGGCCCGCCGGGGGGCCGAGCCATGGATCGCCTCAAACATGGCGCACCCGTCCCCGATATTCGCGGAGCCCGCCAAACCGACGGATCCGGCGATCTGCGCGGCCACATCCGAAAGGATGTCACCGTAAAGGTTGGGCATCACAATGACGTCGAAAACCTCGGGCGTGTCAGCCAGTTTCGCCGCCCCAATATCCACGATCCAATGCTCCTTCTCGATATCGTTATACTCGGCGCCAATTTCATCAAATACCTTATGGAAGAGACCATCCGTCATCTTCATGATGTTGTCCTTCGTGAAGCAGGTCACCTTTTTGCGCCCATAAGCCCGCGCATACTCAAAGGCATAACGAACGATTTTCTCGCATCCAGGACGAGAGATGAGCTTGAGGCATTGGGTAACGTCATACGTGCGTCGATGCTCGATGCCGGAGTAGGTGTCCTCCTCGTTTTCCCGCACAATGACCACATCCATTTTTGGATGTTTGGTCCGTATAAAGGGATCGTAGCTTAGACAGGGACGAATGTTGGCATAGAGCCCAAAGGCCTTGCGGGTGGTGACATTCAACGACTTGAATCCCCCGCCTTGCGGAGTGGTGATTGGGGCCTTGAGAAAAACTTTGGTCCGCCGGAGGGAATCCCAGGCAGTAGGCTCAATCCCTGCCGGATTGCCTCGCAAGTACACCTTCTCTCCAATCTCGATCTCCTCAATGTCCAGCCGGGCCCCTCCCCCCTTCAAGATGGCCAAGGTGGCCCCCATGATTTCCGGGCCAATACCGTCCCCGCGGGCAACTGTGATAGGTGTGTTTTTTGACATAAGCTGTAAAGGATTGCGGGTCAGCATGGTTCGGTCAACGTCAAACCCCCCGCTTGAGCCACCCTCAAAGAAAAAGTAGCCTCACCTGATGCGTCTTCTTGCGATCACAGCCGGGCTGATCTTCGTGGGCCTGCCCCTTAAGGCTCATGATGTGGTTCTCATTTCGGGCGGGCCGGCCCTCCGCTCCTTTGAGAAGTACAAGAAAGCATCGCATGACAAATACTGGGGAAACTTCATCGACTCGGCCCTGACGCGCGCCGAGGAGCTGAAAAAGGATCTAAAGCCCGGCGACGAGATCGTGTGGCTGGTGTTCCGCCCCAGTTATGTCAGTCGCACAAACGAGGATCAGACCGAATATCTCAAACTCATCGAGGAGCGCGGTGCCAAGATCGGTCTCTCCCCCACCTACTTCGACAACAAAACCCAGCTTTTCACCCTCCTGCGCCGGGACGGATCCAAGGAAAAGCCCAGGATTTGCCGACTCGAGTACTTTGGCCATTCCAACAAGAAATGCTGGATGTTTGACTACAGTAACCGCGTGGACGGGGGAGCTTTGGAACCCTTGGTGGTCCATGTCGACGACCTCGAAAAAATCTCCGGATCCAGCTTCACTCCCCATGCCGAGTGCGTCAGTTACGGATGCCATTCCGGAGAGGAATTTTCCCAGCGCTGGAGAATGATTGTCGGGCGCCCGATGGTCGGGGCGGTGGGCAAGACCGACTACAGCGAAGGCGGGATGCCCAAACTCTCTAACGGCAAGGAGGGATCATGGGTCTACTGATCCCCTTTTTCTTATGGATCGCCATCCCGGCCGTCTGTTTCGCGCCTCCGCTTCCCCTTCGTTCTTCCTCATCTACTACAGAGACCAATTCTGCAACCCCCTCGCCTACCCCGGTACAGGAAACCCGGGAGCCCCAAGAAGAGGAGGAGATACGAAAACCGGTGGAGGAAAAAGTGGCTCGTGCCACCTTGCCGGCGGCACACACCCCCGCCAAACATGGGGAGACAGATGGGGAGTCGTGGATTGCCCAGAGAACCATGGTGGAGGACTATTGTGGGTGGGGCTGGATCAAAAAAGAAAAGGAATCCTGGCGCCAGGCCCGCTGGGTGGCCTTGGAAGGAACCACGGGAATCTGTCCCCTTCCCCACACCTTCCTCCCCCGACCCGAAGACGACAAAAACTATCAGTACCGATTTTATGGATCGTTCGCCCCGTACCGCGCTTACGAACCCCAAGCCGATGTTTGGGTGGATGTCTTTATCCTGAGGGGCTTCATGAGCTTGGGACCCGCCAAGGAGGAGATCCGCCGCCCTCCGCCCGCTCAGGCCAGTTCCGGGGTCAACCGCTTTGCCGAGAGGGGCGCCAACGTCCGGTAGCCTTGACCTTAATACCCGCCTCTGGCATCATTTCCCCATGCGCGAACAGATCATCTTTGAATGCACGGAGGCACGGGCCGAGGGCAAACCCCCTTCCCGATACTTCGGCACAAAGAACAAAAAGCTCCAAAAAGACCGGATTGAACTGAGAAAGTTCAATCCCTTCCTCAAGCGCTACACCGTCCACCGCGAAAAAAAATAATTCCTGTTTACAGGACTTGGGTCGGTCCCTTTTTCGTCGCCACAGGAACCAGTACGGCGTCCTCCATTCCGTGGATCAGCTTCTTGTCGGTTGGACATAACGTCGCCAAAACCCCCTTTAGCTCCACCTTTTCGCCCGTCACCAAATAGTAGGGACACAGCCTCAACCTCCATTTTTCCTCCACCATCTCCCCCTGTTCCTCACACCAAACCGGGTGGGTCACAGAAACAGGATGGGCATACTTCTGCAAAAGATGCGGTTGTTGCGGCCACTCGCCCAATGCACGCCGCACCTCCTGAACCCACCGTTCCTTAGGGTGGTCGCTTCCGACGATAACACCCCGGGAACCCCACGCGCGCGGGGAAAACCCACTGATCTTAATGACCAGATCCCTCGCCTTCTGACTAAATCCCTCCAGTTCACTCCAGGATTGGATTCCAAGCTCAGGCAGGACCCCTTCAGGTGGAAGCTCCATCGGTCTCAACGGCCAGGCTCTTGGAACCAAGGCCCTCAACTCCCTAAAGAAACCCTCGCCGAGCTCCTTTCTCCATCCATCTTCCAGAGGCTTCATCCAAAAGATCGCCCACCACAACTTCTCCTCCAGATAGGCCTTGGGAGGAGCATCCATCTTCACTTGTGGGCTCCAACTCGAACGAATGTCCTTAAGATTCATCCAATCAAACATTTCAAAGAAGCGAAAAGCTTTTTTTGCCCCCAAACTATAACCCTCGGCTGATTTGACCCTGCCCGACCCCAGCAACCACTCCCATTCAGGTCGATAATCGGACGCCTCCTTGGAAACAAGCACCTCCCCGGAGTCACCCAAGACCTCTCCCACCATTTCCCTCATCCCACACTTTCCACCCAATACGTCATACCCAATGCCTGTGTACTGTTCCTGAAGCCAAGCTGTAAGTCCAATCCCACCCGGCACCGAATCAATCTCGGTCAAAGCCCAGCCTTCACTCGTTCGAATCAAATCCGGCCGGAGAACTCTTGGAGTCGCTCCCTTCTGATCACGACCCAACCGCACAACCTCATCGGGCTTCCCCTGGTCAAGCCACCCCGAAACCCAAGAAGGCCCCTCGCCCGTGGCACTGGCACGATAGATTTTGTCCGCGGCTTTAAGGAAAGAGTGAAGGCGCCTGCCTAGTCCCTCCAGAAAGCGATGATTTTCATCATCCAAAACCAGGGGACGATCCGTCCAGCGCCAGCTTTTCCCTTGAAAGAGTCCCCCTGCGGGAAGGTTCCGCCTGAGGGTTTCAAGCCAATCCGACCGCTTCATTTCGCAGGATGCTTGGCCAGTCGGTATGCCAACCGTATGGCGGCGATGAGGCTGTCCGGTTTGGCTACCCCACGACCAGCGATTGAGAATGCGGTCCCATGGTCGGGCGCACATCTCACCACCGGAAGCCCGGCTGTCACATTCACGGTGGAATCAAAATCCAGCAGTTTGGCAGGAATCAAACCCTGATCATGATACAGGGCAACCACGCCATCAAACTCCCCGCGATAAGCCCGCCAGAAAACCGTATCCGGGGATTCGGGACCTGAAATTCGTAGGTTGGTCCTTCTCTTTAAGCCCCTAACCGCAGGCCGAATGATCTCTCTTTCTTCGATTCCAAAAGCACCCTCTTCACCCGCGTGGGGATTTAATCCACAAACGGCAATTCTTGGATTCTTGAACCCCAGCCGCTTGAGAACACCAGCCAAATGAACCCCGGAACGGATAATATCTTTTATCTTTAACCCTTTCACGGCCTCGCGCAACGAGAGATGGGTGCTGACCAGCGCGACCCTTAATCGCGGTCCAATCATGAGCATCGTGACCTCGTCGGCTTTCTTGCCGAAGGCCTTGGCATAAAACTCCGTCTGTCCGGGGAATGGAAATCCCGCTCGCCGTAACCATGCCTTGGATACCGGACCATTTACCACCGCCGACCAGCGTCTTTGATTAAGAAAAAAAACGCTTTTATTTAAAGCTGCTTCCGCGGCTCGTGCTCCCGCCAAGCTGGGTCGACCGGGGCGTACCGTACCCATTTGGCCCACCACTTCCACCGCAATGGTTTTCCCAACCCTGCTCAAAGCCTTGCGAATCAACTCCGGCCCGACCCCGGCCGGATCCCCTAGGGTCACACCCACCAGCCTCGACCGTCTTTTCATAGGAATTTCTCGATGTAGGCATCCCGTCTCAATCGATCGATCCAGTCCCGTTGCACCTTTTCGCTCTCGGCGGCTTGGAGGGTGCTTTCAATGGCATCTCGGATGCTTGAAAGTGGCGTTACGGTTGCCTTTTTTACCTCCTCGACATTCAGGATGTAGTAGGCCGCCCGACCGTCCGCGGTGGGCAGTGAGATCAGACCACTGGATTGACCGGGCCTTAACTGGAAAGCCACCTCAGCCAACTCACTTTTCAACCCATCCCGCTCCGCCCATCCATTATTGTCCTGAAACAATCCACCACCGGATCGGTTGTATTCGGAGTATTTTTTTGCCAGGGACGCAAAATCCTCCCCTGACTCCACCCTCGCCAACACTTCCTTGGCGGTTGCCTCCACATTCTCGCTGCTTCCGGGAGCCAGATAGATCATCCGCATTTTTACCCGGTCCGGCTGGAGAAAGTCCCGCACGTGTTGCTGGTAGTAGGCCTCGATCATATGGGGAGAAATGGTGATGTATCGTTTGGCGTTGATGATCCGCATCTGTTGCACAATAAAAGTCTCCCGGATGTATTTTTTCCAATCTGCCAGGGTTTGGCCGCGCTCCTCCAACGTCTTGATCAGGGCCTGACGGTCACCCCCGAACTGATCTCGGATCTTTTGCCGCTCTTCCCGGTCGAAGTAATAGTCGGGAAAGTTGTATCCCTTTTTTTTGTAATCCTGAAGGATGAGTTTGGTCTCAATCAGGGAATCCAGCACCGTGTTCCGTCGGGCACGGATTTTTTCCTTTCTTTCCTCATTGGTGATCTTCCCGTTGGCCTGCTGCGTCTTTAGGTCGTCCTCCTCCATTTGGGTCTGGGCCAGCACATCCCGCAGGGTAATGGCTTCGCTATTCACCACGGCCGCCACGCCATTGGGAATTGAATTTTGGGAATAACCTTGCTGAATCCATGCCCCGACGGCCAAAGCCGTTATCCATACTGCTTTGTTCATGCTTTTAGCCATCCTTCAATTTGTGCGAGCTTATCGGGAGCAGTCGGACCGGTCAAACGGGGTAGCTTTGTGCCAACCATTTCCAGTTCCAACCCCTTCCATATTCGGATCTTATCACCTTCCGTCTCCAGCCGGGTCACGCCGTTTAAACCCGCTTGGATTCTTACACGGTGGTACGCAAGCAGCAGCGCCACCTCCACCAGCCAAGGGCCGTAACGATCCCGCCAAGCTTTGCCCAAATCAACAATCTCCTTCAGGCTCCCTGCCTCGGCGACGGACCGGTAGGCCTCAATGCGCTCCCGAACCCCGGGAATGTACGCGGCAGGTAAGAAAGCACCCGCAACGCCGTCCCCCACATCCGCTGCCCGCAAGGTCAGAAAGTCGAATCGGATCTGGACCAGAGGAGGAGGTCTCCATTCCCCTTTTTTCATTCGCGCCACGGCGGAGCGTAACAGACGACAGTACAACTCGAATCCAATGACCGCCACATGGCCGCTCTGTTCCGTTCCCAGCAAATTTCCGGCCCCACGTATTTCCAAATCCCGCATGGCAATCCGATACCCCGCCCCCAATCCACCGTGCATCTGCAGGGCTTCGACCCGTTCCCCGGCCTCTCCGCCCCTACGTTCCCTCGGCACTAACAACAGGGCGTAAGCCCGGTGTTGGGCACGCCCCACTCTTCCCCGAAGTTGATAAAGATCGGCCAACCCAAATCGGTCAGCCCGATCCAAAATGATCGTGTTGGCATTGGGAATATCCAAACCGCTCTCCACAATGGTGGTGCAAAGCAGAATGTCGGCCTTTCCTCGTACAAAACGACCCATTACATCCTCCAACTCCCCTTCCCCCATCTGCCCGTGGGCGATGACTACTTTGGCCCCGGGAACCAACTCCCTGACTTTTTTCGCCAAAACCGGCAAGGACGCCACCCGGTTGTGCAAATAGTAAACCTGACCTCCTCGACCCAGTTCCCGCCGAATCCACTCCCGGATCAATCGTTCATCATACTCGGCCACCACGGTCTCGATGGGGTGCCTGCCCGGGGGCGGGGTTTCGATCTGACTAAGATCCCGGGCCCCCAACATGGCCAAATAAAGGGTCCGGGGGATCGGCGTGGCGGAAAGAGTCAAAACATCCACCCTCCGGAATTTTTCCTTCAGCTTTTCCTTCTGTTTGACGCCAAAACGTTGCTCCTCATCGATCACCACCAATCCCAGGTTATGAAACACTACATCGGGAGAGAGCAGTCGGTGGGTTCCCACCACCACATCCACACTTCCATCCGCCAACCCTCGGATCACCTGGCTCTGTTCTCCCGCCGTTCGGAATCGACTCAGCT
>Ga0214917_10001649_pt1 | contig 28452 bp, 28 predicted proteins | sample LL_1208_BB_MetaG_FD_177983 | JGI IMG/M metagenome (GOLD analysis project Ga0214917, IMG submission 177983) | Freshwater microbial communities from Lake Lanier, Atlanta, Georgia, United States - LL_1208_BB | ecosystem: Environmental > Aquatic > Freshwater > Lake | place: USA: Georgia | collected... | reverse complement strand
AAAAAAGATCGCGCGTCCTGGATTTACTCCTGAACGCGCGATTAGTTGGTAGCGGAGGCGGGATTTGAACCCACGACACAGCGATTATGAGCCGCTTGCTCTACCAGGCTGAGCTACCCCGCCAAGCTTCACAAATATTCGAGCCCCCCATCGGAATCGAACCGATGACCTTTTCCTTACCATGGAAATGCTCTACCGACTGAGCTAGGGGGGCAATAGAAAAGCGAAGCGAAGAATACCTGATTTTGTGCGCTGCTACTCCGCGGGATTGAGCACGATCTTGCCGACAGTTTTTCGCGCCAGCATGGCTTGATGCGCTTCAACCGCACGCGATAACGGATATGTCGCACCAACAACTGGCTTCAATTTTCCAGCAATAATCAATCCAAATAACTCCACAAAAACATCCTGCATCATTTCTTTCTTACCTAAACAATTCACTAACCAAAATCCTGCAATCGACTTTGACTTCCCCATCAGCGTTGCTGGATGCACCGGAGTTGGCATTGTGCGCGATGCCATTCCGTAAATCACGATACGTCCAAACATTGCAAGCGCCTCAAGTGATTGATCAAAAGTCTTTCCGCCCACCATCTCCAAAACTAAATCCACGCTCTTGCCACCATTGGCTGCGCGAAGAGCTGCGTTCATATCCTCAACTTTTGCATCGACCACTACATCTGCGCCGAGTTCTTTACATAACTTCTTCTTCTCATCTGAAGAAGTCACGGCAATGACAAATCCGCCCCACAACTTCGCAAGTTGTATTGCAAGTGAACCAACGCCGCCCGCACCTGCATGAACTACGACGCTTTCGCCCGCTTTGAAATGTCCAACTGTTTTCAAGATGTGATACGCGGTAATTCCTTGCACCATCATCGCTAAAGCTTGGCCGTCTGTGACTTGGTCAGGCAATGGAATAACTTGCTTTGGATTCACCAAAGTTTTCTGGCAATACCCGCCACCCGCAGCAAGCGCCAATACACGTTGGCCATTCGGTAACTTGCCTACTACTTCCATTCCTGGAATTAACGGCAAAGTCTGTTTGGACAAATACGAATCCTCGGTCTGGTGAGTATCGGCGTAGTTGATTCCAATCGCCGTCACATCCATCACAACATCGTCACCAGAAGCCACGGGATCTGGCAGATCCACATACTTCATCACTTCTGGACCACCGAATTGCGTTATTTGGATAGCTTTCATGCGCGTAACACTATCTCCTCTGCCTGACACGAACAACGTTGTTTTTCATTGTTTTTGAATATCCATCAACCAAATATCTCGGAATGACTTCCAAGACGTATCATTTCAATTGAGACATCTTCAATCTTGCGATAAATCAATAGCAGGTCCGGCTTTACATGTAACTCTCGCATCCCTACAAACTCTCCCACCAAAAGATGATCATGCAGATTTGCTGGTAAATCTTTATCCTCGGCAAGTAGGTCGATAATTACTTGCAGCTTCGTTGGGAGATCCTTGTTGTTGGGCGACTTGCCTTCGCGCCTTACATCTTTATTGAATCGAGTTGTATATTTAACGCTTCGCAAGCAAATCTTTGACGAGCGTCTTCGAGTTCTTAGCAGTCTTCAAACGGCCGCGATTCGCGGCCTGAATAGCCCGACGTGTCTTTGCATTAGGTCGTGGCATATCGAAAGGAAGTGCTTCGTCCTCGATAACGCGCAAAAGGAATAGGCGAACAGCGCTCGATGCAGTCAAACCCGAAGCTTCAAGAATTCTCGAAGCCTTAACTTTGATCTCTTCCTCAATTCGAACATTGAGGGTCGTGTTCGTGGCCATATTCCTCCTGTGCGCACATTGTATATACACAACTTTTTCTTGGCAAGTAGGCACACGCTAAACGCACGCCATGACAAAAAGTCACGGTCGTTGTGGAACTTGTGGAAAAGAATTAGCCCTTCGTCGATCCAAGAGTTAAGCCCGAAACGAACTGGCGCTTCAAGATAAAGAAAATGATCAACGTAGGTAGCGCTGCCATGATCGCACCGGCCGCCAAAAGGTTGAAGTCAGTTACATATTCACCTTGGAGACGACCCAGCGCCGAAGTAATCGGCCGCTTGCTATCGCTCTTGATCAAAACAATCGCCCAGAAGAACTCGTTATAGATCCATGTCGTCATCAACACCGAAAGCGCCGCTAAAGGTGGGCGCAACAAAGGCAGAATCACGTTCCAGTAATGGCGGAATACGGATGCGCCATCGACCATCGCAGATTCTGAAATCTCCTTCGGAATCGTCTTCATATATGAGGACATCACGAAAGTCGCGAATCCAACCTGGAGGGCCACATGCACCAGAATCAAACCTAGATAGCTGTCATACAAAAGATTTCGATTTCCAACTAAATCGCCGAGCCAGATATACATCTTGAATAACGGCGCATACACAAGCTGGACGGGAAGCAAGTTTCCAGCCGTAAACAAAAGCAACAAATAAAGATTGAATCTAAACGAATATCGCGTCACCACGAATGCGAGCAAAGACCCAAAGAACAAAGTAAGCACAACTGCAGGAATCGCCACAAGGAACGAGTTCTTCAAATATCCCCAGATCTCCATCTGACGATATGCCTCGGCATAGTTATTCAAATTCAAAGTATCAGGACGAGAGAACACACCCTTCTCGATAATGTCTTGATATGGACGAAGCGATGTCCAGAACGTCCACAGAATCGGAACCATCCACACAAACGCGAAGATTCCGATGAAGAGCGAGATGAATCGATCTTTGATCTTCTGGCGGTTGCGATACTTCTTATCTTGAACAATTCCACTCATGAGGACACATCATCTCTAAAGACGGTTCGGAGATAGAAGACGATCGGAATGATGCTCAACAAGAACAAAATCACCGCATACGCCGCACCCAGCATCGAGGCCGCCTGGCCATAGATATTCTGGAAGACGAGCATGCCCAAGATCGGCCACCCCGTCGAGGTTCCATAAATAATGTAAATCAGATCGAAAGCTCGCAGCGACTCAATCACCGTAATAACGATGATGATCGTGTTCACGGGCTTCATCGCCGGCAAAACGATCTTGCGGAAGGTCTGCCACTCAGTCGCACCATCGATCGCCGCCGCCTCACGAAGCGATGGATCGACCGATTTCAAGCCCGCTAAATAGAGAAGCATGATGTAACCGATATGGCGCCACGAGGCGATACCCAAGATCACATACGTATTAATTGAGTAATTTCCAAAGATCGGAATCGCATCCTCAATTCCTGGATGCCCCAACATAACCTGGACCAAACCTGCTGGGCCGAGCATGAAGCGCCAGATGATTCCGATGACCGCAAGTGAAAGAACGACCGGGATGTAATAAACGCTCTCGTAAATCTTATGTCCGCGAATCTTGCGATCGATTTGATACGCGAGCAAAACTCCGAGTGGAGTCGCAATCAGCGTAAACCAGACCAACCAATAAAAATTATTCCGAAGCGCAGCATAAAATTGCGGCGACGCAGTAAAGATAGTGTCGTAATTCGCGAGCCCCGCCCACTGAATATCCGAGAGAGCAACGCCATTCCAATATGTAAATGAAAGTCCGATGGTCGCAATCGCGGGAATCCACACCCACACAAGATGTAACGCGGATGGAACACCGACGAACATTGCAAGAGTGAATCGATCACCCTTAGTAAATGCTCGACGGCGACGAGATTTGTCTCTCGTCGCCGTCGTAGTCATACAACCAGCCTATCTTTTTAGGATAGTGGAGGCAATGCGTCCCAAGCTGCTTGCATATCTTCAACAATCTTGTTGGTGCTCTTTGGATCCTTCAAGAAGTTCTGAATTGAAGGTCCAACGATTGTTCCAGCAAAGTCGTTACGGCAATCGCGATCAAGGAAGTTCATAACGTTCTTCGCTTCACCGATAACAGCAAGCTTCTGCTTATTGAATGCGTCGTATCCTGAAGTATCAAGACGTGTGTTTGCATAGAGTGAGGTATCTCCAGCAGCCTGAGCAGCCTTCATACCGTTCTCACTTGCACACCATTCTGCGAATGCAGCTCCACCTTCTGGGTTAGCAGCATTTGCAGGAACCGACATACCATCGACAGGAGCGTCGATTGAGTCGCGCTTGAATTCTGGATTAATTTCAGGGAATGGAACGATCCATAGATCGTCATAGTCAGCTTGTGACTTCGCCTTGAAGTCGTTAGCCCACCATGAGCCCATCATGATCGCGCCGCACTTCTTCTGTAGTAGAAGATCGCGCATGCCATCCCATGAGATATCAAGAACGTTCTTGTTCATGTAAGGAATGAGCATTGCGAATTGGTTGAATACGTCGATTGTCTTCTGATCTGTCCACTTTGCGCGGCCATTGAGAAGATCAATGTGGTACTTGTAACCATTCATACGGACGTTAAGGATTGAGAATGTTCCCATCGCTTCCCATCCACCCTTGTCACCAAGTGCGTAGCCGATGAGGCCCTTCTTCTTGGTTCCTTCGAGCAACTTCATGAAGTCATCCCAGTTTGCAATATTCTCTGGATCTAGTCCGAGTTCTTGCATTGTGGACTTGCGATAGTGAAGTCCCCATGGATACCACGTTGTTGGGATGATGTACTGCTTGCCATCAGTTGGGTTTGTTGCACCGCTGATGAAACCTTCTGGCATTTGATCGCCGAGGTTCTTAATGTTGTCTGATAGATCGAATAGCAACTTCTGATCCGCACGGAAATTGGTACGGAAGCCTGCCATCCACTGGAATGCATCGTCAGGTGTTCCCTGGAGCCACTGCGAAATTCCATCCTGGAACGCATTGGTATCTCCAGAACCCTGCATCGTTACATCAATGCCAGTTTCTGCTTTGTAACCATCTGCAAGTGCTTGCGCAATCTTTAGACCAGTTTCATCGTTCGTACGAGCTGTGAACTTAACTGGGCCGTCAGCTTTTTTGCTACCGCAACTTGAAAGCAGAGTTGATCCGCCAACAAGACCGATACCACCGACCGCTGCGCCTTTGAGAACCGTGCGTCGCGATACGCCGTTCTCTTTGACTTCGTTCGACATCGAACTTCCTATTCTCTGAACCCCCCGATGGGGTCCAGACAGGGTGAACCTACGCCCGCATCACCCCTAAAGCGAGCATCCCTTGGTAACAAATTGGCAAAGGATGATGAAAAGCCTGCGTTTGAGGTCAACCTGACCGTTCTTGCCCGCCGCCATTGGGGAACAAGACTTAATTCTCGGCTCCGTGGACTATCTCTACCTACTGAGGTGGGAACCTAGATTCATTGATAGCAATCTTTGCCATCGTCGCTTCGTAAATATCTAAGCCCAGGACATCTGCTATTCGCACCAAATAGATTGCGACATCGGCAATTTCCATTTCAACATCACGTAATTTTTCCGGAGCCAATTTTGTACTTTCTTCTGGCGTCAGCCATTGAAATTCTGCAAGTAGTTCACCTGCCTCACCCGCGATAGCCATTGAAAGGTTTTTTGGCGTGTGGAACTGGTCCCAATCTCGAGCGTCCGCAAAAGTACGCAGACGATCCCTTATGGCAGTTAGGTCAGACATCATTTATCCTTTCGGTAATGCATTAACTGCATTTCTGAAGTACTCACGAGTTTTCTCATCCACTGCATAGATATAGCACCCCTTCATTCCCCTACTCATCAAAGTTCGATAAGTGTTACGTATGAGTTCATCTGCTTTTGCTTCAGCGATGATTGGTTCACTCGCGAGTTGTTTTTTGAAGCCTTTGAGCGACTGATCAGTCTTAGCCCGTTTTGCTGGATCCGTAATTAGTTGACCGCCTTCAAAACGCAAATCTTCGCCAAATATTACACCGACATAATCCACTTCTAAACCTTGGCAAGTGTGGATACAACCTACTTCGTTAATGGAATCTTTATCAATAATCCAATTATTCCCATATTCTGATAAGTTCCATCTTGCTTTGTAATTGTCATTCGGAATCTGAATATCGAATAGTCTTGAATCTTTCTTGCTGATCCAATTCCAACAATATCCCGCGACGACTCGCGACTTATTGTTGACTTCATTCCTTTTCCTGATTTCCGCATGTAATTCTGAGGCATTGTCGAAAACTCTGAAATCGAATGACTTTAGACTAAACAACTGGTTTGAAGCCTTGATACCAAGCATGAAATCAACCCATTCCAAATAGTCATCCGATCCTCCACAACGGAATTGTGAAACCAGCTCATATTCTTGAATATCTGCATCGACATCGGTTGCAAATCTCTTTATCTCCTCAATTTCTCCAATATCTGACCAAGTCACTTTTTGTGCTTCATCAATAAAAAAGACTGATGTCTTGGCCGAATGAATAATTTCTTTAATCTGATTTTCACCCTCATTCTTATAAAAACCAGACTTCTCCGAAAGTCGATGAGCTTCATCAACAATCAAGACTTCGAAAACATCTTTCTCGACCTTGTGAAAGGCGCCTGATCCAGTAAACATGTGACGAAATGCGTCCCCTGTTATTCGATCCTTCAACTTACTTTCATAAACTGCGCGGGGTGCACCGTTTGGAGTTACATATCGTGCGTTGAGACGTCTTTTTGTAAGCTCTGCAAGAGCATTCATAGAAATTACTGACTTTCCCGTTCCAGGTCCGCCCTTAATGATTAGAACTTGCTTTTTTCCTTTTAAACCCGCCAAGCTCGCCTTGATTATCTTTTCGTACACAGTTCTTTGCTCGTCAAGGAGAACAAATTCTTCTTGACCTTCAAGCATATTTCCCACTGCGTCCGCCAATTGTTTGGAAGGGCGGATTGGAGATTTTTCAATATCTTCAATTATGTTGGTACCGATTCCAGAATGTATTCGGTCTTTTACTAATTGACGCAATTTTGTGTGATCACCTTTGATAAAGACCGGTGATTTTGAAAGTAATTCCTCATATCGAGAACTGCTGACGACTTTGTTTTCGGTGCAATTATGAAGATATGAGCATGAATTGATTTCTACCTGATTCGTGTAGATAAATTCGTTGTAAAGCTCAAGGTGACTTTGATAACTCCAAGCCTGGTATGAGGGGTGTCTTTCTTCTCTCATAGATCCACCCAGAAAAGTAATCACATGATTAGGTGTGTCACTCAATTGGATTTCTGTCCATTGTTTAAGTTCCACAATTACTACTTGTGGATTCCCAGATCTATCGTGCCCGGTGATCATGAAGTCGATTCGAAACCTCCGACCATTCAGTCGATATTCGACCGCAATTCCGGCATCGTCATGGATTTCAGGATCATTCATCACATGAAACATTGCATTGCCGAGGGAGTTTCTCCATGCCTCGTATTCGCTCTTACCGACTTTAAGATTAAGATGTCTAAAAACTGCATCTCTAACTAAATCTTCTATTTGAGGAGCGTCGTCCAAAAATTTGCGCTTGGTTGCTACGTAGGCCAACATACATAGAGGCTACTGCGCGTCAATGACAAAATGCCTTAGTTGGTCAGACATATCATCTGCTTATGGAACTATTTCGCAACATACTTCTTTTATTACATCTGGCAGGCATGGCCGGCATCCTCATCTCACTTCTCCGTTCCCGCACCACAATCGCAACCGGTCTTGTCCATTCCGCCCTCACCGCCACCGTCGCCGGCATCGCCCTCGTCGGTATCCGCTACCCCCTCCACAACTCCGACCCCATGAAATGGCCGTTGCCCGATAACGCAAAGATCGGCATGAAACTGCTCTTTGTCCTCATCATCTTGGCTCTCGCCATCGCCAACCGCAAAAAAGAAACCATCTCCTCCAACGTCTGGTCCTTTATTGGTGCCCTAACGATTGGAAACATCATTATTGCTCTGGTTTGGTGATAGACCTATATATTAATCAGTATGTTCTCGGTGATCGACCTATTACTTATTTCAGTAGGTATCGGAATCATTTGGAAAATCTATTTGTCGAATACCATGCAGGAAAGATTCAACATCAGGTCTTTTAAAGATCTTGAATCACTTAACAGAGAATTAGTCAAAAATCAAAATATAGAGAAGTCACATCGTTTTTTGCGATTCTTGCTTCAATTTTGTGGTTACTGATCATTAGTAATTATGGGGAAAACTTTATTCCTGGATGGATATTGCTTGGATTGGTAGGGATATCAATCGCTTTTTCTAATTATCTACTGGCTGACCTGAAAATGAGACATGAATTTGGAAATACTTCTTTCAGCAGTGATGATGCATCAATTCAGTTGAGACGAGCAAGAGCCAAGAGCGAGACGACGAAATCGATATCGATAACTCTCATAGTGACAACAGTTTTATGTTTTAACTGGTCATACCAGGTTCAGAAAAATACGCGTGAAGAACAAGAATTGGCAACAAATATCGCAAGCAGGATGAGTGGTCAAGGTTGGTGTGGAAATTTTGCTGATATTGATGTGTCCGATGGTGGAGAAACGGTAGTTAAAAAAGGAGGATGGCCTTGCGTTTATGTTGGGTCAGTAGATTCAATTAGTTTCAAGAAGTCGGATGGGGATAGGAAGATGTGTTTTTATGCCTCATTTAATGTTGAAAATGGATCACCTGGAGAAGAAGTTTTCAAGATAAACTCAGATCTTAATGAATTCTGTATAAAGGAATCAGATTTCGGTGGCTGGAGTGAGTATGCCATCGAAAATGCCATTGGTGAGTATGTCCGTCCGGGGCTAAAAAACCTAACTGCTGAACTCTGTCGTACCTATGGATTTAAAATGAGTTATGAGGCTTACTCTTTTTACTGTGCCTAAACTTTAGGTAACGAAGTTTCTTCTTGTCGCGTTTGGAGAATTTCACCTCCGACCGTGCAGGTAATCGTAACTACTTGAGACGTGAACCTTAAGACAAGAGAAGAGGCAAACTTAAGTTTGTTCTTGGACTATTGAAAAGTCACTCCTTTAGATCTCTCAGGATAGTTCTAGGCTTGGCCATCTCTTGAGCGCGTAGCCTATTAACCTTAATGTTCGTTCCTGAATTTCTACCTCTGTCCACTTTTTTGCGCTGAGCCAATCTTCATGAAGTCTAAGCGGTGCGCTTGCTCCAATCACAGTAGGGTGCTCCTGCTTCTGTCTCAATTGGCTATTTCCTACCTTCGAATTATGTTCCTGAGTGACTACCGTAAGATTTCCAAGAGTGTCGATAAAAGGAGCAACTCTCTTAGGACTAGATTTCCAATTGGTTAAATTGTCTTCCCAGCGGCCCGCCTTACGTGGATAAATATGTTCAATGGTGTATTCATTTTTAGAAACCCTGAACTTATTCGCACCTGAGCCTGAAAGTTGAATCTCAATTCCTCTAAACACGGCACCAAGCGCTCGTGGTCCCAACTCGTCGTAGAAAGATCTTTTCTCAACCCCAGTCAAGATTTCCTCGTCTGTAACCCAAGTCTTACTCAACGCCTCTTTAAGAGATATCTCATCAAATCTACCATCAAGATTTCCTGCAATGTCCATTACCTTTGAACGCAAAGGAGAAAGCGGATTTAAAGTGAGAAGTTGCCGAACAAGATAATTCTCTATAAGGAAAAGATTAGAAATGAGCTGTTGGCTATCGAGTAACCCATTGAAATAAGCAACCAGATAATGAAGTACCAAGGGGTTAAATGGCCCCGAGGACAACTCTCTAATTGAAGATACTAGTTCCAGGGCAGCTGCAGGGTACCCAACCTCGACACCTTGTATGTTTACAGAGCGCTTTTTGTCGATGGCTACTGGCCAAATTGACATCGCTACCGTCAAGTCGTTTTTAATGAATTCTGCCAACTTGTCGTCCTTCAAGTGCCTCGTCATTCTATTGAAATGCAAGGCACCTCGATTTTTGTTTATGGTTCCTTGTCTTTTCTTCTCTCCCTTCGAAATCAGATAATCGTAAAGAAAATTAATACCTGGTTTCTGCATAGCGATAGATGTTGCGAGTAATCCTTGCTCTGCTTTTTCCCAGAAATCATCATAAATTTTCTCGGAAGCGACCGCTGGAAGTCTAACGAATAGTGAATTTCTAACGTGATCAAGTGGCTCTAGTGGGAAACGATGACCATTCAAGGTATCAAAAATAATCGCTTGTGGCTCATCAATTCTTGGTTCATGAATTAAAGTGTGGATTGACAAACGTGAGCGTGTTGCTTCAATCAACTCCTTTACTTTCACTGGAGCACCTCTGACTAGGTCTCGTCCGCGATTACTGGAAACGTACTTTGTCCAATATTCAATCATTGGTGTATCTAATTTGAACTTGGGTACTTTTATTGGCTGTTCATCCAGCAGTGCATCTTCTCCGAGCCACAAGGCGAATCGAAAGTAGTGATAAGCCTGCAAAACTCTGCTTTCGTGCAGTGGTTGGTATTTTTTGTCTAGCCAAAGTTTTTTCATTACAACATCTAGCGCGGCTTGGTCAGCCTTTTGAGGTACTAGCTTGCAAAGATTTTCTAGCCTGAAAGTGATTTGCTCTTTTGTGTCTTCTGCATGATGCACTAAAGCGCTTAACCAAATCAATAAAGTCACTAGTCTTTGCTGGCCATCAATTACGGAATATGCCGTCCTTGAATCGTCATCAGGAAAACGTGTTGACTCATCTTGGCTCAACAACAAAATACCTAACCAATGCGAAGGTTCAGTGTCCTTGTTAGTTCCAGCAATCAAAACATCGTGAATTAAGTTGTGCCAAAGCTCAGGCCCCCACTCATAGTGTCGTTGATAAGGAGGTATTGAATAAATGGCACCAGTTGTTAAGACATTCTTGATAGTTTGAGTCATGGACTGCATTGCTGGAGTCTACTGAAACTAAAAAAAATAATATATAGGCCTTGAAACTGGATTCTGACTAAATCAATCCAGGGTCCAAGTTGTGCATAAATAGTCCAACAAAGACCACTTGTTTGAGCTAATGACTTACCAATCTGGTATCAGTAATTCATTTTCCATCTAGCTCTTGCGCCATCCTTAGTGCACTTTAATTTCATACCATCAGGTAATTTCACGCTCTTACCGATGTCAACTGTTTTGCAGAACTGGCCTGATTTTTGATTTTTATATGGAACTGTATTGGCTGCAATTGCTGGAAAAGGCACGAGTAACGAAAGGGCTAAGGACCCAACTAGAAATCTTTTCATAACCTGACTTTACTCAACTCTTCGACCTTTGCCCAGATTGTGACCAGGTCTATCTCTGAGGCATTTACTGTTTCTGTATGTCCACCTTGAGGTATCTGAAAATCATTCAAGTGTATCGGTAGGCCCACTTCAACTCTTAACCATTTAATCACCCGCTGCTCCACATCATAGGCTCTACGTAATCTTGAAAAATTCTTGATCTTATACAACTTCCAACCTTGCTTCTCATGCCTATACATTCGGTCGTCTAAATCTCTTGATTTATAGGAATTTGCAATTCCAATTTTGTGAGCGTTTAGCAACGGGTGGGTAATCAAGTAAATATAGCCTTTATCGGTATAGTTCAATCCATAATCAGCGCAGTTAGAGCAACCGCCTTGACCTTGATTTAAGTCGCTGTATTTCGGATACACAATACACCCACACTTCAAGCATTTACACTTCCAGGAAGTTTTGCCTCCAGGATATTTGACAAGAGGTTTGAGCTTTAATTGACGCAACAGTTTATTAACTTCCTTTATGTCAACTCGTACTTGGGCGCAATATCCGCATCCTCGATTTCTATTTTTCCGATTCATCCCATCCCAAGTAGGGTATATAACGTGTTTGCACTTCAAGCACTTAATCTTCCAAGGAGTGGTGGCATTTTTGAAATCTTCTAATGGTTGAAATTCTAATTCTTCCAACCTTTTATAAACATCATTCAAATCTAACTTCCGATTTACACAGTAAACACACCTATTTTTACTTTTCAAAGAGTGCATCTTTATTTGCTGCTCTCTCTTGCAAGTGCGACACCTGACTTTCCACAGCGTGCTTGCTCCAGGATATGGTGTTAAGGGTTCATAACCTCTTCTCTCAATAGAGTCATTAGCATCATCGGGATGGACTTCTTTACCGGTGCAATATTTACAACCAAAACCTAATTTAACACTTGTATAAACTATGTCTAATTCTTTTTTACAAGTTGTACAAACTACCGCCCATTTTTTATTCCCACCAGGATAGGGAACTCTTGGATTGAATCCTTTGCTTTTTATTAATTTAATGGCATCCTTTGGATCAACTTTACTTCCAGCACAATATGCACATTGATGGCCACGTGCCCTAACTTTTGAGTATCTTGGACTTACAGTTTTCCCGCACTTTAAACACTCTGATTTCCACGGTTTCTGAGTATTAACAAAAGCTTCTAAAGGTTTGAGTTGGTTTTTCAAGAAAAGTTTTTTTGCACGTGCTGGAGAAATCTTTGAAGCCATAGTCCTTATTCTGCCCTTAACCTCTGACTTCGGTAACAGAACATCTTGGGTCCCCTTAATTTATATAAAGTGAAGGAAAATTAAGCAATCTGGGGTCAAACTTTGCGAAAATACAGGCTCCCAATGCTTGGCTTCAAAAGATTTGTCCGGTCAAAGGAAAGGGAAGCTCAGTTTTTGATTCGAAAATACCGATAGATTTCGGTGATATTTAAGGAGAACGTTATGAAAAAAGTGTTTAGAATTTCTTTTCTTTCTGTGATTCTTTGTGGGCTGCTGATCTCAACGACAGACGCCGTAGCAGATTACACTTCATGTAATACATCAAAATATGGGAAAACGTCTTACTCAAGTTGTAGCAACGGAGTGAGTTCGTCAACTTCGACCTACGGAAATACATCGTACACAACCTACTCAAACGGAACATCATGCTCTACTTCTCGGTACGGAAGCTCTTCATATTCCAGTTGCAGTAATGGTTTAAGTTCTTCTACTTCAACATATGGCAATTCTTCTTATACGTCCTACTCAAACGGAACATCTTGCTCTACTTCTCGGTACGGAAGCTCTTCATATTCCAGTTGCAGTAATGGTCTAAATTCTTCTACTTCAACATATGGCAATTCTTCTTACACATCAATTAATGGAGGGAAAAAGTCTTGTCCGTATGGGCGATTAAATTGTTAATAGTCTCCAAGCAATTTAGTAATCTTCGATTCTAGTCTAATATTTAAGAGCCAAATGGAAGTGGCAAGAGACCCTTAGACGCTAACAATACCCATTGCTCAGGGTTGCGCATTGAGTCAATGGCTTTTTGTTTAACTTGGCTCATTGCAACTTTGCAGATACCCTCAATCTGAATGTCAAATGTTTTTGAAGCATTTATCGCTTCGATTCCATTTAAGCCGCCACGCTTCCAGCTATTAACAGAATTAGTAACTCCAGAGTTCCATAGCCTTGATAGTTCGCGCCACTTAGTACTCAATGTGGCAGCGGAAGAAAATGTGGCGGTGATGTACTCAGACTTGTAGATGTCGTAGTCGAAAATCTTGTTGTACTTTAATTCGTCGGTGGCATATCCATATGAAACAATCGCGCCAAGATAAAGTCGGGGATACCAGTAGATACTTTCGGACTTAAAGTCACCTTGAACGCAACCAGCAAAGGCTAGAGCCAGCGCTTTTTCAGAGTCAGAAATCCGATTATTCGGAATCCACCTCAGGGCGTTGATTTTGCCTTTATCGCATATAAAGGGTTTGCCACCGATGTTCTTTTTCTCCTTTGCAACAGAACAAGGCTCACCAGGTTTTGGTCCAAAAAAAGCTTGACTTGAGCCCGAGGGAATTAGACTAAAAACAAGAGCGAGCAAAAGACATCCAACAACATTTGTTGCCAGCTTATTGAGAAAATAAGAAATACTCGAAAGAGGTCCTGCCCATGCGCACATATTGCCAATATTAGGACTTGCAAGGACCGTTGAATAGAGCAAAGGACTTACCAATGAGGTGTAAGTTGGTTCGATTAGCGGGTCTCTTGGGATGATTTGTATTAGTAAACCTTCTGCATTCTACTGATCGGAAGGTTTGAAGTTTGAATTTCTACCTCTGATCCTGATAAGCCGCCTTGGGTTCGACGATAACTGCCTTCGTGGGTGCGGAGGTGATCATGAATTCTTCGACTATTTCGGGGTGTGCTTCGGCGAGGGCTTTGCGATCGAATTTCTCATCTATTTGTTCTGCGCGTTTCCACGTACAGATTCCTTCAATGCCTTCATTGGAGCCGCATAGGTTCTTGATATTTGCGGAGGCGAGTTGCATTTCCCAGTCTGCGTAAGCCTGCATGCTGATGACGCCAAGGTAGAGGTTGTGAATGGTGGTTGTAATTGAATTTCCTTCTACTTTCTCTAATTCAGATTCGAATTGAGTGAGGATTGCAGATAAGTCGGGGCTGATTTCTTCGAGAGTGCGATTCCATTTCTTAACGGAGGTCATTAAGAATCGACCTTTGATGGACTTCTCTTGGGTAACGAACTTTGCGTAGAGATCTGGGTGCTTCTCCATAAAGGATTTCTGATCGAATTTGCGAGCGCCAGCTCTTTCTTGGACCGTCACGTATTCCGAAACTTCTTCGCCATCTTCGGCAGCTTTAGCGAGTAAGGCGTTGTACTTTTCGATTGCTTCATCGCAGGCTTTCGACATGATTTTTGAATCCTGATATTTGGCGAACCAGTATTCGGAGTCGATTGTGGGGGCGAGTTTTCCTTCGGTGCTGATGTGGTTCTTGAGATCTTCAGCGCGGCGGAAAGTTTCGACATGGGTTGCGAGTTGATCGCGGAGGGATTCGGCTTCGGATTTGGCTTCTTCAAGTAATTTCGGATCAAGGCGCATCCATTCGCCGTATACGCGATGACGGGCAAAGCGGTAATGGAGATTGGTTTCGATGGCTTCGACTGCGTCGGTTGTGATGGTGTGAATGATTTCGAGGCGACGTGGATTTCCGGTTTGGTGTTCGAGGAGGCGATCTTGTGAGGTGCGATCTTCTTTTGCGCCATGGCGAACGATTCCGATCTTTACATATTCGGTTCTTTGGCCAGACTTAAGGTCGAATTCGCCGATGAAGTAAATCTCGCCGGAGGTGAGGATCATGAACGGAACCTATTCTTATTTAGTAATTGTTCAAAAGATCTTCGGGTGTATTCACTCGTTTAATCTCGCGCAACTCTCTCCGAGTATTGACTTCGGCGGCGAGTTGTTGAATCCATTTAGGAAAAGGTGGAGTTTCGCGTTTACTCAATATGAAAAGCGGAATGAGGCACCAGAACTTTATGAAGTAGGCGTAGAGAGCCCAGCGATAGGGATTGCGGCCGAAGATGAAGGCGGTTGAGGCAACAATGGGAATGGCCAGGAGGGTGATGAGTAGGTCAGGTATGTCCATGGTCAGGACGATATTGGGGTGCGGTGACATCGACGATTCCCCTATCAAATTGCACCTTTCGGGCATACCCTAAAGGTATGGAATTTGCTCTCATGCTTTTAATTCCAATCACCCTGTTCGCCTGGTACTGGTTTATCTTCCGTAAAGAGGATTAGCGATGAAACCAATGAAGAAGGTCAGAGAGTTAATGAAGGGAAATGATTCCCTGATACCAACAAATTTCATTGATAAGTTAGAAGATATCGTTCATGGATTTCTCGGCATCTTACTCTTCGCCATCGCATCACTAGCAGCATTTTTCACATTTAAGAGGCTTATTGAAACGGAGCCGTTTTTTCCAACGGGGATGATTCAAGGGGTAAACGACATACTTCTAGTGGTGATCATTCTCGAAATCATGCGAACTGTGGTCGTTCGATTCACTGATGGAATATTCCAACTAGATAGCTTCTTGATTATTGGCGTTATTGCTGCGGTGCGGCATATATTAACTGTGGGTGCGGCGCTTACGATGGAGAAAGATAAGTTAGGTGAGTCATTCAATCGCTCGCTTTACGAAATGGGCGTCAATACTGGAATTGTTTTGGCATTGGTATTCGCGTTGTTTTTGTCGCGATCTGCCCGAAAAGGAAAGAGTTAGTTTTTAGTTGTTGATTCAATGGCCAGCACGGGTTTCTCGGCGGCCAGTTGTTGAATCTCATTTTTTATTGTTGTGACGGTTGCAGGGATTCCATTTTCGTAGGCGTACAGCGCCATGGCGAAGATGCGGGAGAAGAATTGGGCATCGGAGGGTGAGAAGCGAAGGCCTGATGTTTTCTTGCGGTTGGAGACGCCGATGAGGAAGTCATCGCCAGTTTCGGTTTTAGCGACCGAGAGAATTTTGGAGAATGCCCATTCGGTGGTTTCGAGTGATCCCGCGAAGATGAGGCGTTGATTGGTGAGTTTTACGAAGCCTTGATCTTTATCCATTTGCATTGCGTCGCCGGGAACGAGGGTACCGCGTTGTTGGCCGACGCGGACGCGAATTCCGGCGCCGATGGGGACGGAGAAACCGGTGGAGCCGCCGACGTAACGTGATGGTGTGCGGCCGGCTTCGTGGAAGACGGCGTTACCTGTCCAGATAACGAACTCGCCATCTTTTTGGACGAGTGATTGGTCGTCGGGTTCTTTTCCTTCGGCTGCGCTGGTGAATATTTCAAGTGCTTTGGTGAGGATTTCTTCTTCTTGCTGCCATTCGGTGAGTTGTTGTTGGTAGCGCTTTGTGGCTTTCTTGGCGGCGCGCTTGGCTTTGAGGTTCTCTAGGAAACGCATGGGTTGATTAGCGTTCGACTCGAGCGTTGCCGCCGCTAGCTAGTTTTTGAACTTCGGCCAAAGTCGCAGTCGAAGTATCACCTGGTGTTGTCATCACGAGCGCGCCATGGGCTACGCCGAGTTCTAGTGATTGCCCGAGGTTGAGTCCTTCCAAAACTCCATATATCAGTCCGGATGCAAAGCTATCTCCACTGCCAACGCGGTCTAGGACTTCTACATCTTTATATGACTTGGATTGAAGTAATCCCGTTTCTTTCGACCACGCAATTGCGCTCCAATCATTTCGTGATGCAGATTTAACCTCACGAAGGGTTGTGGCAACGATGCTGAGATTTGGGAATTCAGAAACGACTTTTTCCACCATTTTTTGGTAACCAGCGATATTAATTCCCGTGAATTCTTGCGAAACGCCTTCGACTTCGAAACCTAGAGATTGAGTGAAATCTTCTTCGTTGCCAATCATTACATCGACATACTTAGCAATTTCTCGATTGACTCGTTGCGCTTCTTGAATCCCACCATTGCCTTTCCAGAGACTAGGACGGTAGTTGAGATCGTATGAAATAACTGTTCCATGGGACTTTGCACTCTTCATTGCAGCGATGACCGCGCCCGGAGTGGTGTGTGACAACCCAGCAAAAATTCCACCGGTATGAAACCAGCGAATTCCTCTCGAGAATATGGAGTCCCAATCGTAAGAGTTCTCATCGATCTTAGAAGCGGCAGAGTTCGCGCGATCGGAAACGCCGAGAGCACCTCTGAGTCCATATCCGCGTTCTGTGAAGTTAAGTCCATTTCTCACCGATCTTCCAATTCCGTCATACTCTCGCCATGAGATGAAATCGGTGTTCACACCGCCTTGCAAAATAAAATCTTCAATAAGTCGTCCGATGTCGTTGTCAGCTAGTGCAGTGATTACGGAAGTTCTTTTGCCGAAACAACGACGGAGTCCACGAGCGACGTTGTATTCACCGCCGCCCTCCCAAGCCGTAAATGAACGAGAGTTGCGAATCCGCTTTTCGCCGGGATCAAGACGTAACATCACTTCGCCCATAGACAATAGGTCGAAAGTAGATTCTTCTGGTTTACGCAGATTCATTGGGCACATATCTCTCTAGCTTCTCTGATGAGTTTGCCAATCAGTTCAAATTCTCCTGCATCGATAGCTTTTTGCGGCACCATCCACGAACCCCCTACTGCGAAAACAGAGTCCTGAGAAAGGTAATCTCTCACGTTATTGACACTGATTCCACCTGTTGGCATGAATTTAAGTTGTGGGAACGGCGCACTCATCGCCTTTAACATTGCTATTCCGCCGAGACTTTCTGCTGGGAAAAATTTCATTATTTCGATCTTGTATTTCATGGCGTGCAGGATTTCTGTTGGGGTTGCAATTCCGGGAAAGTAAGGCATTTTTAGCGCCTCCGCTTTCTCCGCTATCTCAGGGACGAAGCCAGCGGAAACCGCGAATTGGGCGCCTAGATCTGCCGCACGATTTAGTTGATCGGGAGTTTGTAACGAGCCAACGCCAACGAGAAGCTTCGGGTTTTTTGCCGCTAATTCAAGTGCTGCAAAGCTTTCCGGTGTACGTAGAGTGATTTCTGCGACTGGTAACCCATTTTCTACCAACGTTGCAGCTAGTCCGTTTGCCTGGTGACGCTTGCCTATTGAAACGACAGGTACGACTTTTTGGCTCTGGATTGTGGTGAGAACTGCTTCGAAAGTCATCTCCCCATCCAACCTCCATCAACGGTAACTATTTCACCGTTGATGTAACGCGCTGCATGAGAGGCAAGAAAAACTGCTACGGGAGAAATGTCGTTGGGAGTTCCCCATCTCGCTACTGGAATCCTCGACAAAATAGATGCGCTGCGATCTGGGTCATCTCGAAGAGCTTGAGTGTTGTCGGTTTCGATATATCCAGGTGCGATTGCATTAACTCGTACACCGAGCGCACCCCACTCATTTGCGAGCGATTTCGTAAGGCCAGCAATTGCGTGCTTACTCGCGGCATACGCCGGGACGTTGATTCCTCCTTGGAATGAGAGTAGTGAGGCAATGTTGATGATTGCGCCACTCTTTCTTGCGAGCATTCCTTCCGCGACGATCTGGGTCAGTTGAAAAACTGCGTTGAGATTGATTTCAATGATTCGGTGCCAATCGTCAGATTTCGTTGCAATTGCAGGTGCTCGTGAAATTGAACCAGCATTGTTGACGAGGATATCTATTTCCATTTTTGATAACTGCGAGAGCATTTCTTGTGAGGTGGAAATTTCTGCAAAATCACAGATGATCGATTGAACATTTCTACCGATTTCTGAAATGGCTGAGGATGTTTTTTGTAGCGAATCTTCGGTACGTCCAACAAGTATGAGGTCCGCGCCGGCATGGGCCATATCAATGGCAATCTGGGCGCCAATTCCTTTGCTGGCGCCGGTGACTAGTGCTTTTTTCCCTGCTAGCGAAAATTGATTTTCTAACCAGTTGGTGTGATTAGTGGCGCCTGACATTTGTGACTACTAGCCCAGAGTTTTTGTGGGGACAGGAGTGAAGTCTGTGTAAGTGATGTTCTCGCCTGCGGTTGACCATACAAACTTATATTGGGATGTTCCGGCCCCGGTGTGAATTGACCATGCCGGACTTATGACTACGTCCATATTGCTCATGATGACGTTGCGGGTTTGATCAGGTTTGCCGAAGAGATGGATGACTTTTTCGTTGGGGTCGAGATCGAAATACAAATAAGCCTCGGTGCGTCTCTCATGGACATGACATGGCAATGTGTTCCACACACTTCCTTCATGAAGGGTTGTGATGCCCATCGCCATCGAAGCGGAGGCAACGCCGCCTTCGTGAATGTATTTGCGGAGCGTCCGATGACTTGCGCGAGAAGCTTCGCCGATGACAAGAGTTTCGGCATCAGCCTTCTTCGCAAGCTTTGTTGGCAGATCTATGTGACACATACTTGATGACAGGTATATTGAACCAGTTCCTCTAATCAAAACTCTTTTTGTGCCTCTACCGACATAGAGAATATCTTCTGCTTCAAGTTGGAAATCTTTTCCATCAACCTGGATTGTGACCGAACCGCCGAGACAGGCAATTCCAGCTTCTCTTCTCTGAAAGAAAAAATCTGAACTTAATTCTTGTGGCGTTTCCAGAGAGATCTCTCCGGAATCGAGAATTGCTCCACCGAGAAGAATCCGATCATGGTGGGAATAGACGAGATTGAGTTGATTCTTCTTGAAAAGATTGGTTATAACTAACCGTTGTCGCAGAAATTCATTAGTTTCGGTTTGGACTTGATTCGGCGTAATGGCCTCGCGAATTTCCACAGCGAAATCTTAGTCAGGAGTTGAATATAAAGAAAGGTTATGAAGTTTTAACCTTGTAAGCATTGAAAACACGCGGTACTTCTACTTCAATAAGGGCACGTCAGTCCCTCACTGACCCCCTCATGTACAGGAGGACTTGAAAGGAAATATGAAAAGTATCTCATTAAGGAAAATCATTGCAATTGCTTCTACTTTTGTGCTCACTGCTGGACTCGTTGCAACAGCCCAGAGCTCGGCACAAGCAGATGCAGGGTTGCAACCCACGGCTAACCAATTAGCTGATTGGAAGGGTAAGGAAATCACTTACTACTTCTACAATGACAGCCAAGCTGAATTGGATACAACGAAGTCACAGATTGCCGCATTCGAGAAGTTGACGGGTGCAAAAGTCAAGTTGGACGTTATTCCATTCACAAGTCTTGATCAACAACTTCAGGCACGTATTGCTGCTGGCAATGCGCCGGACGTAGCACGTCTCAACAACCCTGGTTTCTATTACAACTCAGCGTTGAACCTTGAAACTTTCTTTGGAAAGAAATATGTGAATGACTTCGTTAAAGGATCTACCTATCAGGTCACAGATCCTTCGACTAAGAAATTAGTTGGAGTTCCATACGATCTTTCGATGAATGGTCCATTTATCAATGTTGACCAATTCAAGAAAGCTGGAGTTCCAGTTCCAACTTCTTGGAACTGGACAGATCTCATTGCTGCAGCCAAGAAAGTACAAGCTGCAAATGGAACCGAATATGCATTCGCAATGGATAAGTCCGGACACCGTATGTCGACCGTCATGAGTCAATTTGGCGCCTACATGGTTGATCGCGCGGGTCGAAACGTTCTTAGTTCTTCTCGCTTCCGTGCGACAAAAGCTTTGAAGACCATCACTGATCTATATAAGGCAGATCAAGCACCACGCGATCTCTGGATCGGAACGGGAACGAAGTACTCATCTCCCGTATCAATCTTCGTTGCACAACAAACACCAGTCTTCTTCTCAGGAAACTGGAACTTGGCTACTTTGGCACGCGACGCGAAGTTCAACTTCCAGGTAGTGCCTAATCCAAAGGAACTTAATGGTGGAGGTTGGCCAGGAGGTAAATTCCTCATGGCATTCAAGACGAGTAAAACTCCTGACCTTGCAGCCTATTTCCTCTACTATCTAGCAGATGCTAACCAGATGGAAGAAATGTGCAAGAAAGCATTCTGGATTCCAACTCGTAATGACCTTGTAAGCAAGGGAATTACATATCCAACACGTTCGGCTGACATGGAGATTTACCTCAAAGACACAGCTGCAACTCCAGCTGCGGCTTACGGTATCCAGACAGTTCCAACTGTCATCGCTCCGATATATAATAAGCTACGTGATCTCATGACTGAAGTTATGGCCGGAAAGATCACAGCACAGCAAGCTATTGATCAGCAGATCGCGTTTATCAATACTCAATTGGCAACAATCAAGAAGTAGATAGAGAGAAACTCTTTATTTCTTCATGATGGTTTCACCAAGTAACGTGACTAAGCGTCGGCGTTCCACCTTTACGTGGCGTCGGCGCTTAGTTCCGTATGTATTCATTGCGCCGAATCTTTTTATATTTCTAACATTCATAATTTGGCCCGCTCTCCGCGGAATTTACATTTCATTCTTCGACAGCATGGATGGTTCGCAATTTACATATGTAGGAACCGCAAACTACAAGGCCATCTTTAACGACCCGACTGTTGCAACTATCGCTCGTAATACCGCGATTTATGTCGTTTTTTACATGCTTATTTCAACACTTCTCTCACTCACTTTCGCCATCATTATCAATCAACAGAAGTTTGCTCGAGGGTTCTTCCGTTCTATAGTTTTTCTTCCGGTAATGCTCTCGCCAATTGTGGTGGGATTAATTTGGAACGATGTACTTGATCGAAAAGTAGGGCCGCTGAACACATTGCTCGAGGCGATCGGAGGCGGTAGCCCTGGCTGGCTAGTTGAACCAAAGCTAGGAATGATTTCGGCGATTTTCGTCGGAGTGTGGGTGCATCTTGGCTTCTACACGATCATTCTTCTCGCTGGTCTTCAAGGCATTGATAGCAGCATTTTTGAGGCGGCCACTATGGATGGGGCTACACGCTGGCAGATCACTCGCCGCATCACTTTGCCGCTACTTAAACCCACAACTTTGATTATAGTCATTCTTTCTACAATCCACGGATTCCAGTCTTTTGACTTCATCTACACACTTACAGGTGGCGGACCTTTGGGAGCCACAACGCTTATTGTTCAGTACATCTATGAAAGAGCTTTCCAGAGCCCCATTCAATATGGACTTGGCAGCGCCGCCGGAGTAATTCTTTTCCTAATTATTTTCGCGTTCACAGCCTTGAACTTCTTGGTAGGAAAGCGACGTGAAGCGATATGAGAAAACTATCTGCGCGCGCTTCGCAGCAAACTTGGACATCTGTTTCGAATCGGAAACCACCAAGCGTGGGTTCGATTCTTCGAACTTCGCTACTAATCTTTCTAACTTTAATCGTGCTAATTCCAGTGGCATGGTTCATGCTCTCGTCCTTCAAAGATCTCACTGACTTAAGCGCGCGTCCACCAAAGTTATTGCCGACTCGTTGGGCAACCGAAAATTACACCGAAGCTTTCAAGATGTATGACTACGTTCGATATTTCAGTAATAGCGTGATTGTCACTGTTGTCGCTACCGCTCTAACATTACTCGTAAATTCCATGGCGGCATTTGGATTCGCGAAATACAACTTTCGGGGTCGAGATGGTCTCTTCGTCTTAACACTTGCGATGATTATGATTCCGCTGCAAGTTATTCTGATTCCTATATATCTTGTGGTCTCATCGCTAGGAATGGTCAATACATACTGGGGAATGATCATCCCCGCTGCGGCAACTCCGACTGGTGTTTTTGTGATCCGCCAGTACATGCTCACAATCCCAGATGAATTGATTGAGTCGGCACGTATCGACGGCGCCGGAGAATTCAAAATCTACGCTCGCATCGTTATGCCTCTAGCCCGACCAGCTCTTGCGGTTGTGGCAATCTTCTCGGTTTTATGGCGATGGAACGATTTCCTGTGGCCGTTGTTAATTGCCCAGGACGAACGGCTTTATACGCTCCCGGTTGCGCTCGCGCTCTTGAATGGACAGCTCGTCGTGCCTTATCCAGTCGTCTTGGCAATGTCAGTCATGTCCATAATTCCTGTCTTGCTCATTTTTATCTTTATGCAGCGTCAATTGATTCAAGGCATTGCACACACGGGGCTCAAATAGTCGATGACTAACAGACCTGTCTTCACGACTCACTTCAATCGAACTATTCATACTCTTGATGGACATGGGTTTATTCGTGATTGGCTGATTTCACCAGCGTGGATTCAGCCAGCTAACGATCTCGATGCGTTGTTGAAAGCCCACGGTGACCCATTTGGTAAAGATGGTCGATGGGTACTAACTAATGGACCTGATATCGCGCCACTCAAGGAAAAGATTTATCAGCGACGACCATTTCATAGCGCTCAAAAGATTCCGGACATAGTCGAATTCGGTCCTATGACATGGATTGCTCCTGGAGGAAGAAAGACTGATCAGGGAGATTGGAAACGTATTCACACAGGCGACGATGGCTACGTTGACTGGAGCCACTTTTCTTACACGCCTGAATACCGACATTCATTAATGGCAACACAGATTGAAGTTGATCAACCCGAGTGGCGCACTATATCTATTGAAAGTCAGGGCCCAGTTCAGGTTTGGATAAATGGCGAACTGCTCCTAACTGCGGAGAAATTCGGTTATATGCAACCTCTCAAGCATGAGATTCGGACATTGCTACCTTCCGGGATCAGCACCTTAGTCATTTCCCAATGGCAGATTTCTTTACGGGAAGTTCGCCATGCAGTTCGAGTTCGCGTTATCGGTTTACCGGTGCGTGTTGTGATTCCTTCACCCGGAGCAGACGAATACGCATCAGTCATCGCTGAACGTGAACTCAATTCGCTCTCAACCGAAAGATGGGCTCGTGAAACTGATGAGGTAATCTTTCGCGGTTCTCCAAATTTGAGAATCAGAGTAAAAGAGCGTGGCAAACCTGGCGCTGGATTGCCAATCACCTTGAAAAAAGGTGTTGGGAAGGTCAAGGTCGAAGATTTGCGTAGCGAAGCGCGTAATAGTGCAAAGAAGAGCGACGGCAGTATCGATGGAGACGTTACTGCAACAATGCTCGATACTGGCGAAATATTTCTTGAGGTCAAAGTTGACTCCGAAAATTGCCCCGTTACCCGGGTCTTTCGTAGCGCGCGCGTTCCAGAACGTGTCCGTACCACAGTCCCCAAGAGTTCACCTTCGGTATGGCGCCGCGAAGTACTCGAACACGTTGCGTCCAATTACGCATCTTCCGCTCGAGCTCTTGCACGATTGACTCTCAATCCTTCCTACGTAGTAACCGAGGAAGACTTGAAGAGTGCGCTAACAATGATTACATCGCGAGCAGATTGTGCCGACTTTGAAGCGGTAGGGCTTGTGCATATCTTGCATCGATTCCCTGAATCACAATGGGAATCAGGTTTACGTGAACAAACAAAGAAAGCGCTGCTCAACTTTAAGTACTGGATCGATCAACCTGGGCTTGATGCGATGTGTTATTTCACCGAGAACCATCAATTTGTCTGGCACACGGCTGAACACTTGATTGGCGATTTCTTCAAAAAGGAGAAATTCTCCAACGCCAACATGTCTGGCGCGGAGCACTCTCGTCATGGACATGACATGGCTATCGAGTGGCTCATAAGAAAACTGGAGGGTGGTTTTAGCGAGTACGATTCAAACGCGTATCTCGCAATCGATACTCTCGCTCTCGTTTCAATGCTGGAGTTCTCTCCATCCCTCGAGATACGCAAGTATTCTGAAGCCTTACTCGACCGATTGCTTTTCTCACTCGCAAGCAACTCGTGGAGAGGTATCCATGGCGCGGCCCATGGTCGCAGCTACACGACGACTTTGCGCTCTTCACGATTTGAAGAAACTGCTCCAATTATGTGGGCAATGTGGGGAATGGGTGCATTGAACTCTGCAGTTCTGCCGGTCACAACACTCATTACATCAACGCGGTACGAGCTTCCACCTATGATTCGAAAGGTCGCGCAATCTCTCGATAAGACATGGAGTGCTCGTCAGTGCTATCGGGGTAAGTATCGATTCACAAGTGACTTACTGGAGCGACCATATTCGTCAGATCTCAAAGTCTGGCGCACGAGTTACGGAATGCTCTCCTCGGTTCAAGACTATCGATCTGGCTTACCAGGATTACAAGAGCATGTCTGGGGCTTTACCTTGTCAACCGAAGTTCAAGTTTTGGCAACCTATCCAGCCGCCTCGAGTCATGCATCTTCTGTACGACCAAATGCCTGGGCTGGACATCTTGTCTTACCAAGAGTGCGTCAAGAAAATAATGTTGTCCTATCAATTTTTCCGCAACTCGTGGATTTTGTTCCGGAGAAAAGTCATCTATGGTTTCCCACTCCTTGGATGGATGATTACTTGCTCGATGATGTATGGATTGCAGGTCAGGTTGGTAAAGCCTTCATTGCGGTTGCGACGCCAGGTGGATTTTTAGACATTCCTTCTGGAGATACTGCAAAGCAGGAATGGATTCCGCGAGGTCGTGGACAACTATATGTGGCCGTGTTAGAAGAGAGGCGTGGCTCTCGTAATCTGAAAGCTTTCCTAAAAGGTCTCAAGCGACCTAGTTTTGATGATGATGCCATCGCGATTGATTGGAAATATGGAAAGCGATATCAACTTGAATGGGAGAAACCGTTCCTAATTAATCAAGAATCGACCGATATTGACGCCGGTATTCCAGAAGTGCCACCACGCCTAGAGAATCCAGCGGTCACAGTCGGTGCTTTAGATTCAGTATTGAATGCTAGGTTTAATGGAGAGCGCCTAACAATTGATATCACGCAAGGTTTGCGAATCGCTCCCACATCACGAGCCGAATAATGGCTGGGGAAGACACAACTTCGAGCGCTCTCGAACCTGCGCCACTCACTCCTTTAACAATTTCGTCTTTAACACCTGAGATTCTTAACGAAAAAGCTGCAAGAGTTATTGAAACAACGTGGAAATCTGGCTTGCCACAATGGTCTTGGGGTGAAGGCGTCTACCTTTTGGCCGAAGTTCGGTATCGAGAACTGGCTGGATTACCGTACCCAGATCAACTTAAGAAGTGGTTCTTGCAATGGAACACTGTTACATCTGGCCACGTCAACAATGTTGCTCCCGGCGCCGCCGCACTCTTTTTAGCGGCTCGTGGAGAGCTTGACGCTGAAGAAATTGAAACGCAGATTGAAAGATGGCTCACAAATCCATCAAGTGTGACTATCTCCGAGTTCGGAGCTATTGAGCATTGGCCAGGAAGTGTATGGGCTGACACTTGTTACATGTGGGGTCAGTATCGACTCGCAAGCGCTTTGACGAATTCAGATCCACGAAAGATTGATGAAGTCGGTCAACAACTGAGTGCGCATTTCAAACACTTGTTCTCGGAAAAGATGGGACTCTTTGCACACGGGTCATATCGCGGTACAACTTTGTGGAATTTCTGGGGACGCGGAAATGCCTGGATGGCATTGTCGATGGTTGATTACTTGGATGCTTGCTCTGCTCTAAACCACATATCTCCAGAAATCAATCTCGTAAAAGAAGTTCTAGAACAACAACTTCAATCGCTGCGGGGATTTCAGCCAGAATATGGAATTTGGGATGTCTTAGTCGATGGTCAAATTGAAAACAAAGGGATTCTTGAAACTTCTGCCAGCGCTGGAATCGGCGCTGCGATGTTACGGGCAATGAAGTACTTGCCCTCGTCCAAAAATGAATTGGAGAAGTCAGGATCATTGGCGATTAGCGCTGCCCTTGCCTACATCGATGAGATTGGAGTTCTCACAAGAACTAGTGCAGGAACGGTTCTTCAACTCATTCCCTTCGGATACAGCGTTATCCGGTCGGATAGATTGCAGCTGTGGGGCCAAGGTTTGGCTCTTCACGCAATTTCAACTTTATTGAGTGACCTAAAAACCTAAGGCTTCTGATAGCAGACATTCGCGGGTCTATTTAACTTGGAAAGAGAAGTAAGTCTTAGTTGCCTTCTTCGAGTAAGCACTCGATTTGTGCGACTTTTTTATTCAGTTGCTGCAGTTCTTCGGTTGAGATCTTGCCATCTACGGTCATGGATTCGCCATAGTGCGATTTCCATGGGGCGCTTTTTGTCATAGGCGAAGGTCAGGAGAAGTGAAGGCGCTTTTCCTGTTGGGTTAGACAAGGTTTGTACGGGATGTGGGGACGATTTCCTGTGAATTGTCGGAGTGCCCTGTCACAATTTCTGCCATGAGAAAACTTCCTCGATCTTTCAAAACGGTACTTGTTTCGTTATTTGCCGTTATTGGCTTACTCGGAACGACCGCCCCAGCCCAATCACTTGATCTCGGACCATCGTCGAATTATTTAATTCGCGTAACGCCTGAAGCGAAGGCGGCGATTGAGAAAACACTTGGCCAATACGGTGGGAAGATCGACCAGCGTTATCAATATGTTTTTGATGGTTTCTTGGTGAAGCTGCCTGATATTGCGGTAGTTGCGTTAAAGAGATTGCCAAATATTTTGATTATTGAGAAAGATGCGCCGGTTGAGATGTCAGCGATTCAGAATGTTCAGAGTCCTACGCCTTCCTGGGGATTAGATCGTATTGATCAACGCGAAAAGGTTGGGACGACTTCTGCGTATGGATATAGAAGCGCCGGTGCTGGTACGACGGTTTATGTCGTAGATACCGGTGTTGCTCCGCACAATGATTTTGGTGCTCGTTTGTCTACAAGCGGATTTTCTGCCATTAGCGATGGTGGTGGACCGGTCGATTGCAATGGCCACGGAACGCATGTCGCAGGAACAATTGCGGGAACTAATTATGGAATTGCAAAGAATGCGAAAATTGTCCCAGTTCGCGTTTTGGGATGTAATGGAAGTGGAACTTATTCACAAGTGATTTCCGGAATGGAGTGGATACTTTCGCCTGAGAATCCAAACTCAAAAACTCAAGTTGTTGTGAACATGTCTTTGGGTGGAGGAGCCTCATCGACAATTGATGCAGCCGTTACAAAATTAACTAATTCAGGAATCGTCGTTGTGGTGGCTGCGGGTAATTCAAATGCTGATGCTTGTACGGCTTCGCCTGCGCGAGCTCCTTCTGCGATTACCGTTGGCGCTACTTCGCGTGACGATGTAAAGGCTTCTTATTCAAACTTTGGTCCATGTGTTGATATTCAGGCACCGGGATCCTCAATTACATCTGCTTGGATCGGCTCACTGACAGCAGAACGCAGTATTAGCGGTACTTCTATGGCCTCTCCTCACGTGGCAGGCGGAGCGGCGGTCTATCTTGGTTTGAATCCTTCGGCATCGGTTGCGCAAGTAACTCAATTCTTGGATGCTCAAG
>Ga0214917_10001647_pt1 | contig 28495 bp, 22 predicted proteins | sample LL_1208_BB_MetaG_FD_177983 | JGI IMG/M metagenome (GOLD analysis project Ga0214917, IMG submission 177983) | Freshwater microbial communities from Lake Lanier, Atlanta, Georgia, United States - LL_1208_BB | ecosystem: Environmental > Aquatic > Freshwater > Lake | place: USA: Georgia | collected... | reverse complement strand
CATCATCCTTATGCTCTATATATTGTTTTTTAGTCGAACCTATTAATATCATAGTTTGATGTGTTGTGCTTGCTTTTGTTTAATTATTTACCCACAGATTCTGCGATAGAGCCGTTTTATTTTCCAAAAGATATAAAAAACAAGTGCTAGAATGCTTTATTAATGACCTTTTGTTCGACGGTCTTCTATTGAAGGAGGAGCACCAACTTCCCTTTTTATTAAGCTATAACCAGGGTCAGGTTCACCCCAAAATATTGTAAGTAAACAGCGGACGGAATTGTCCTCACCAGTTTTTCTTATGTCAGATACTTGGTGTTCAAAATAGTAATTATCAAATGTAACGCTAGGATGAGTATGTGTTTGAATAGTTTTAGATATTTTTCTCTCGCAATCGGGTATTTTTCGTTTGTAAACTGCCAGGTTTAAATTAGCTTCTGTCCCTTTATGATTAAAGTATACTATAGATGTGTAAGGGTAGTAGCCTAGGTTAGTTGCGTCTTGATGCCAATAGCGGTGTGAAACACTCGCAGCTGGCTTATTATAAAACATGTTAACTGTTAGTTTATGAACACCATCTGCAAATTTACTTCCTCTAACCGTTTCTGCAGATCCTAGTATGGAGTTTAATGCAGCTTGTACTGCCGCTATTTGTTTTTGCGGGAATTCATTAATTGTTAGATTAGTTATTTCCTTATTTGAAATTGTAATTTCTGCATTATCCCAGCAAAACTTAAAACCAGCAATACCAATTTTAGTCTCACTGACGTTAGCTCGATCCTGCTTAAATTTTTCATAGCCTTTCTTGCTGTAATCTTCTAGTTGTTCATCATTTAATTCAAGCGGGTTCGGAAAAGCCGTAGTTAAAGCATCCAAAACATGTTGTGGGGTGTCTGTGATAATGGCGTCAGGCTTTTGATTTTTTTGTGGGGCATTAACGACAGTAGTTTGTGATATATTTGATTCTTTAGTATTTTCCTGAGGATTAGCATTTTGCTCGGTGGATGTGCTCGAGACGTCATGCTTTTTAGCTTGTGGTTGAGCTTGTGGTGGAGATGTAACAACGTTTGGGACGCTAGTCTTTACCTGAGGATCATTTTTTTGCAAGAGTGTGGTCAGGTCATCAGGCTTTGCATAGTAAGCAAAGCTTCCAAAAAACCGACCAAAGGTGAAATTGTATAAAAAAATAAAAAAATTCGCTATGAGTCGCATAAAACCCCCGATCTTTATTTATATTAATTTTACATTTAGAGCTTATTATTGTCAAGTTTTTTATTATAAGTGCTATAATAAAAGTGATGGATTAATTAAGAGAGGATGCTATGTCAGAAAGTTTTGATAAAGATAGCTTGGATTATGATTCTGATTCTTTTGTCAATTGGGATAATGAGCTTGATTATGCCGCCAGCAAAAATGAAAGAAGAAGATTGGTTAAACGTAAACTTGAAGATCGGATGGAGCGTAAGAAAATCATCTATAGTATAAATGATTATGATGAAGATTTTGAGGACTTTAATTGGGATAATTATAAAAGTTAGTGCTGAAGCTTATAAGCCTTAACAATGTTTTGCAGTAGAGCGCTAATGGTCATTGGACCAACGCCGCCGGGCACGGGCGTAATTGCTTCGACGATGGTTGAGTCTTGGCTAAAGCGTACGTCGCCAGTTATTTTTTGGCCTATGCGGTGAATGCCAACATCAATAATAATGTGGTGGGGTAGGAGGGTATCTGTAGTAACTACGTTACGGTTACCAGTAGCGACAATGATAAGCTTATTGGCTTGAATTTTTTTGTCTAAGTCAGTAGTTTTGCTGTGGGCTATTGAAACCGTTGCTTTTTTAAGCAACAGTTCTAGCGCCATGGGTCGCCCCACAATTCTTGAGGCGCCAATAACTAGAGCATCTATACCTGGCAAGGAAATTTTATAATAATCTAAGAGTTGGATAATGCCAAAAGAAGTGCATGGTCTCAATCCAGGGTTACCACCGGCGAGTCTTCCTAGGTTATAGGGATGAAAGCCATCGACATCCTTATTTATGGCAATATGTTCGATGATATTGTCTGGATTTATGTGTGGAGGCAATGGAAATTGTACAATAATGCCGTTTACTGCCGGATTGTTGTTATGTTTTGTTAAGATAACAATTAGTTCATGCTCGCTGATATCTTCTGCGTAGGTTTCTATATGACAGTCTATACCAACTTTATTGCAAGCGGACTTTTTATGATTTACATAAATCGCTGATGCAGGATGATTGCCAATGAGTATAACAACCAAGCAGGGAGATGTTTTAAGATTAGTAATCTGCTGTTTAATTTCTTCTTGAATTTGTTTAGCTAACTGATGGCTAGATAGTATTTGTGTGCTCATTAAATTTGATTTAAAAAAAAGTTAAAAAATTATATAATATTTTAACATATAAACAATCATTTTCTAGACATTAGCGATATAGTAATATAAATTCTAGATATTTTATTGAGATAATTTATGCGCATTGCTCTAAAAATTGAGTACGATGGTAGTCAGTATCATGGTTGGCAAACGCAACATTCTTTAAGAACCGTTCAGTTACAGTTAGAGAATGCTTTGTCTAAGGTTGCTAATCATCCAGTTGAGGTGGTTTGTGCTGGCCGCACTGATACTGGTGTGCATGCTACCCATCAGATAATTCATTTTGATACAGAAAATAGCCGTTCTTTACGTGGTTGGGTGCATGGGACAAATTCTGGTTTACCAAAAGATGTCTGCGTAAAAAACGCTTATGCTGTTTCCGAGCAATTTCATGCCAGATTTTCAGCTCAACAGCGTAGGTATCGGTACGTGATTTATAATTCATCAATTCGTCCTGCTTTACTTAGAGGTCATGTTGCATGGCAGTATAGGCACCTTGATCAGCAAAATATGCATCAAGCAGCACAGTGCCTAGTTGGAGAACATGATTTTACTTCGTTTCGTTCGGTTGAGTGCCAATCCAAATCACCATTTAGAGAAGTTAAGTCAATTAAAGTGTTTCGCAATAACCAGTATGTAATTATGGATATAGCTGCTAATGCCTTTTTGCATCATATGGTTCGTAATATTGCGGGTGTTTTAATGGCCGTTGGTTCTGGTCGTAATCCTCCTGACTATGTAAAGCAAGTTCTTAATGCTAAAGATAGGCGTCTGGGAGCTGAAACTGCATCTCCTTATGGACTATACTTGGTAGGGGTTACTTATCCAGAGGTCTTTGGCATTGCTCAAGACACACTTGGTCCATGGTTTTTAATTTAAAAGTATAAGGTTCCTGTTATGAGTTTTAATCAAGAAAACAAACCTAATCATTTTATTGCTCATTTAATTGAGGAAGACTTAAAAAATGATAAGCATCACAAAATAATTACTAGATTTCCACCTGAGCCCAATGGGTACTTGCATATTGGGCATGCTAAATCAATATGTCTTAATTTTGGTCTCGCCGAGCAGTACAATGGCGACTGTTTCATGCGTTTTGACGACACTAATCCATTAACTGAAGAACAAGAGTATATCGATGCTATTCTCGAAGATGTCCAATGGTTAGGTTACAAATGGTGTGCAATTACGCATTCTTCGGACTATTACGATGTTTTATTTGCATGCGCTGTAGAGCTCATTGGCAAAGGGTTGGCCTACGTTGATGCTTCATCAGCCGAAGAAATTAAACGTATGCGGGGCACCCTAACCGAGCCAGGTCAAAACAGCCCGCACCGTGATAACGATGTTGCCGTTAATAAAGACTTGTTTTTGCGCATGAAAGCAGGTGAGTTTGCAGATGGTCATTTAGTGCTGCGTGCAAAAATTGATATGCAATCACCTAACATTAATATGCGTGATCCTATTTTATATCGTATTAGGCATGTTGCTCATCCCAGAACTGGCCGGCAATGGTGCATCTACCCAATGTATGATTTTGCTCACCCGTTAAGTGATGCTATTGAAAAAATAAGTCATTCGTTATGTACGCTCGAGTTTCAAGATCATCGCCCATTATATGATTGGTTTATTAACCATTGTACAGTTGCGGCTAAGCCCGAGCAGACTGAGTTTAGCCGCTTAAATGTCTCTCATACTGTCACTAGCAAAAGAAAGTTACGGATATTAGTCGAAGATGGTCATGTAGAAGGTTGGGATGATCCTAGGTTGCCAACTATTCGCGGGATGCGCAAACGTGGTTACCCGCCAGAAGCATTACGCAAGTTCTCCGATGTAGTTGGGATATCAAAAAGTGACTCAATTATTGATATGACAATATTAGAAGAGTGTGTGCGCGAAGTTCTTAATAATCAGAGCCTGCGTTATATGGCAGTACTCGATCCGGTTAAGGTGATAATTACCAATTTCCCAGGGGAAGAAATCTTAAACTTCGCAAGCTTAAATACGCAAAATCCTGAAGCTCCTCGTAGGAATTTACATTTAACTAAAGAAGTATATATCGAGCGTAGTGATTTTATGGTCGAGCCGACTAAGGACTTTTTTAGATTGGCGCCTGGCAAAGAGGTGCGCCTTAGACATAACTATATTATTAAATGTGATAGTTTCGAGTTGGATGAACAAGGAGTAGTTAAAGTCATTTATGCCAGTGCAGATTTAGCAACTCTTGGTAAAAATCCTGAAGGTCGTAAAGTTAAGGGGGTTATTCATTGGGTTGCATGTGAGCATTGTATACCACTTGATTTGACCTTATATGACAGATTATTTACTCATGAAAATCCTGCGGCGCTAGATAATTTTACCGATTACCTTAATCCGACATCTAAACAAAGTGGTCATGCTGTTGCAGAACTGTCTGTTACCGATTTGGCTCTCGATGCTGTGGTACAGTTTGAGCGAGTAGGGTACTTTAAAAAATTATCAGATAAGAGTTTTTTAAGAGTAGTTGATCTCAAAAACTCCTGGGAAAAAATTAAATAAGGATAATTATGTTGTACTTTTATAATTCATTAACCAAGCAAAAAGAAGAGTTTAAGCCTTTAGTAGCCAATCATGTCTCCATGTATGTTTGTGGCGTTACCGTGTATGACAATTGTCATTTAGGGCATGCTCGTTGTATGGTAGTCTTTGATTTAATAGCCAATTACCTGCGCTACTTAGGCTACACAGTAAATTTTGTCAGAAATATTACTGATATAGATGATAAAATTATTAAAAAAGCGCTGGATACCCAGCAAAATTTTGCAACTGTTAGTAATATGTACATAGAGAATATGCATAATGATAGCCAAGCCTTAGGTATAAAAGACCCAGATATAGAGCCATTAGCTACTGCACATATTCCGGAAATGCAGCAGATGATTGCCGAGCTAATCAATAAGGGTTACGCCTATCAAGCCCAAAATGGTGATATCTGTTTTTCTGTTAAAAAATTTAAGCAATATGGTAAGCTATCACGACAAAATATAAAGCAATTACTGGCTGGCGCCAGGATTGAGGTGGTTGGTGAAAAAGCATCGCCGTTAGATTTTGTGCTGTGGAAATCTTCAAAGCCAGGCGAACCATCTTGGGATTCTCCATGGGGAGCAGGGCGCCCAGGTTGGCATATAGAATGCTCGGCGATGGCAAAAGCTCATCTTGGTGCACAAATTGATATTCATGGCGGCGGTATTGATTTACAGTTTCCGCATCATGAAAACGAAATTGCGCAATCTGAAGCCTGCTCAGGACAGGTATTTGCTAACTACTGGCTGCATGTTGGATTATTGCAACTCAATTTAGAAAAAATGTCTAAATCAACCGGTAATTTCTTAACTATTAAAGATGCTTTGCGCAAATATCACCCCGAGGTAATTAAATGGTTTTTTATCAGTGCCCACTATCGTAGCCCACTTAATTACAGCGAAGACATGATAAAACAGGCGCAGAAAAGCCTGCAAAGACTCTATCAGACGTTAAAAAACTTTTCAGCTACAGGTCCGATTGATAATCATTGGTTACAACGCTTTAACAGTGCCATGCACGACGATTTTAATACCGCCGAAGCCTTGGCAGTTATCTATGATATAAATAATGTAATTAATAAAGAACAAGCTTTGAGTCTAGTGCCGACCTTAAAGTTCATGGCTAATTTGCTCGGTGTGCTAAACGATGATCCGCTGCATTTTTTACAATTCTCCTTAGACGTTGAGCTTACTGAGAAAGAGATTCAGGAGTTAATTGACCAAAGAAAAAATGCACGACTTAATAAGCAATTTAAGTTAGCTGATGAAATTAGAACAGAGCTACTAGAGAAGGGGGTAATGTTAGAGGACAACCCAACCGGAACAAGTTGGCGAAGAGTAATATAGGATGTGCTTATACACATCCTATATTATTTACAACTGCACTTTGTAGTCACGGTCTTTTCCTGCTGACAATCACAGGCAAAAGAGTAAGAACTTAAAATCAATATAACCAATAAAATCTTTTTCATGATTAATCCTTATTGTATATTTGTAATTTCCACCAGCTCAAGTGCAAGATGCATGAAGTAATCGTATGACATATAAAAGTCACCGTTGTCTCCGGCATCAGCGCCCCAAGAGTTTCTTAAGGTTATCAGGCCTTTATGTTCTTTACCATCTTCATCGATAGCAACTGCATTATCATCATAACCGGTGATAATCATAGCGTGTCCACCCCAACTTTGCGGATTATTGTCGATGTCTTTAATCAATTCTGCGGTCTGTGAATTAATAACCCAGGTGTCATTGTTAACATTATATTGACCAAAAGCTCCTAGGGTGCCATATAGCGCTGGCACTAACACTCCAACTACTACTCGATGCTGATGATTTAAAGCATTTTTAGTAAGATTTAAGATTTGTTCGCCAGGAAGGGTTTTATTTATCCATTGGTTGATATCGTAATAATTAGTCCATGAATCCAAGCCAATACTTTCAACAGAATTACTGATTTTACTATACTCTTCTGGGGTAATATCTTGAGGAAATTTAAATTCTTTACCAGGGTATGCGTTCAAGCCACCACAACCATTTGCAAGCTGCGTATCAAGATAAACTATACCAAAATCATCCAGCCTAGACATAACATTTTTAATGGTTTGTCCATTCCAACCACTTAAACCAAATCCGTTATTTTCAATATACTGCCCCAGACCAAGTGTGCACAATTCACTCAAAGGCGTACCATTTAAAGCGCTTAGTGCTTCAGTTACTGAAAAAACAACACAACTACCATGATAACCCTGATCAGCCACCGGAATATTACCCATACCCAGCTGCACAGATGTTTGTGTTGTATTGGTAGCCATTAAGATTGGGCGCTTGTTAAGATTTCTTTTCATAGTGTTCATAAAATCTTTAGACATCCGCACTTTCATTAGCGTAACTTTTTTTGGCATATCTGTGTTAATAGTTTTAGATATCACTCCGTCATAGGCATAATATTGAGCTGCTGAAAGAGAGAAACTAAAAAATAAACATAAGCCAGTAATTATTTTGTTCACTGCATAACCTTTTAGTAAAGATATCGATTATACAATTCGGTATATAAAAGTCAATGTCAGGCTATTAAGATGATTTTGTCAAATAAAAAGCACTATTTGTAATTAATGGCCTTTTATATTATAATATACATATATATCTTTAATTTTTTTTATCACAATGAATACTTTAAATGAACAAACATTTGATCTAGAGGATATTTATAAAGAATTGAATAAGGGGTTCTTTTCTAATCTAATTCGTTCTATATTGAAGTTCTTCGGATTTAATCAAGGGTTATCGTTTGATTTTTATTTTGGTGATCGTCTTGTACGGCTATTAGATGATGAAATATATGATTATCTTGAAAAATCATATGGTAAATTTCGTTCATTAATATCAAATTTTTTAGAAACAGGTGATATAGATGATGTGAAAAATAGGGAATTAATAGAAATAATTACACTTATCCGTAATTATGAATCAAAACAAAGTAATTATGAATCAAAACAAAATAAAAAAGATATTTTTAATTCATTTATTTCTGAGTTTGATGAAAAATCAAAAAATACTAAGTTACGTCAATTATTGAGCCAAATTAGATTACAGGATAATCTATCACCTGATAATCTATCACCTGATAATCTATCACCTGTCGTTCGTCAATTTTGTTTAGATTTAAAAGAATTTATTGGTAAATTAAAAAATCCAATAGCTTTTTTAAAAAATTATGATTATCGTGAAGAGTTGAATTATATTAGTACTAGTAGTACTAGATATACTGAAAATATTCGACCCACCTTAGAATTTAACACCAGTATTATTTTAAATGAAAAATATCTTAATGATTATCGTGCATTTGCTACTTTTTACAAAAGATGGAGTGAATCCAAGAAGTTAGATTTGGAATCCAAGAAATTATTACTTCTTACGTATGTAGAAGATTATATTCGAAAATGTCCTGATGAAAATGATGATTGCCCAAAACGGGAAGTAATGGATTACCTCAAAAAATACTTAGAATGTGACAAAAATTCTGATTTAATACAGAGTAAAATACATTTTTTAAAGTCGCTACAACGTTATAATGGTTGGGGTAATGGTCTATTTTCTACTCGAGTTCGCGATGCTGTTAGCATGGCGTATGAAATTATGAAAGAGGAGCCGTTTGCTGAAGCTTTGGACAAAATTAAAGATAGCACTTCTCTTCAATTTAATGACTCCGAATCAACACTGGTTGATGAATTAAAAGGTTATTTTACTGAAGGTAAAAATTATAGAAATAGTCATGATAAAATTGCGCATCGTTTACAAGAGTGTATTAAAGAAAATGAATCGCATGATAATACAGATAATTCCCATGAATCACAACTGAAAAGTGAATTTTGGCGAGAAATGAATAAACATTATACATGCCTGCTATTAGCTGATATACAGCGCTATAAAGGAAATACCGTAAAAACATCGGTGATGAATCAACTATTCAAGTATTTAAAGGATGAAAATGATTCAACTGATGCTTTAACAACATTAAAAGCAACACCAGGCTATGATAAAGGATTTTTTTCACAGAGAGTTAAGACAGCTGTAGAAGCTGCTAAAATACTAAAAGATAACTCTAACGGACCTTCTCCTCGAACATGATATGGTGGGTGCCGATTGACATTATAACCCCAAAAAAAGCAAAAAAAGTCAGCATTGCAGTTCCGCCATAACTTACTAGTGGCAGGGGAATGCCAACTACAGGTAAGACACCCATTACCATGGCAATATTAACAAATCCTGATAGAAAAAAAGTAGATATTAAGCTGGTGGCTAAAAGCCTGGTAAAAGTAGAATGTGCATTTTTTGCAATATATATGCCCCTTAGGGCAATGATAGTAAGTAAGGTAATGATGATAATGCCGCCAATTAAGCCGAACTCTTCACCGCAAACAGCGAAAATAAAGTCTGTGGCATGCTCTGGTAAAAAGTTTAAATGAGCTTGTGTGCCATTTAACCAGCCTTTCCCAAATGTTCCGCCTGAGCCTATAGCTATTTTAGATTGAATAATGTGATAACCTGAGCCTAGAGGGTCTTGCTCTGGATGCAGTAGGGTGATTAAGCGTTTTTTTTGATAATCGTGCAGAAAATGCCAAAGAAAGGGCGCTGCAACTGCGCCACTTATGGCTAGTAAAGCAAAAAATTGCCAAGCAAGTCCTGCGGCAAACAATACCGAACCGCCAGCAATTGCAACCATTATTGCGGTGCCTAGATCAGGTTGTTTAGCAATTAATGCGCAAGGAATTAGCATTAAGCTGGCGCTGATAATTATAGTGGGTAATGACATAGGGATCTTTTTTTTGTCTATGTACCATGCAATCATCATTGGCACAGCTAATTTCATGATTTCAGAGGGTTGAAATCTAAAAAAACCTAGGTCTAACCATCGTTGCGCTCCTTTACCAATCCTACCAATTATCATTACAGCAATAAGAAGTAGTAGACCAATGAAGTACAGAGTTGGTGTCCAACTTTTATATTTGTGCGGGGGTATAAATGATAAAAAAAACATAAGAAAAAAAGCGGAGATTAATCGCATTGATTGGCGCATAAGCACTGCCATACTTTGTCCCCCGGCACTGTAGAGGATGATTAAGCCAAAAGCAGCTAAAAGCAAAATAAGTATCATTAATGGCAGATCTATGTGTAGGCCAAGACGTGGTAATTTATAGGTTGGTGAGTTTTTAATGCGCACTTATATTCTCTTTAATAAATTCATTATTGCGACCTTGAAAATAGGCGTCTAATACTTGCCTGGCAACTTGCGAGGCAGTCATTTCATGTTCAACCATAACTGCAATTGCAACTTCGGGTGATTCAACTGGAGCAAAAGCTATAAACCAGGAGTGATCTTTCAGATATTTATTGGTAATAATAGTTTTTTTGTTGTGATCATTTTGGCTGAGCGCAAAAACTTGTGCGGTTCCGGTTTTGCCAGCAACAGGGTAGAAGGCATCACGGCCAAAACGATAGCCAGTTCCTTCGTTGTTAGTTATTACTGCGTGCATGGCATCATGAACAATTTGCCAGTAATGAGGATCTGATAATTCAATAGGGGATTTTGCTATAGGAGAATAAATTATTTGATTATCGTTTTCATCAATCATTTTGTTGAGCATATGTAGTTTATATCCTACTCCTTTCTGACTAAGAATAGCAGCAGCTTGCGCTAATTGCAATGGTGATGCCAACCAAAATCCCTGACCAATTGAGGTAATGATTGTATCACCAGGATACCAGCTTTGATGTTTTTTGGCTTTTTTCCATATTGGGCTGGGCATTATGCCGGGCAGCTCTTCTGGAATGTCGATACCGGTTAGTTCGCCAAAACCAAATTTTGACATCATCGATGCTATGGAGTTAATGCCGAGCTTATGACCAAGAGTATAAAAAAATATATCGCAAGATACCATCACGGCACGAGATACATTAACTGTCCCGTGGCCAGTACGCTTCCAATCTCGATAACGGTGTGATACGCCAGGTAACATAAACCAGCCCGGATCACGAATTCCAAATTTTTCATTAACTGCCCCACCTTCTAATCCTGCTATAGCCATAAATGGTTTGACGGTTGAAGCAGGGGGGTATAAACCACGTACAGCACGATGGAAAAGAGGTCGCTCTTTAGAATTAAGCAGTTCTTTATAGTCTTTTGAACTAATGCCTGTGGTAAATAGATTTGGATTGAAGCTCGGACGACTAACTAGAGCTAATACACCGCCATTTTTGACATCAATCAGCGCCACTGAGCCCTCTACTCCTTTTAGAGCTTTATAAGCAATTTTTTGTAAACGTGCATCGATAGTTAGATATATTTTGCGTCCCGATACCGGTGGTTGTTTAGATAGTACACGAATTATTTTGCCATTAACATTGGTTTCTACTTGTTCATAACCAACGGTGCCATGTAAAATGTCCTCGTAATATTTTTCAATCCCTTGTTTACCAATAAAATTGGTACCCTGGTAATTAAGATTATCAATAGTTTTTAATTCATGTTCGTTGATTCTGCCAACATAACCGATAATGTGGGCCATCTTTTTTTTGAATGGATAATGTCGCATTAATTTTGCTGAAATATGAAAGCCCGGAAACTTATACTGGTGGCTTGCAAAAATAGCAACTTCTTCAAGCGATAGGTGCATTTTCAAAACTGAAGGCGTATCACGTCTGTGTTGTTTGCGCTCCTTTTGAAAACGTTGAATATCATCTGCAGTTAAACTTGGTAATATCTTTTGAATGTTAGCCAGAGATTCTTCAAGTTTTTTCACATGCTCAGGAATAACCTCTAACACATAGACTGGGCGATTTTCAGCAAGAATAACGCCATTTCTATCTAGAATAATCCCACGTGGCGGAGTTACTGGCAGAATTTTCATTTGGTTCTTTAGTGATAAAGTCGCAAAATGATTATATTGAAAACAGGTTAAGAAAAACAATCTCACACATAAAAGTAATGCTAAAATAAAAAACACCACTTGCAAAAAAACCGCTCTAAAAGTTAAAACCTCTTGGATAGAGCGTTGGGGTTTTTTTTGAGGAGCAAATAATTTTTTATTCATTTTTGCAAGTTATTTATGATATGGATGATTATTTAATATGCACCACGAGCGATATATGCTTTCTAGAAAGATTAATCTTACCATCGGGTGCGGAAAAGTTAAGGGCGATAAGGACCATAGTTCATGCGCTTTTTTTTTCAACTCGGGATGAATGCCTTCAGGACCGCCTATAATTATGCACCAGTGGGAATTTAGTTGTTGTAATTCCGCCATGCGTGCGGCAAGTTGTTCGCTATTAAAACTTTTTCCAGAGGCATCTAAGCAAATAATATGCGCTCTAGCAGGAATGCAATCAAGCAGTAGTTGATATTCTTTCGCCATAATTTGCGTAAGTTGTGAACTACCACTCCTTTTGAGCAATGGTAATTCTGTGATAACTAACTGTATCTTCTGATCAAGTCTTTTAATTAGTTCTTGGCTCGCAATTTCAACCCATTTTGGCATTTTTTGTCCAATTGAGCAAATAGTAAGTTTAAGCATGATGAATAGGTAATTTATCCGTTAGCCACAGTTCTTCAAGGTTATAGAATGAACGTATTTCAGGTAGCATGATATGGACAATAATATCACCGCAGTCTAATAAAGCCCATTCACCGTTCTCAGTTCCGGTTATTTTTAAATACTCAACGCCTGCTTCCTTAAGTTTTGCATGCAATTCATCAGCGATAGCAAGTACATGGCGAGTAGCTCGTCCTGTGCAAATAAACATATAATCAGCGATAGAGGTTTTTTCTGTTACATTAATTTTCATTATATCCTGAGCTTTCATATCGTCTAATGTAAGCTCAATTAAATTTATGGTTTGTTCTTGTGATATCATGTCTAAATAACCTTTGTGTACGACAAATAAATCATTGTAGCATAGACAGTAATTTTTTCGAAATAATTATCTTATTGGCTTAAGAGCTTGGCTTTGATTCTCGGCTTGCGAGATGTTTTCTAAAAGCTCATCTTGTTCTACGTCAGATAAATTAGCATAATATGCTGTAAATAACGACATGTTTTCTAAAAACTTAATTGGCAGTTCAGTATGGATGAGCGGATGGTAACCGAGCCCTTTTAAAACTGGTGAGCGCAGCAGATATCCTGATATAGTCAAGCGATTGAAAATAAAAATTAGCCGTTTAGAAATATTTTGTAGCTTTTCAACACTGATCTTTTGTAGCTGCTGCGATCTAAGAGCATCGGCTAACCATGTTTTTAACTCTTGTGGATCTTTTTCATGGGGATATAGCAGTTTTATCCAGGTGGATAAAGCAATATAAAAGCCAACAATATTAAACTTATGAACGTATTGATGTCTACCAAAAAAAGGATCATATTCCTCGTTGGTCACCAGAGCCAAATTAGCAGAAAACTGCTCAGCCCTATTATCAAGAATGTAAGCAATATAATCTGCAAAAGCAGCTGGGAACATTTTAATCGCAGAAAAAATAAGTGCACTAGAATGTAGAGCTCTTAAAAATTCTGCATTAACTGCAGAGGTGCGAATAAGATTTTTGGAAATAGCTGCTTCTTCAAGCAAGCAGTATAAGTCATATAAATGAAGAGGTTTTGCTGCTTCAACTATATTCTCAGCATGAAAAAATTTGAAACAATCATAAATAAAGTTAAAGGCCGATTCTTCTGCCAGAGATAATTTCTGTGTCGATAGGTTTTGTTTTCTAGGATTAATACCGGCTGAAATCATTTTATCAGTTACTTTAAGTATACGGTAAATAGCCTGAAAATCAGAGGTAACATTTTTCCAAATATTTAATTCATGAATAATTTTTATCCAAAAATTAAATTTATCCGGATCTTGGTGGTCGAGATGCGCAGTCGAAAAACCTTTTGAAAAATCGAGGGTTAATGACTGAAAGGGGACGTTGTTTTCTATGAATAGTTGCTCTAACATTTTTTCAAGGAGTTGTTTATTTATCTTTACATGATTGGTGGAAATTTTACTGATAAATTTTTCTAAATGAGGTGAAGGTGAGCTAAATAATTTCTCAAGAAACTTCTGATGTTTTGGGGCGAGAGTTTTTAAAACAGCCAAGGGTATAGTGTCTTCAATTTGAAGAGTGCGGCAATGCTCATGATTCTTTTTGAAAAAAAACATAATGCTTCACTCTCAAAAATGAAAAATAATGGTATTATAAATATCTAGCCTTGATTTTGCATTATGTCAAGTTTTATGCAAAATTATTTTGCTGTGCCGCCCACAACAATCTCATTAATTTTTAAAGTTGGTTGACCAACACCAACTGGTACCGATTGACCATCTTTGCCACAGGTCCCAATTCCTGGGTCTAATTGAAGGTCATTACCAACCATGGATATTTTTTTCATAACTTCTGGGCCATTACCGATTAATGTGGCGCCTTTAATTGGGCGGGTAACTTTACCGTTTTCAATTAGATAGGCTTCACTAATAGTAAAGACAAATTGTCCCGAAGTAATATCTACCTGTCCGCCTCCAAAGTTAACAGCGTATAAACCCTTCTTAACTGATGATAAAATTTCTTCTTTGCTATGCTGGCCTGCTAACATATAGGTATTTGTCATTCTTGGCATTGGAATGCAGTTATACGCTTCTCTGCGACAATTGCCTGTGGACTGCATGCCCATTAAGCGCGCATTCAATTCATCTTGCATGTAATTAACTAACACCCCATTCTCTATTAAAGTAGTGCATTGTGTCGGTGTGCCTTCATCATCAATGTTTAGTGAACCGCGCCGATTAGGAAGAGTCCCATTATCAACAACGGTTACGCCCTTAGCGGCAACTTGTGTTCCCATGCTGTTGCTAAAAGTAGAGATTTTTTTGCGATTAAAATCACCCTCTAAACCATGCCCAACAGCTTCGTGTAATAGAATGCCTGGCCAACCAGCGCCAAGCACAACTTCCATGGTGCCAGCTGGAGATGGTACACTTTGCAAATTGATTGTTGCTTCGTGGACCGCTTGCGATGCAATAGTTAGTGGGATGTTCAAATTTTGCAATTCTTGGAAATCATAACGCCCACCTCCACCAGCTCGGCCAGACTCTCTGCGGCCATTATCTTCTATCCACACCGTAACGCTAATATGCACGAGCGGGCGAATATCACCGGCAACTAAGCCTTTAGAATTTATTATACTGATTACATCGTATTCTGCAGCAATGCTGGCGCTAACATCGGTAATGCGAGCGTCTAGTCCACGCACATAAGTATCTAACTCGTTTAACAACGCAATTTTGCTTGTTGATGATAATGATTCAATAGGATTGACTGGCTTATAGAGGCTTGGTGAGGCTGTAATTTTTACGCCCTGACTAGATATTTTAGCCCCTTGTGCCGCAATTGATTTTGCAGCCTGGAAAGATTCAGTTATAGAGAGCATGTTTATATCGTCACAATAAGCAAAGCCAGTTTTATCGCCACTGACAACTCTTATGCCAGCTCCGCGATTAATGGCAAAACTTCCTCTTTTTACCTGTCTATCTTCTAAGACCCATGATTCGCTAAGCGTATTTTGTAGATAAATATCTGAGTAATCTATTTTGGCATGCAACTGATTAAAAATTAATTTTTGAAGATCATAAGCCTCGAAACAAGCTGGTTTGAATAAAGTATCATCAATAATTTGCGCATGATTAGATTGTAAAGACATAGTTAAATCACAGTATTAAAATAAGTTTTATTCTGTCATTAAAATCAAATAAGATCTATATTTATTTGGCTAAATACTTGCATGTGGTATAATAAGAGTTGTAGATTATTAAGATAATTTTTACTTTTGGAGCTCGATGATGAACAAAAATGATGTTTCCGCACTTAATAGACGCATGGAATCCGTTTTGGCTACTAATAAAGTATTGAGAAATACTTACTTACTTTTAGCTATGACATTGGTGTTTAGTGGCATAATGTCTTACGTAAGTATGGCTATGGGGGTGCGCTTTATAAATCCAATAATATTCATGCTCTGTTCCTATGGTTTGATTTTTTTAACTAGTATGTTGCAAAATAGTCCAATGGGAATTGTTGCTGTCTTTGGCTTCACTGGTTTTATGGGGTTTGCGCTAGGGCCGATTTTAAATATGTACATGCTCCACATCCCCAACGGCGCGCATCTAGTTGCAACTGCCTTAGGTGGAACCGGCATAATATTTTTGGGCTTGTCAGCATATACGCTAATGACACAAAAAGATTTTAGCTACATGGGCGGGTTTTTATTCGCTGCATTATTAGTAGTATTTATCATGATGTTAATTGGCTTATTCTTTCCTATCTCTGGTTTACAAGTGTTTATCTCTGGGGCATTTATGCTGATTTCCTCTGGTTTAATCCTGTTCCAGACTAGTCAGATTATTCATGGTGGTGAAACCAATTATATCAATGCAACCGTATCACTGTATGTTTCAATCTACAACGTATTCATTAGTTTGTTGCAAATCTTAACTGCTTTTTCTAATAATCGCGATTAATTCTAGAATCTAGCTCTCTTTTAGGAGAGCTAGATTCTTCTGACTCGATAATTTTTTGTGCTTCTTTAACAAAATCTATTGATCTGGTAGAGAAAAAACTCCATTTCCAAGATGGATTCTGTTTCATGGTATTAACTAATTGTTTTTTTTTCTCCTCTTTACTATTTTCATATGCGTTTAGATAGTCTGATAAAGCATTCATTACCGCAATTTTAGATGTTGATAGTTTTGGTGTTTTAAGGTATTGTGTTACTCGATGATTTAACAATTGTTTTTTGAATATTTGTTGTTCCAGAAATTTTTTTGCTAGAGGTTCTTTTTTATCCGCTGTTGCTTGTATTAATTGCTTCATGCGCAGAATTTTAAGTTCTGAATCAATAATAATCATTAAATCGTATTTGCTATCACCAATCGTTAATGCCTTTGTTAAACCATCTAAAGTTGTTATTTTAGATTTAACTGTCATTTTGTTGTTAATGATGGATAAAATTCCATTAATTTGATTTGTTTTTTTGATTTCATTATAATCAGTAGACCTTAAAGTTGCATTTCTAATACCTTCAGCCTCTTTAATAATCTTTTGCTCAAAATAAGCCAAGTCGCAAATATACGACTTAAGGTTAAGAAAATCTTCTAGGTGGTTTCTATTAGCTTCATTATCAGTGCTATCAAGTTGTTGTAATTTACCACTAAGATTACTCATTAAATCATCAAAAGTTAAATCCGAAGAATATTCATTGCCAACAAAAGTGCTTCTGGAATGATTTTCATTGAGAAGAAATCTTACATAGGTATTTTTTGCCGATGTAATTATATCCTCACAGGTTTTCTTCATATGTAAAATTGCATGCGCTTCTGATATTATTTGCGGCAATTCATTAAGCGACATAGGATTATCATCCTCATTTGGATCTATTTTGGCCAACAACATTTCCGCTGCGAGTATTGTATCACCAGTCACGACATTGCTCTGTAAAATTTCTAAATATTCTTGTAGATGCTTAATAATATTTTGATTAGTTGCTGGTTCTGGCTGATTCAATAATGCCTGAATAGATTTAATTTCATCTGCCATTGATGAGCGTAAATAATTACTAAAATGCTTCAGAGTAATCAAGTCGTTATGAATTTCTCTCTCTTGTAAATCTGATTGTTCATATTTTTTTTTTAGTTCTTTTAGTCTTGTTTCTACATTATTATTGGACTGATTGTCGCTAATACTTATTCGCTCCCAAATATACTCAACTTCTGCTATACATAAATCTATATTTATGTGTTCTTTCGCTTTAATCATTGCTGTAGTATAACCCTTATATTGTTTTAATTTAGCTAATAACAAGGGATAAGAGTTTTTATTCATTACTATTTCAATATTAATTAATTCCTGTTGCAATTGTATAGCTTCATCTAAGGATAGAGCGAGCAACTTTTCTTCGATAGTGCCTTTGCTCGCAATTATGGTTGCGTGCAATTTTTTTCCTGTAAGTCTTTTAGCTATAAAATCTAATTCTTCTTTATTAAAAGCAGGAAGTTGATTTGAAGCTGGTGTTGTATAAAAGCCAAAAAATCTTAATAATGGCAATGTTAAATTCCAGACATAAAACGAGTTTAATAGTTGAAATATTTGCGAGGATAGGGTTTCTTCAGAATTTTCTTTCATATAAACTCCAAATAATGACTTTATTATAGCATTTATTGCGCTTATTATAAGCTCTTATAGCTCTTTTTTTTTATTCATAAGGTATTTTATGACTATAGTTGATGAAAAAATATGCCCATGTGGTTCGCAAAAAAATTATTTAGACTGTTGTGAGCCATTTATTATTGGCCAACAAATATGTGCAACTCCAGAACAATTAATGCGCTCGCGGTATTCTGCATATACCCAAGTTAATTTGGATTACATAAAAGCAACTATGCGCGGTAATGCATTACTAGGTTTTCAAGAGCAAAATACCCTGCGTTGGGCCAAGCGAGTCAGATGGATTGGGCTTAAAGTTATAAGTTCAGTAATAAGTAGTGGCATAGTGGAATTTGAGGCAGGTTATGTGGATGGAACTAAGTTATGCTATATCCATGAAAGAAGTGAGTTTGTCCGAACAGAAGGGCGTTGGTATTATGTTGGTGGGCAACACTTTCCAACACCTCAAAACAAAGTTATTTCTAGAACCTCGGATTGCCCATGTGGTAGCATGCGCAAATTTAAAAACTGTCATGGTAGCTAATTTTTTATTTTATATATAAGTTCTCCAATAGCATCGATACACTGTTCATCTGTAAGTTCTGTGGTTATTTTAAATTGTAATAAGTGTTGATTGCTTAATTTAAAATTTTCAGGCTCGTTTTGCAAAAGGTTAATTAGCTGTGTTGAATTAATATTAGGATTCTCTGAGAATTCAAGCGTGCCTTGTGATTTATTAAAGGAAATTCTTTTGATACCTATTTCGACCGCTGATAATCTCAGAATGCCAATTTTAATCAGATTTTTAAGAGGCTGAGGAAGCAAACCAAATCTATCAATCAATTCAACCTGAATTTTATGAATATCCTGTTCGGTTTTGCAATTAGAAATACGTTTATAAAAAATTAAACGTTGGTGTGCATCTGCCATGTATTTTTCAGGAATAATTGCTGCTATATTTAAATTTATGTCACAAGATTGATTTATTTTCTCAAATTTAGGAATTTTTCCTGATTTAATATCATTAACAGCTTGTTCAAGCATTTCCATATATAAGCTATAGCCTATGGTGTTAATGTTGCCACTTTGTTCTTCGCCTAAAAAGTCACCAGCTCCTCTAATTTCCATATCGTGCATTGCTAACGCGAATCCAGCCCCCAGGTCTTCTAGAGATATAATTGCTTCTAATCTTTTTTTAGCATCATTGGTGAGTAAGTTTTCTTCTGGAGTAAGTAGATAAGCATAGGCTTGGTGGTGTGAGCGCCCAACTCGTCCCCTGAGCTGGTGCAGTTGAGCTAACCCTAATTTATCTGCTCTTTCAATGATAATGGTGTTTGCAGTTGGAATATCAATGCCTGTTTCAACAATGGTGGTGCAGACTAAAACATTAAAAAATTGATGGTAAAAATCAGCCATGATTTTTTCTAATTCACGCTCATGCATTTGCCCATGAGCAAACTCAATTTTAGCTTCGGGAACTAGTGCTTTTAGTTCATCAGTAATCCTTGCTATGCTTTTCGTATCATTGAGTAGATAAAATACTTGGCCGCCACGCATAATTTCACGAAGTAGTGCTTCTCGAATTAGTGAGTTGCTCTTTGTATTCCAAAAAGTTTTTACTGAAAGTCTCTTCGCAGGAGGGGTTGTGATAATAGATAAATCACGCATGCCATGCATGGCAAGATTTAATGTGCGTGGAATAGGTGTTGCGGTTAAACTTAAAATATCAGCTTTATTCTGAATTTTTTTTAATTTTTCTTTTTGTTTTACTCCAAATCGATGTTCTTCATCAACTATCAGCAAGCCTAGGTCTTTAAAAGCGACGTCTTCTTGCAGTAATTTATGAGTACCAACTAAAATATCAACCTTGCCATCGCTAAGGTTCTTTAAAACTTTATTAGCTTCTGCTCTGGTGCGGAAACGCGAGATAAGTTCTATGCATATAGGAAAATCAGCGAAGCGCTCTTGAAATGTTTCAAAGTGTTGTTTTGCCAACAGGGTGGTTGGCACTAAAATACATACTTGGCGATTATTTTGCACCACAACAAATGCGGCACGCATTGCTACTTCAGTTTTGCCAAAACCAACATCGCCGCATACGAGGCGATCCATGGGTTTGTTGCTTTGCAAGTCGTTTAATATAGAATCGATAGTGGTTTTTTGATCAACTGTTTCATTAAATCTAAATGAGCTGGTAAATTTTTCATACTCAAGGACATCTAGTTGATATTTAAATCCGGTTTCAGACTCGCGCATTGCTTGAGTCTCAAGAATCTCTACAGCCATATCATGAATTTTTTCCGCCGCTTTTGTTTTTTCTTTTTTCCAGTGTTCTGAGCCGAGTTTATGCAATGGAGCGGCATCAGGATGACTGCCATTGTATTTACTGATTAAGTTTAAGTTGGCAATTGGTACATAAATTTTATCACCGCCAGCATAGTTGATGGTTAAAAACTCTGCTTCTAGAGACTGCGTAGTTATTACATTCAAACCATCAAATCGTCCAATGCCATAGTCGATATGCACAATGGGCATGCCTTTACTTAGTTCATCAAGACCACGGATATAATTATCGCTTGCAGAAGATTTGTAGCGGCGTTGTTTTTGATAAATAATGGTTTCACCAAACAGCTCGTGCTCAGTAATTGCTAGAACATTAAATTCTGTGAAATAATGGGCTTGTGCTAATGGTCCATGTAATAGTCCTAGTTTATCGTCGGCAACAAGAAAGTCTTGCAAGTTGCTAAACAGTTTTGGAAATATATCACTAGCTTTACAAAAATCATTGATTACCTCGCGTCTACCAATACTAGAAGCCACGATTATAATGCGTGATGTATTTGCTAAGATAAAATCTTTTAGATTTTTAAAGGGTTGATGATGTTTTCTATCAATCTGTATGTTATCAACTGAAAGTGGCGCTACATCAGCTAAAGTAGTATGTGTAAAATTATTTATTTTTTCTATTAGTTCATTGGTTGTTAATAGAATTTGTTCTGGTTTTAAAATGGGACGTACAACATCGTGTCGTCTTTGCTCGTAACGAATATGTACTTCCTGCCATATTTTTTCAGCGCATGGGACGAGCTCAGCGCTGTAAAAAATTTCAAAGCTAGGCGGCAAATAGTCAAACAAGCTGGCTGTTTGCTCAAAAAATAAAGCCAAATAATACTCAAGACCTTGAGTAATTGTTTTATTTGATACAGCTTCATATATGGCGCATTCATGAGATTTAACTGTAAATTGTTCTCTAAATCTTTGTCTAAACGCGTAGATAGCTTCTTCATCCAAACCAAACTCCTTGGCGGGGAAAATATTAAGCTCAAAGATTTGTTGCTGACTTAATTGGGTGTCGATATCGAACCAGCGCATGCTATCAATTTCATCATCAAACCACTCTAATCTTATTGGCTGTGTACTGCCCATGGGATAAACATCAATTAATGCACCTTTACAACTAAACTCGCCGTGGTTCTGCACTATAGATACCATTTGGTACTGGGCATCTATCAAATATTGTTTAAATTTAACCAATGGCAATATTTCGCCTTGTTTGATTTTAAAGACATTTTTCTGTAAAAAACTTATTGGTGCTAGTTGATGCAATATAGTATTTAAGCTCACAATCAAAACCATTGGCTTAGAAGTTAGCAAATCATATAGCAGGCTCAACCGTTCAGAAATTATGTCCTGGTGTGGAGAAAAATGATCGTATATTAGCGTTTCCCAATCTGGAAAAACGTGAATAGCAATTCCGGTAGTTTGAAAAAACATTAAGTCCTGTTTTAATTGCTCAGTATCCTTTTGATGGTTACATATTATTAATGAATTTTTTTGTAAATGGCGCGGATTTTTAATATGGGTCAGTATGTTTTGGCTAATTATGCTCATGATTTGCGACTAGAAAAAACTAATTTACGAACGATAGCATATCTACTAAGCATGCGTCAAAAGTTGAGGGGGTTGATAGTAGCAACGATTAAAGCCAGGGTAACTAAAAAACAGTATTGGCATTAGTGTGCTCTGAAATTTCTTGTCCATGCCTTTGATAATATTAATAGTTAGTGCAAAATACGATATAGTCGTTGTTGTTTCAAGCATCCAATGAACCCTGTTAAATCGTTGGTTGAAGTACTTAGTGAAAATAATCTGCGATTACTGCACCTATTGCTAAAGCCCTTGGATTTAATATTGAGTATAACGCACTTAATTTTTTATCCGCGAATGCAAAAATCCAATTCTTGATATTTTAGATATGACTCTTGCAGAAACGGCAGAAAGTTAGAAATATAATGGCCATAACCCTTTATTTCGGAGTTCCATTACTGGTCTACCTATTTACACAAAGCTAGTGTTATACGTGATACCATTAAAAACCAAATAGCTCGAGCCATTGCTGGCTGTTAATTAGGCATATGCTTTTTTTGAGAGTAATATGAAAGATATTAGCTCCGAGAGGATTTGCCAATAGAATCACATCAACATCGTCAGGTTAAACATCCTTTAATAGGCTAAGTAATTGGTCTGCAAAACGAGCCATTGTCTAAAACGACCATTGCTGCATACACTAAAGATTGTTGCCTCTTTTTATGCAAATCATTCCCAAATATTGCAAATGGATGTTGTGGTTGGTGAGTCACTGCAGTGATCATTTTGATCTGAGGCAAAACTAGTCATGCTTTCAAAGATGTTGTTATTTTTTTCGTTGAATAATTTTTTAAAACACAATTCATGCGCTTGTTTATCTTTTGGTTTTTTTTCATAGGAATAGCAGCGATCATTTACTTCATTTTTGTCTAATTCAAGACTAGCTATAGAGGTGTCCCAGTGAATAAACTCATCAACTTTTGTGTTGCTGTTGTCTTTAATGACGCTAAAGGTTTTATTCTTTGGTGCAATTGTTTGCCATGCGGACTCGGCATCCATTTGCCAGCCGGAGACTTTCAATACTATCCAGACAATAGAATATAGTACCAAAGAAATTACATACCATAAGTAATCAAGCGGGTTATTGAATTTATTAGGCATTATATGGTCTTTTACTAATTTAGCATTGCTTCGATAGGAGCGATCGTTAAATAACTTCACTTCTATTCCTTCTTTATGCAAAGCAGCGGCGGTTAAAGTGGCAACATTACCGCCTAAGCAAAATCCATAGAGCGTGATTTTTTCCTGATTTACTCCTTTGTCAAGTAATCTTTTAACCTGAGCTTTGGTATCGGCAATTAAATCGTTTTGCGTTACTGTTAAACCATAACTTCTATCAAAGCCACGATAACTAAAAAAAACAGTATTGGCATTAGCGTGTTCTGAAATGTCTTTTCCATGCTTTTGATAATATGAATAGTTAGTACCTGCAGGTCCGCAAAATACGATATAGTTGTTTTTTTCTTCTATAAATTCGCAAGTATCCAATAGAGCGCCATCTTTGGTATCAAGATGAAAAAAATTATAATTAGAGTCACTTTTAAATGGTGCTAAATCGGTTTTTTGCTGGTCAGTTAAGAATTCGTAACCTTGGAAAATAATTAAGTCATTAGTTCCATGACTTCTATTTATTCTTTTAATACGTTGAGCCTCTTTTTTAGCTTTCTCTACTGCTGCAGGGCTGATAGTTGGCGGTGACAGTTGCCCGGTAAAGATAAATTTGATTTTGCGGTAAATATCTTTTAAATATTTTATAATAAAGTTTTCTTCTGGTAGGAGGTTGATAACTGTCACCATGCTTCCTTCGATTGTATAAGTAGTTTTTTGAACAAAAGCGTATGGTTTAAGAATCAGTAGGGACAATGGTAACGATAATGGCATGAAAATCAGCCTTAATATGCAAGATAAAACCTGACTAAGTATTTTCGCCATGTAATTTAAATTAAAAGTCATAAACAATTTAAATTATACACTAGGATCATAAAATAAACAATAGATTTTTTCTCGCGTGTAAAAACTCCTCTCGTTTTTAAGGACGCATCAGATGGAGAGCCAGGCTAGAGAAGCGCGTCGAGTGGAATCATCGCGTCTTATCATAATCGCTTAGAACCGAAATAGTCGTGATATTGCCGGATTTAGAAAATCCATCTCACCCAGCCGATAGAGTTGCCTAATAAAACTTTATAAAACCGTGGGGCACACGGGGTTAGCTATGGTTGCTCTACCCCTTGCGAACGTTAAAATGAAGACGGCGATTACTGTGTGCATTTAACATTGGGATGTTACTCGCGACCCAATATTTCTCCTTCGATATGTGACAATTCATTATGCTTGCAGGAGTTATCCATTATAAGAAATAGCAAAGAGTAGCCTACGCTCCAAATTACGCCATCAGGCAAAGCAACTAAAGCTCGTTTAGGATTTAATTTTTTAACCACACCAAAAAGATCATAACCTAATTTTGAATGCCAACCGACCCTGTCGCCGACTTTTAATGAGTTTTTATCTAAGCGCCCAGTGTTTCTTTTGGGTTTAATCGAGGTGTCAATTCCTGCAAGGTTAAAAGTATAAAGTCTTGTATCCCATAATTTACCGTCGTTAATACTTTTAATTAAAGCCCAGCTTTTTTTTACTTCTATTATTTTTGCAGGTATTGAAGCATTGGCTCGGCTGCAAAAAAAATCAACCTCCATTCCTGGCTTAAGTTTATTCTTGATGGCTAATTGTCGCGCGGGGTTGTCTAAAATATTTTCAAGAGCAACGCGTAGTCGATAAATTTCAAACAAAGACCAATCCTCAATTTGCTCAAGAATGCTGTTATAATCTGCCATGGCAATATCTTTCTCTTTACAAAAAAAATCGCATATTGACATTTTTTCAGTAAAATTTCAATAAAAAATATTTGCATAAAAGAACTAATTAAAATACAATAAGATTCTATTTTAAATTTACTGGTTTTATTGTGTCTATTATTAAGAAAGTAATATCAACTTTATTGTTAACTACGGCGCCAACTATTTTTGCTTACCATACTCAAAATAGCACCATTTATAGTAGCTCAGGTGAAATCGTTGAAATAAGTGGAGTAAGCTGGTCGGGATTTCAAGACACAAATATTTTACAAGGATTGCAAAGCAATCCCTTTTACACGTATCAAGAAAAACCAGGAGTATTAAACTGGTTAGGTGGTAGTATATTTAAAACTATTCGTTTACCGATTCAGCCAGGTGTTTTATACGATGATGACAATGAAGTAGATATTAACAAAGCATTAACTATGCAAACAAATCCAGCAGTTGGCAATGGTTTATTTTGTAAGTCTTGGCAGAGTGATGGCCGTTGTGCATTAGCAGTTAGTTCAAAAAAGGCATTTTGGACCGTAATTGAGGAAATGAAAAAGCAGGGTCTACGCGTTTTAGTTGATATGCATCATAGTTATGGGTACGGAGATGATAAAAGAGACGGCACAGTCTATGATATTGCAAAATATGCACAAGATATAGGCTCTTTATCAAAAGTAATAGCTGATAAGAATTTAACCAACGTAATTGGCATTGATATCTTCAATGAACCGTATCGTCTTAATTGGTTTAAATCCAATCAAGGACAAGTAGCCTGGACAAAAGTAATTGCAACTGCAGCAAACGCAATTTATGAAAATAATCCAGATTTATTAGTTTTTGTTGAAGGTCCTAATGGCGGCAATGATGATCAGGATGAGCCTGTTATCTGCGTTCCTTCTAATGAAATTATTGACGATCAAAGTGCTTATTCGCACTTTCCAGACCCATCTTTATGTGAAAGCAAAGACAGAGTTTTTTTTAAAGGCAACTGGGGTGAAGACTTTAAACCTTTATTAAAGCCAACTGCAGCGCGCAACAACCAGCCAGAGCTTGATATTAATCGTTTTAAACAAGAGCTACTCAATCAAGGTATTTCTGAACAAGCACTAAACTGGTTACTTGGTGATAACAACGCAAATAACGCCCATATTGTTTTTTCCCCTCACGTTTATCCGGCAGAAGTAGCCGGATGGGAAAGCTCACCAGGCAAACCAAGTCAATTACGCTTTGATTGGTCATGGGGCTTTTTAAGTAAGGCAGGCTATTCGGTCGCTTTAGGTGAAGCATCTTGGAAAACTGACAGTGGTAAACAATTCTTTACCCAATCCTTAATGCCATACTTGGCAGCAAATGTTTCAACAAAAAATGTCTTTTTTTGGGCCATTGGTTATTTAGGGGATACAATCTCTGCTATTAATCCTAATACTGGTGAATGGAATAGGGACGCTTACGAAACTTTATCTAGCTATTTTTATTAGGATGATTAGGCCACAATTTTTCTGTATAAATGATCTTCGTACGGGACAAAAAATTAAAAAAGATCTGGAAGTAGCCCATTGATTCTAAGCCCTACAAAATACCACTAAAATTCCACACAAAAAATTGGCTCTCCCGGAATTGTCGTGGTATGAATAAATTTAGATCAGATGGTGTCTTTTCCAGGTTGATACCTATTAAGTTATCCAAGGCCATTTTCTGCCCCCATGATAAATAGTTTAGGATTGAAGAGTTCTTGTTTTTGTAAGCACGCCCTCCATTCTTCCCTTGAATATGTTTTGGGGTTAATTTCTCGTCCTAAACTGGTTTGAGCAGAATATAGAGCGGTGACTATTTCAGTAAAATCAATGTAACCAATAATAAGAACATCGATAGCAGAGCCCAGATTTTCAGTTCCTTTGCTACCGAACCAAAAACACAAGCCACTTCGATTTTTTCAGCTAATGGTGCTAGCGCATCAAATAAAACATCCACCAAACCAGATGTTTTTTTCAAAATTCTGGGTAAATGGGTAAATTACGGTTCGCTTGATAGTAGACCTGATTGCAACTGAGCTCGCGTAACAAGCTTGGATAATTCTCGATGAAGCGTACCTGCAGTCGTGCTTGTTAATCTTGCAATCTCTCGAACATAATAGCGCTTATCAGGATGTAGTAGTAAAAGCCCAAGTACACGTCGCCGATATTCAGAAAATAATATTGAGGTATCCAATATAATTTCCACATGAAGCAAAATAATCTCGAATCATAGCTCAATAAGCTACACTATTCAATGAGTAAAATAGCAAAGTTTACTCTTTGCCAGGAATTGAGGGCACATGGATTGGTGAGAGTGACTTTAAATAGTTGCTTTGATTCTGGGTTAAAGTATTAGGTGTTATATGACCAAAGTTGTTGGGAAGGAGTCTTATTGTACTGTGCTTTGCATAATATGTTGAGTAAATGCGGTTACAAACCGGTTGCATTTTTTTCTTTATGTAACTCATTGATTCTAATGGTGGCCAGAGGCAGAATCGAACTGCCGACACGAGGATTTTCAGTCCTCTGCTCTACCGACTGAGCTATCTGGCCGGCCAACGAGAGATATTAAAACCCGAAAAGACATCTGAGTCAAGCATATTTTTAATTTTTTTCTGATTGATATCCAGGAGGTGGCTCAGAATTGTCTTCAAAGAGAAATTTTTGCATTTCTTGGGATAAAAAAGATCTGGACTGCGGTTCTGATAAATTTAATCGATATTCATTTATTAGCATGGTCTGTTGATTTAACCATTGATTCCAAGCTTCTTGCGAGATTGAATTAAATATTTTCTCACCAAGTGGGCCTGGAAATGGTTGTTTGCTCATTTTTGCAGAAGTGGACTTAAGTTTTTGACAATAAACTAAATCTGACATACCTTACCTCATATTTAAAAGTTAAAGTTTAACAAATTAATGATGGTAATGCATATTTTATTAATACATCTAAAAAATATTTGAAAGATGAGTGGAATAATTTTAAGGGAGAGGGGATATATTTTTTCAAAAAATGACCAAGGCTTTAGAATATGATTTAACATTTTTGTGATTTATATCATTCATATTTGCGTCAATTTTTAATTGACTCGATAAAATATGATGCAAAAACTAAAATTTTTTTAGTCTCTGTTTGGGGGCTTATCATGAATCGTTAAAATTACAGTTATCAGATGGCAGAATCTTATCTTATTCTGAGTGCGGCGACCCTATATCATTAGTCCTGATTATTAAAGCGGCTCCTGGTGAAATAATTTTTTTGTAGTTCATTTTGATTATGGATTTTGAGCAAAAGCATCCCTTAAACCACGAGAAGTAGTCTCATCTGTAATTTTTGAAAAACAACTTTTGACTACATCCAATAACGCGCTACAGCTTAATTTTTTCATTTGGCAATTCCGTGCAAAATAACCATTGTAACATTAAGAAAAGTTTGCGAAAAATATATTTTTAAAGTGGTTCTAAAGCCCTATTTGCTTAATCTTGAAGTTTCACCGAGAACTGCTGTTAATTTTTTTAATACATCATCAGTTCCTGAA
>Ga0214917_10001645_pt1 | contig 28504 bp, 29 predicted proteins | sample LL_1208_BB_MetaG_FD_177983 | JGI IMG/M metagenome (GOLD analysis project Ga0214917, IMG submission 177983) | Freshwater microbial communities from Lake Lanier, Atlanta, Georgia, United States - LL_1208_BB | ecosystem: Environmental > Aquatic > Freshwater > Lake | place: USA: Georgia | collected... | reverse complement strand
CGCCATTTTGGAACAGCATGCCAATGCGATCCATCAGCCCCGCCCGCTCGCGCCGGGACATCGCCGCCACATCGCGGCCATCGATCAGGATGCGGCCGGCATCGGGGGTGATCAGCCCCAGGATGCATTTCAGCATCACCGATTTGCCGCTGCCCGAACCGCCCAACACCACCAGCGAGGAACTGGCCGGCACGGCGATATCCACCCCCTCCAACACCGTCTTGCCGGCAAAGCTCTTGCACACGCCTTCAAGGGTGACGGTGAGCGTCATTGCGCGAAAAACGCCTCAGTCACCACATAATCGAGTGCCAGAATGAGGATCGAGGCCAGCACCACCGCCGAGGTCGTCGCCATGCCAACCCCCTGCGCGCCGCCGCGGCTGCGATAGCCGCACCAGCAGCCCATCAGCGCGATGACAAAGCCAAACACCGCCGCCTTCACCAGGCCGCTGACCACATCCATGGTCTCCAGCACATCCCAGGTGGAATCGAGAAAGGCGGCGGAAACGAAGCCAAGCTTCGCCGTGCCCACCAGATAGCCGCCCATCACGCCGATAATATCCGCCACCAGCACCAGCAGCGGCAGCGCCAGGGTGGCGGCGAGCAGGCGCGGCGCCACCAGATATTTCATCGGGTCGGTCGAAAGCGTGGTCAAGGCGTCGATCTGGTCGGTCACGCGCATGGTGCCCAGCTCGGCCGCCATGGCGGCACCGATGCGCCCGGCCACCATCAGCCCGGCCAGCACCGGCCCCAATTCCCGCGTCACGCTCAGCGCCACCACCGAGGCCACGGCGGATTGCGCATTGAACCGGGCAAAGCCGGTATAGCTTTGCAACGCCAGCACCATGCCGGTGAACAGCGCCGTCAAGGCCACCACCGGCAGCGAGAAATAAGCAACCTCGATGAAATGCCGCAGGAATTGCCGGCCGTGAAAGGGCGGGCGCACCAGATGCGACAAGGCCTCCAGCGCAAACAGCGCCAGGCCCCCCACCTCCTGGCAGGCGCGCAGCACCACGCGGCCGAGGCCTGCGAGAAAACCCAGCAGCATCAGGTGTAAATGCGCCGATAGCGCGAACCCAGGGCGGTCAGCATTTCATAGCCGATGGTGCCGGCCCTTTCGGCCAGCATATCGGGCGAATGATCGGGCCCCATCAGCGTGAGCATATCGCCCAAAGCCGCCGGCACGCCCGTGACATCGAATGCGGTCAGATCCATCGATATCCGTCCTACCACAGGCACTCCCTGCCCGGCCAGGATGCCAATGCCATGGCCGGACAAGGCGCGCAGATAGCCATCGGCATAACCCGCCGCGACGGTGGCAATCAGGCTGGGCCGCGGTGCCACCCAGCCGGCACCATAACCCACCGCCACACCGGCAGGGATGTGGCGCAATTGCAGGATAGGCGCTTCCAGAAGCAGCACCGGCGCCATCGGGTTGGGCTGGCCAGGCTGCGGATTGATGCCGAACAAACCCGCCCCCGGCCGCGCCAGATCCGAGCCAAAGCCGGGGCCGAGAAAAATCCCCGAGGAATTGGCCAGGCTGGTCGCCACCCCCGGGAAACGCGCTGTCACCGCTGCAAAACGCTCAGCCTGCCGCGCATTCATCGCATGGCCCGGTTCATCGGCGCAGGCGAGATGCGACATGACATAGCGAATATCCAACCCCGGCGGGATGGCGGCGCATTCCGCCAGATCAAGCCCCAGCCGCGCCATGCCGGTATCCACATGCAGCAGCACCGGGCCATGGCCGGCATGCGCGCGCGCCATCTCCAGATGGTTCACCACTGGCCAGATATCAGCCGGCGCCGCACCGGGCATGAAACCGTTCAGCACCGCCAGCATAGCGCTGGCCTCGCCCAGCGCGGCCCGCAGGGCCAGCGCCTCTTGCAGATGCGCCACGAAAAAATGCCGGCAGCCTGCCTCCCGCAAGGCCCGCGCCACCTCCACCGCACCCAGCCCATAGGCATTGGCCTTCAGAACCGCCGCCACCGCACCACCGCCATGGCGCCCGCACAACAACTGCCAATTCGCAACAATGGCGCGCAGATTGATGTGCAGCAGGGCTTGCATGCTCAGGCGGCGCTGCCCGTGGCCCGGCGGGTGGCTTCGCCCCGCAGCCTACTCATAGCCACGCTCATCATGCGTTACGTCCAAATCACCAAAGCGGGTGAACTCCGCCTCGAAGAAGAGCGGGATGGTGCCGGTGGGCCCATGGCGCTGCTTGGCGATGATCAGGTCGGCCTTGTTATGGGCGCGTTCCATATCGGTTTTCCAGCGGTCCATCGCCGCCTGATATTTATCGCCACCATCGAAGGCCGCTTCCTTCGGCTCGCGCTGCTTGAGATAGTAATCATCGCGATAGACGAACATCACCACATCGGCATCCTGTTCGATCGAGCCGGATTCGCGCAGATCTGACAATTGCGGCCGCTTATCCTCGCGCTGTTCGACTGCGCGGGAGAGCTGCGAGAGCGCGATAACCGGGACCGAAAGCTCCTTGGCGATGGCTTTGAGGCCCTGGGTGATCATGCTGATTTCCAGCACGCGATTATCCGGCTTGGTGCCGGCGGCAGGGCGCATCAGCTGCAGGTAATCCACCACCACCAGTTCCAGCCCACGGGTGCGCTTGAGCCGCCGGCAGCGGGTGCGCAGCGCCGAGAGGGTGATGGCCGGGGTATCGTCGATCATGATCGGCAGCATGCCCAGCTCGCGGCTGGCGGCGTAGAATTTGTCGAATTCCTGTTGGCTGATCTCGCCGCGGCGGATTCTGTCGCCGGAGATGCGGCTGCTTTCGGCCAGAAGGCGGTTGGCCAGCTGCTCAGCGCTCATTTCCAGCGAGAAGATCGCCACCGAGCCCTTCGCCACCTCGCCGGCCTCCAGGTCCCGCGCCAGGGCCTGGGCGGCGCCGAAGGCGATCTTGGTGGCGAGTGCGGTCTTACCCATGCCGGGGCGCCCGGCCAGGATCAGCAGGTCCGAGCCATGCAACCCGCCCAGCCGCGCATCCACATCGCGCAGGCCCGAGGGCAGGCCGGAGACGCCGCCGCCATGCGCCTTGGCCTTGGCCGCGGCCTCCACCGCCAGGGCCAGGGCGCGGTCGAAGGTGATGGCCCCGCCCTCGCTGGCGCCGCCGGTTGCCAGGTCGAAGAGCTGTTGTTCGGCGGCCTCGATCTGGCCGGAGGCTTCGAGTTCCGGCTCGGCGCCGAAGGCGCGGTTCACCACCGTCTCGCCCACATCGATCAATTGGCGGCGAATCCAGCAATCATGGATCAGCCGGCCATATTCACCGGCATTGATGATGCCCACCGTCGCGCTGACCAATTGCACCAGGTAGCTGGTGCCGCCCACCTCCTCCAAGACGCCGGAATGTTCGAACTCGCCCTTGAGGGTGACCACATCGGCCAGGGCGTTGTTCTCCACCCGCCGGCGGATCGCCGTGAAGATGCGGGCATGGATGGGGTCGGCGAAATGTTCGGGGGCGAGGAATTCCGAGACGCGCTCAAAAGCCTTGTTGTTGGACAGCAACGCACCGAGAAGCGCTTGTTCTGCCTCCAGATTTTGGGGTGGTAGGCGGAGTGATTGGCCAAGAAGGCCGCTGCCTTCCGGCGGATTGATGCTGTTCATCCTCCCACCTTAGCCCTGCTGCCTGCCGCGCGTCCCATGTGCATGGCTGTGGATAGCGGGTGTGGCTGCGGATTGCCAGAAAACCGCGCGGCGGCGAGGCACTTGCGGAACGGATGGGTATTGGGCCAGGCTAAAACAACCAAGGGTAGTAACGAAGGTGGTGATGACACGCGTCTGCGTGATCGGCTTGGGCTATATCGGCCTGCCCATTGCGGCGCTGGCGGCGCGGCGGGGCATGCGGGTCTTCGGCGTTGACGTGGATGGGGCCGTGGTCGCGGGGCTCAATGCCGGGCGCAGCCATGTGCTGGAGCCCGAATTGGCTGGGCTGGTGGCCCGGCTGGTGGCCGAGGGGAGGTTGACCGGCCATGGAGCGCCGCAGCCGGCCGATGTCTTCATCATCGCCGTGCCCACGCCGCTGGCCGAGGGCAGGCGGCCGATGCTGGCGCATGTGCATGCCGCGCTGCGGGCATTGGCGCCGGTGCTGGCGCCCGGCAATCTGGTGATTGTGGAGAGCACCTCACCGGTTGGCACCACGGCGGGGCTGGGGCGGATGCTGGCCGGGTTGCGGCCGGATTTGCGCATCCCTGGGCAGGCCGATGGTGCCGATATTGCCCTGGCCTATTGCCCGGAGCGGGTCTTGCCCGGGCGGATTCTCGCCGAGCTGGTGGAGAATGACCGTTGCGTGGGCGGTATTACGCCAGCCTGTGCCGCGGCGGCGGCGGGGTTTTATGCGCGCTTCGTCCACGGTGAGGTGCTGCGCTGCGATGCCGCCACGGCCGAATTGGTGAAGCTGACGGAGAATGCGTTTCGCGACGTCAACATCGCCTTTGCCAATGAAATGTCGCTGGTGGCGGAGCGGGCCGGGGTGGATGTGTGGGAGCTTATTCGCCTGGCCAATCGGCACCCGCGGGTGAATATTCTGCAGCCTGGGCCGGGGGTGGGTGGGCATTGCATCGCAGTCGACCCCTGGTTCATCGTTGATGCCGCGCCGGAGGAGGCGCGGCTGATCCGCATGGCGCGGGAGGTGAATGACCATAAGGCGGCGCATGTGCGCGCCCAGGTGGCGGCAGTGGCGCGGGAGATGCCGGGCGCGCCGATCACCTGCTTTGGCCTGGCCTTCAAGCCGGATGTGGCGGATCTGCGGGAGAGCCCGGCGCTGGCGATTGCACGGGCGCTGGCGGCGGAGTTTCCGGGCCGGGTGGTGGCAGTAGAGCCGCATCTGGCTGCGGTGCCAGGGCTGGAATTGCTGGGGCTGGCGGCGGCGCTGGAGCGGCCGGGAATATTTGTGCTGCTGGTGGATCATGCCGCGTTTCGCGCGGTGAGCCGGGAGAGGCTGGCCGGGCGGCATGTGGTGGATACCCGCGGGGCCTGGCGGGGTTTGAGCGGAAAGTGATGTTTACGGACAAATACCAGATGTGGTGTGTGGCTGGGGTTTGGGCACAGGATATGGTGATGGGGCCTGACAGGCTGGTGAAAGACCAGCGGGGAACACAGACTAGATCGAGGGGCTTTGCCCCTCGAGCACCCCAGCAGGAAACTTAGTTTCCTGCACCTTCGTTAGATTATTGATTATGATAAATTTCGAAGGTCGAGGAAAATCGTCGTCATAAGTGTCTAGCCTGCCGGGAGAGCGCTGGAGGGCGAAGCCCTTTCGCCCTTTCCCCCGGCCATTAGCGCTTCTCGGCAAGCTGCTCACGGGATCACTGCCCGGCCTACCGGTTGGATAAAGCCACCCTTTTAGGCCGCGGCAGGAGGCAAGGTCAAGGACAAAAAGCCTAATCGGCCCTGCCTCAGCCCTGCCTTTCCACCATCAAGGTCTTGATCTTGCCAATCGCTTCCGCCGGGTTCAGCCCCTTCGGGCAGGCCCGGGTGCAGTTCATGATGGTGTGGCAGCGATAGAGGCGGAAGGGGTCTTCCAGATTGTCCAGGCGCTCGCCGGTATATTCATCGCGGCTATCGGCGATCCAGCGATAGGCGGCCAGTAGCACGGCCGGGCCCAGATAGCGGTCACCATTCCACCAATAGGAGGGGCAGGAGGTGGAGCAGCAGAAGCACAGAATGCATTCCCACATGCCATCCAGCTTGGCGCGCTCTTCCTTGGATTGGCGGCGCTCCTCATCCGGCGGTGCGGGGGTATCGGCCTTCAGCCAGGGCTCGATGCTGCGGTATTGCGCGTAAATCTGGCTGAGATCGGGCACCAGATCCTTCATCACCGGCATATGCGGCAGGGGCGAGATGCGGACATCGCCCTTCACATCTTCAATCGGCTTGAGGCAGGCGAGGGTGTTCAACCCGTCAATATTCATCGCGCAGGAGCCGCAAATGCCCTCACGGCAGGAGCGGCGGAAGGTGAGCGTGCTGTCCACCTCGTTTTTGATTTTGATCAGCGCGTCCAGGACCATGGGGCCGGTCTGCGCCAGATCCAGCTCATAGGTATCGGTGCGGGGATTGTCCCCGGTATCGGGGTCCCAGCGGTAGATTTTGAAGGCGCGCACATCCTTGGCGCCGGGTTCGGCCTTGAAAACCTGGCCCTGGCCAATGGTGGAGTTCTTCGGAAGGGTAAAGGTCGCCATCGCTTAATACACCCGCGCCTTGGGCGGAAACACCTGAACCTCATTGGTCAGCGTCCGCATTTTGACATCCCGGTAATCCAGCTTCACCTCGCCCTTGTCGTTCATCCAGGCCAGGGTGTGCTTCATCCAATTCGCGTCATCGCGGTCCGGATAATCCTCTTGCGCGTGGGCGCCGCGGCTTTCCTTGCGGGCTTCGGCGCCGACGATGGTGGTCATCGCATTGCCCACCAGATTGTCGAGTTCCAGCGCCTCGACGAGGTCACTATTCCAGACCAGGGAGCGGTCGGCGATCTTGATATCGCCATAGCCGCTATGGACGTTCTTGATCTTTTCCACACCCTCCTTGAGCAGGTCGGAGGTGCGGAAGACGGCGGCGTGTTCCTGCATGGCGCGCTGCATGGTCTCGCGCAGATCAGCCACGCGGGTGGAGCCCTTGGCGTTGCGGATGCGGTCAAACCGGTCGAGCGAGTTTTCGCCGGCACGCGGCGGCAGCGGCGGCTGGGCAGCGCCAGGCTTGATGGTTTCGGCGGCGCGATGCGCGGCGGCGCGGCCGAAGACCACGAGGTCGAGCAGCGAGTTCGTGCCCAGGCGATTGGCGCCATGCACCGAGACGCAGGCTGCCTCGCCCACCGCCATCAGGCCGGGGACGATGGCATCCTGGTCGGCGCGGGTGGGGCGCAGCACCTCGGTGTGAATATTGGTGGGGATGCCGCCCATATTGTAGTGCACGGTGGGCAGCATCGGGATGGGCTGCTTGGTCACATCCACGCCGGCAAAAATCTTCGCGGTTTCGGAAATGCCGGGCAGGCGCTCATGCAGCAGATCGGCGCCCAGATGCTCCAGATGCAGATGGATATGGTCCTTTTTCGGGCCGACGCCGCGGCCTTCGCGGATTTCCATGCTCATGGCGCGGGAGACGACATCGCGCGAGGCGAGGTCCTTCGCCGTGGGGGCGTAGCGCTCCATGAAGCGCTCGCCCTCGGAATTGGTGAGGTAGCCGCCTTCGCCGCGCGCGCCCTCGGTCACCAGGCAGCCGGCACCATAGATGCCGGTGGGGTGGAATTGGACGAATTCCTGGTCCTGCATCGGCAGGCCGGCGCGCAGCACCATGCCGCCGCCATCGCCGGTGCAGGTATGGGCGGAGGTGCAGGAGAACCAGGCGCGGCCATAACCGCCAGTGGCGAGCACCACGGTCTGGGCGCGGAAGCGGTGCATGGAGCCGTCTTCGAGGTTCCAGGCCATCACGCCGCGGCAGACGCCCTCATCATCCATGATCAGGTCGAGGGCGAAATATTCGACGAAGAACTCACAATTGGCCTTCAGCGATTGCTGATAGAGGGTGTGCAGGATGGCGTGGCCGGTGCGGTCGGCGGCGGCGCAGGCGCGCATCGCCGGGGTCTTGCCGTAATCCTGCATATGGCCGCCGAAGGGGCGCTGGTAGATGCGGCCATCCTCGGTGCGGGAGAAGGGCACGCCGTAATGTTCCAGCTCGATGATCGCGGGGATCGCCTCGCGGCACATATATTCGATGGCGTCCTGGTCACCCAGCCAGTCGGACCCCTTGACGGTGTCGTACATGTGCCAGCGCCAGTCATCCTCGCCCATATTGCCAAGGGCCGCGCCGACGCCGCCCTGCGCTGCAACCGTGTGGCTGCGCGTGGGGAACACCTTGGTGATGCAGGCGGTTTTGAGGCCCGAGGCCCCCATGCCGAAGGTGGCGCGCAACCCTGCGCCGCCCGCGCCCACCACCACCACGTCATAGGTGTGGTCGACAATCCGATAGGCGCCCGAGCTGGGCTTGCTGATGGCGTTCATCTCAACCGCTCCGATGGCCAGAGAATGCTGGCCTTTGGTGTAGAACTGGGGTGGAAAGCGCTTAGGTAAAGGCGACGCGCAGCACGGCGAAGGCACAAACCAGCGCCATGAGCCAGCAGCCGCCCTTGATGACCAGCAGGGCGGCGATGCGTTGCATATCCTTGCGCACATAATCCTCGACGACGACCTGCAGGCCGGCGGCGATGTGGTGGAAGGTGAGGCCGATCAGCGCCAGCATCAGCACCGCATTCACCGGCCAGGCCAGGAAGGCGCGGGTCTGCGCAAAGGAGGCGCCGGCGAGGGAGAGCATCGACACCACAAACCACAGGGTGAGCGGCAGCAGGGCGATGGAGGTGACGCGCTGCATCCACCAATGATGGGTGCCGGATTTGGCCGAACCCAGGCCGCGCACGCGGCCGAGCGGCGTGCGCATCACGTCGGCATTGGTTTTGGACATCTCGTTCATCGCCACACCACCAGGGCCACAACCCATGTCAGCACCGTGAAAACCACCGTGGCCACCATCACCCATTGGCCGGTCTTCATCACCGTGGGCAGGGCGAAGCCATGGCCGGCATCCCAGGCCAAATGGCGCAGGCCGGCCAGGGTATGGAACCAAGCGGCGGCGGTGAGGCCAAAGAGCACCAGCAGGCCGATGAAGGAGGACATGAACCACTGCACCTGGGCGAAGGCCCCGGGGCCGGTGGCAAGGGCTGCCAGCCACCACACGAGCAACAGAACCCCCACCGACCAGGCAACGCCGGTGATGCGGCACATGATCGAGACGGCGCTCGTCATTTGCAGCATGTCATAGGCTTGCAGATGCGGTGACAGCGGGCGCTGCACCGGGGTTCCGTCCGAACGGCGACCGGCGAAGGCGGCCTGCCGCGGATCAGGCGGGTAAGACATGGGCTTTTAAGCTCCGGCTTTGCTGGCCGGTAACCCGGCTCCTCATCCCGGATTTATGGAACCCTGGCGGCACTGCGTCAACGGCGTTGGGCCTGAATTTGCTGCGTTGCGGCAGTTCACAGCGTCCCGATCAGCGCGGGGGCGGGATTTCCACCCCGCCGCCGCCGGGCAGGCCGCGATCGCGCAGGCAGTTGCGGAAGGCGCGGTCGGTCGCCCGGTTCACCTCGCCTTGGATGATCTGGTCGTTATTGCCAGGGCTGAGGGGGCGCAGGGCCTCGCTCACCGCGGGGTCATTGCGGGCGATGCGGCGGCATTCCGCCTGCTCGGGGGTATCGGCGGGGGTATTGCGGGCGGTGGAGCAGCCGATCAGCGGGGCGGCGAGGGCCAGCAGGATGATGAATGGCCTCATGCGTTCAACCAATCCTCGATCAGGCGGCGGGCAATGCTGTCGGCACGCGGCAGGCCGAAGCCCAGCGACTCGTGGTTGCGCAGATCGGCGCGGGAGAACCAGCGCGCATCCTGCAATTCCTCGGGGTCGATGGTGATGTCCTCGCTCAGCCCCTCGGCGTGGAAGCCGAGCATGATGGAGGAGGGGAAGGGCCAGGGCTGGCTGGAATGGTAGATGACGCGGCCGACATCGACGCCGGATTCCTCCATCACCTCGCGCCGCACCGCCTCTTCCAGGCTCTCGCCCGGTTCGACGAAGCCGGCCAGGGTGGAGTACATTTTTTGCGGAAAGCGCACGGAGTGGCCGAGCAGGCAATGGTCGCCGCGCACCACCAGCATGATCACCGCAGGGTCGGTGCGGGGGAAGTGCTGCGCCTTGCAGCCGGGGCAGGACATGGCATTGCCGGCGCTGCGCGCTTCCATGGCCGTGCCGCAAATGCCGCAGAAGCGGTGTTTGACCCGCCAATGCATCATGCCGCGGGCATGGGCGAGGACGCTGGCCTCGGCGGCGGGCAGCAGGCCGGCCACGGCGCGCAGATCGGTGAAGCTGCCGGCATCGGCGGGCACCGGCGGCGCGTCCTCATGGCTCACATCGATGCCGAAAACCGGCTTTTGCTCCCAAAGGCCCAAAAAGGCCCAGGGGCCGCCGGCCTCACGCAGGCCCTGCGCCGCGTTGCCGCCGAGCAGCACGCCTTCGGGGCGGCCCTGTTCCACGCCGCGCATCAGGCTGCGGGCGCGCCAGACCGGGGCGAAGAGGGTGTCTGGCGAGGCCAGGGCGGCAGCGATCCAGTCGGCGTCTTCGCGGTGATGGCCGGCGCGGTCGAGCGGGCTGCCGGTATAGGCGTTGGTGCGGCTGGCGGGGAATGAAAGGGTCATCGGGGCGAAAACTGCCATGGGGGAGGGGCTTCGGCTACCCCTATGCAGGGCGGCGGATCGGGCGGGCGTGGAAAATGCCTGGCGCTGGCGCTCTTGCCCCCGGCCGCATGCCACGCGATATGGGGGGTGGAAGGTCGGCGGTGGACGGGCTCCTCGCCAACCCGGTCAGGTCCGGAAGGAAGCAGCCGCAACGGGTTCTTGCTCGGGTCATTGAGTCGGCCTTCCACCGCGCCAATTTTCCACCGCGCCAATTGTGCAGAGAGGGGGCTGAGCATGGTGAGCGACATGTTCGGCGCTGATCCGGCAGCGGAAGAGGGTATTCCTGACCCTCCGGCGCCTGAGGGGCCGGGGCTGTTCGGCCTTGATGAGCCGCCTGCGCCCAAGCCCGTGGCGCTGCCGCCGGCGGAAAAACCCGCTTATCGGGTGCTGGCGCGGAAGTATCGGCCCAGCAATTTCAACGAGTTGATTGGCCAGGACGCGCTGGTGCGCACCCTGCGCAATGCTTTTGCCACCAACCGCGTGGCGCATGCCTTCATGCTCACCGGGGTGCGCGGCGTGGGCAAGACCACCACCGCGCGCATCATCGCCCGGGCGTTGAACTGCATTGGGGTGGATGGCCAGGGCGGGCCGACCGCCGAGCCCTGTGGGGTTTGCGCCAATTGCGTGGCCATTTTGGCGGACCGGCATCCGGATGTGATGGAACTCGACGCCGCCTCGAATAATGGCGTGGATGATGTGCGGGAATTGCGCGAGGCGGTGCGCTATCGCCCGGCCCAGGCGCGCTTCAAGATCTATATTCTCGACGAAGTGCATATGCTCTCCAACGCTGCCTTCAACGCGCTGCTGAAGACGCTGGAAGAGCCGCCGCCGGCGGTAAAATTCCTCTTTGCCACCACTGAGTTGCGCAAGGTGCCGCCGACCATCCTCTCGCGCTGCCAGACCTTCCATCTCGCCCGCGTGCCGCAGGAGACGCTGCGGGCGCATTACGGCCGGATTTGCGGGCTGGAAGGGGTGACGGCCGAGGAGGAGGCGCTGGGGGTCATCGCCCGCGCCGCCGATGGCTCGGTGCGTGATGGGCTGTCGCTGCTTGATCAGGCGATTGCGCTCAGCGGTGATCATGTATCGGCCGCCACAGTGCAGGAGATGCTGGGGCTGGCGGACCGGACCTTGGTGCTGGATGCGCTGGAGGCCGCGCTGGAGGGTGATACCCCTGCCCTGCTCGGCCATCTTGACCGCGCGCATGAGCGCGGCGCCGAGCCTGGGGTCGTGCTCTCGGATATGCTGGATCTGGTGCATACGCTCACGCGGCTGCATTCGGTGCCGGCCTTGGCGAAAAACCCGGCGCTGCCCGAGCATGAGCGCGGCCGGGGTGCGGCGCTGGCGCAAAAACTCTCGATTCCGATTTTGGGCCGCGCCTGGCAGATTCTGCTCAAGGGCGTGCCCGAATTGGCCGATGCGCCGGACCGGCGGGCGGCGCTGGATATGATTTTGATCCGTCTGGCGCATCTGTCGGACCTGCCGCCGCCGGGGGAATTGGTGCGGCGGTTGAGCCAGGCTGGGGCGGGCGCGGCGCCTGGCCCGGCGCCCGGCGGGGGTGGCGGGCCAGCGCTGCGGGCCATGGCTGGGGGTGGGGCTGCGATGGCCGTGGCTGCGCCCGCCCCGGTTGCCGCCGCTGCCATGCCGACGACCTGGCAGGAGGTGGTGGCGCTGGCCGCCGCCACCGACCCGATGCTGCACGCGCAATTGCTGCATGATGTTCACCCTGTCAGCCTCGCGCCCGGGCGCATCGAGATTCGCCCCACCGCCCGCGCGCCGCGCGACCTGGCGGGCAAGCTCTCGCTGATGCTGGAGAAGACCACCGCTGCGCGCTGGATGGTGGGTATTTCGCGCGAGGCGGGGGCGCCCACCCTGTCCGACCAGGGCCGCGCCGCGGCGGCGGATCGGCTGGCGGAGGCGCGCAACCACCCGCTGGTACAGGCCATTCTGGAGGCCTTTCCAGGCGCTCAGTTGCAGGAGGTGCGCGACGCGGCCGCCGATGATTATGGCCTTGCCGGGCCTGCGATGTTGGCGCCCGAGCCTTCAGCCATGCCGGAATTTGCCCCACCCGAGGCGGAGCCGGGTTCCTATGATATGGCGGAGCCGGCGTTTTACCCCACCGATGATGATGAAGCCCCCTTGGAGGATTGATGAAAAATCTTGGCAATATGCTGAAATCAGCCCAGCAGATGCAGACCAAAATGGCCGAAATGCAGGCGCGCATGGAGGCCATGGAGGTTGATGGCCAGGCCGGCGCCGGCATGGTGCGGGTTAAGCTCTCGGGCAAGGGCGAACTCAAGCGGGTGGTCATCGACCCCAGCCTGATGCTGGCCGAGGAGCGTGAGGTGCTGGAGGATTTGCTGGTGGCCGCGCATGCCGATGCCAAGCAGAAGGTGGAGGCCGTGGCGGCGGAGGAAATGCAGAAGGCCACCGCGGGGCTGAATATTCCGGGCGGCCTGCCTGGTGGCTTCAAACTGCCGTTTTGACCATGCGGGGCTTGGCTGAGCGGGCTGCAAGGTGAGGCACGACCCGGTTGAGCACCTGATCGGGCTGCTCGCCAAATTGCCCGGGCTGGGGCGGCGCAGCGCGCGGCGCGCCGTGCTGCGCATGCTGGGCGAGCCGCATAGCCGCATGCTGCCGCTGGCCGATGCGCTGCGCGCGGCGGCCGAGGCTGTGCGCGCCTGTGGGCGTTGCGGCAATCTCGACAGCCAATCCCCCTGCCGCATTTGCACTGACCCGGCGCGGGACCAGGCAAGTGTTTGCGTGGTCGAAGGCGTGGCCGAGCTGTGGGCACTGGAACGGGCGCATGCGCATCATGGGTTGTATCACGTGCTGGGCGGCACGCTCTCCGCGCTGGGGGGCGTGCGGCCGGAGGATCTTTCCATCCAGCCGCTGGTCGCCCGGGTGGCGGAGGGGGGCGTGGCCGAGGTGATTCTGGCCCTGCCGGCCACGGTGGATGGCGCTGCCACCGGCCATGTGCTGGCGGAGCGGTTGGCGGCCTCGGGCATTCGGGTGACGCGGCTGGCGCAGGGGGTGCCGATGGGCGGCGCATTGGATGTGCTGGATGATGGCACGCTGGCGGCGGCGCTGAAGGCGCGGCGGCTGGTTTAGCATGCGGCTTGTTTGCGGCGGGGAAGAGCGAAAGGGCTTTGCCCTCTCGCGCTCACCCACCAGGAAAATGATTTTCCTGGACCTTTGATTAATTTATTAATATCAATAATCTAACGAAGGTGGAGGAAACTCGTCGACATACATGTCGACCCTGCTGGGGTGCTCGAAGGGCAAAGCCCCTCGATTTTGTTTTCCCTCACAGTTCGTTTCTGGCAAGGAGGAGGTTAGGAGATGAAACCGCCCACCACTCAAACGCCGTCGCCCGCGGGCTGGGAACAGATGGACCCAGACGAGTTGGAGATCACGATGCTGCGGGCAAGGCTACAGCGCAGAGCGGCGCAGCGCGGGGCACAGGAGCAGCAAGCGCCTTGCTGAGGTAAGAGCGAAAGGGCAAAGCCCGAGCTTTGCCCTCTCGCGCTCACCCACCAGGGTCGACATGTATGTCGACGATTTTCCTAAAATTTTGAATAATTAGATCAATAATCTAACGAAGGTGCAGGAAACTAAGTTTCCTGCTGGGGTGCTCGAGGGGCAAAGCCCCTCGATCTTTTCTTCCCTCGCTGTCCGCTTTTCAGCAGCCCGTTAGACCGCGAAGGGCACGCCGTCATCGGGCAGTGGCACCTGGGCGACATTGAGCGTCATCGCCACCGCCACATAATAGCCGCAGGTGGCGGTGAGTTCGGTGACGCCGGCCTCGCCGAAAATGGCGCGCACGGCGGCGAAGCGCGGCTCGGTCACGCCGCGTTCGGCGTGCAATTCGGTGCAGAATTCCCAGATGGCGGTCTCGGCGGCATCCATGCCGGTGGGGCGCTGGCGGTCGGCCACGGCCTGGAGAATGGCGGGGGCCAGGCCCTCTTGCTTCGCCAGGATGGCGTGGGCGTACCATTCATAGGCGGCGTTCCATTCGCGCGCGGTGATGCAGATGGCGAATTCCACCAGCTTTTGTGGCAGCGCTGCCTCATAGCGGATATAGGCGCCGACTTTCTGCATGCGGTCGGCCAATTCGGGCACGCGCAGCCACATGTTGAAGGGGCCGCGGGCGCCATTGCCGCCACGGGTGCCGGCGATGCTCTCGACGATTCGGGCCTGTTCGGGGGTCATGCTCTGGGGGGTGAGCATGGGGAAGCGTTCGGACATGGGGTGTTGTTTCCTCAGATGCTGGGCCGCCGGATGAAACCGGGCTCTTCCGGCGGTTCGCAGAAACTCTCCTCGATATCGCTCACCTGGGCCAGGGGTGGGCCGCGACGGGCGAGCAAAAGCACGGCGGCGATGGCCGGTTCCTCGCCGGCCAGCACCGCTTCAACCCGGCCATCGGCGCGGTTGCGCACCCAGCCGGTGAGGTGATGCGCCCGCGCGGTCTCGACCAGCCATTCGCGGAAGCCCACGCCCTGCACCCGCCCGGCGATGAGCAGATGCCGCGCCGTCATGCGGGGCTGCGCGCCAGATGCAGCATGCGTTCGGCCAGGGTGATTTCGGCGGCGATCAGCCTCCGGCGCTTTTGCGCCTCCTCATCCACGCCCCAGAATTCCTCCTGGAAGGTTTCATCGACCAGCGAGATGCGAAAGGCCTCGGCGGCGTCGATCTCGCCGCGGACAAAGGCCAGGCCCAGCACCAGGCTGCCCAGGGGTGGCACGACATTGCCCAAGGCGGTGAGGGCGAAGGCATCGCATGCCGCCACCGCCCGGCGCAGCGCGAGGCGTGAGGCCTCGGGCTGGGTGATGTGGATGATGCCGTGGCTGAGCAGCAGGGGGGCGGCCAATTCGCGGGCGCTCCATTCCAGCCAGGGGTCCCATTCCAGCGCCTCGATGGCGGCGAGGCGCGGGTCCTCCGAGCGATAACATAGCAGGTCCGAGGCGGCGTATTGGGCGATGCCCTCGACCATGGGGGCCGGGTCGGGCGCCACTTTTTCCTGCGCGGTGCCAACGAGGCGGGTGAGGGGGATATCCTCGGGGCGGAAGTCCCGGCCCTTGGCGCCGCCGGCGGCCTGCCATTCGGCGGCCAGCGCCTGGGCCAGGGCATGGCCCTCCACCCGCAGCGCGCCGCCGCCGGGCAGCCGCACCGGGCGGCGATCCAGCAGCACGGCCAAGCCGCCCTCGGCCGGCTCAACCCGGGCCTCGTCCCAAAATCGCTTCATCGTGCCAGCACTCCGCGCAGCAAATCATTCAGGTTGGGCCGAGGCGCTTGGCCTGGCTGGTCATGGGGGGCGAGCGAGGTGGGGATGGGGCCGGAGCGGCCGGCGCGGGCCATGCCCAGCGCTGGGCCGCATTCGAGGGTGATGGGGCCGCCATTGCCCATGATCTGGCTGAGGCCCTGGCCGATCAGGCCCATGCCCTCGAAGCTTGGCGTGCTGAGCATGCCGGTCACCGGCACTGGCGCGCGCACCCGCAGCCCTGCCGTGCCGGGAATGGGGATGCGCAGATCGGTGTTCAGCCGCAGGGCCAGGGTTTCGTCGCGCAGGCTGATCTGGCCCTGGCCATTGATGCGCCCCAGGCTGCCATCGGCATAGAGCGCCCTCGCCTGGGCGATGCCGGCCAACACATCGAAGCGGCCGGCGAGGCAGGCAATGGCGATTTCGCCCGCCCCCCCCTGGCCGCCGCGCGGCAGCAGGGCGCCCAGCAGCCGCTGCGGCATCTGGCCATCGGTGAGGGCAAAGCCGATATGCCCCACCGAGGAGGCTGCCCAGGCCTGGGTATCGGCGCCCTGGCCGCGCAGATCGAGATCGATCTCGCCCCGGCCGGTAAAGGGCGGCGTGAGGCCGAAGACCGCCAGGAAGGCGGCGCTGTCCAGCGCATCACCGCGCAGGGAAAGCTGCATTTGCGGCAAGGGCTGGGCGCCATCGGCGGCGGCGCGCAGGGTCAGGCGGCCGCCTGGCAGGGTGAGCGCCAGGGGGTCGAGCCGGGCACGGCCATCGGCCAGCATGGCATGGCCATGGACATCCAGCAGATCGATGCCCTCTAGGCGCAGCCGGGCGATGGTGAGGTGCAAATCCGCCGCGGCCAGGGCAAGCGAGGAGAAATTGAGCGGCAGTTTCGGGATCAGCCTTGTCTCGGCGCGGGCCGCTGGGGGTGCAGCCCGGGCGGTATTCGGGGTGGTAGTAGGGGGGAGATTCGGGGCGGGCGCGGCGAGGGCGGCGCGGATGGCGTCGAGGTCCAGCCGCTCCAGGGTGAGCGCGCCTTCCAGCCGCGGCAGGGGGTTGCGGCCCAGGCGCAGCGTGCCGCCGCCGGCCAGCAGCGGGCCTTGGGCGGCGATGTCGCGCAACTCCAGCCCATCGGCGAAGAAGCCGCCACGCTCGGACAGCATGGCATTGAGGCTGCCCAGCCCGGGCTTGTTGAGGCTGAGCGCCAGCCTCGCACCGGTGCCGGCAAGCGGCTGCGCCACCTCGCCGCGCAGCGTGGCGGCGGCACCCAAATGGCCGATGGTCAGCGCCATCGGCAAGGCACCGCCCTGCAGCGTGCCTGCCAGCGGGCCGATCTGGCCATCGAGGGTGAAGGCTTCGCCGCCGCGCTCGCCGCGCAGGGAAAGCTGCGCCGGCTGGTCGGCGGCGGGGATATGCAGCCGGGCCTGGCTGAGTGCCAGCATCGGCGGCAGGCGGGTCGGGCCCAGGGTGAGGGTCAGATTCTCGGCGCGGGGGGGCTGGCCGGTGCCATCGCCCACCAGCCGGCCGCGCAGGCTGATGGCGCCCAGCCGTGGCCATGGCTGGCGCAGCAGGGTGGCGAGGGCAGCAGGGTCGGGCAGGTTGGCGGTGATGTCGAAATGATAGGCGGAGAGGCCGCGCGGCTCGCGCATCTCGCCCTCGGCCTGGATTTGGCCCCCGGCCAATTCGGCCCGCAGACGCAGCGGCCAGGCGGGGCCGGGGGCGCCCAGCAGCCGCGCCAGCGGGCCTGCCTGGGCATCGAAGGTGACGGGAAGCGCGCCCCAGCGCAGCGCGCCATTGAGGGTGAGGTTGCCATGGCCGGTGGCATCGATCCGGGCGAAGGCCACACCGCCCTCGGGCGCGGAGGGGAAGCGCAGCCTGGCATCGCGAATGGCGATGATGCCGATTTCGGGCAGCGGGTCATCACGCCGCTGGGCGGCTTGGGTGGTGGCGCTGGCCTCGGGCGAGGCGGGGCGGCGGAATTGCCAGTTTGGCGCGCCATCCACCGTCTCCAGCAGGATATCGGGCCCCTGCAGTTCCAATCGGCGCAGCACGATGCGGCCGGTGAGCAGGGGCAGCAATTCGACCACCACCGCCACCTCGGCCACCCGCAGCATATCGGCCCGGCTGCCGCCTGGGAGGTTGGCGAGGGTGACATCGCGCAGGGTGACGCCCGGCGTCAGGCCCGGCGTGAGGCGCATGCTGCCAAACCCCGCACTGCGCCCGGTGGCGCGCTCCAGGGCGGCGATGATGGGCGGGCGAAAGCGCTCCGCATCCAGCAGGGCGAGGGTGATGGCGCCACCCGCCAGCAGCAATATGGCGAGGCTGGCGGCGGCCCAGCGGGCAGAGGCCCTGGGCCGCCATGTGCTCCAGATCAGGCGAATGGCTTCTAGCCGCGAAGCCATCGCGCCCTCGCCGGTTTGGGGTTGTTGAAGCCGAAATATTTGAAGGTTTCCAGCATATGCGGCGAGATCGGTGCTGCGGCTTCCAGCATGCCGCCGGCCGGGTGGGGGATGGCGAGCGCCCTGGCATGCAGGTGCAATTCCTTGGCCAGCCCATCCATATGCGCGCGCTCACCGCCATATTTGCCATCGCCGAGGATGGGGCAGCGCAGCGCCTCGGCGGCATGGACGCGCAGCTGGTGGGTGCGGCCGGTGAGCGGGCGCATTTCCATCAGGGCGGCGCGGCGGTTCACCCGCTCCAGCGTGTCGTAATCGGTGATGGCGCGCTGGCCCTCGGGGGCGAAGCCGGTGCGCTCACCGCGCGGCCCGGGCACGCGGGCGAGGGGCATATCCACCCGGCCACCGGCCGGCTCAGGCTCGCCCACCACCACGGCCCAATAGGTTTTTTTCGCATCGCGGGTGCGGAAGGCGGCGGCGAGGGCGGCGGTGGCGGCGGGGGTGCGGCCGAGGATGAGCACGCCTGAAGTGTCACGATCCAGCCGATGCACCAGGCGGGGGCGGTCCTCCTCGCCAAAGCGCAGCGCATCCAGCATGCCGTCCAGATGGCGCACGATGCCCGGGCCGCCCTGCACGGCCAGGCCATGCGGCTTGTCGAGCACGATCACATGATCGTCGCGGTAGAGCACCATGGCGGCGAGTTCGGCGGCGTCCTTCTCATCGGGCTCGCGCACGGCGATGGGGGGGGGGGCGCTGGGCATGGGGGGCACGCGGATTTCCTGCCCCTCATTCACCCGGGTGGCGGCTTCGGCGCGCTTGCCATCGACGCGGATTTGCCCGCTGCGCAGCATTTTTTGCAGCGCGCCCTGGGTGAGAGTGGGGTAGTGCCGCTTGAACCAGCGGTCGAGCCGTGCGCCGGCATCGCCGGGTTTGACGGGAATGGTGAGGACAGTCATCGGCGCTCTATAGGACAGGACACCGCGAAAGGCACGCGAAGCTTGCTCCGGCGCGGTATTGCCAGCAGTCTCCTCACCTGGAGGACCGCCCAAATGCAACGAATCAGCCGCCGTGCCGCCGCCCTGGGGCTTGCCATGGCCAGCCCCGCCTTGGCGCAATGGGCGCCGGCGCGCTCCATTCGGCTCATCGCCCCCTATCCGCCGGGCGGCGGGGTGGATACCACCTCGCGGCTGATGGCCGGGCCGATGGCGGCGCTGCTGGGCCAGCCGGTGGTGGTGGAAAACCGTGCCGGGGCCGGTGGCTCGCTGGGGGCGGCGGAATTGGCGCGCAGCGCGGCGGATGGGCTGACGGTCATGGTCGATGCCCTGGCGCATACGGTGAACCCAGCGCTGATCCGCAACCTGCCCTTTGACTACGCCACCGCCTTCACGCCCATCACCCAATTGGCGGTGCTGCCGCAGATTCTGATTGTGCCCAATGCCTTGCCGGTGAGGGATCTGGCGGGGTTCATTGCCTATTTTCAGGCGCGGCCAGGGGCGGCCTATGGTTCCTCGGGCAATGCCACGGCGGCGCATATGGCGAGCGCGCTGCTGCTGGGGCGGGCGGGGCTGCGCATGGAACATGTGCCCTATCGCGGCGGCACCGCGGCACTGCCGGATGTGATTGCCGGCAATGTGAACTTCATCTTCGGCACCGTCTCCTCCTCGCTGCAATTGGTGCGCGAGGGGCGGGTGCGGGCGCTGGGGGTGAGCACGGCGCGGCGGATTCCCAGCCTGCCGGATGTGCCCACCATCGCCGAGCAGGGTTTTGCCGGCTTTGAACTGAATGAGTGGAATGGTTTTTGGGCCCCCGCCGGGTTGCCGGCGGCGGTGGCGGCGCGGCTGCATGAGGCGGCGCTGCATGCCCTGGCGGATGCGAGTTTGCTGTCGCGGTTTGAGGCGCTGGGGGCGATTGCGGTGGGCAATCCTGCGGCTGAATTCGCCGCCTGGGTTGCGGCCCAGCGGGCGCTGATGGCGCAATTGGTGCGCGAGGCGCGGATCGAGGCGGGTTGAGCGGCACGGCGAGGGAATTGTGGCTGCCGCAGCGCAGCTTTGGAAATGAGTCCTTGCTGCGGCGCGGCAAAGCTGCCATAGCGGCGCCGCAGCGCAGGCCTTTTCGGGCCCCGCACCCGGTCGCGTGAACGCCCAATGCGATGGGCGCCAACCGGGTAGCGATGGCGCTTCACCCTGAGGGAACCCGGCACGCGGGGGACTTTCGCATCCGGGGGCGCATGCGCGCTCTCAACAAGCGAAACGGCCCCCGTGTTTTCGCACGCGCGCCGCATGGAATTTTATGACTGCATTCAACGAACTCGGCCTTCACCCCAGCCTGCTGCAGGCGCTGGAGGAGACCGGCTATACCAACCCCACCCCCATCCAGGCGCAGGCTATTCCGCTGGCCATGGCCGGGCGTGACGTGCTGGGCATTGCCCAAACCGGCACCGGCAAGACGGCGGCCTTCGCGCTGCCCATCCTGCACAAGCTGGCCAATAGCCCCGGCCGCCCGCCGCGCGGTGGCATGCGCTGCCTGGTGCTGAGCCCGACGCGTGAGTTGGCGTCGCAGATCGCCGATAGCTTCAAGACCTATGGCAAGCATATGGGGCTTTCCGTCGTCACCGTGTTCGGCGGCGTGGGGCATGCGCCGCAGATCCGCGACCTGGCGCGCGGCGTGGATATCGTCGTCGCCACGCCTGGGCGCTTGCAGGACCATTTGGACAGCCGCCACGCCCGGTTGGACCATGTGCAGGTCATGGTGCTCGATGAGGCCGACCAGATGCTCGATAAGGGCTTTCTGCCGCCCATCCGCAAGATTTTGCGCGCCACCCCGCCCACGGGTGAGCGGCAGACGCTGTTCTTCTCGGCCACCATGCCCACCGAGATTGCCAAGCTGGCCGGCGAAATGCTGGCCAACCCCGCCCGGGTGGAAGTGACCCCGGTGGCCACGACGGCCGAGCGGGTGAAGCAGCGCGTCATCCACCTCGAAGCCGGCGGCAAGCGGGCCATGCTGGCCGAGCTGCTGCGCGCGCCGGGCGTGGGCCGGGCGCTGGTGTTCAGCCGCACCAAGCATGGCGCGGATAAGATTGTGAAGAACCTCGAGGCCGATGGCCTGGCCGCCAATGCCATCCATGGCAATAAGGGCCAGACCCAGCGCGAGCGGGCGCTGGACCAGTTCAAGCGCGGCACGGCGCCCATTCTGGTGGCGACCGATATCGCCGCGCGCGGCATTGATGTGGATGGCGTGACCCATGTCATCCAGCATGATCTGCCGGAGGTGCCGGAGACGTATGTGCACCGCATTGGCCGCACCGCGCGGGCTGGCGCCTCGGGCGAGGCGATTGCGCTTTGCGCCCCCGATGACCAGGACAAGCTGCGGGCGATTGAGAAGCTGACGCGGCAGGCGATTCCGAGCGAGGACCGGCGGACCGACCAGTCCCGCGCGCTGCCGCCGCCGGGCAATCTGGATGTGAAGCAGTTTGTGCGGCCGCATGGCGCGCCCAAGCCCAAGCAGAATCAGGGCCGCGGCCGTGGCGCGCCTGGCGGGCAACAGCGTGCGCCGCAGGCCCCGCGTGGCGCAGCACCCGCCGCCCCGCGCGGCGCGGCGTCTCCCGCCCCGCGTGGCGCAGCATCCTCCGCACCGCGTGGCGGTGACGCAACCCGGCCGCGGCCGGAGCGGGACCGGAATTGGCGTGAGGGTGATTTCCGCGATACGGCGCCGGGTTTCATCACCCGCTCGCGCTGAATTCGGGCGGATACGAAAACGGCCCCGGAGCGATCCGGGGCCGTTTTGCGTTGAAGCGGCGCGCGCCGTTCAGCGCGACGCGCTGGTCTGGCTGCGCAGCTCGCGGGCGCGGGCGAGGACGCGGTCTTCCATTTCGGAATTGGTCGCCGAGGAGGCGGGCTGATCCACCCATTGGCCGCCACGATAAATCTGGCGGAAAACCTGCACCCGCACGCCATCCGAACGCAGCTGGCGGCCAAGCACATAGGCCTGGGCCTTGAAGCGCTCGCTCTCGGCCGTGGGGGGGGAATACCAATCGGTGATGATGACGCCGCCGGCCGGGTCGGCGCTGGCGAGGGGCATGAAGCTCAGGGTTTCCAGCGTGGCGCGCCAGAGATAGGCGTTCACGCTCACCCCGCCGGGGCCGCCCTGCTCATTCTGCTGGCTGCGGTCCACCCCGAAGACGACGAGGCCGGCATTGGTGGGGTTAACCCCGCCGCCGCGCAGAATGCGCTCGCGAGCATTGTCGGTGCCGTATTCTTCATTGCTGACCTGACGGCCGCCGCTGCAGGCGGTGAGGGCGGTGGTGATGAGAAGAGCGGCGAGGATGGGATGGCGCATGGGTTGCTGCATAGCGTGTCGCTCATAAAGAAGAAAGGGGCGGCAGTTGCCTGCCGCCCCCCTCGGGTATCGTCGGATTTTCGACTGGCTCAGAAGGCCAGGCGCGAACCCATGATGAACACGTTGGCGAAGCCACGGCTCTGGACACCGGCGCGGGCTGCGTCGAGGTCACGGCCATTCTCACGCACCGAGTGATAGACATACTCGGCAATGAGGTCGAGGCCGGGGGCCAGGCGGTAGTTGGCACCGACCGACATGCCCCAACGACGCTGGCTGGCCAGGTTGTGGCGGTCACCATAGGCGGTCGGGTTCGCCTGACGGACCAGGCGGCCTTCGGCTGCGTTGAAGTCGGAGCGAGCGCCACCTTCATATACGCCGGTGACCATGTTGGCACCCACGGTGATCGGGCCATTGGTGTAGCTGGCGCCGACATTGAGGGTCTGGGCCTGGCGGTCACCACGGACGGTGTTGCCCCAGAAGAAATTGTAGTCACCCTGATAGTAAACTGCACCGAGGGTGAAGCCCATATAGGTGGCCTGTGCGCCAGCCTGCCAGACGTTCAGGCCGTTCATGGTGCGAACCTGGGCGCCAGCGTTGCTCAGGTCATAGGCGGTGCCGGCACCGATGTAACCAACAGTGGCGGCGACGCCCACGCCGGAGAAGCTGCCGCGGTAGCGGGCGGCGACCTGGTACTCGTTGCGGCGGGCCATTGCACCCATCGCGCCGGCGGGGGCCACGGCCCAGGCGGTGGCGCCACGGAAGGCATAGGCGCGGTCGCAACCAGAGGTCGCGGAGTCAGACGGGCAGCCGCCGTTACCGAAGCCACCGCCATTCGGCGCATAGCTCACGCCGAAGTCGAAGCCGTGGAACTGCGGGGACATGTAGATGACCTTGGTGTTGTCACCAAGCTGGCCAGCGCCGGTCTGCGTGCGGTTGCCGCTCTGACGGATCTGGAACTGTTCCCACACGCCGTAAACGCCACCGGTGCCGAAATTGGTGATGAAGCCCGAGTTCATCAGGCCGCCCATCACGCCGTCTTCGTCACCCATGCGGATCTGACCGAAGCGCTGATGCGCCACATAAACATAGGCCTCGCCCGCCACGACAGTGGAGCGCTGCACGGAGGAGCGGTTACCGCCGCTCAGATTGCCTTCGAGCGCGTTGAACTCGAGGTCAACCTGGCCACCATAGGTGAAGCCCTGAGCGGCCTTGCCGGAGACGATCACGGAGATGCCGGGCAGGTTCAGGAAGTCATTCTTGCCGGAGCGGGCGAAGTTGCCAGCGCTGCCAGCGGCCGGGGTCGCCTGAGCCGAGGTCGGGATACCATTGGTACCGCCAGCGGCGAAACCGGGGATCGTGTTGTTGGTGGCGAGCGACGTAACGGCGGTGTAGCCGCCACGACCGGTCGCTGCATCCAGGGTGGAGTTCGCCACGCGACCGAAGTCACCCGTGCCGCCCGGGTTGGAGCTCTGGCCGTTGGCGTTGATGTAGCCGTAATAGGCCTGGATGGAGCCACCGATCCGCACGGTCGGGGCGTCCTGAGCGGCGGCGGGCGTGATCACCGCGGCGCCGAAGGCGGCGGAGACGACGGCTGTCGTGCCCAGCAAAATCTTGCGCATAATAAACCTCCTCGAGGACCGGAAACCGGTCATTTCCCTTGACCCACCCACCACCAGCGAACTGCGCGGCGGAATGTGCCCCCCAAGAACTGCCAACCTGCGCTGACGACACTCGGGTCCGGAAAGACTATTGAATGCTGCGCAGTCTCTGAGCAACCATGCAAAACACCTCAACGCGACATCACTGAGACACTGTTGCAATCAGGACACATCGCGCGGCGCGGGCGTGGCATCTGTGCTGCCACAGCCTGGGGATTGTTATCCTCAGGCATGCAAGAACGCGCAAAGAGCATGTTCCCTTCGCCTCCGCGCGCTGGACAGGCGCAAACAGGCTGCTGAAAACCTATAGCGGGGAAACCAAGATCGAAGGGCAAAGCCCTTTCGCTCTTCTCCGCCGGCGCATCTTTTTCTAACGCGCATCTCTATCCGCGCAAACGACCCCGTTTGGCCCGATGATGCCCTACCCCTGAGAAGCCGCCAGCGCCTCGGCCGGGCTCATGCGCCCATCATAGAGCGCGCGGCCCAGAATGGCGCCGGCAATGCCCTCGGGCGCGGCCCGCAGGGCGGTGATCTCGGCCGCACTCGCCACCCCGCCAGAGGCGATCACCGGCACCGCCACCGCCGCCGCCAGGGCCCGGGTGGCCTCGGCATTGGCGCCGCCCAGCATGCCGTCGCGCTCGACATCGGTGAAAATAATCGCCGCCGCCCCGGCATCGGCGAAGCGGCGGGCGAGGTCGATGGTGGGGATGTCGCTCACCTCGGCCCAGCCCTCGGTGGCCACCATGCCGCCCTTGGCATCAATGCCCAGCGCCACCTGGCCGGGGAAGGCGCGGCAGGCCTCGCGCACGAAGGCGGGGTCCTTCACCGCCACGCTGCCCAGGATGATGCGGGCGAGGCCGGCCTCCAGCCAGGCGGCCGCCGTGGCCATGTTGCGAATCCCACCACCCAGCTGCACCGGCATGGCGGTGGCGGCGAGGATGGCGCGCACCGCCGCCGCATTGGCCGGCTTGCCGGCGAAGGCGCCGTCCAGATCGACCACATGCAGCCAGCCGAAGCCGGCGGCGGCGAAGCTGGCGGCCTGGGCGGCTGGGTCGTCACTATATATCGTGGCGTCGGCCATTTCGCCGCGGCGCAGGCGCACCACCTGGCCGCCCTTGAGGTCAATGGCGGGGTAAAGGGTGAAGGGGGTGCTGCTCATTGGCCCTTGCGCCGTGGCGCCTCCAGCATGCGGTGGTAGAAATGCCCGGCCACGATCTGCCCCCGCACCCGCGCATAGGCCGGGTGGGTGCCCCAGCGTGTATAGCCCAGCGCCTCGAAGATCTGGATGGCGGCGGCCTGGGTTTCCCGCACATCGAGGTTCAGCACCCGGTGGCCCAAAGCGGCGGCGCGCTCCTCCACCGCCCGCACCAGCTTGCGGGCAAGGCCAAAGCCGCGGGCATAGGGGGCGATATAGGCGTGGGTGAGCTGGGCGCCGATGGCCTGCGCCTCATTATAGCGGGGCGGGCGGGCGAGTTGGGCGCTGCCCACCACACGGCCATCAAGCCGGGCGAGGAATAACTCCCGCTCGGGCACCAGCAATACGCCGCGAAAATGCCGGGTGAGGGTTTCGCGCTCCTGCGCCTCCAGCCAGCCAAAGCCGCCACCTTCTATAATGGCGGCGTTGGTGGCCTCGCAGAGATCGGTGATGTCGTGCTCGAGCAGCCTCTCGCAGCGTTCCACCGCCACCGCATGGGCGGGGGCCTCGCTCATGGTGCCCAGGCCAGGAAATTGCGCAGGATGGTGAGGCCGGTCATGCCGCTTTTTTCGACATGGAACTGGGTGCCGATGATATTGCCCCGGCCGATCACCGCCGCCACCGGCCCGCCGTAATCGGTGGTGGCGAGCAGGTCATCGCCATCGCCGCCGCTCCAGGCATAGGAATGGACGAAATAGCCATGCGCATCGGCGGCGAGGCCGTCAAAAAGCGGGTGGTCCTGGCCACGATCGAGCCGGTTCCAGCCCATTTGCGGCAAGGGCAGGGGGGTGCCGTCAGCGGCGCGCGGGTCCATGGGCGCGACCTCGCCGGGCAGCCAGGCGAGGCCCGGGGTCACGCCGTGTTCCAGGCCGCGCTCGGCCATGAGCTGCATGCCCACGCAAATTCCCAGGAACGGCCGGCCCTGGAAGCGGCAGAATTCCTCTAACGCCGCCTCCATGCCCGGCAGCGCGGCAAGCCCGGCGCGGCAGGCGGCGAAGGCGCCCTGGCCGGGCAGCACCACACGGTCGGCCGCGCGCAGCAAGCCAGGGTCGCGCGTCACCACCACGCGGGGGGTGAGGCCGGCCATCTCGCCCGCCTTCTCCAGCGCGCGGGTGACGGAGGCGAGATTGCCCGAGCCGGGGTCGATCACCGCCACGATCATGGCTGGAACAGCCCGGCGAGGTTGGGGCGCGCGGCGAGCAGGCGGCGCAGCGCGGCATCGGCATTTTTGGCCACCACCACCGCCTCCAGCCGCCAGCCGCGGCGGGCGAGGGCGGCGCGGCGGGCATCCCGCCCGCATAGCCCGCAGAGCAGGTGAACCGCCACCACCACCGGTGTCGGGGCATTGAGGCTGACCACCAGCCCTGCCAGCCCCCACCACCAGACGCCATGGCGGATCAACCAGAGCGGGCCGAAGACCAGCGCCCAGAAGGCAAAGCCCTCCGGCATCAAAATCGGCGTCTGGGCGGCGGCCGGCGGCGGCAGATGGACGGAAAAGGCCTGCATCACGCCTCCAGCACGCCCTTGGTGGAGGGCACGGTGTCGGGCGCGCGGGGGTCGAGTTCCACGGCCATGCGCAGGGCGCGGGCGGCGGCCTTGAAGCAGCCCTCGGCGATGTGATGGGCGTTGGAGCCGTGGCGCAGCACGATATGCAGCGCGATACCGGCCTGCATGGCGAAGGCGCGGAAGAATTCCTCGAATAATTCGGTGTCCATCTCGCCGATCTTCTGGGCGGTGAAGGGCACGTGCCAGACCAGGAAGGGCCGGCCGGAAATGTCGATGGCGCATTCGGCCAGCGCCTCATCCATCGGCACCAGGGCCTGGCCATAGCGGCGGATGCCGCGCTTTTCCGCCAGGGCGGCGCGCAGCGCCTGGCCGAGCACGATGCCGCAATCCTCGGTGGTGTGGTGGAAATCGATGTGCAGGTCGCCACTGGCCTTGAGCATGATGTCGATCATGGCGTGCCGGGCGAGGGCGTGGAGCATGTGGTCCAAAAAGCCCACGCCGGTGGCGATCTCGGCCTGGCCGGTGCCATCGAGGTTGATGCGGGCGTGGATGGAGGTCTCGGCCGTGTTGCGGGTGATCTCGGCCTGGCGGGGGAAGGCGGGCTGCATAAGGGCTGATTACGCCTGGGGGCTGCGCTTGGCCACCCTTATGCTATCGGGGGGCCGATGCGCATCTGTCAGATCACCAATGTCGATTTCTCGCTGCGGCATTTTCTGCTGCCGCTGATGCGCGGCGCGCGGGCGCGGGGCCATGAGGTGGTGGGGGTTTGCGCCGAGGGGCCATTGCTCGATTTGCCGCGGGCGGAAGGGTTTCGCATCCATACCCCGCGCTTTGCCCGCAGCCTGAACCCGCTGGCGCAGGCCCGCGCTTTCGCCGAGCTGCGGGGGTTTTTGGCGCGGGAGAAGTTTGATCTCGTGCATGGTCATATGCCGATTTCGGGGCTGCTGGCCCGGGCTGCGGCGCGCAGCGTGGGCACGGCGCATATCGCCTATACCTGCCATGGGTTTCTGTTCAATCAGCCTGGGCCGGCCTGGCGGCGGCAGCTTTCGCTGGCCTTGGAGCGCGCGGCAGGGCCCATCACCCACACTTATATGACCGTCAGTGAGGAGGAGGCGGCGGATGCCCGGCGCCTGGGCATCCATCGCAACCCCATCGCCATTGGCAATGGCCGGGACCCAGTGATTTTTCGCCCCGATGCCGCGGCGCGGGCGCGGCTGCGGGCGGAGCTGGGCGCCGAGGGCTGCGTGGTGATGGGCACGGCGCGGCTGGTGCGCCACAAGGGTTGGCCGGAATTGCTGATAGCGATGCGTGACCTGCCTGAAGCCACGCTCTGGGTGGTGGGCGAGCGGCTCACCTCCGACCATGGCGATGATCTGGATGGCGATTTTGCCGAGGCGGCGCGGCTGCTGGGGCCGCGGCTGAAAATGCTGGGCTATCGGCATGATGTGGCGGCGCTGCTGGCGGCGGCGGATATTTTCTGCCTGCCGAGCCATTTCGAAGGGCTGCCGATGAGCATCATCGAGGCGATGCTGGCCGGATTGCCGGTGGTGGCCACCGATATTCGCGGCCCGCGCGAGCAGGTGGTGGATGGGCAGACCGGCTTTCTGGTGCCCGCCGGCGAAGCCGCGCCCCTGGCGCAGGCGCTGGGCCGGCTGGTGGCGGAGCCTGGGCTGCGGGCAAGGCTGGGCGCTGCGGGGCGGGAACGGGCGCTGGAACGTTTTGATGAGGCGCGGGTGGTGGGGCGGACGTTGGATTTGCTCGGGCTTTAGAGCGGTGCCGGCAAGGGTAGAATCGCGAATAGAGCTTCCGGCACGGCCCTGATCTGTGATTCATAGGTGTCCGGCAACCTCCGGAGATCCCTATGAGTTGGCGGCGTGGACAGACTTACTC
>Ga0214917_10001644_pt1 | contig 28509 bp, 29 predicted proteins | sample LL_1208_BB_MetaG_FD_177983 | JGI IMG/M metagenome (GOLD analysis project Ga0214917, IMG submission 177983) | Freshwater microbial communities from Lake Lanier, Atlanta, Georgia, United States - LL_1208_BB | ecosystem: Environmental > Aquatic > Freshwater > Lake | place: USA: Georgia | collected... | reverse complement strand
ACACCCAGTGCACTTAAAACTTTAGTGCAAGAAGGCAAAGTAGACGGCGCTTCGGTGGCCTCTATTGCCAAGGTGGGTATTGGCATGGCCGTGAAGGCCGGTGCGCCAAAACCTGCGTTGAGCTCTGTGGAAGACTTCAAAGCAGCGTTGCGTCAAGCTCAAAAGGTGGCGTGGATTGACCCTGCCTCTGGCGGCTCCAGCGGCATTTATTTGGAAAAACTCTTTGGCCAAATGGGTTTGATGGAGATGGTGAGGCCCAAGTCGGTCATGGTGTTTGGCGGCTTGGTGGCCAACAAGTTGGTCACTGGTGAGGCAGATTTGGCCATTCATCAAATCAGCGAAATTCTGCCTGTGCAGGGTGCTGAGTTGGTGGGGCCCCTGCCTGAAGCAATTCAAAGCTACACCACCTATGGTGGAGCCTGGAGCCCTTCGGCCAAAAATCTATCAGGCGCCAAAGAGTTCTTAAACATGATGACCAGCCCGCAGGCGCAGCAAGTGATCGAGCGCAAAGGTATGCAAAAAGTTCCTTGAGCTTTTTGCTTCACAATCTATATCCTGTGCCTCGGTGGTGAAATTGGTAGACACAGCGGACTTAAAATCCGCCGCTTACCTGCATAAGGGGCGTACCGGTTCGATTCCGGTTCGAGGCACCAGTCCATTGGGACTCTGAAAGAACACTATATGTCACGTTTAGATGCCCCCTTTGAAATTCATGTCCATGGCCAGATTCCTCTGCGCCCGGACGTAGATTGGGGTCAGCTTCAAGAAGCGCTCAAGCCCTTGTGGAAATACGCTGGCGCCAAATCCTTGGAAGACGGCGCGCACAGCGCGTATGACGAAGAGCCCGGTTTGGTTTTTGATGCTGAAGAACACGTGCTGCAAATGTGCTGGACAGTGCCGGGTGACCAGAACTTTCGGCAATCTTTGGACGAGTTGTGCATGAGCCTGAACGAGCTTGCCGCTTCGGGCGCCGCAGTGGAAGTGACGTTTTACGACGCGGAATTTGACGAAGAAGGCCCGCAAAACGGCGAACAGTCCCAAGATGACTTTGTGATGTTGTTTGTAGGTCCTAACCCTGCCGCCATCATGCAGGTGCAGCGCGATTTGCTGGTGCAGGACATGATTGGCCTGATGGAGCGGCACTTTGAAGCCAGCGAGCTGGACGGCTTGATTGCCGAGGTGGATAAGTTGTTTGCGCGGCGCTTTGACGATTTGGTAAGCTCCTTGGAGCTGGGTAAGCCGCCTAGGGGCTCTGGCGGGGGCTCACATGGCAACAGCCGAAAACCCCGCCATTTGCATTGAGCGCTTGCCCCCTTTGGCACATCATGGCCACTGAGTTTTTGAGATGACTTTGTGCTTTGTACCGTGTTTGTCACGGTAAGTTCGTATAGTGATTTCAATTTAGAACTGTTTCACCGCTTCATGCTCAAGAAGATCAGCGTTAAGCAACTTACCACGGGGATGTACCTCAAAGAGTTTTGTGGCTCTTGGATGGAGCATCCCTTTTGGCGCACCAGTTTTGTGCTCAAAGACCCTAAAGATGTTCAGGCCGTGATGGCCAGCAACATCAAAGAGGTTTGGATAGACGTCAGCAAAGGTAAAGACGTAGCGCCCGGCACTGTGGCCGTGACCCAAGAGCAAGTCGAAGCCACAATTCAAAAAGAATTGACTGAGGCCAACCAAACCCTGAGCGAACCCGTATTGCCCAAGCACATTGAGCCGGTACCCATTCATGTGGAGTTCAGTCGCGCCAACGACATTTGCCAAGCCTCGCGCAAAGCGGTGATTTCCATGTTCCAGGAAGCCCGTATGGGCAACGCCATCAACGCACAGGGTGCGCAAAAAATGGTGGATGAAATTTCGGAGTCGGTGGCCCGCAATACCAGCGCCCTGATCAGCCTTGCGCGCCTTAAAACCGCTGACGATTACACCTACATGCATTCTGTGGCGGTTTGCGCCATGATGATTGCTTTGTCTCGCCAACTGGGCCTTAGTGAGACCCAAACCCGCTCCGCTGGATTGGCCGGATTGCTGCACGATTTAGGTAAAGCTGTCATGCCGCCCGGCATTTTGAACAAGCCCGGCAAGTTGACGGACGAAGAGTTTGCCATCATGCGTGCTCACCCGGTAGAGGGGTACAAAATGCTGAAAATGGTGGGAGATATGGACCCCATGGCTATGGATGTGTGTTTGCACCATCACGAAAAAGTGGATGGTTCAGGCTACCCCAAGGGCTTGAGAGACAAAGAAATCACCTTGTTTGCCAAAATGGGAGCAGTGTGCGACGTGTACGACGCTATCACCTCTAACCGCCCATACAAAGCGGGCTGGGATCCCGCCGAGTCTTTAAGAAAAATGGCCGAATGGTGCGAGGGGCACTTTGATCGCCCTGTGTTCCAAGCCTTTGTTAAAAGTTTGGGCATATACCCCATAGGCTCTCTGGTGCGCTTGGCCTCAGGAAAAATTGCAGTGGTGATTGAGCAAACCAACAAATCGTTGATTACCCCAAGGGTCAAGGCTTTTTATTCGGTGAAGTCAGAGTTGCGCATTACCCCTGAAATTTTGGATCTGTCTTCTGCTCAAGCTAATGACAAGATTGTGGGTCGAGAAGACCCCGGTCAGTGGAATTTTCCTGACCTGAATGAACTGTGGTCTGGGTTAAACACGCACCCCACCTGAGCAACAGCCTAAATGGCTATGCAAATAGCCGAGTCCACTGGCTATTCAAATTTAGGTGGTTCTTTATTCAAGAAGGCTTGAATGCCAATTCCAGCGTTGGTGTGGTGCAGGTTGCGTAAAAACTGTTCTTTTTCGATTGCCAACTGTTGCGGCAGGCTTCGGTTTTCAGCTTCTTGCAACAGGTCTTTGATGCTGGCCATCACATTGGGCGCCCGGTTGTTCAGGTGATCTGCCAGTTTGAGCGCTTCATCCAGGGCGCCATAGGGTTCTGTGACGCGATTCACGATTCCCAACTGATGCAGTCGTTCCGCATCGATGCGCTGCGCGGACATCAAAAGTTCTTTAGCCAATTGACGAGGAAGGGCTTGGCTCAGAGACCAACTGGCACCACCGTCTGGTGACAAACCAATGTTGCTGTAAGACATCACAAAAACCGCTTGTCGGGCTGCCACAATGAAGTCGCATGCCAAGGCGAGCGAAAAACCGGCGCCCGCTGCAGCACCTTCAACTGCTGCAATGACGGGCTTGGGAAAGGCCTGGATGGTTTCTATCCAGCTGTGCAATACGTCCAGACTGGCGCCCTGAACGGCGGGCTCTTGTTGCCGGTTGTGCATCAGGCGGTTCAGGTTGCCACCTGCACAAAAATGTTCACCTTCGCCGGTGATGACCACGCTGCGCACTTCTGGGTTGGATTCGGCCACATTCAGGGCCTCAATACCCGCCGCGAAAATTTCGGGTCCCATAGCGTTGCGCATGCTGGGGTTGGAAAGTGTCAGCACCATGGTTCGGCCATGGCTGGTGCTTTTAAGTTGTGCTGTCATAAATTTACCGTGATGGGTTTGCTGATATTTCGGGTTTTTAGTGCAAAACTCAACCAAGGGCTTGGTCGGTATCGGGGATCACCGTAAAAACCCTGTCCAGTTTTACGCCCCAGAGAACCTGCTGCAAGGCGCTGAGCCGTGCTGACGTGTGGGCGAAGACGCAGTTCTTCACATTATTGGTGGTGGATGGACACCATAAACGGGTGAGGCACATTAAGCCCATTGAGGTCCACTTGATCTCGCAAAATGCGGTCGATGGTGGAGAAATCTGCTACACCCTCACCGGCAATTTGCAAAGCCTCAGTGTTATAGGCATGGCCTGCGTGGTTGACGATAAAGCCTGGGGTGTCTTGAGCCAGCACCGGCGTGTGTCCCAGGTCTCGCGCATATTGGCTGCGTGCTTGGCAAGTCTGTGGCGATGTTTGAAAACCCGCAATCACCTGCGCCAGTTTCATTGACGGCACCGGGTTGAAAAAATGAAATCCCGCCATGCGTTGGGGGTACTTTGGGTGGGCCGAAATTTGGGCTATGCCTTGGCCCTTGGCGCCCGAGCCCTTCACGGCGACTTGGTGGAAAGATGTCATATCTGAATAGTTTAATCAGTCACCAAAGTGCAAACCGATTGAAGTTTTGTACTGTTTGCCAAATGAATTTGGGAGTCTGAAATTGATTCTGCGTCAGATCTTGCTGGGTTGTTGTGTGACACTGAGTGCCCAGTGGGCCATGGCGCTTGGCTTAGGTCCAATTCAGGGCAATGTGTGGCTGGGGCAAGGCTTGGATGTGCGCATCCCCTTGCAGCTTGACGACAAAGACAATGCCAACTTGAGTTGTTTGGAGGCCGAGGTTTGGCACGGCGAAATTCGCAAAGAGGCATCCCGCGTTCGCATCACCCTTGAAGATGCGGCTGCATCTGCTGCTCGCGCCACCTTGCGGGTGCAATCCTCGCATGTGGTCGATGAGCCTGTGGTGTCGATTCATGTAGCAGTGGGGTGCACGGGCAAAGTGTCCCGCCGTTATGTGGTGTTGCCAGAGTTGCAAGAACCAGCCAATTTGCCTAAGGCATCAGATTCGAGTGTTGGAAAAGCGGCTCTAGTCACTTCAGTTGCTACAGCAACTGCTTTGCCAGCATCACCAAATACCGCATTAAAGAAGTCATCTAATCCACCTGGGCCGACATCTGTAAGACGAAACGAGAGTGGATTGCTCTCACAAGCCATTCGGGCCGTACCTCAAACCAAAGCGGCTCGCCCAAACCCCGAGGGTTCGCGCTTAAGGCTGGACGCCACAGACTCTTTGACAGAGCGCATATCTGTCCTGGAGGCTCAACTTAAATCTTTGCCATCCTCTGGCGACGCTGAAGTGCGTATTCAAGCTTTGCAAACCGAGCTCAAGACTTTGCGCGAACAATTTGCACAAACCTCACAGCAACTTCTTGAATTGCGGAGTCAGTTGTCGGCGATGCAGTCTGAGCAATGGGACCCGTTTTGGTTTTATCTATTTGCAGGAATGAGTGCTCTGAGTTGGGTGGGCCTGGGGGTGGCGGCGCGGCGAGGTGGATGGATGCAAGGTCAAGTCGTCTCTAGCAGTCTCAGCCCCAAGAGAGACGTTCAGCCCTGGTGGAGTGCGCAGCCTTTGGCGGCGCAAAGCGAGCCTCAGCCATCTCCGCAACCCAACGCAATGCCCACTAAACAAGCATTAAAAGAGCCATACAAAGAGCCTCATGCTCCCAAGGTGGAGGCCGCTTTGTTGGAAGACCTGCCAAATCCGACGATGCAATCGCATTTGAAAGCCATGAGCTCGGAGGAGCTGTTTGATATTCGCCAACAGGCCGACTTCTTTATGTCGCTGGGGCAGCACGATCAGGCCATTGAGGTTCTTAAGCAGCGCATCGAAATGGACCAGTTGACCAGCCCATTGGTCTATTTGGACTTGTTTCACATCTATCACATGCTGGGCATGCGTCCGGATTTTGCTCAATTGCGCAACACTTTCAACCGTTTGTTTTATGGGCATGTGCCCGAGTTTGCCAAGTACGGACATGCCGGAAAAGACTTGGAGTATTACGAGCTGTTAACTCGACAAATTTGCGAGCGCTGGAACACCCCTCAGGCCCCTGACTTGTTAGCTCAGTGCATTTACAGAAGCGACAGCCGACCCGCGACCGATTTTGTTGACATCCCCGCTTTCCAGGATCTGATCTTGTTGTACGAGATTTCTTCGGCAGGTCAGTTGGTGGAGTTTTAAGCTAGGCTTACCTTCTGACTTGCAAAGAGCCAGGGTTGACGATGTTGGTGGGGGTGCCCTTGATGAAGTTGACCACGTTGTCAAAGGCTGCACCAAAATACAGTTCGTAACTGTCTTGCTCCACATAACCAATGTGGGGCGTACACACACAGTTCTCGAGCCTTAAAAGCGCATGGCCTTGCAAAATAGGCTCGTTTTCATACACATCTACAGCGGCCAAACCCGGACGCCCCCTGTTCAAGGCGCCCACTAGGGCGTCTGGCTCCACAAGCTCGGCACGCGAAGTGTTGACGAACAAGGCCGTAGGCTTCATGAGTGCCAAATCACTGGCGGTGACAATGCCCCGAGTGTCATCATTGAGCCTTAACAAAATGCTGATGACGTCGCACTGCGAAAAAAACTCTTCGCGGCTGGCAGCCGCCTCAAAACCGTCTGAACGGGCTTTTTCAAGAGAAGGCGGGCGGCCCCATACCACCACACGCATACCAAATGCTTTACCAAAGCCAGCGAGCAACTGGCCAATTTTTCCGTAACTGTAAATGCCTAGAGTTTTGCCTCGTAGCACCGTACCCAAACCAAAATTAGAAGGCATGGAACTGGCCTTAAGCCCCGATTGTTGCCACGCACCATGTTTGAGGTTGCCAATATATTGAGGCAAGCGCCTCATGGCCGCCATGATCAAGGTCCAAGTTAACTCAGCCGGAGCCACAGGTGAACCTGCACCTTCTGCAATGGCAATCCCCTTTTCGGTGCAGGCTTGAATATCAATATGTGAACCCGCTTTGCCTGTTTGGGCAATCAGTTTGAGCTTGGGGAGTTTGTCGAGTAAGGCTCGGTTGATGTGGGTGCGCTCGCGAATGAGCACCACAATGTCTGCATCTTTGAGTCGAACCGACAGTTGGCCCAGACCTTTGACGGTGTTGGTGTAAACCTTAGCGGGGTAGGCCTCAAGTTTGGATGCGCAGGGCAACTTCCGAACCACATCCTGATAGTCATCAAGTATCACAATATTCATACGAGTATTGTGCCTTGATTGGGTCAATTACTGAGGCGTGCTGGCCGTCCCCATCATCTCCAAGGCGGACAAACGGTCCAGTTCGGCACATATGTCGTCCATACGGCCGGACATGACCATGCGCCCCGCATAGGATTGGGATATGGTGCTGCGTGCATCTTCAGGAGCGCGAAAGATTTTCAGAGGCATGGGGAAGATAGAAGCTTGGTTCATGGCGGTCAGGCTTGTGAGGGCTAAGTTCATCAAAGTCTCCTAAATGGGTTGTGAAAATTCACAGCAACATGGTGTTGCGGATCAGTCCTACGGCCAGGCCTTCAATTTCAAAGGGTTCGCCTGGCTCCACCACAATGGTTTGGAAGTCGGGGTTTTCGGCATGCAGTTCGATGACGTTGTGCAGCCGCTTGAAACGCTTGACGGTGACTTCTTCGCCCAAGCGAGCCACCACAATTTGGCCGTTTTGGGCATTTTTGGTGGATTGAACTGCCAGCAAGTCGCCATCCATGATCCCTGCGTCACGCATGGACATACCGCGCACTTTGAGCAAGTAATCGGGCTTGCGCTGAAAAAGTGAACTTTCAAGGTAATAGGTTTGATCCACATGCTCTTGCGCCAATATTGGTGAGCCTGCCGCCACGCGACCTATGAGAGGGAGCGCCAATTGGGCCAGGCTGGGCAAAGGCAGTGAAAACTGCTTTTCGCGCGACTCATTGATGCTGCGCAGAGCCTCGCTTTTTAAACGGATACCCCGTGATGTGCCGCTGACGAGTTCAATAACGCCTTTGCGGGCAAGAGCCTGTAAATGTTCTTCTGCGGCGTTGGCAGATTTAAACCCCAGCTCGTGTGCAATTTCTGCGCGTGTGGGCGGTGCCCCCGTGCGGGCAATGGCGTTTTGGATCAATTCCAAAATTTGCTGCTGACGTGCTGTGAGTTTGACCGTTTCGCTTGAGAAGTTCATGCTGTTGCCTCCGCCATAGATAATCTGAAACTCATGAATACTGTTTTCATATCCAGTAACTGTATTTTTAATCAGTTTTTTGAGAAATGCAAGAGCATTTAACCGCCTATGAAAAAAATTTGCATTTTGGCTACGGGGGGCACCATGGCCGGTTGGGCGCCCAACCCCAACGAGCCAGGGGTGTATCAAGCGGCCCAGTTGGGTATTCAAGGTCTTTGGGAGGAGTGCATTTCGCCATTAGACGCAGCTGACCCCGTTCACAATGCTCAAATTTGCACCGAACAAGTGGCCCAAATCGACAGCAAAGATATGTCGCTTGACGTTTGGAAAGCGTTGTTACGTCGCGTACATGAGTGCCTGATGCAGCCTGATATGGCGGGCGTGGTGGTGGCCCATGGGTCAGACACGGCGGAGGAAACCGCATTTATGTTGCACCACGCCTTGTCCCAACAGGACAAACCTATTTTGATTAAGCCCGTGGTGCTGACCTGTGCCATGCGGCCAGCCAACGTGCCTGCTGCTGATGGCCCGCAAAACCTTAGGGATGCCGTTCGAGTGGCGCTAGACCCTAAAGCCACAGGCGTTCTACTGGTGTGTGCCGGCGATGTCCATGGAGCGCGTGCTGTGCAAAAAGTACAAGCTACGGCTTTGAATCCGTTTTCATCTGGCATTGCAGGGCCCCTAGCTCGGGTGCAGAGCGCTCCAAATGAGCGTCCTCATGATGGTGAGGTTTATGTCACTTGGCTCAAGAGCCCGGCTGGATTCATTCCAACCCAGCGAGCTCCCCAAACACGTCGGCGTCCTATTCAGACCCTTTGGGAGTCTCCAGAATGGCCCAGGGTCGAGATTGTTTGGAGCCATGCTTTAGCCTCAGGTTGGGCTTTACAGGCCCTTTTGAATGCAGAAGTGAGTGCGCCCCCCCCCAAGCGCTTGGGCAGCCCCAAGCTTCTGGGCTTGGTGGTGGCGGGTACTGGCAACTGCACCGTTCATGAGTCTTTAGAGCCGTTTTTGCAACAAGCGGCCCAGATGGGGGTCAAGGTGGTGCGGACCACCAGATGCCTTCAGGGTGGCGTGCAAAAAGATGAGACGCCAAGCACCTCACGATATCAGGGGCTGTCTCCATTCAAAGCCCGAATCGCTCTGATGATTGACTTGTTAATCTCTTATGATGATTTGAATCTTACTTAGCCTCGGCATGCCGAATTTAGTCAATCATCTCATCCAGCTGACCCAATACCGCGATCGAGACCGGATCAACAAGGCGTTGGTCAATGGATTGGTGGAAATGCTTCAACCCGTGCGCCTGACGCTTTATGGGGTGGCCCTCGAAGCGGGCAAGCGTTTGTGGTTACCCCTGATTCAACATGACAGCGCCAACGACCAATCGGTATTTATTGACCCACTTTGGGTTCAATTGAACCAACTTCAAGCCTTGCAGGATGTGCCGCATCGACAAGAGTGTCTAGAAAGTTTGGAACCTGTGGTGATTGCAGCGGAGTCCTCGAATCATTACTGCACCACTTATTACCCACTATTTGATGATTTTCGTGAGGACAGTGGTGGGGTAGTAGAAATTTTGTCCGAAAAGCCCCTGAATGCGGATTCGCTTCAGATCATTGACCATATGCTGTGCGTGTACCGAAACATGTTTGGCATGCTGGACTACAGTGAATGTGATGCTTTGACCGGATTGCTCAACCGCAAATCCTTTGATGATGCGCTCTTTCGTGTGATGCCCTCCGAGGTGGCACCATCGGCAGCCCCAGTGATCGAGCGCCGCGACCAATCCAAATCTGCCTATTGGATGGGTATGGTGGATGTGGACCACTTCAAGCAGGTTAATGATGTGCACGGCCACTCCATTGGCGACGAAGTGTTGCTGCTTGTGGGGCGCACGCTCAGAACCAGTTTGCGCTCATTGGACCGTGTGTTTCGCTTCGGTGGCGAAGAGTTTGTGATTCTGATCCGCTGCTCCGATGAGTCAGGTGCCTTGCACGTTATGGAGCAATTGAGGCAAAAAATGGAAACCACGCCGTTTCCGCGGGTGGGGCGTGTCACCATCAGCATTGGCATGACTGCCGTGCGCTTCAACGACTCGCCCACCAGCGTGAGCGAGCGAGCCGACTTGGCGGTTTACTACGCCAAGCAAAATGGCCGGAATCAGGTACGCAATTTTGATGAGCTGGAGCGCCAAGGGCTCCTGCAAATTGAAGAAAAAGTCGGCGGGATCGAACTTTTTTAAGAGCTAGCAGAGATGCTTAGGGCTTGCAACGCTCGAGCGGTGATGTCTTCAACCTGCCCTATGCCGTCAATGCAGCGGTACTGAGGGGCTGAGGCGCCTTCTTGCTTGGCCCAGCTCTGGTAATAGTCCACCAAGGGGCGGGTTTGGGCGCTGTACACATCCAAACGCTTGCGCACAGTCTCTTCTTTGTCGTCTTCACGTTGGATCAGGGGTTCACCAGTCACATCGTCCACACCTTCGGCTTTGGGCGGGTTGAACTTGATGTGGTAGGTGCGGCCAGAGGCGGGGTGTGAGCGGCGCCCGCTCATGCGCTCGATGATGGCTTCAAACGGCACATCAATTTCCAACACAAAGTCCAGCTTGACGCCTGCAGCCTTGAGGGCATCGGCCTGCGGGATGGTGCGCGGAAAGCCGTCAAACAGAAAACCCTGAGCACAATCTGGCTGGGCAATGCGCTCTTTAACCAGGTTGATGATGAGGTCGTCGCTGACCAAGGCCCCGGACTCCATGACCGCTTTGGCTTGCAAACCCAAGGGCGTACCGGCTTTGACCGCTGCGCGCAGCATGTCACCCGTAGAGATTTGGGGGATGCCATATTTTTGGCATATGAATGAGGATTGGGTGCCTTTGCCTGCGCCGGGCGCACCTAACAAAATGAGTCTCATGAAAATTCCTTAGATTTCAAAACGAGAATAGCACGCCCTTATAGAGCAAAACTTACGGATTTACCCGTTGAGCCATCACCCCTAACCGAACAGGCTGCGCACCCGCTCTAAATCTTCAGGGGTGTCAACTCCGGGGCCAGGAGCCTGCAGGGTGGTATGTACCGCAATTTTGTAGCCATGCCACAGTGCCCGAAGTTGCTCTAAAGATTCCATTTGCTCAATTGGTGCGGGCTCCAGCTGTGGAAATTGTTTCAAAAACCCCGCCCGGTAGGCATAAAGCCCAATGTGCCGCAGGGCTGGGTAGGGTCGTTTGCTTCCTAGTCCTAAGGTTTTGGAATCTGTTCCTTGAGCCTTCGCGTCACGCCAGTTTGGAATGGGCGCGCGGCTGAAGTAAAGGGCCAGCCCAAGGGAATCGGTGACCACTTTGACCACATTGGGGTTTTCAAAATCCGCTTGCTCATGGATGGGATGGGCTGCGGTGCTCATGACCGCCTCGGGCCGCTGCACTAATAAAGCCGCCACGGCTTGCACCAAGGCGGGGTCCATCAGCGGTTCATCGCCCTGCACATTCACCACCACATGGTCATCAGGCAAATTCAGCAGTTGGCAAGCTTCAGCCAGCCGGTCGCTGCCACTTAGGTGGTCTGTGCGCGTCATCAAGCAGGGCACGTCATGGGTCTTGCAGGCCAAGGCGACCTCCGTGCTGTCGGTGGCCACCACGGCGTTCATCTGAGCGCCAAAATTGACCGAAAGCGCGCCTACACGCTGTGCCACACGCACCACCATAGGTAAGCCCGCTATGTCAGCTAAGGGCTTATTGGGCAGACGGGTAGAGGCCAATCGTGCTGGAATCAGCACCGTAAAAGTCGGTAGGGTGTGCGGGTTAGACACTACGGCTAAGCCTTGTTTAAGACTCAGTCTCCTCTTCGCTCAGAATTCGGGCTTCAGATTCCAACAAAATCGGAATGCCATCCCGAATCGGATATGCCAGCCGAACGGAGCGTGACACCAGCTCTTGCGTGTCGCGGTGGTATTCCAAGGGCCCTTTGGTAACAGGGCAAACCAGCAGTTCCATCAGTCGTGTGTCCATAAACCAATCATAAGGTCTGGTGCAAATGGCTCAGCAGCTTGTCAAATTCCTTCAAAAAAGCGGGCTCAGGGGTGAACACCAAGGGCACGGCCCAAAATTCGGGGTGGTGTTGCCAAAGCTTGACGGCGTCTTTTTCGGTGCACAACACCAAAGGTGAATCTTTCAGCGGTAAGCCACTGGAGTTGGATGCCAGCAGCTCTGCGGGCAGTTGCCAATCGGAAAAATCAAAATGATCGGGCAGGCTTAAAGTGGCGGCCAGCGGCACATTGAGGTCACGCAACATCTCAAAAAACGCCTCGGGTCGTGCGATGGCTGCTAGGGCCACCACGGGTCGGTGCGTGTGTGTGCGTTCGTGCGCCAATTCGGCCAGCTGCAGGGAATCGCCCTTGGCGTTACGGGCTTGAAGAGACAGCGTTCGGGTCGAGCCAAAGCCGCCAAAGGCTTGCCTTTGGCTCGTGTGCAGCACCAAGTCGCAAGCGCGGGGCCAGGGCTCGCGCAGTGGACCGGCGGGCAGCAACCAGCCATTGCCCAAGCCGCGGTCATCAAATACCACCACCTCAAGGTCTCGTTGCAAGGCCAAATGTTGTAAGCCGTCGTCGCTGATGATGAGTTGCGTCTCGGGATAGCGCCCTAGCAGCGCCAAGCCTGCGGCATGCCTGTTGACGCCTGTGAACACGGGAACATCGATGTTGCGTTGGATCAGCAAGGGCTCATCGCCCACGTCTTGGGGCAGGCTGTTGGGCAACACCTCATGAACTTCAACGCTTGTTGGGGCTGAAGCACCGCTTACACGGCGTGCGCCAAAACCTCTGGAAATCACACCCACTTGAATGCCCTGCGCTTTGAGGTGCAGAACCAAGGCCATCACCAGCGGGGTTTTGCCAGCACCTCCCGCCACCACATTGCCCACCACCACCACGGGCACAGGTAGCTTGTGAGACTTTAATACCCCGCTGATAAAGAGACCCTGCCGAAACCGAACCACAAACCCGTACATCCAGGAGATCGGCCACAACAGACAGGCCAGCAGGCCGCGGTCTTGCCAGGCTCGTAGTAAGGTGCTGGAAAGCCTTGAGCCGGTTGCGTTCAAAACAAGACCATGGTCAGCGGGAGGGGGCCTTAGCCGCTGCCGATGATGCAGCGGCGCCGGGTGGCGCTACGGAACTGCCAGAGGGCTGTGTGGCAAAGGTGATTTGCGATATGCCCGCCCGTTTGGCCGACTCCATCACGGCGATCACCGCTTGATGGCGCGCGTTGGCGTCAGCATTGATGATCAGCACGACCTCTTGCGGGGAGGCGCCTTGAGAAGGGGGTTCTGCTGAAGTTTGCGCCGATATTTGCCCCGTCATTTGCGTTGACATTTGAGACAAAGCTTTAGCCAAAACGTCCACAGAATTGCCGCTGACCACCTGCTTGTTCACCATGTATTGGCCGTCGGGACCAATGGCGACCACGATTTCTTTAGGGTATTCGCGCTGGGCGTCGGTGTCCGCCACGGGCAGTCGCAGCTGCATTTCGGTGAACTTGGTGTAGGTGGTGGTGAGCATCAAAAAAATCAGCACTACCAACAAGACGTCGATAAAGGGAATCAGGTTGATTTCGGGCTCATCCCTCCATCGCTTGCGAAAATTCATGACGCTCGCAGGGTATTGAGGTGGCGCATCAGTCTCTCAGAGGCCAGCTCCAAGTCCAACAAGTGATGGTCTACCCGGACTCGAAAGTAGCGCCAAAAAATCAGCGCGGGTAGGGCCACCATCAAGCCAAAGGCTGTGTTGTAAAGCGCTACCGAAATACCGTGGGCCAGTTGGGCGGGGTTGGTGGAGGCGGCGGACATGGCACTTGTGGCCGCGGGGTTTTGGGCGCCAAAAATTTCAATCATGCCCACCACGGTTCCCAGCAAACCCAGCAATGGGGCGGCAGAGGCAATGGTGGCCAAGGCCGTCAAATTGTTTTCCAGCTTTTGGGCCACCAAGCGACCTGCAGCTTCCATGCTGGAGCGCAAGTCTTGCTCGCTGCAGCGGGGGTTGGCGTGTATGGCTTTGAAACCGCTGGCCAACACTTGGCCTAAAAGAGAGTTTTGTTCCAGCTGTCCGAGCACTTGGGGGCTGGGCAGGGTTTGGCGGGAAAACATCAGCGCCTGTTCGAGCAGCTTAGGGGGTGTGATGTGGGTGGTCTGGAGGCTGATGAAACGCTCGATGATGAGGGCCAACGCCACCACCGAACAGGCCAACAAAGGCCAAATCGGCCAACCTGCCGCTTGAATCATCGACCAAACCATCCGTCCCCCTCATCCACAAAATTCGCCTAGAGTTCGAGGATTATGAACCAGCGCATCACATGGCTTTAGACAAGGCTTGAGAGGTGTTAATGTCGCCCATTTCGCCCTGCAGGGGTGGCGCAGTGAACAACTCACATTTAATGTGGATAACTTTGTGCGTAACCCTTGGTGCAAGTGTTCCAAGACCGCAAAAACAGGGGCTTTTGACAAATTGATGTCAGTTTAAGCGGCAAAAAGTTAAACAAAATCAATGACTTACACGAAGAATGCGTGTTGTTAGCCCTGTGCTCCCTTCAAGCACCTACAAGGTGCAAAATGTGGAACAGTTGGATTCTATGCCCCTGTGTTTCACGCTAAAGTTGAGCATAAACAAGCACTTACGATGACCGAAACCACCTCCACCTTGCCCGTTCCAGACCGAGTTTGGGCGGTTGGGGCTCTTTGCCGTGCTGTGGCCGATGCGCTGGAGGCACGGTTTAGCCCGGTCACCGTGCGCGGAGAGCTCACGGGGTTTTCGCGTGCAGCCAGCGGACACTGTTATTTTTCGATCAAGGACGCGCAGGGCCAAATCCGCTGCGCCATGTTCCGCAGGGCGGCTTCTATGCTGGAGTTTTCCCCCAAAGACGGCGAATTGGTGGAGCTGTATGGCCGTTTAACGGTGTATGAGCAGCGGGGCGACCTGCAACTGGTGGTGGAGGGCATGCGGCGGGCGGGTCAAGGCGCCCTTTTTGAACAGTTTTTAAAACTTAAAGACAAGCTGGACGCTGAAGGTTTGTTTGACCCCGCTCGCAAGCGGCCTCTGCCCCACATGCCCCAAGCCATTGGACTTGTCACCTCCTTGGGTGCGGCGGCCTTGCACGACGTGGTGACGGCTTTGCAACGGCGCGCGCCGCATATTACGCTGGTGCTGGCACCGGCGGCCGTGCAGGGCGCTGGTGCACCCCAAGAGCTGGTGACCGCACTGCAAAGTTTGTACGCACGAGCGGTCCATGCCGACGTGGATGGCTCAGAGGGTGAGAACCTTGGCCAAGTCGATGTGATTCTGCTCGTGCGCGGCGGCGGCGCCATGGAAGACTTATGGGCCTTTAACGACGAGGCTTTGGCCCGTACCCTTGCGGCCAGTCCCGTGCCAGTGGTCTGCGGCGTTGGGCATGAAACCGACTTCACCATCGCCGATTTTGTGGCCGATGTGCGAGCCCCTACACCCACGGCTGCCGCTGAACTGGTGTCGCCTGAGCGCGATACGGTTTTGCAAGGCTTAGAGGCTTGGCAGCAGCACCTCACGCAAACCGTTTACCGAGCCCTAGACCAACAACAGCAGCGTTTGGACTGGGCGGCAGGTCGACTGGGCCGTCCCTCAGTATTGCTGCACCAGCAAGCAATGAAGCTGCAAGTACAGCAGCAAAAGTTGGGGGCAGCCTTGGCCCACACCTTACGTCAACGCGCCATAAGTTTGGATCAAGCCCAAAGCCGCTTGCCAGCTGCAGCGCAACGGCGGCTGGAGCAGCAGCACCAAAAACTAGACCGAGCCGGTTTGCGCCTAGATTTGCTGGACCCCAAGCTGGTGCTTCAAAGAGGGTATGCCTGGCTTAAGGATGAGCAGGGCTTTACCGTTTCGCGGACAGACCAAGTCCGCTTGGGGCAGGCTTTACAAGCCACCTTGGCCGATGGGTCTTTGGGTCTGACGGTGCAAGCTTTAGGCCCGTCAGCACCCGTTTTGAAATAACTTCCTACAATTCCTTAGGTTGGGTGCATCCCACCACAACCACATACGGAACTCTTTACGTCAACTGAACGAGGAACACATGGAACATACATTGCCTGCACTGCCCTACGCCATTGATGCGCTGGCCCCTCACTATTCTCAAGAAACTCTGGAATTCCACCACGGCAAGCACCACAACGCTTATGTGGTCAACCTCAACAACCTGCAAAAAGGGACCGAGTTTGAAGCCATGGATCTAGAGTCCATCGTTAAAAAATCCAGCGGCGGCGTGTACAACAACGCAGCTCAAATCTGGAACCACACTTTCTTTTGGAATTGCATGAAGCCCAATGGCGGCGGTGAGCCTACCGGCGCTTTGGCAGCAGCCATTACCGCCAAGTGGGGCAGCTACGCCGCATTTAAAGAAGCCTTTGTGAAGTCTGCCGTGGGCAACTTTGGATCTGGCTGGACTTGGTTGGTCAAAAAGTCCGACGGTTCATTGGACATCGTGAACATGGGCGCTGCGGGCACCCCCCTGACCACCGGCGATACCCCCGTGTTGACTGTGGACGTGTGGGAACACGCTTACTACATCGACTACCGCAACATGCGTCCCAAGTTTGTAGAAACCTTCTTGGACAAACTGGTCAACTGGGACTTTGCGGCCAAAAACTTCGGCTGATTCTTTGCGGTTTTGCCAAAAGCCCGAAGGTTGCCCTTCGGGCTTTTTTTACGACTTTGATGCCATGCACCTACAAATTTATTCCTCAAAGCGAAGCTATATTTCGCATGCCGGTAATGAATTGCAAAATCTGCCCTCAAGGTCAGGCCACTGAAAGCACAATCGCACACCATCGACCGGCTCCGGGCGATTACCCGGCCGCACCGCGGACACAACACTTTTATTTTGGAGATATGAGATGAGCACCCAGCAACCGACCATCATCTACACGCTGACTGATGAAGCCCCGCGGCTTGCCACCGCGTCTTTTCTGCCCTTGATCCGAACCTTCACGGCTCCTGCTGGCATCAATGTGGTGGAGTCTGATATTTCGGTTGCGGCCCGTGTGCTTGGTGAGTTTCCTGACTATTTGACGGATGAACAAAAGGTTCCCAACACTTTGGTCGAGCTGGGTAAAAAGACCCTGCAACCTGACGCCAACATCATCAAGCTGCCTAACATCAGCGCCCCGGTGGGGCAGCTGATTGCGTGTATCAAAGAGCTGCAAAGTAAGGGCTATGCGTTGCCGGACTATCCCGATGCGCCGCAGTCTGACGAAGACAAAGCCATCCGCGCCCGCTATGGCAAGTGCATTGGTAGCGCAGTGAATCCCGTTTTGCGAGAAGGCAACTCCGACCGTCGCGCCCCCAAGGCTGTCAAGGAATACGCCCGCAAGAACCCGCACAGCATGGCTGAATGGAGTCAGGCTTCTCGATCGCATGTTTCCCACATGCACCATGGTGATTTCTATCACGGCGAAAAATCGATGACCCTCGACCGCGCACGCGATGTGAAGATGGAGTTGATCACCAAGCGCGGCGAAACCATCGTGCTCAAGCCCAAGGTGTCCCTGTTAGACCGCGAAGTGATTGACAGTATGTTCATGAGCAAGAAAGCCTTGCTCGAGTTCTACGAGAAAGAAATCGAAGATGCACGCAAGACCGGCGTGATGTTTTCGCTGCACGTCAAGGCCACCATGATGAAGGTGTCACACCCCATCGTTTTCGGGCATTGCGTCAAGGTCTTCTACAAGGAAGTATTCGAGAAACACGGGGCGCTGTTCAAAGAGTTGGGTGTTAATGTGAACAACGGCATGGCCGACCTCTACAGCAAGATCTCCAGCCTGCCGCAAAGCAAACAAGAAGAAATCAAGCGTGATTTGCACGCTTGCCATGAACACCGCCCTGAGCTTGCTATGGTGGACTCCGCCAAGGGCATCACCAATTTCCATTCGCCCAACGATGTGATCGTGGACGCGTCCATGCCCGCCATGATCCGCAACGGCGGGAAGATGTGGGATGCAAACGGGCAACTCAAAGATGTGAAGGCCGTACTGCCTGAGTCCACCTTCGCGCGCATTTATCAAGAGGTGATTAACTTCTGCAAGTGGCATGGCGCGTTTGACCCCAAGACCATGGGCACTGTGCCCAACGTGGGCTTGATGGCCCAGCAGGCCGAGGAATACGGCTCGCACGACAAGACCTTTGAGATCTCCGAAGACGGGGTGGCCAATATCACAGATTTGGCTACTGGCGAAGTTCTGCTGAGCCAGAACGTGGAAGCCGGCGACATTTGGCGCATGTGCCAGGTCAAGGACGCCGCTATCCGCGACTGGGTGAAACTGGCCGTGAACCGCGCACGCAACTCCGGCATGCCCGTGGTGTTCTGGCTGGACACTGAACGTCCCCATGAGGCTCAGCTGATCACCAAGGTCAAGATGTACCTGCACGAGCACGATACCTCGGGCCTAGACATCCAAATCATGAGCCAGGTGCGCGCCATGCGCTACACGCTGGAGCGCGTCATCCGCGGCCAGGACACGATCAGCGCCACCGGCAACATCCTGCGTGATTACTTGACCGACCTGTTCCCCATCATGGAGCTGGGTACCAGCGCCAAGATGTTGTCCATCGTGCCTTTGATGGCTGGCGGTGGCTTGTATGAAACCGGTGCCGGCGGATCTGCCCCCAAGCACGTTCAGCAGCTGGTGGAAGAAAATCACCTGCGCTGGGATTCTCTGGGTGAGTTTCTGGCCCTCGCCGTATCGCTCGAAGATTTGGGCCTGAAAACCGGAAACGCCAAAGCCAAGGTTTTGGCCAAAACGTTGGACGCCGCTACGGGCAAGCTTCTGGACAACAACAAGAACCCGTCGCCCAAGACCGGTCAGTTGGACAACCGCGGCAGCCAGTTTTACTTGTCCCTCTATTGGGCGCAAGAGCTTGCCGCTCAAACTGAAGATGCGGCCCTTGCGGCCCAGTTTGCACCTTTGGCCAAAGAGCTGGCGGCCAAAGAGCAAACCATCGTGGCCGAACTGGCTGCGGTTCAGGGCGTGGCAGTGGATATCGGCGGCTACTACCTGCCCGATCTGGCCAAGGTCGATGCAGTGATGCGCCCCAGCGCCACTTTGAATGAGGCGCTGAAATCGGTGGCGGCGTAGGCCGGCTAGTTACGCTGTCCGAAAGGCCCGCTGCTGATTTTGCTGCCGGCCTTGATCCCCCGCTTGGCAAACCACCCCTGGTTCATTTCCAACACAAACCGCACGGGCTTAACAGAACAGTGCGGCTCGGTGGTTTGCGGTTTCATGTCCGCCAAGTTGGCAATGGTGCCGTCATCCAGCACAAAAGCGGCGGTCAGGGGAATGAGGGTGTTTTTCATCCAAAAACACTGCTGAGTGGCTTGCTCAAACACAAACAGCATGCCCTCATGTGCGGGCATGTCGTGCCGGTACATCAAGCCAGTGCTGCGTTGTTCGGGTGTGGCGGCCACTTGCGCGTCGATCAGGTACATGCCCGCCTTGATTTGTGTGCGCGGCAAATTCAGTTGCGGTTCAGCAGAGGGTTGCTGCGCCCAAGCATGGTTGCTTTGAACTAGAAGCGCTAAAAAACCCAAAAGGGCAAGCACCCAAAGTACAGCCCATTGAACAAGGCTTTGGCGCGAGGTGGGTTGGGGCAAAGTCCGCATGGCTTAGGAATGGTTTTTGTATGGCGTTGAAAGTTGTAAAAAGCTGGGTTTCGCAAGACCCGCAAAGGCATTTTCTGCCAAGTGGCGCAGCCCCAAACTATCATTCTTAGGGTCTAGAATCGCGCGGCTTTGATTCCACGCCCCAAATAACGTTTATCGGAGTTTTTTTACATGTACCAGCACATCAAAGTGCCCACTACTGGGCAAAAAATCACCGTCAATTCAGACGGGTCGCTCAATGTGCCCAACGAGCCCATCATTCCTTACATTGAGGGTGACGGTATAGGTCTGGACATCACCCCCGTGATGTTGAAGGTGGTGGATGCTGCGGTGAGCAAAGCTTATGAGGGCCAACGAAAAATCCATTGGATGGAAGTGTTTGCGGGCGAAAAGTCCACCAAACTGTACGGTCCTGATGAGTGGTTGCCCCAAGAAACTTTGGACGTGGTACGTGATTATGTGGTGTCCATCAAAGGTCCTTTGACCACGCCTGTGAGTGGCGGCATCCGTTCCTTGAACGTGGCTTTGCGCCAAGAGCTCGATTTGTACGTGTGTCTGCGCCCCGTGCAGTACTTCAAAGGCGTGCCTTCACCCCTGAAGGAGCCAGAGAAAACCAATATGGTCATCTTCCGTGAAAACAGCGAAGACATCTACGCTGGTATTGAGTACGAGTCGGGTTCGGACAAAGCCAAGCAGCTCATCAAGTACCTTGTTGAGGACATGGGCGTTAAGAAAATTCGCTTCCCCAACACCTCAGCCATTGGAATCAAGCCCGTGTCTGTTGAAGGCACTGAACGTTTGGTGCGCAAGGCTATTGAATACGCCATTAACAATGACAAGCCCAGCCTGACCTTGGTGCACAAGGGCAATATCATGAAGTTCACAGAAGGTGGCTTTCGCGACTGGGGCTACAACTTGGCCATGAAAGAGTTTGGCGCTGAGCTGATTGACGGCGGTCCATGGTGCAAGATTAAAAACCCCAAAACTGGTAAGGACATCATCATTAAAGACGTGATTGCCGACGCCTTCTTGCAACAAATTTTGTTGCGCCCAGCGGAGTACAGCGTGATTGCCACCCTCAACCTCAACGGCGACTATGTCTCTGACGCCTTGGCTTCTCAGGTGGGAGGTATGGGCATTGCCCCCGGCGCCAATTTGTCCGACACCGTGGCCATGTTTGAAGCCACCCACGGTACAGCACCCAAGTACGCTGGTAAAGATTATGTGAACCCTGGTTCTGAAATCTTGTCTGCCGAAATGATGCTGCGCCATATGGGTTGGACCGAAGCCGCCGACCTCATCATCAGCTCCATGGAAAAATCCATCGCCAGCAAAAAGGTGACTTATGACTTTGCACGCCTGATGGAGGGTGCTACCCAAGTGAGCTGCTCGGGCTTTGGCCAAGTGATGATCGACCATATGTAAGCTGGAGATTCATCAGACCCCAAAACCGTCTTGGGATAGCCCTTTCACGACGGTTTTTTTTCTAAGGTTGGATTCTTGCCATTTAGAATGGTTTTATGGCGACTCGAACCCCCAAAAACCCATCAGTGATCCCAATCAGCGTTCCCCAAGGGGACGACGCGGGTGCTTTGGTGCTCGACCGTTTGACCGAAAAAGTCAAACCCCCTCAGATGTACCAAGTGGTGATGTTGAACGACGACTACACCCCGATGGAGTTTGTGGTGGTGGTGATTCAGGAGTTTTTTAATAAAGACTTGGAAACGGCAACCCAAATCATGCTCAAAATTCATCTGGATGGTCGTGCTGTGTGCGGTGTTTACACCAAGGACGTGGCGGCCACCAAGGTGAACATGGTTGCAGATGCCGCTAACAAAGCGGGGCATCCGTTGCAGTGTGTGAGTGAACCGGTGAATTGAGGTTTCATAGATTCCATATCTTGAAATCGCCCACAGCACCCCCATCACTTTAAAGTTAAGCGACGTTTGAAACGTATTAGAGTTGAGCACAGAGCGTTGAGCAGAGCACTGCAGAGTTATCAGAAATAGGCACAAGGAAATCACATGATTGCCCAGGAATTAGAAGTCAGTTTGCATATGGCCTTTGTAGAGGCTCGACAGCAGCGCCATGAGTTCATCACCGTGGAGCACCTGCTGCTGGCCTTGTTAGATAACCCCAGCGCTGCGGAAGTGTTGCGGGCCTGTGCGGCCAACATTGACGATTTGCGCAAGTCACTCACCAATTTCATCAAAGACAACACCCCGCAAGTAGCAGGTACCGATGAGGTGGACACCCAGCCTACCTTGGGTTTTCAGCGGGTGATTCAGCGTGCCATCATGCACGTGCAGTCCACGGGCAGTGGCAAAAAAGAAGTCACGGGCGCCAATGTGCTGGTGGCCATTTTTGGCGAAAAAGACTCCCACGCGGTGTATTACCTTCACCAGCAAGGCGTGACCCGTTTGGATGTGGTGAACTTTATTGCCCACGGCATCAAAAAGACCGACCCGACCGAGCCTGCCAAATCCAGCGGCGACGGGCCTGCTGAGGGCGAAGAGGCCAACTCAGACAAAAACGAAAAAGCATCTCCGCTTGAGCAATACACCCAAAACCTCAACGCCGCCGCCAAGGACGGCAAGATCGACCCCCTCATTGGCCGCCACCACGAGGTGGAGCGGGTCATTCAAATCCTGTGTCGCCGCCGCAAAAACAACCCTTTGTTGGTCGGCGAAGCCGGTGTGGGCAAAACCGCCATTGCCGAGGGCTTGGCATGGCGCATCACCCAAAAAGATGTGCCCGAAATTTTGGCTGAGTCCAATGTCTATTCGCTCGATATGGGCGCTTTGCTTGCCGGTACCAAGTACCGTGGCGACTTTGAGCAGCGCTTGAAAGGCGTGCTCAAGTCCTTGAAAGACAAGCCCAACGCGATTTTGTTCATTGACGAAATCCATACCCTGATTGGTGCTGGTGCGGCATCGGGCGGTACGCTGGATGCTTCCAACTTGCTCAAGCCTGCGCTTTCCAGTGGGCAGATCAAGTGCATTGGCGCCACTACCTTTACCGAGTACCGCGGTATTTTTGAAAAAGACGCCGCTTTGTCGCGCCGTTTCCAAAAGGTGGATGTGGTCGAGCCCACCATCAGTGAGACCGTGGAAATTCTGAAGGGCCTCAAATCCAGGTTTGAAGAACACCACAACGTCAAGTACGCCAATGCCGCGCTTCAAGCGGCCGCCGAGTTGTCGGCCAAGTACATCAACGACCGCCATTTGCCTGACAAAGCCATCGACGTGATTGACGAGGCAGGTGCCTTTCAGCGCATCATCGTGGCTTCCAAGCGCAAGAAAACCATTGGCAAAGGCGAAATTGAAGACATCGTCGCCAAAATTGCCCGCATTCCACCTGCCAATGTTTCCAACGATGATCGTAGCAAACTGCAGACCTTGGAGCGCGACCTCAAGAGCGTGGTCTTTGGTCAAGACAAAGCGCTGGAAATGCTGGCCTCGGCCGTCAAAATGGCGCGCTCTGGATTGGGCAAGCCCGACAAACCTATTGGCGCTTTTTTGTTCAGCGGTCCGACCGGTGTGGGCAAAACGGAGGCAGCCAAACAGCTGGCCTATATTTTGGGCATTGACTTGATGCGCTTTGACATGTCGGAGTACATGGAGCGTCACGCCGTGAGCCGCCTCATTGGTGCGCCTCCAGGTTATGTCGGGTTTGACCAAGGCGGTTTGCTGACTGAAGCGGTTTCTAAAAAACCCCATGCGGTGCTGCTGCTGGACGAGATTGAAAAAGCCCACCCCGACATCTTCAACGTGCTGTTGCAGGTGATGGACCACGGCACCCTGACCGACAACAACGGGCGTAAGGCAGATTTCCGCAACGTCATCATCATCATGACCACCAATGCGGGTGCGGAAACCATGAACAAGGCCACCATTGGTTTTACCAACCCGCGTGCTGCGGGCGATGAAATGGCTGACATCAAGCGATTGTTCACCCCGGAATTCCGCAATCGTTTGGATGCGATCGTGAGCTTCAAGGCTCTGGACGAAAACGTCATCCTGCGCGTGGTGGATAAATTTTTGCTGCAGTTGGAAACCCAGTTGGCCGAAAAGAAGGTGGACGTTACATTTACCGACAAGTTGCGCCAGCACTTGGCCAAGAAGGGCTTCGATCCGCTTATGGGCGCACGCCCTATGCAGCGCCTGATTCAAGACACCATCCGACGCGCCTTGGCTGACGAGCTGCTTTTTGGTCGTTTGGTTGACGGCGGTCGCTTGACCGTCGATTTAGACGATCGAGACGCCACCAAAACCGAGGTGCTGTTGGACATTCAACCATTGGCCAAAAAAGAAGGCAAAGCCAAGCCAGAAGAAGCCACTGCTGATTAAACCCATGCGGCTACGATTGACGGGGCCTAATTTGGCCATTGGAGTCAATTACGCTAATTGGGCAATTGGGGCCGTATTGGTTGTGCTGGCGGGATGCAGCTCTGTGCCAGTTGCGCCAGTCACCAGCAGTCCGGTTTTGCCGTTGTCCGCAAAAAAACCAGTCAGTATCGGCTTGGCCCTCGGCAGCGGCGCGGCACGTGGTTTTGCGCATGTTGGGGTGATTCAGGTGTTGGAGGAAGCCGGTATCAAACCCAGTTTGGTGGTGGGCACCTCTGCTGGAAGCTTGGTGGCAGCCTTGTATGCCAGTGGCAAAAGCGGCAACCAGTTGCAGCAATTGGCCGAAAGTATGGAAGAAGCCACATTTGCCGACTGGACGCTCCCCATTTTCAACCGAGGTATTTTGCGTGGCGACGCCCTGGCGCGCTACGTCAGCACTCAAGTGGGTGGCAAAGCCATTGAAGACTTACCGTTACCTTTAGGCATTGTGGCCACAGACCTCAACAACGGGCAGGGTGTGCTGTTCAGGCGGGGTGATACGGCCACTGCCGTGCGAGCTTCCAGCGCCGTGCCAGCGGTGTTTCACCCCGTGCGCATATCGGGTCGAGATTACGTAGACGGAGGCTTGGTGTCTCCGGTCCCAGTGCAGTTTGCCCGCCAAATGGGCGCGGATTTGGTGCTGGCTGTGGACATTTCTACACCGCCAGAAGGCAACTCAGCTTCCGACACGCTGCAAATTTTGATGCAAACCTTCACCATCATGGGGCGCAGCATCAACCAGTGGGAAGTCAAAGACGCCGACCTGCTCATCAAGCCGGATTTAGTAGGGGTGGGCAGCGCAGATTTTGGTGCTCGACGCCGAGCGATTCAAGCAGGCCGCTTGGCCATGCAGCAAGCTTTGCCCCAACTGCGGGCATTGATCAAATAAAAAAAGGCCCCGTCAGAGACGGGGCCTTAAAGGGATCCCTGAACCCTAAGGTTTCGAAAGGATCCGAGGAGACAACCAGTAGAAACTTGCGTTTCAATTCACAAATTGTATCAGGGTATTCCCTGATATTTCAATTTACCATTAAATCTCAGATATCAAACCAAATTAACGCTTACGGGGAGCAGGCTTGGTCACGTTGGCAGCGTGGGACGCCACGGCGTTGAAGTTGGACTCGACCATGTCAGTCACTTGCTTCACAGACTTTTGCACAGATTCCATGGCGTTGCTGGTGGCAGCAACAGCGCTTTTCATCACGGCCACGGCGCTTTCAGTGCCAGCAGGAGCATTTTTGGACATGTTGTCCACCAAGCCAGAAACCTTGCCTTGCATGTCAGCTACTTGGCCTTCAAACACTTTGCTGAACTCGGCGCTGGTCGAAGTAGCAATGTCGTACAAGTGGCGGTTGTAAGCCACTGATTTTTCAGCCAATGGCTGGAACATCGCAGTTTGCAGGGCGACGAGCTCATGTGCGTCTTTGGCGCCCATCAAAGTTTGGGTTTGGCCAGCCACTTCGGACAGAGCGGCCTTGGTAGCTGTCAGGTTCAACTCCATCAGCTTTTCAACGCCTTCGAAAGCCTTGCTTGTCAAGCCAAACATGGATTCAACATTGGCTTTGTGGGAAGCCATTACTTGTTCAATTGTCAACATCATTCACTCCTTGAGGTTTAAAAAAAGTTTTCATCGTCTTGCCTCGCAAATGCTGCGCTGCAACAATTCAAATTATAAGAATGAAATCTGGGTTTGCAAGCTTTTTTGCTGCGCTGCAACAAAATAATTGAGACAAATCAAAAAAACAACAAAAAAACTACCTTCATACTCCTTTTCATGAAAGCTTTTGATTCCGCCCGTTTTGTTTTGCCTTTGCCTGAGGGGCACCGGTTTCCCATGGCTAAGTACGCCATGTTGCGGCAACGCCTTGAGCGGGAGATACCGCTTTTGAGCTTGTTGGAAGCCCCAAGCGCCAGCGATGGTGAGCTGGCATTGGCCCATACAACCCACTACATCCAACTCATTTGCCATGGGCACAACAGCGACGCCATGATGCGTGAGATTGGTTTTCCTTGGTCGCCGGACATGGTGGAGCGTTCGCGCCGGTCAGTGGGCGCCACAGTAGCTGCGGCACGCTGCGCGCTGTCAGAAGGCGTATCGGCCAATCTTGCAGGCGGTACTCATCATGCGTATGCTGATCGTGGCTCAGGCTTCTGTGTGTTTAATGACGCTGCGGTGGCCGCGCGGCTTATGCAAGCGGAGTGGAGCAGGACACACCAAGGAGTTGCCCCATTGCGAGTAGCCATCATTGACTTGGACGTACATCAAGGAAATGGCACGGCCAGCATTTTTCAGGCAGACCCCAACGTCTTCACCTTATCCGTGCATGCAGAGCACAACTTTCCGTTTCGCAAAGAATGCAGCGATCTGGATGTGCCTCTGCCCGATGGTTGCTCAGACCACACTTACATGGAAGCACTTGAAGTGGCCTTGGCAGAACTGGAACGGCGTTTTAGCCCCAGTTTGGTGCTGTTTTTGGCCGGCGCAGATCCCTACGAACACGATCGGCTGGGGCGGCTTAAGTTGAGCAAGGCCGGTTTAAAGCAGCGCGACGAGATGGTTCTGAGTTGGTGCGAGCAACGTCGAATCCCGCTGGCCATGGCCATGGCGGGGGGATATGGCCACAACATTGAGGACACGGTAGACATTCAAGTCCAAACTTTTGAGGTGGCCTATAGGTATTGGCAAATTTGGCAGCAAGTTTAGTAGATGCAGCAACTGCACCAATTGCACCACCAGCACACGCAACCACCTGGCTAAGGCGCGATGCCAAGTTTGGCAAAATGGTGACCAATTACTTCTCAGTTCAAAATGTCGATAACCCCACCGCAGGTCCATTCCCAAATTCCCACCCGTTTATTTGACACTGCTCCTAGTGTGGATGAGGCCATCCGCACGCGCATGTCGGTGCGGTCTTTCAAGCCCGACGCTGTGCCGCGCACGGTATTGAGCGAAATTTTGGAGTTGGCAGGTCGTGCGCCATCGGGCACCAATGCGCAGCCCTGGAAGGTGTATGTGTTGCAAGGTAACCCGTTAAAAGAGTTGGTCACCAAGGTGTGTGCCGCACACGATGCCCTGCGCGCTGACCCTTCCCTGGCGGCGCAATATTCAGAGCCCTACGACTATTACCCCTCACATTGGGTCAGCCCTTACATAGACCGCCGTCGCGAAAACGGGTGGGGCTTGTACGGCCTTTTGGGCATTGGAAAAGGAGAGAAAGACAAAATGCACGCCCAGGCCCAGCGCAACTACCGTTTTTTTGATGCGCCCGTGGGCATGATGTTCACGGTGGATCGGGTCATGGGGCGCGGCTCCTTGCTCGACTATGGCACCTTCATGCAAAACCTGATGCTCGCAGCCCGCGCCCGAGGTCTGCACACCTGCCCCCAAGCCGCTTGGAATTCATTTGGAAGTATCGTCCTGCCCCACATTGGTGCTAACGAGCAAGAAATGATGGTGTGCGGCATGTCCCTGGGATATGCCAATCCGGACGAGGTGGTCAACACCTTCTACACCCCGCGCGTCAGCGTTGACAGCTACACCACTTGGCTGGAATAAGCTGCAAAAACCAATATTCATCACCCAAATCCATTGCTGAAAATTTAAGGACCCTCCCATGTCACCCGCCACCCCAAAGCCGCGCATTTTGATAAGCCGCGGGGTTTTTCCTGAAGTGGTTCAGCACTTGGAAACTTATTTCGAAGTCGAACCTAACCCCGCTGATACGGTTTGGACCAAAGCCGAACTCATTGAGCGGTTGCGCGACAAAGATGGTGCCTTCACCACGGGCGGCGACCGAATTGACGCCGAGGTCTTGGCAGCCTGCCCCAAACTGAGGATATGTGCCAACATGGCCGTGGGTTACAACAACTTTGACATTGCTGCCATGAACGCAGCAGGCGTCGTGGGAACCAACACCCCAGACGTGCTTACCGAAACCACCGCTGACTTTGGGTTTGCGCTGCTCATGGCTACCGCCCGCCGAATTGCCGAGAGTGAGCATTACCTGCGTGCTGGGCGTTGGGAACGTTGGAGCTTCGACATGTTTGCAGGCTCCGATATCCATGGCGCCACCTTGGGCATTTTGGGTATGGGGCGCATAGGCCAAGGCATTGCCAAGCGCGGTGCGCACGGTTTTGGCATGAAGGTCATCTATCACAACCGCTCTCGTTTGGATGCGGCTTCAGAGTCCGCCTGCAAGGCTACTTATGTCAGCAAACAAGAACTGCTTAAAACTGCAGACCATTTGGTGCTGGTGCTGCCTTACTCCACCGAATCGCACCACGCCATTGGCGCGGCCGAGTTGGCACTGATGAAGCCCACGGCCACCTTGGTCAACATCGCACGCGGCGGTATTGTGGATGACGCGGCCTTGGCTGCAGCACTGCGCCAGGGGCAAATTGCGGCGGCGGGTCTAGATGTTTTTGAAGGCGAGCCTAAAGTGCACCCCGACTTGTTGACCGTGCCCAATGTGGTGCTGACCCCGCACATTGCCAGCTCCAGCGTGCCCACCCGTTTGGCTATGGCCCAATTGGCGGCGGACAACCTGGTGGAATTTTTTGGCAAGCACAAGGTGTTGACCCCCGTGACCGCACTGCCAAGTGGCGTGAGCCGCTGACCCACCCGCCCAATTTTTTGGGCTTTGAGGAGTATTTTTGGAAACTGTTTGGATCTGGGCTCTGGGGCTATTAGGCCTGCTGGGGTGCTTAAGTGCAGCGGCTCTGTTGCTGCTGGCCCTGTTGCTCAAGCG
>Ga0214917_10001643_pt1 | contig 28512 bp, 30 predicted proteins | sample LL_1208_BB_MetaG_FD_177983 | JGI IMG/M metagenome (GOLD analysis project Ga0214917, IMG submission 177983) | Freshwater microbial communities from Lake Lanier, Atlanta, Georgia, United States - LL_1208_BB | ecosystem: Environmental > Aquatic > Freshwater > Lake | place: USA: Georgia | collected... | reverse complement strand
CGAGCGGGAGAAACTTCGCAATCAGCGCTTCCATCACGGCCTGCGAAGCACGTGTGGCCCCATCGTCGATTTTGAGCGCGATGCCATAGCCAAGCTCAGGAAACGATGCGCAATAGACGCCTTCTGCGCCGGTCTTCATGAAAACGCGCTCGCGCAGAATGTTCATCGCATCGGTATCGAAACGTCCCGTGCCCGCCACCATGAAGGGATTGGCCGCAACGGCTTTGAAGATGCGGCGCGCCGCTTCGGCCCGTTTCGGCTCAAGCCCATACCCTGTACCGAGTTTGGCGAAGCCTTGCGCAATGCCACGCAGAGGCGCGGCATAAGTCGGAATTGAACATCCATCGGTGCCGCAGACATCGTAACCAAGTGTGGCCCCAGTCATGGCCTCGCACACGATCTTGATCTCGCGCTGAACCGGATGGGCGCGCCCGACATAACCTTTGGGATCGAAATCGGAGGCGCACGCAAAGCAGAGAAAGCCGGAATGCTTGCCCGAGCAATTATTGTGCAGCGCTGTAGGTTCTTCATGTTTGGCCGCCAAAGCGCGTGTGGCTGCTTCGCCCATCGGCCAATGCGCGCCGCATTCGAGCGCGCTCTTGTCGAGACCCGCCTTTTTCAAAATGCCGGCAGCGGTGGCGGCATGTTCCGGTTCACCCGAATGGGAGGCCACGCACAGCGCAATTTCGGCGTCGGTGAGTTGGTACTTGTCGGCCGCACCGCTTTCGAACAAAGGAATCGCTTGGAACGCCTTCACCGCCGAACGCGGGAAGACCGGCACATCAATGTCCCCAGCTGAAGCAACGACCCCGCCCTTAGCATCGACGACAGCATAAGCACCACGATGTTTCGATTCGACGCGCGTACCGCGGCTGACTTCGACGAGGACGGGATTGGTCATAAGGAAGGCTCCGGAGGAGAGGACGCGACAGACAGCGCAACCACAATTGTGCGCAGGTGATTCATATCGTGTCTGGCGATTTTGACCAGTCTCTCCATGTCGATGGCATCATAACCATGCCGCAAAGCATTGCCGAGATCGGCAATTCCACGCCAGGGAATGTCTGGATATTGGGTCTTCAAAGCTTCGGGAATATGGCGCGAGGCTTCGCTGACGATTTCGAAGAACCGCTCCAGTGCCGCTCTCTCGATCCGATTCAGGGGATGCTTCTGTGCAGTGAGGGCGTCGATTTCATCGATGGCTTCGAGCATATGCCCGAGCCTGTCTTGCAAGGTTGGCTTCATTGAAAATCTCAATCAAATTGTCGGCAATGCGCGTTGCAAAATCAGGTTGAAAATCAGTTACAAAGACAGGCCGTACTGTGAGGCCAGTCGTATCGGTTAGCAATTCGCTGAGGCTTGCAAAAGCAAACACACCAAATCCGGCCGCATCATCGACCTCGATCAACACGTCGAGATCGCTATCGGGACGATGGTCGCCGCGTGCGCGCGACCCGAAAATCGCAAGCCGTGTTACGCCACGCGCTTTCAACTCCGGCACCAGCGCGCGGAGATCGCGGATCAGATCCTCAAGCGTGGGTGCGGTGAAGGTCATAAAGGGATTGTATCACGCTCCCTCCGCGCCGTCAGCGCCCTCTATTCGGCCGCGCTTTTCTGTACATAGCCGAGCTTCCCATTAAGCTCGTTGAGGAGGTTTTCCGCCGCTTCGGCAATGACAGTGCCGGGTGGGAAGATGGCCGAAGCGCCTGCATCGTAGAGCGCTTGGAAATCCTGCGGTGGGATCACGCCGCCCACCACGATCATGATGTCGGGCCGGCCTTCCTTCGCGAGCGCCGCTTTGAGCTCTGGCACCAGCGTGAGATGGCCGGCGGCGAGCGACGACACGCCGACAATATGCACGTCGTTCTCGACCGCTTGGCGTGCCGCTTCGTCTGGCGTCGCAAAAAGCGGCCCGATGTCCACATCGAAGCCGAGATCCGCAAAAGCGGAGGCGATGACTTTCTGGCCACGATCATGGCCATCCTGGCCCATCTTGGCGACGAGAAGGCGCGGCCGGCGCCCATCATTCTCCTCGAACGCTTCGACCATGGCTTGCACGCGATTGACCGCATCCGACATGGTGCCGACCTCCCGCTTGTAAACGCCGCTGATCGAACGGATTTCCGCGCGATGGCGCCCGAACACGTTTTCAAGAGCCATTGAAATTTCGCCAACTGTCGCCTTGGCTCTTGCAGCATCGATGGCGAGCGCGAGTAGATTGCCGTTACTCTTTGCACCTTCGGTCAATGCGGTGAGCGTGGCCTCGACGGCTTTGGGATCGCGCTCAGCTCTCAGCCGCGCCAGTTTTTCAAGTTGTTGTGTCCGCACTGCCGAATTGTCGACCTTGAGCACATCAATCGGCTTTTCATCCGTGGGACGATATTTGTTGACGCCTATCACAGCCTGCCGTCCGGCATCGATGCGAGCCTGCGTTTTCGCGGCCGCTTCTTCGATGCGGAGCTTGGGAATGCCGGCCTCGATGGCTTTTGCCATGCCGCCGAGTTGTTCGACTTCTTCGATATGCGCCCACGCTTTCGCCGCGAGCTCTGTTGTCAACCGCTCGACATAGAAAGAACCGCCCCACGGATCGATGATGCGCGTCGTGCCGCTCTCCTGTTGCAGGAAAAGCTGCGTGTTGCGCGCGATGCGCGCCGAGAAATCCGTCGGGAGAGCCAAGGCTTCGTCGAGCGCATTTGTGTGGAGCGATTGCGTATGGCCCTGCGTCGCCGCCATTGCCTCGATTTGTGTACGCACGACATTGTTGAACACGTCTTGTGCAGTCAGCGACCAGCCAGATGTTTGCGAATGAGTACGCAGCGGCAAGGATTTCTCGCTCTGCGGGTTGAAGCCCTTCACAAGCTTTGCCCATAGCAGACGGGCCGCGCGTAGCTTGGCGACCTCCATGAAGAAATTCATGCCAATCGCCCAGAAAAACGACAGGCGTGGCGCGAATTGGTCGACCGTCAAACCTGCTTTGATACCGGCGCGGATGTATTCGACGCCATCGGCGAGCGTATAAGCGAGCTCGAGATCTTGCGTCGCACCCGCTTCCTGCATGTGATAGCCGGAAATCGAGATTGAGTTGAATTTCGGCATATTCTGCGATGTAAAGGCGAAGATGTCCGAAATGATCCGCATCGAGGGTGTGGGCGGGTAGATATAAGTGTTCCGCACCATGAATTCTTTGAGAATGTCGTTTTGGATCGTGCCGGCAAGCTTGTCGGGCGAAACACCTTGCTCTTCTGCTGCCACGATGTAGAGCGCCAGCACCGGCAGCACCGCACCATTCATCGTCATCGACACGCTCATCTGATCGAGCGGAATGCCGGAAAATAGTGTGCGCATGTCGTAGATGGAATCAATCGCGACACCGGCCATACCGACATCGCCCCCGACACGCGGGTGATCCGAATCATAACCGCGATGCGTCGCCAGATCGAAGGCGACCGAGAGACCCTTTTGTCCAGCCGCAAGATTGCGCCGGTAAAACGCGTTAGAATCCTCAGCCGTCGAAAATCCTGCATATTGGCGAACCGTCCAAGGTTGGTTCACATACATCGTTGGATAAGGACCGCGCAGAAACGGCGCAAGGCCCGGCATTGTGTCGATATGGCTCAAGCCTGCACGATCGGCTTCCGTATAGACCGGCTTCACTGGAATTTCTTCCGGCGTCATCCACGTGTCGCCGCCTTGCGGCGCGCCGTTCGCAGCCGGTGAGAAAGTGAGGTTCGCGAAATTAGGGATCTTCGTCATGGCTCAACCTTCCACGCGAATGGCAAGTCGTGCTTGCGCGGTTTTCAGGCTCGCCAACACGTCGAGCCCCATGAATACGAATTCGTCAACACCCGCCGCTTTCAGCGATGCTTCGAGATCGCCCGGTCGCCCTGCGAGATAAATCGCTTTCGCGCCCGCCGCTTTCAACGCATGCGCGGCCTCGGCTGCTTCCGTCGCATAAAAATCGTCGGACGAACATAGGCAGGCAAGCTGCGCACCAGATTTTCTGAAGGCATCGACAAGCGCTGCAATATCAGTCTTACCATCCTTGGTGAAGCCGTCATTGCTAAGCGCCTTAATGCCGCCCGCCTCAAAGAAATTCTTCGTGAACATGGCGCGTGCTGTGAACGCAGCAATCGGCCCGAGATTCGCGAGAAAAATTTGGGCATGATTTGAGTGATCCGCTGCATCGCGGAGTTTTTCAAAGTCTGCGGCCAGCCGGACAGGTTTCAGAGGCGCGTCCTGCGTGTTGACAGCTGCTGGCTTCAACACTGCGACAGGCTGTTCAAGAATATTCGGGAATTCACTCACACCGGTAATGGCGTCTTTGCGTGAAGCAATGGCTTTGGCACGCAGATCGCGCACTTTTGCAATATCGGCTACAAAGCTGCCCGACGCGACCGCATCGTAAATGCCGCCCTGCTTTTCGATATCTTGGAACACGGACCACGCTTGCTTGATCAAGGCGTCAGTGAGCGCTTCCATACCGCCTGCACCAGCCGCGGGATCGGCGACGCGCGCGAGATTTGCTTCTTCAAGCAAGATGAGTTGCGTATTGCGCGCTAAGCGGCGCGCGAAGGCATCTGGCAGGCCGAGCGCCTGCGTGAAGGGCAGAGTGGTGATTGCATCGGCGCCGCCGATTCCCGCTGCGAACACCGCCGTCGTTTCACGCAACAGATTCACCCAAGGATCGCGCTTTGTCATCATGCGTGCCGATGTCGTTGCGCCGACAAAAGCTTGCTTCGGCGTCAAGCCGCAGGCCTGCTGCACGCTCGCCCACAATGCGCGGATCGCACGGAATTTGGCGATACCGAGAAATTGATCGGAGTCGGCGGAGAGGCGGAATTCAATGCCATCGCGCGCCTGCTCGAGGGTGAAACCCGCGGCTTCCAATGCGCGCATATAGAAAACGGCCAGCGCCAGCGCGCTTCCCAATTCCTGCGCATCCGATCCTCCGGCTTCGTGGACGATGCGGCCATCGGCCTTGATGAATGGGCCTTTGAAACCGCGCGCATGAAGATCGCGCACCGATTCCGAGACACGCCGTCCCATATCGGCCCCATCGGCCGGCTTGAAACCCGTGCCCATCCATACGCCAACAGGGTCGAGGCCGAACGCGATGTTGCAGGCGGATGGTTCGACACCGTGACGCTTGGCGGTCTCGACGAGCGCGTGAGCCGCATCGCGGCCCTTCGCGCCGACCTCAAGTGTGATGAAAACGCCAGCATCGAGATAGACGCCTTCGAGCGCTTGCGCGATAGCGTCCGCCTTGTCGTCAAGCCCGAAGCCGAAAGCCTGAGGGCTGCCTCTGAAAACGATTGTCAGGCCTGTTGCCCCATTCTCGAGATCGGTCAGAGCAAGCCGGTTGGCCTCGATCGGATCGGGATGGTCGACACGCTGCACAACGGCCCATGGCGCGCTGGGCGCGCGGCCAGACAGTGGGATCTTGGCCTCGGCCTTGGCATAGAGCGGTTCGACCCGAATGCCATCATAGGTCCGGCCGACGAGCTTTTTCTCGAAATCGGCACCTTTCAGCACTTTCTCGACGAGCTTCATCCAATCGTCGCGGTTGGCAGGCGGAAAGGGCTCGATAAAGGGAAGGGCGGTCATTTTAGGCCTCGATACCGGTCTTTTGCGGCGCGACATTGCCAGAATGGTGGCCCCCCCGCCACCCTTCGTTCGGCGAAGGTATCCTGCCCCGAAATGGCAACGAACGCGCCATTGCGCGCTCTGATTGTAGCGGTTTTTTGGAGGCCACCCTATAAGGATGTGACCCTAGGGCGGATGAGGCGACCAATGGCCGACACCAGCATTCTGATAGGCAAAAGCAACAAGCCTGAAGTGCTCGAACTGAAACTCGCCAACCGGCATGGCCTGGTGACCGGCGCAACGGGCACCGGTAAGACAGTCACCTTGCAGGTTCTGGCCGAAGGATTCTCCAATCAGGGCGTGCCGGTCTTCGCCGCCGACATCAAGGGCGACCTCTCTGGTATTGCCGCAGCAGGCGATATGAAACCGGTCTTTGTCGAACGCGCACAGGCGATGGGGATCGACCTCAAGCCGGATCGTTTTCCCGTCACATTCTGGGATTTATTCGGCAAGGATGGCCATCCGATCCGCGCGACGGTTTCCGATATGGGGCCTCTTCTGCTCGCCCGCCTGCTCGATTTGAACGATACGCAGGAAGGCGTGCTCAACATCGCTTTCCGTGTCGCCGATGAAGAAGGGCTCTTGCTGCTCGATCTTAAAGATCTGCGCGCGTTGCTGACCTTCGTGGGCGAGAATGCAGCCACACTCACGAACACCTATGGCAATGTTTCCTCGGCCAGTATTGGTGCTATTCAGCGTGCGCTTTTGGTGCTTGAAAATCAGGGCGGAGATTCCTTTTTCGGCGAGCCCATGCTCAACATCAACGATCTGATGCATGTCGATCGCGATGGGCGTGGCATGATCAACGTGCTTGCAGCCGACAAGTTGATGAACAACCCGCGGCTTTACGCGACATTCCTCTTGTGGATGCTGGCCGAATTGTTCGAGAACATGCCGGAAGTCGGAGATCTCGAAAAACCTAAGCTCGTCTTCTTTTTCGATGAGGCGCATCTTCTCTTTAACAATGCGCCGCGGGCGCTGCTTGAATCGATCGAACAGGTTGTCCGCCTCATTCGCTCGAAGGGTGTCGGCGTTTATTTCGTCACGCAGAACCCGCTCGACATTCCCGATACGGTGTTGGCCCAGCTCGGCAACCGCGTCCAACATGCGTTGCGTGCGTTCACGCCGCGCGATCAGAAGGCAGTGCGCGCTGCGGCTGAAACCTTCCGGCAAAATCCGGCGATTAAGACCGAAGAAGCGATCATGCAATTGGGCGTTGGCGAGGCTTTGATTTCGACGCTTGAAGGCAAGGGCACGCCCACCATGGTGGAGCGTGCCTTCATTCGTCCGCCGACAGCGCGCGTCGGGCCGCTGACCCCGCAAGAGCGGCAGGCCATTATCGCGCAAAGTGGTTTGCGCGGGAGGTATGATCAGGCGCTTGATCGCGAATCGGCTTTCGAATTACTTGCCAAGCGCGCCGAAGAAGCATCCGCCCCGCAAGAGGAACCATCCTCGGGCGGTATCGGCGGCTGGCTCGGCGGCATTCTGGGTGGCGGATCGAACCCGGCACCGACCACCGTTCCCAAATCAGGCTCGCGCGGCAAGGCCACGACGACGACCCGCACTACGCGGCGCGAAATCTCGATCACCGAACGCGTGATCACAAACGCTGCCTCCTCTGCAGCGCGGACCGTTGGCACGCAGATCGGCAAAGCCATTCTGCGCGGCGTGCTCGGCAGCCTCACTGGCGGCAAACGCTAACCGACGCGCAAAGGCAGGTCAGCCATTCCCTTCCGGGCGCTTGCGCCCGGGAGAGCGGCGTTTACTCTCGCGCCGTTGGTAAATCGGAGATTCCCTCATGTCTCGCCTCGATGATGTCCTCGCTCGGATCGACACCGATCTCGACCAGTCGCTTGACCGCCTATTTGATTGGTTGCGGATCCAGTCCATCTCAACCGACAGCGCCTATGCCGGCGAATGCCGCAAGGCGGCTGATTGGCTGAAGGCCGATCTCGAGACATTGGGCTTCTCGGCCTCTGTCAGGCCTACGGCGGGACATCCGGTTGTCTATGCCAAGGCACCCGATGCCGGTGGTAAGCGCGCCCTGTTCTATGGCCATTACGATGTGCAGCCGGTCGATCCGCTCGAATTGTGGGAGACGCCGCCCTTCGAGCCGCGCCTCGTGATGCTGCCCGATGGCCGCAAGGCGATTTCCGCGCGCGGCGCTTGCGACGATAAGGGGCAGGTCATGACCTTCATCGAAGCCTGCCGCGCCTTTAAGGCAGTGACGGGCTCGTTACCGCTCGGCATTACCTTCCTTGTTGAGGGTGCTGAGGAAGATGGCTCCAAGCATCTCCCCGAATGGGTTGAGGAAAATGCCGCCGATCTGAAGGCTGATTTCGCTCTCGTCTGTGACACGGGCATGTGGGACCAGAAGACACCGGCCATCACCACTTCGCTGCGCGGCCTCGTCTATGAAGAAATCATCGTTCGCTGCGCAGACCGTGATCTTCATTCCGGCCTCTTTGGTGGCGCAGCCCAGAACCCCATCCGTGTTTTGGGCCGCATCATCGCCGACCTGCACGACAAGGACGGCCGCATCATGGTGCCGGGCTTCTACGAAGGCGTTTCCGACACACCCTCGCAGATCCTCGAACAGTGGAAACAGTTGAACCTCGACGATTTCCTGCCCGGCGTCGGCCTTAAACATGCCGCCGGTGAAAAAGACCGCATGTTGATCGAGCAAATCCAGTCGCGCCCGACCTGCGACGTCAACGGCATCATCGGCGGCTATACGGGCGAGGGCACAAAGACGGTGATTGCAGGCGAAGCGAGCGCCAAGATCTCGTTCCGCCTCGTCGGCGAACAGAACCCGCAAAAGATCATCGAGAATTTCCGTAATTTCGTCCGCGAGCGCATTCCAGCCGATTGCACAGTGGAGTTCGTCGGCCATAAGGGATCGCGCGCTTTGGCGCTGCCCTATGACATGAGAGAGCTGACGGCAGCCCGCGGCGCCCTTCAGGATGAATGGGGCGTTCCCCCAGTGCTGATCGGCTCAGGCGGATCGATCCCGATTGTTGGCGATTTCAAGCGGACCCTCGGCCTCGATACGCTTCTCGTTGGCTTCGGGCTCGACGATGACCGGGTCCATTCCCCCAATGAGAAGTACGATCTGGCGAGCTTCCATAAGGGCACCCGGTCTTGGGCCCGGATCCTCGACGCGCTGGCGCGTTGAGGCCACACCCTAAGGCAAACCGCCCTTTCGACCGTTTCTTAATTGGCCGGAAGGGTTTTCCCTGCTATGAGGGCGAAGAGTAACCAATTTGGGGGTCCCAATGCGCCGTCTTGCCTCGTCTCTCGTTCTGGGTGTTTCGCTGTGCCTTGCGGGCAGCCTCGCAGCCTCGGCGCAGACGTCACAGCAGCCGGCGCATCAGGGTCAGCCGGCCAAAAAGCCTGCTCCGGCCCAAAAGAAGGGTGGCTGGGAGCCGCTTGAGACTGTGCCGGACACCAGCACCCGCACGCCGGGCTATGTCGGTATCGGCCAGCAGGATTTTTCGAAGCCCTACGACAACACGGTTTCAGGTCAGGCCAATCAGGGTCTGCCGTCGCCGTTTGGTTTCGGCAACAACATCACATCGCAGCCGACGCGCTGAGCGCATCGCGCTTCGAAACGACAAAGGCCGCCTTCGGGCGGCTTTTTTATTGTCTGCATCCCCGCTCTGCATGAGCGCGGGATTGACGCGGCAGGCATGGCGTTCTCTCCTGCGTAACCCAAGGAGAACAATCATGCCGATGACCCGCCCCGCCCCGACCGATACATGGACTTATGTTGACGGCGAATGGGTCGCCGGCAATCCTGGCCTGCTTGGGCCACGCAGCCATGCTTTCTGGCTCGGCTCCTCGGTCTTCGATGGCGGCCGTCATTTTGAAGGCGTGAGCCCCGATCTCGATCTGCATTGCCAACGTGTCAATCGCTCGGCGCTCGCACTCAACATGAAGCCGACGATGCGCGCTGAAGAGATTGTTGAACTTGCGCAAGATGGCATCGCAAAATTTCCGAAAGGTTCTGAGCTTTACATCAAGCCGATGTATTGGCCGGAATATGGGAGCCGCGGTGAGGTGGCGCCTGATCCCGATTCAACGCGCTTCTGCCTGTGCATCTACATCGCGCCCATGCCTGAGCCGGCGGGCTCATCGATCACGCTATCGCCCTTCCGCCGCCCAACCATGGAAACCATGCCGGTGAATGCGAAGGCGGGATGCCTTTACCCGAATAATGCGCGCGCCTTGCTTGAGGCGCGTTCGCGCGGCTTCGACAATTGCCTCGTCACCGACATGCTCGGCAATATTGCGGAACTGGGGACCGCCAACGTCTTCATGGTGAAAGATGGCGTGATCTATACGCCAATTGCAAATGGCACATTCCTCAATGGCATCACGCGTCAGCGCGTCATCAAGCAGGCTGAGAAAGCGAAAATGAAAGTGGTCGAGGGCGTGCTCTCGCATCGCGATTTTTGCGAGGCGGATGAAATCTTCTCAGCTGGCAATTACGGCAAGGTCCAGCCGGTGACTCGCATTGAAGATCGTGCGATGCAACCCGGCCCTCTATTCCGCAAAATGCGCGAGCTCTATTGGGAATTCGCGCATTCCTGATCAGCGCAGGCGAACGCGCAGAAACTTCACGCAGCCTGCCAGCAGGCTAAAATAGAGAAGCGCTCCGGCTATACCAAGCAGAGCGAGTCCTGCTGGGGCCTGCCAAAGGGGCGGCAGCGTTAGTGTATAACTGTTTGCGACATCGATACCGAACATCAGCAAGACTGTCAGAGGCAATGCGGCGAAAGCCATCGCAGCCATGCCACGCGCCAGATTGGAATCGAAATCCATCCAGACGCGCCGGTGCGCCAAGAGAACCAGCAAGATTAGATTGACCCATGCCCCCGTCGCGGTGGCAAAGGCGAGGCCGGGCGCGCCTTCGCTACGGAACAACAAAATCTTCAAAACAATATTCACGCCGATGCCGGAGAAAGACGCAATCAGCGGCGTGGTTGTGTCATTGCGGGAATAAAAACTCGCAACAGCCGGGCGAATGAGCACAATGGCCAAAAGGCCAACGCCATAGGCCGCGAGCACCGCGCCTGCTTCGCGCGCCGCCGCATCGGTAAACGCACCGCGCGCAAAGAGCGCCTTCATGATCTCGGTGGGGATCGTCAGAAACCCAACGAAAAAAGGCACCGACAAAGCAAGCGTCAGAAGGATTGCGCGGTTTTGCTGATGATGCGCCTCGATGAAGCGTCCAGCGGCCACATGTTGGGACATTGTGGGAAGAAGCACCGTGCCTGCCGCAAGCCCGATCATGCCGACCGGCAATTGATAGAGACGATCGGCATAATAGAGCGAAGCAACGGCACCTGTCGGCAATAGGGAAGCGATGATTGTGTCGGCGAACATGGCGATTTGCACGCCGGCCGATCCGATGATGGCGGGACCGAGCGTTTTCAGAAAGAGTTTTGTTTCGGCATCGAAGGTGATTTTTGAAGGCTTTGGAAAAATGCCATTCAACTTTGCATCGAAAGCGACGAGCAGAAATTCAAGGATGCCGGCTGCCAAAACACCAAAGGCCGCGGCATAGGCGGCATTGGGAAAGAGGTAGGCGACAGCGAGCGCTGCAATGACCGAGAGATTGAGAAGAACGGGCGCAAAGGCCGCGGCAGCGAAGCGCTTATGTGCGTTCAGAATGCCCGAAATCAAAGTGACGAGGACAATGAAGAACAGATAGGGAAAGGCAATCCGCGTTAGCGCCACCGTCAATTCGAATTTGGCCGGGTCGTTGCGGAAGCCCGGTGCAAGCAGATCGACCATGAGCGGCATGAAGATGATCGCTAAAACCGAGAATAGGCCGGTCACCAGCGCCATCAGGGTCAACACACCGCCGGCAAAGATTTGCGCGCGCGGTGTGTCGCGTTTCTCGAGCGTTCCGGCATAAGTGGGCACAAAGGCATTGTTGAAGGCACCTTCGCCGAAGATAGCGCGGAAATGATTGGGCAGTCTTTGCGCAACCACGAAGGCATCCGCCATCATACTGTTGCCGAGCGTAGCGGCGATGACGATGTCACGCACAAAGCCAGTGACGCGTGACAGCGCCGTCAATCCACCGACTGAGGCGATGGCGCGAAACATCAGCTAAGCCTGCGCCGAGGCGGTTCAGAATCCGGCCCGCTTTCTTCCGCCACGATGTAGAGTGGACGGCGCTTCACCTCCGCGAAAATTCGTCCGATATAGCCGCCAATGACACCCAGCGAAATGAGCTGTACGCCGGAAAAGAACATCACCGAGATGATGAGCGAAGCATAGCCGGGGACATCGGTTCCCGATGCGATCGTGCGCACCAGAAAAAAGATGGCTGTTGCCAGCGCTGGTACCGAGATCAATATCCCGGCATGAGTCCATAATTGCAGCGGCAATGTCGAGAAGGATGTGATTCCGTCGAAGGCGAAGCGGAACAATTTGCGAAAACTGAATTTCGATTCGCCCGCTGCCCGTTCTGCAACGACGAAGGGGACGCCCTTTGCCTCGAAGCCGACCCAGGCGTAAAGCCCTTTCGAAAAGCGCGCACGCTCGCCCAATTGGCGCAAGGCCTTTACAACCTTGCGATCCATCAGACGAAAATCGCCAGCACCCTCCGGCAACGGAATTTCACCGAATGTGCGAAAAAGTTTGTAGAAGAGTTGGGTTAAATTCTTGCGCAGCTTGCTGTCGGTCTCGCGGTCCTGTCGGACGCCATAGACGACGTCGTAACCATTCTCCCATTCACGCACGAAATCGGCGATCATTTCGGGCGGATGCTGCAGATCGGCATCGATGAGAATGGCCGCTTCGCCGCGCGCATGGTCAAGCCCTGCGGCAATGGCGATCTCCTTGCCGAAATTGCGGCTGAATTTGAGGCCGCGCAGGCGCGGATCGGTCGCACTCGCTTCCATCCATCGTGCCCATGTCGCGTCCGAAGAGCCATCGTCGATCAGCACGATTTCGAAACTGCGCCCGAGCGCTTCAAGCGCTGGGATCATGCGCGCGAGGAATGGGGCGATGTTATCCGCCTCATTATACGCCGGGACAAGCACGGTCAGGACGGGGATGGGGGCGGCAGGGTTCAACGGGACGCTCCGGCGCTCTTTTTCAATGATCTAGCCGGTTGAGAACGGCTTGGCAAAAGGCGACAATGGGGCATGAGCCGCTTCGCCCCAAGGCCCACGCATTTCGCGCTGGTCGCCGATGATTTTGCCCTGTCGCCCAGCGTATCGCGGGCCATTCTCGCGCTTCTCGCGGCGGATCGCCTTTCGGGGGCAGGCGCGATGACCAACCGCCCTTTTTGGAAAGAGGGTGCCCGCGATTTCATCGCCTTCGCAGGTCGGGCAGATCTTGGGCTGCATCTCAATCTCACGGCGGGCGAGGCCCTAGGCCCCATGCCGCGCCTGGCACCGGGCGGGGAGTTACCGCCTGCGCAAACCCTATTGCAGAAAGGGCTGGATCGGCAGGCTTCAGCCGAAGTCGAGGCTGAAATCATTCGCCAACTTCAGGCCTTTATTGAAAGGGCAGGTCGTCTGCCTGATTTCATCGACGGCCATCAACATGTCCATGTACTGCCGGGCGTCAGGCGTGCGCTATTTGCTGCGCTTGAAAGGTTTTGGCCGAAAGATGTTGCCGGCCCCCGCCCTTGGTTGCGCGATCCGGCCGACACGCCGGGGCGCATTCTGGCGCGCGGCGTCGCGGCCCAGAAGGCACTGACCGTTGCCGCTTTGGCGCTGGGCTTCCGGCGATTGGCACATCGGCATGGCTTTTCAACAAATCATGGTTTCGCCGGTTTCAGCGCTTTCGATCCAACGCGTGACTACGCCGCCGATTTTTCAACCTATCTCGCCGCGCCGGGCGATGCCCATCTCGTGATGTGCCATCCCGGTTTTGTCGACGATGAATTGCGTGCTGTCGATACGGTGCTCGAGACGCGCCCGCGCGAGCATGAATTCCTTTTGTCGGCAAGGTTTACCGATCTGTGTGCGGAAGCGCGAATGGAGCGGGTCCGCCTCGCAACGCTGGTCTGAGAGACAATAGACAAAGAAAAAGCCGGTGTTGCCACCGGCTTTTTCTGTCATCTCTTCAGCGGTGAATTACTTCGTGGCCGCTTGGTACATTTCGTCGACGTAATCCCAATTGATCAGGCTGTCGACGAAAGCCTTGAGGTAATCGGGGCGGCGATTGCGATAATCGATGTAGTAGGAATGCTCCCACACATCGCAGCCGAGGATCGGCGTCGCGCCATGCACCAGTGGGCTTTCGCCGTTCGGTGTCTTCATGGCGATAATCTTGCCGTCCTTCACCGCAAGCCAGTTCCAGCCCGAGCCGAACTGCGTCACGCCTGCATTGATGAAATCTTCCTTCATCTTGTCGAGCGAGCCGAAGGAGGCGACCAACGCTTTTTCGAGACCGCCCGGAATCTTGGTTCCGCCGCCATTGGCCTTCATCCACTTCCAGAAATGAATGTGGTTGTAATGCTGGCCGGCATTGTTGAACACGCCCGGATTCTTGCCGAACGATCCTGTCACCACGGCTTCGAGAGGCTGACCCTCCCATTCGGTGCCTTTGATGAGGTTGTTGAGATTGTTCACGTAAGCGAGGTGATGCTTGTCGTGATGATACTCAAGCGTCTCCTTCGACATGAAGGGCTGAAGCGCATCATGCGCGTAGGGGAGATCGGGGAGAGTAAACACTGGATTAGCTCCGATGGCTGGCGTCAGAGAAAGGCTTTGCACGCCCGCGGCACTTAGCGCAACGCCGCCTGCGATCAAGTGCCGGCGCGATACGATCAGCTTGTCTTGGGCCATGGCGCCCCTCCTCGAACTCATGACGTGAACCGCACAAAAGCTCGCCCGGTGGCGCAACAGGAGGCTACGCGCCGTCCCTTCGAGGGTCAAGCGGAGCGGCATCGTTGCAGGTTGGCAGCGCTGAGGTGCTTCTCTAGGGTCAACTCATTGATTCGCGAGTTAGGTTTGGCTGATGCAAATTGTCCTTTATGTGCTCTCCGCTTTTATGATGCTGACGGGTGTCTATGGGCTTGTCATGGGCTGGGACATCATCATGGTCGAGCGGGGCTGGAGCCAGTTCATCGCTGGCGCGACAGCGTTCGCGGCTGGAGCGGTCATACTGGCGCTTTCCCATATTGCGCGCGAGGTGAGGAAGCTTCGCAGCGATCTGTCCGGTCTTGTGGTCGAGGTGGACGAGCCAGCACCCGCAGCGGCCGCGCCCGCGCCGCTGAAGACAGCTTCTGCCGAGCCCAAGATCGATGCAAAGGCTGCGGCGGAAATGGCGCAGACGCCGGTTGAAGGCCATCCGCAAGATCGTATGATGGTTGGTACTTATACTTCGGGCGGCGTCACATATTTCATGTATGCCGATCATTCCATCGAGGCGGAATTGCCCGATGGCCGCCATCGTTTTTCTTCGATGGAAGAATTGCGCATCTATCTCGATACCGGCAGCGGCGGCGAAATCATTCGCAAAGGTCCACCGGAGCCGTGAGCGGCATCGGCCAGACGTGGATCCACGCGGCCCTTATTTCAACAAGGGTGCAATCGATTTGAAATCGTCGGTGCCCGCGCGCTGCAACCATTCGAAAACGACCATCTCCGCCGTCACCACGGCGAGGCCCGCTTGCATCGCGCGCTTGAGTGCAATCTCGCGGCTCTGCTCCAAGCGGCTTCCTACTGCATCGGCGACAAGCGCGACCTCATACCCCGCCGCTTTGGCGTCGAGCGCTGTTTGCAGCACGCAGACATGGGTTTCCATGCCGCAGATGACGAGTGTCTGGCGCTGCGCCTGCGCAAGATGTTGTGCAAATTCAACTTCACGCATGGCAGAAAAATGCATCTTCTCAAAGAGGGCGGCATCCTCGCCGAGAGCCGCACGCAAAGGCGCGACCGTTCCGCCAAGCCCTTTCGGGTATTGCTCGGTGACGCTGATCGGCACGCCAAGGCGGCGTGCGGCTGCAACGAGCAGGAGCGTCGCCTTCAATGCCGCCGCCTCGTTTGCGATCGCAGGTGCCAGCCGCTCCTGAATGTCGATGATGACGAGGTGGCTCGCAGCTTTGTTGAGAAGCGTCATGTCATGTCACTCGCGCGCGCGGCTTCTTTGAAGCGGCCCTCAATGGTAGCCACCGCGAAGGCGAAGCATAGCGCGGTTTCCTTCAGCCGGTCGAAGCGGCCCGATGCGCCGCCATGCCCCGCATCCATTTCAGTTTTCAGCACGAAAGGCCCACCGCTCGCATGGGCGCGCAAACGCGCAATCCATTTCGCCGGCTCCCAATAAGTGACTCGGGGATCGGTCAGCCCGCCAATCGACAGAATGGCGGGGTAACGCCGCGCCGCGATATTGTCGTAAGGCGAATAGGCGGCAATGCGTTGATAAGCTTCAGCACTCTCGATCGGATTACCCCATTCCGGCCATTCTGGTGGCGTCAACGGCAGCGTATCGTCGAGCATCGTGTTGAGCACGTCGACGAAGGGGACTTCGGCCAGAATACCGGCAAAGAGATCGGGCGCCATATTGGTAACAGCGCCCATGAGCATACCGCCTGCGCTGCGGCCCTCCGCCACGATACGGCCTTGCGCCGTATAGCCTGCGGCGATCAGCGCGTGCCCCGCCGCGATGAAATCGTGAAACGAATTGGGTTTTTTCTCGCGCTTGCCGTCGACATACCAGTTCCAGCCCTTTTCCGTTCCGCCGCGAATATGGGCCAACGCAAACACGAAACCGCGGTCCACCAGCGAAAGACGTTTCTGATCGAAACTTGCGGACAGAGAATGACCATAGGAGCCATAACCATACAGCAGGCAGGGCGCGCTGCCATCCAATACAAGATCGCGCCTGTGAATGAGTGAGACCGGAACGCGGGTCCCGTCATGGCTGATCGCTTCGATCCGCCGTGTGACATAGAGCGCCGGATCATGTCCGCTCGGAATCTCCGTGCGCTTCAGCAAGGCGCGCGTACGAGTATTCATGTCATAATCGTAGGTTTCATGCGGTGTCGTCATCGATGAATAGATAAAGACGAGACGGTCCGTGTCGAACTCGAAACCTTTGTCGAAGTAAAGACCATAGGCTTCTTCTTGAAATACGATCGCATGTTCCTCGCCGCTGTCCAAAGCGCGTATGACAATGCGTGACAAGGCATTTTCACGTTCGAGCCGCACGAGATGGCGCGCATAAACACCTTGCTCCAGCACCATGGTTCCCGGTCGCGAGGGAATGAGATCCCGCCAATGAGTACGCGCGAGATTGGAAAGTGGTGCCGTGACGATCTTGAAATCGATGGCACCATCCGCATTTGTCACAATGAACACACGGTCGCCGTGATGTTCAACTTCGTATCGGATGCCGCTTTCACGCGCCGCGATCAGGCGCGGCGTTGTGGAGGAATCGCCGAGATCGACGAGATAAACTTCCGTCGTTTCGTGATCACTGACCGAGATCAGGCCAAAATCGCCCGATTGTGTTTTGTCGAGCGCAATAAACCAGCCATCATCGGCTTCTTCATAGACCACACTGTCTTCGCTTTGCGGCGTACCGAGTTTGTGCCGTTTGACGCGCTTGGGGCGATGCTCCTCGTCCATCTCGACATAGAGAAGATGCTGCTGGTCCTTAAACCAAACGCTGTCGCCGGTTGTGTCAATGAGTTGATCTTCGCGATCTATGAGGCTCTCCATATCGCGAATGCGAATTGTGTAGAATTCCGAGCCCTTGTCATCGACGCTCCACGCGATCAGCCTTTGATCCGATGAGACAGACCAATCGCCGAAATCGTAAAAGGCGTGTCCCTCTGCCAGCGTATCGCCATCGATGATGATGCGATCAGCGCTGCCATCGCGTGCGCTACGCGCGAGATTGGGATGCTGGCCACCGTCGCGCCATACGATCCGATAAGCATAAGGCCCCAGTGCGCGCGGCACTTGGGAATCGTTTTCCTTAATGCGGCCCCGCATCTCGGCGTTGATCGTTTCTACCAAAGGCGCGAGCGGATCGAGGAGATGCGCAGCGTAAGCATTCTCGCCCTCAAGATAGGCGCGAATGGCTGGATCAAGCTTCGCCGGTTCACGCAACACCTCGCGCCAATCGGGATCTTTCAGCCAGGCATAATCATCCTGCAGCGTTAGCCCATGATAGGTGCGCGTAGTCGGGCGGCGTTCGGCACGCGGCGGGTCGAAATGTGTCATGCTGTTTGTCCGGAACCGGCGGTTTCAGGTGCCGGGCTTCGGTTCGAATGTCATGGCGTGACCGTTGATGCAATAACGCAAGCCCGTCGGCCGCGGTCCGTCGGGGAAGACATGGCCGAGATGACCGCCGCAATGGCCGCAGCGCACCTCGATGCGACGCATCCCGAAGGAACGGTCTTCGTGTTCGCTGATTGCACCCTCTTTGACCGGGGCAAAGAAACTCGGCCAGCCGCAACCGGCATCAAACTTTGTATCCGATTGGAATAAGGCGTCGCCGCACCCTGCACAGCGATAAACCCCGGTGGCTCGGCTGTCCCAGTCCCAATAGGGGCCAGTAAATGGGCGTTCGGTGCCGTGCTCGCGGAGGACATGGAACTGTTCGGGCGTGAGGCGTTGCCGCCATTCAGCCTCATTGGCGGGGAGGGGGCGGTCCTGGCTCATGGCGGTCTCCGGTGCGGCGGATGGGTGTTTCAAGTGGAAAATATGGTATCGGTTGCTCAAATCGGCAAGAATAGGGTGTTATTGCAATATTACTGATACAAAAGACAGCAAAGCGATGATGATTGATGTAGTCGGCAACGTTGTTTTCAGTAAAAATGCAGCACTCAATCGTTTGGTGATTGCAAAAAATGATGAATCATCATAGATTCAGAGGACGGTTTTCACAGTATTAAGAGAGTTCTCCGGCGAGCCACTTCGGCGCGGTCGGTGTTGCTTTTACTGTGTTCGAAATGACAAGGCTGGGATTTGCCGGTTCCGTAGAAGGCGAAAGACAATGAACGACATAACAGCTCCCGCCAGCACGATTGAACTGATGGCCGATATTGTTTCGGCCTATGTGAGCAACAATACTGTTTCTCCCGGTGAATTGACGCAGTTGATCAGTGATGTCCACAGCGCGCTCCTGCGGGTGGCCGGCACGCCGGGCGAAGGTGCGAGCGAGGCTCCAAAGCCGGCGATTGCAGTCAAGAAATCCGTGACGCCGGAGTTCATCGTTTGTCTTGAGGACGGAAAAAAGTTCAAATCGCTGAAGCGGCATTTGCGCACGCAATATAACATGTCGCCGGAGGACTATCGTGAAAAATGGGGTTTGCCCCCTGACTATCCGATGGTGGCACCAAACTATGCGCAGGCCCGCTCGCAACTCGCCAAGAAAATGGGCCTCGGCCAGCAGCGCCGCAAGCGACGTTGAGCGGCGCAACTGTCGAACGCCTGATGAACGGACGCTAAACCCGGCTATTGTGCCGGGTTTTTTGTTGTGGCCCGTCACATCGGACGGGGTGAAAGCCGTCCTGTTATAGGAAGATTATCTTGACTCCAAAGATGGCTGACGGCAGGTTTGCATCAAAGGAGAAAAGTCCTATGAGCAGAACCCCATCCCATCCTGTTGCCGCCCCGCATTCGTCCCGTCCCGTCATAGCGCCGCTGCCCGAAGAACGCCGCGCGCTCGAGATGCTTTCGCCACGCTCTGCATGGTGCCGTTGTGTTGGTACAACATGGATTGTCGTTGCACGCAAGAAAGGCGTCTCGCTACGTGTCGGTTCAGTACCGGGGATCGTGATTGATGTCTTGCGCCAGCGGCGATGGATTGCGCCGCAAGATGCAGGTGATGCACTCTTCATTACAGATACGGGCCGCAAGGCGCTTGCCATCAAGTCTTCCGGTGGCGGAGGCAGTGCGCCCCATCGCATGCTTGAAGCGATAGCTTTGGACGATGGTGAGACCTGCCTTTTCAATCGCGATGAAAGTCCATTATCGCGTTTGGCGCGCGTGAAGAAACATGATGGTTCGCCGCTGATTGATGCGGCGTCTGTTGCAGCCGGCGAGCGCCTCGCTGCAGACATCATGCGCGCTGGAATGATGCCCGGAATCACGATGCGTTGGGATGCGACGGGATCCTCAGGCGATCATAGGGCTAGCCCAACCGACCTCATGATCGCAGCGCGCCAGCGTGTCGAAGCCGCGCTCGACAGTGCCGGCCACGACCTCGCGGGATTGCTGCTCGATGTGCTAGCGTTTTCAAAGGGTGTAGAGGACATTGAACGCGAACGGCGCTGGCCGCAACGTTCTGCCAAAATCATCATTGCGCTGGCGCTGTCACGTCTTGCTGCGCATTACGGCTTCGCGACAACGGCGCGCGGTGCGGACCATGTCCGTAGCACAGCGTGGCAAGCCGATGATGCTAAGCCGGTGATTTGGTAGAGCGACGATAAGGGCGAGCGGCGCTCAGCCCATCGCTGCTGCGGCATCGCGCCGAATGCGATCGACCATCGAGCGCACGCCATTCGAGCGTTGCGGTGTCAGATGTTCTGCTAAACCCAATTCGCGAAACACGGCGAGCGCATCTGTATCGAGAATGGCCTGCGGCGTCTTGCCGGAATAAAGCGCAAGAATAAGCGCGACGAGTCCCTTGACGATATGGGCGTCGCTATCGCCGCGGAACTGGAGCACGGCCCCGTCAGGAATGGTCTCGACCCAAACCTGACTGGCGCAACCGCGCACCTTGTTCTCTTCCGTGCGTGCGGTCTCGGGCAGCGGATCGAGCGCCTTACCGAGATCGATCACATAGCGGTAGCGGTCTTCCCAACTGTCGAGCAGGTCGAAGGTTTCGCGGATATCGTCAAGAGATGGCAACATGGCCGTTCTTATGCCGGTCGCAGCGTTGCGCGGCAATCGCTTATTGTGCGTGGGCCGGTTTGAGCCCGCGGGCCAGAGCCTCCTGCCCCTTCTGGGTAAGGGCGGCACATTCGGCAGGCTGTTCCCGGCACCATGCCATAGCCTCGCTCACGGCCTTCTCCCCCATCGGACGGGCAAGATCGGCCAAGCTTGCTTCGCCGCCGACGGGCGACAGCCAGTAGATGACCGCAATGACGAAGAGGGCGCGCACGATAAAGGACATGGCGGGAAGTATAGCGGTCCACGCGCTTGGTGGCCGATCCATACAGCGGGCTTTCGTTTAGTTGGTTAATTTAGTCTCACCAGAATGCCAAAAATTCTTGATATTACAATAGCTTAAGCCAAAATCTCGAGGACAGAGGAGACAGCACGATTCAGCTTCGTTTAAGGCCTCGCCGCCATAATTGACACCGAAATCAGTATGCGTCCCGTGAGGCGCAGAGGGTAAAGCGTTGCGCAGAACGGTAAAGACGATGGCGGGGAATGGGTATGGGGCCGAGCGTTACTTTGTATTGTCCCGCCTTGTACTGGCGGCCGCCGCTTTGGCCGCCGTTCCGGTTCTCCTGATTGCTGACCTAAGCCTTGTTCCTCAGCAAGGCTTGATCCTCGCCGCCTTTGGCTGCCAGATCATCCCTGCACTTTTGGTTCAAAATGGATGGAAGATATCTGACGGACAAAGCCTCTCCGTAGCGATCCTGATGGTGGCATCGCTGCTGATCGCGGTTTTCTTCACGCCCGGCTTTGCCCTTGTTCCACTTCTGGCGATGCCTTTCATCGTGCTGGAGGTGCTTTGGCTTCACGCGACACCCAAATCTGCTTCCCTCTCCCATGCTGTGCCGCGTGAGCAGGCCGTGCTGGCCGCGATGGATGCTCTGGTGCTTGAGCATGATGGCGATGGCGAGGTCACAAGCACCAACGGAACCGGGGAGACAATGCTTGGCGTTCACACGGACGCCCTGATTGGCCGTACTTTTTTCGAGCGTGTTCATGTCGGCGACAGGCCAGCCTATCTGCGCCATTGCGACGAGGCCGCGCGCGGCCATCAACCCGAATCGCTGGATCTGCGGATCCGCTACGGTGCAGACCACGCTGCCCCCCTCTACCAGACATTCACATTGGTTGCCCGTCCGTTGGTTCCGAATGAGGACCGTGGTCCCTTCATCGCCATTCTTCGTCGCGCCGATCAGGCAACAGCGGTGACGCAAAATGAGGACAATGTGCAAGATCGTATTCTTGCTGTGATGACCCATGAACTGCGCACGCCGCTTAATGCGATTATCGGTTTTGCCGATCTGCTCGCCAGCGATTTGCGCGTTCTGCAAGATGACGAACGCCGCCGCGATTATGCTCGTATCATCCGCTTGTCGGGTGAGCATCTGCTCGATGTCGTCAACACCGTGCTCGATGCGTCGAAATTACAGGCCGGTGCCTTGCAGCCGGAACCAGAACCGTTCGATTTTGCGCCTCTGCTCGACGAGACCATCGCCATCATGCAGCTCAAGGCTGAGAAGAGCGGCGTAAAACTTGTGTCGTCGATGGCAGGACCGATTCAACTGATCGCCGACAAGCGCGCGCTGCGCCAGATTCTGCTGAACCTGTTGTCCAATGCCATCAAATTTTCACCCCAAGGCGGTGATGTCATCGTGAAAACGCGCTGTGAGGGAACTGATTTCATTCTCTCAGTTGATGATTGCGGTGTCGGCATTGCCGCGCGTGACCTAGCGCGCATCGGCGAACCCTTCTTTCAAGCGCATAGTGGCACCGCACGTGCGTTCGAAGGAACAGGTCTCGGCCTCTCCGTTGTACGCGGCCTTGTCGCGTTGCATGGCGGCACAATGACGATTGACAGCGAACAGGGTAAGGGTACCTGCGTTACCATTCGTATGAACCGCGATATGCGCCGCGTGCTTGCGAATGTCGGCTCTTGCTCTAGCGATAGGCAAGGCGATAAGATTAATGCGATGAACGTGTCTGGAGTAAAGAAAATTGCGTGAGGCGACGGCCCGCTACGAGCCTGATTACACACTCTCGGAAGAGATTGTGGAAGCAAAGCCGCGCCGCCATCGTAAGACGGTGTCGCCTGCGGCTGCACGCGCGGCTGAGAACCGAGCCCGTCTGATGGGGGCGCTCCGTTATACAATCGATCATCCAGTGAAAGTGCTTGGCACCACCTGCGTCGCCGTCGCGGCCATCAGCTTTACAGTGAATGCACTCTTCTTTCAGCAAGGCAGGCATCCTGCCCCCTTGTTCGCGCCCAAAGCGGACAACATTATTGCCGCATCCGCACCATCTGCCGGTGCAGTTGCGCCTGCGACACAAATTGTGGCGCTGCCGCCGGAACGTCCCGCCGATCTGAACGCGAAAAAAGATACGGCCCCGCAAGCCGCGATTGCGCCGCAAGGCCGCGACGCCATTGGCGATCTGCTGCGTGGCGGTGGTGTGTCGACGGCTGTACCTGATCCGAAGCAAGAACAGGTTCGCTCGGTCGCTGCAGTCCAGCGTGCCCTTAATCGGCTGGGCTATGGCCCCATGAAAGCCGACGGTATCTTCGGTTCGGGTACCAAGCTTGCGCTTGAGCGCTTCGAACGTGACCGTAAATTGCCGGTGACTGGCGAAATGTCTCCACGCGTCATGAAAGAACTGGCCGCTGCCAGCGGCATCGCGTTCAATTGAATGCGGCTGCGTTCCGATATCTGGGTTTCCGCCTTTTTGCGGCGCGCTGAAATTGAGGGTGCCTTCGCCGTTTTGCGCAAACGCGGCGCCGCAGAGGCGGGTGCCATTTTCATTCGCCTTGATCGCCTCGATGGAACTGTTGCTCTCTATGGTCCAGCACCGCAAAGCGAGATGGGGGCTGATGACCCCATGCGCCTTTTCCGCCGGATGCATGAAGCGGACTGGAGCGATGCGCTCACCGTAGAAGACAGGTTGATGCGCGAGATGAAATTCGATCCCGATCTGTGGATTGTTGACCTTGAAGATCGTCAAGGCCGTCATTTTCTCGACGATGCGCTGATTGGCTGATCAGCGCCCTCCAATCCTTATCAGTAATGCTAAGGCGATTCCGGGTAAAACGCCTGTGGCAATGTCCGAGAGCGCCGAAAGTCGACCTGCTTGTCGCGCCGGTTGTGTCGGCCAATGCGCCAAGATCGACAAAATGTCGAATCCGCGCAGCTCCGTGGCCGCACATAGCAACGCCAAAGGTTCGCCCGAACTATCGCTGCACAAAACTTCAACATAAGCGGGGTCAAGCCCCAGAAACTCGGCAAGCGGCCCGTAACGGCCACGGCTCGCTTCCTCGAACGCCGCCATCCGAAGCTCCATCGTCCGGTCGGCTTCGGCTGGGCGAAGTGCGGGGGCAAGGAGAGGGGCGCATTCGGCTATCAGTTTAGTGCGTGCAAGAATATCGCCGCGCATGAAAAGCGGCAGCCGTTCAAGCGGCTGAATATCGCGCCGCCGCAATAGTGCGGCCGCAATCGTTCCATCGAAACGTGCACGCAATAGCAATGTACGGCGGATTTCGCGCGGTAACAGCAAAGCATGATTGTCGGCTAGCGCGGTATCGACGAGGCTCTCGTCGCGATCGATCAACACGGCAAGAAGTGTGTGGGGCAATGTCGTACGAAGTGCCAAAGCGGCAGCGATCTGCATATGGCCGCGGCGTGCAACGGCCAGCAGATAGGTTTCATCGAGAAAAACGGCTTCGGCATGAAGCGTCAACGCTGCATCGGGCGAACGCTCCATGAGCGCAAAGGCGATGGCAGGATCGACGTCAGGGCAGGGGCAAAGCTCGGTCGCGACATCGAAGGCCGTCGCAGCATCGGTAGCAGGCAAGGCTGCCAGAATATCAAGCGTGAAACGTTCTCTTTGCGCCTCTGATCGCCGCGGCTGGCTGACATAAAGCTTCACCATGATGCGCAATTGACGTGCAACTTCGTTGGCGGGCCGCACAAGTGGCAGATCGACTGATGTGTCGTCGGAGGACAAGGCAAAAGGCAGCATGGCGGCCATCGCGGTACGAATTACAACTTTGGCAACCCTAAGCTTGCAATCGTTCAATTTGTGTTAACCATAGTGGGTTCATCTGGGGCATCGCAATGACTATACGGAAGCTTCATGGGTGAGATTGTTTGCCTTCCCGACCGCATCGCGCGACCCTTAAGACGGGCCGAAATCAATCAGCCCGGTGCCAGTGCACAGATTCTCATGTTCACTGGCATTCGCTACGAACGGATGGGCGACCCGCAAGTGAGGCCCGATCCCAAAAAGCCGCGCGGCCGCCGCCGCGCCTGACTGGCAAAGCAGCGCGCGACGGCCTAAAGTGCAGTCCTTGCCCGGCGAGCGCTCAATGACAGAAACACCTGCCGCGCCGTTCTGGCGCCTCAAATCTCTTGGCGAACTCAACGATGCCGAGTGGGAAAGTCTGTGCGATGGCTGTGGCCGTTGTTGCCTCGTCAAGCTTGAGGACGCAGACGATGGCCGAATCCTGCCGACCAATGTTGCCTGCCGCCTCTTCGACGGCGACCGCTGTACCTGTCGCGATTATCCCAATCGCACTGCGCGCGTTCCCGATTGTCTCCAATTGACGCCAGAACTTGTCGCCTCACTCTGCTGGTTACCGCCAAGTTGTGCCTACCGCCTCGTGCATCAGGGCGAAGACCTGCCCGAATGGCATCATCTGAAAACCGGCAGCCGCGACAGCGTCCATGAAGCCGGCGCTTCGGTGCGTGGCCGCATCAGCGCCTGGGAAGACGAGGTCGCAGAGATAGACTGGCCGGAGCACATCGTCCGCTGGCCGTTGCAATGGCCCCGCCAGCGGCGCGTGAAGAAACAGGCGTGATGTGGGAGAAGACAAAAAGCGGGAAGATCTGGAAGTCGTGAGCCATTGATCGTTGACTGCCGCCTGTCTTCAGAACTTTTTTGCCTAAGCCAACATTCCAATCGTCATCTATTCCATTTTTTAAGTGTGGTGTTGATAAAGCTGCGTTGCGGCTGAACGAGAAGCCCTTGCGTTAACGCACCGCAGCGCTGTTTGCCCGGGCCTTCGGCATAAATTGTTACGGCCACAAGTGACCCGTCAGCGTTAAAAATAGGGCCGCCGGAATCGCCTGTGCAAGCTCCAGCACCAGAAGCCTTTGTTCCCGTGGCAGGATCAGTGAGCCAGACGAGAATGGAACTTGGTCCGTAGGGTTCAATGACGCCGAGTGTGGCGATACGAAAAACGCCGCTACTCGCAGGGTCATTCTCGTTGCCTAGCCCGTAACCTCCAACGGTGAGCCTTTCGCCTGCGCGCGGTATGGCATCAGATAAACTTACGCGATCAAATAGTGCCGGCAATGGCGATTGTAATTTTACGAGTGCAAGATCAATCGATCGCTTGCGCGCTTGTGCAGCATCCTTTGTGTAGCCTGGATGGATTGCGATGGCTGCCGGTGCTTCAAGCACGGGTGTTCCATCAGTGCTCCGCCAATGGATGCGGTAATCAGAACTTCCCGTCACGCAATGCGCCGCGGTAAGAAGTACGTCCTGCTTCAGCACGATGGCACTACAGAACGATCCCTTCGAGCCTAGGATCATGACAGTGTGAGGCTGTAGGTTTCGGTCCGTAGTGCTTTTCACCATGGCGGCCGCAGGTGCTAACAGCGGGCATATCCAAACCCAAACCCAAACCCAAACAAATAAAAGGCGCATCGCGATATCTCCGCATCTTGTTTAGCGAAGATCTATGACGCTGGAAAGAGAGCCGTTCCGTTGATTGATTGCACGGGGCTAGAAGGCTCGGGATGCAATCTCATTCCGTTCTCCTGATTGTTGGGAGATCAGGTAGAGATGGGCCCGCCCGCGCAATAGAACGCGGGCGTTTCAAATGACGCTTCACGCAGCCGCGCGTAGCATTGATGAAATTTCATCTTTCAGCTTAAGGCGCTCTTTTTTGAGCTTCTCAAGGACCTCATCGCTTGATGGCTCCACATCTGTCTCAACACGATGGATTTCACGATTGAGGTGTTCATAGCGGTCGGCCAGACGGGCAAAATGGGCGTCGCCAATTTTTAGTTTGGAAATGGCAGCTGCAGCCTGTGGGAATTCTTCATGCAAGCCGTGGGGGACGTGGGTCATAGCTAAGGTTCCTTATGAGGCATAACGGTACCCTTCTGTTTAGGAAGTGCCGCTCCGGGTTGCGTTGAGCCAAATCAAGAGGTTTCACCTTACCACCGGCGCCCATGGCTCTTGCCGTAGGATTGTCCACGCTCCCCGGTTAAAACAACAAAAACGCATTTATTTCTAGATACTTATTATAGGTTTAGCTTTGTTCTGCCAAAATGCGGCTCGAGGCTTTCAAAATAAGAAAATTTACCTAAAATATATCTAAATTTATCAAAAAAGCCTTGTCGACGGGGGGCTCAATCAAAATGGCTTATCGCGATGCAGGACGCTCGCCTACCCGATCTATTCGAATGACTTAGGGTCTAGACCGGTATTCGGGCCAGTCCTTTGTAAGTCAGAAAGTAGGCGAAGCGCCTGTTTACGGCGCGATAATGCGCGCCGCTCGTAACGATCAAGGCGCTGCAAGAGAGATGCGATTAGCCTATATTTCTCTGGCAAAGGAGGATTACTTTCCACGAAACGCTCGCCAGAATATTCTATAACAAAATCTGCTTCTTCATCATCATCTTCAATGCGCTTTGCAGCAGACAAAAGTTTTCTAAAATCCTTTTGGGTTGGGATAATTAATTGAATAATTGATCGGCTTAGCGCTTGGCTTCTAAGTGATCTAATCCGCTCTACGTCGAGGTGAGCTTCAGAAAAAGAGCAGGCAGCATACCAGGCGGTAGGGTCGTTTTTTGAGAGATTGATTGATTCCAAAATGATATGAGCTAGTCGCTCTATGGCTGCTCTCGAATTTGGAAGGAGGCCAATAGGGATGGAGAGCCCGTGTGTGAGGGCGTTTCGTGAAACCCTTAATTTTCCAGCCTCCGTCTTTGGTCCAGAGCTCTTTCGTGCATTGGTGCGCCTCGCTTGTTTGGCACGTTTGGCACGTTCGTTAAGCCTCATGATTGCTCCGAAGATGAAGTAGCAGGGCCATTGCCCAATCCTTGATCAGATTTTGCTACCGAAGATGGCCGAGATGAGCTTCTTGCCAGAGAATTCATATTATTCTCAGCCTCTACAACGGAATAAGAACCATCAGCATTCTTGACTGCCTCTTGAAGACGCCTCTTAAAGCCGTCACGGTAGCGATCAATTTCCCTAAAAAATGCGAAGCGACGGCTTTCGAGTACTGAAATCATACTTTCAATCTTTTGGATCTGATCAAGGCGGAGCTCAATTGCCTTTAACTGAATGGCCTCCTGCTTCAGGCCCCGTTTTTTCAGGATTTCATTGACTTGGGATGTCGCCTCTGGTGCTCCACGCGTCCATGCGCCTGATAGTTGATCTGCGCGAATGCGGTCTAATGCAGGGGCAACAAGATTGCTCACTGCTTGAGGGTAAGCTGTCTTAACCAAGGCAATCTTGCTTCTTTGGAGGCGATTGATATCAAAGGTCAGGATCGCAGCGTCACGGATATAAATATACTCGATCGCATCAGACGGGATGACGCTCAAAAGCAATTGATTGAAGAGTGCTTCGAAATCTTCAGGCTTCTCGTTAGAGAGAAGCGCGGGGCTGGCGAGGCAGGTTTCCAAGTCGCTGAAGCGTTTTCTGATTTGATGATGTGAAGGCGAACGTAAGATGAGTTCTTCTTCACCCCGCAACGACAATTGTTCATTGTTCGTCGGATTTTTTCCTTTAGCCATCGAATGCGCTCCTGAAAAAAGGGCGTTGGTCTGATGGCTATTGAAATTACTACATTTGCCGGTTTGCTACGAACATGATTCTTGAAAAGACAAATTGTAAGCCAAAAAACAGGGAAAAGGCCTGTGGATAACTCCTCGATAAGCCGCAGAAATCGACAATTAAAGGGGCCTTGAAACACGAATCTCACCCATCAACGATC